>Ga0137415_10000034_pt1 | contig 104622 bp, 91 predicted proteins | sample CZODoug3_1_1_16f_FD_183082 | JGI IMG/M metagenome (GOLD analysis project Ga0137415, IMG submission 183082) | Vadose zone soil fungal communities from Angelo Coast Range Reserve, California, USA - CZODoug3_1_1_16fungal (Hybrid Assembly) | ecosystem: Environmental > Terrestrial > Soil > Vadose... | reverse complement strand
TTTTGCGTCGCGTTACGCGCTGCCACATTCAGACTCCGCGACGACGGCGTGCATGCGGGTGCAACCGCCATGCCAGCCCCGGGAAGTCGCGCAATGCACGTGTCCTCTGCGCAACAGAAGTTTTGCGATGGGTCATAACGTGTTCCATTTGGAGCGGTGTTTGATACAAAGTTGTCACGCAAATGGAACGTGTCGACCCATGAGCTGCATCGCGGCAAGTCATTTGCTGCAGTGTGAAAGGCCTAAAGTCGGCTTGCAGTGATCGTTGCGACGTGTTTCTCTAGCGTGACACTGTAACGGCACGCCTGCGGCAGAACAGTGACTGTGTGAGGGGGAAAATCGTATGGCAAACGCAACGGGTATCAGGCGCTCGGACGAGCTTCTGCGCAGCGGCCACGGCTTCGCTGAAGTCAACGGCGAGGCTGTCGGTCAGAGTCCGGATGTGCGCGATCGACGGGACCGCTGTGAGCAGTTGATTGCTACAGCGGCTCTCGAGTTGGACCGTCTCTACGAGCGGATCTGCGAGTCGGGTTGTGTCTTGTTGCTTACCGACAGCGATGGAGCAATCCTCCATGAGAAATCAACCGCAATGTTGAAGGGCGCATTTCGCATCCAGCGCACCGGAGCTCCGGCGGCGCGCTCACTTTCGCAGGACCGTGATGTTGCCCTGGTGAGCTACAGAGCCGCACAACATGCGCTGACGCTGGAGGATCTCGCGGGGGAAGATCCGCAGATGCTGCGTAATGTGCGCAGCGCATATCGGATTGCCGATTCGGGTGTCTCGGTCCTCATCCAGGGTCCGACAGGTTCGGGCAAGGAAGCGTTCGCGCACGCCATGCACCTGGTGAGTCGGCGCGCCGAGCGGCCGTTTGTCGCCGTGAACTGCGCGGCCATTCCGGAAACTCTGATCGAAAGCGAGCTGTTTGGTTACAAACCGGGGGCTTTCACCGGCGCGCGCAAGGAGGGTATGCGCGGCAAGATCCTGCAGTCCGCGGGCGGTACTTTGTTTCTCGATGAAATCGGCGATATGCCCCTGACCCTGCAAACACGGCTGCTGCGCGTGTTGGAGGAGCAGGAGATTGTGCCTCTGGGCAGCGAGACTGCCATCAAAGTCGACCTGCACGTGCTCGCGGCCTCTCACCGCAACCTGCGGGAGATGATTGCCAACGGTACGTTCCGCGAGGATCTGTACTACCGCCTCAACGGAATCACGCTCGAGCTGCCGGCGCTACGCGATCGCGCTGACAAGGAGCGTGTGATTCATCACGCGCTGGCCGCTGAAACCGGCAACGGCCGGCCGGCGGCGATTGAGATGGATGCGTTGCAACGGTTGGTTGCCTATCCGTGGCCGGGCAACGTACGTGAGCTGCGCAATGTCATTCGGACGGCACTGGCGATCTGCGAGGGTGGCGTCGTTCGCGGGATCGATCTGCCGCGGGAGATCCGCGAGGCGGAGTCCAACAATGGCACCGGCTCGACGTCCTCGTTGCTGCAGGGGTCGATTTCGGGGGGTGCTGAATCGAGCGCGCCAGTGAATCCTTTGAAGGCCGCCGAGCGGGCGGCATTGGTCCGCGTGATCGCGGAATGTCACGGCAACATGACGCGCGTGGCGGCCCAGCTCGGCATGAGCCGCAATACGTTGTATCGGCGGATGAAGCGTCACGCGATTCCCCTGGCGCACGGGAGCTGACGATTCTTCACGGGACTTTGGCTGACTAAACCTCTGGCCCAGACTTTGCACGAGCGGTAGCTGCAAAGCACTTTCGCGCAGTCTTGCCGCTTGCGGCGGGCCTTTCCCCCACGGGAAAGGATCCCGTGCTCGGCGGAGCCAGGGCATGAAGGACAAAATAGTGTCCCGCACGAGCAGGGTTCGGCTCGCTTCGGGACGTCAGCTGCAAAAGGACCCCGCGGGAGATGGCCATTTCCTGGCCGGTCCAGCGGGTGTTGTGCAACTCAATGAGAGCGCTGCCGCGATTTTGGCGCTGTGCGACGGCACGCTGACGCGTGAGCAGATCATCGCGCGCGTTCTCCCTCGATCAAAGGACGATAGTTTCGCGGTCGATGTACGCGAGTTCCTCAATGCCGCCCGGCGTCGGGGTTGGATTGTAGAGGACTGAGCTCGCGCTAAAGCTGGCTATGCTTGAACACGGCGGTGCCACGTGACTTCAGCACCCGGTGGATCAGGATGAAAACGTAGTACGTCGCCAGGCACCACACTACTCGCATGATCGTTGGCGTGGCGCCGGTCGTCGGCCAAATCGCCTGTCCTATCAAGGGCGCGGCAAACCAGCCGACCACGAGCAGAGCGATGACTGCACCAAAATAAACTCTTCCGGGGGGTGCCAGATGCAATGGGCCGGCGCCTCGGCGGGCGTATTGCATACGCGTCCGAAGCCAGATCATTCCGACGATGAAGAACGATGTGAAAACGACGGTCAAGTCTTGAGCATTCATGCGCACACTCCGAGAATGCTTAGTTTAGAGCAGCGGAGAAGAAGACGATGGACCTTCAACTGAGAGACAAGCTGGCGGTCGTTTCCGGAAGTACCGCAGGCATCGGCTACGCGATTGCGGAGGCGCTTGCTAAAGAAGGTGCGCGCGTCGTCGTCAACGGGCGCACGCAAGCCGCGGTCACCGAAGCCGTATCGAAGATTGGGCACGGCGCCAAGGGATTTGCTGGCGATCTGAGCGACGCCACGAAGGCCGCGGAGCTCGTTCGCAAATATCCAGACGTCGACATACTGGTCAACAACCTCGGCATCTTCGAGCCCAAGCCGTTCGAGGAAATCCCGGACGAGGACTGGCGGCGGTTCTTCGATGTGAACGTGTTGTCGGGGGTGCGCCTTGCGCGTGCTTTTCTTCCCGGCATGCGGCGTCGGGATTGGGGGCGGATCATTTTCATCTCCAGCGAGAGTGCCGTGCAGATTCCCTCGGAGATGATTCACTACGGCATGACGAAGACGGCCCAACTGGCTGTCTCGCGCGGAATCGCCGAAACACTCGCTGGCACCCGGGTCACATGCAACTGCGTGCTCCCGGGCCCCACGCAGTCACGCGGAGTCACCGACTTCGTTGACCAGATGGCCACGGCGAACAAGATGTCCGTCGAGCAGGTGCAGAAGGAATTCTTCGAGCGAGTCCGGCCCACGTCGCTGTTGAAGCGGTTTATTACGCCGGAAGAGGTTGGATCGTTTGTTGCTTTTGTGGCGAGTCCGCTGGCGGCGGCTACCAATGGGGCCGCGTTGCGGGTGGATGGAGGGGTGTTGAAGAGCGCGTTCTAACCGCTGCGCTCCCGGGAAGCCGACCACACCAGAGACCGCGATCAACGTGTCAGTAAGGAATTTGCTTTACTGCACCTTCCTTACTGATTCACTTGCGAGTCCAATACCGGCGCATCTCCTGGTACAAATGCCGGCATCGCCGGGGAACGGGCGCCTTCTACATTCAGCACGAGATCCGAATGCTCGAACATATCCGTTCGCACCGGATGCCCCAGTGTGACCAGAAAGACCTGGGCACCTTCGCGTCGAGCAAACTTCATCGCAGGTACGAAATCGCTGTCACCCGCGACGAGAACAAAAGTATCGACATGAGCTTTCAGGGTTAATGCGGCGATATCCAGTCCGAGCCGCATATCTACTCCTTTCTGGTGGATGTTGGGTTCCAGATCGGAGGCTGTCAGCGTCACGCTGGGGTCCTTTTCCGGCAGTTTCCCCTGGCGCACCTTCCAGCCTCGGAACACAAGATCGCCACGGCGAACGGAGACAAAGGGTACCTGGCATAGCTCTGCAAGCAGGGCGGCGTTACTCCGCGCGAGAGCAGTCGCTCCAAAGTTGAGTCGGCCACCCAGTAGTGGCTTGGCGACTCTACTCTCGAGAGGTGGCGCGTCATACCAATAGACTCGGTGCAGACTCATCGCTGCAAGCGCCTCATGAGCGCGCAGCGACGCGAGGAAAGCGCACACGCCGGCAGCGTCCAGAGGCTGGGTTTGCGATCCGAGCTTTCGCTTTATAAAGCCCGCATCAATGAGTATTGCGTACTTCATGGAGATGCCGTTCCGCAGGCAGGGGCGAACCCACTTATATTGTTCCCGCGGAACGGCGTGCTTTGATGAATTGCGAGGACGGGACGGAGATCGTTCCAAGGCTCGCATTTTATAGGCTGATGTTGACTCGGGGAAGTCTTTTTCCGGGTGATACTCCACTCATCCACGTCCAGTGTGCGTCCATCAGCGTGCGCCGTGGAGCACAGCCGTTTTCCGTGTCATATACAAACGGAAGTTTAAGCGTCCGGAAACGCCAGAGGAATGCGCCAGCTCGGTATAACCTTGTGAGGTGAGAGAGTCGTTTACCGGTGTTGGCGCTGAGGCAGTACCGAATATCGCGGCGATCCGCGCATCTGGTACTACCCCGGCCGCCGGCTAAGGGTGGGCGAACACATCCTCATCTAGCAACGTTGTTCGACTTACTTGACCGCGGGACGTTGGTTGTCCGCGGAGCGCACCGGGCGAGTGCCAGTTTTCCGCCCGAGATGCGAGCGCCCCCATTTCTCGAGAGCCAGCATCAGCGGCCTCAGGGTTCGACCATGCCCGGTCAATTCATAAACGACTCTGGGCGGCACCTCCGCGAATACAGTGCGGGTGAGGATTCCTTCCTCCTCGAGCTCGCGCAGATGGAGGGTAAGCATGTGTTGACTGACGCCCGGTATCGTCCCACGAGGTTTGCCGACAAACCGACGCAGTGGATCTACAAGCAAGCGCAGGCGCGCGGCGACATCGATGTGGAGCTGGTTGATCTGCGCGACCATGCGCTTCCGTTTTTCGATGAGATGGCTTCCAACATGTGGGTGCCCAGCAAGAACCCCGAAGCGATCCGCTGGCAGGAGACGGTGGGTCGGTTCGACGGCTACATATTTGTGGTCGCCGAATATAACCACTCCCTCACGGGCGTGCTGAAGAACGCGCTCGATCAAGCCTACAAGGAGTGGAATCGCAAGCCTTTCACCGCCATCGGTTACGGCAGCGTCGGCGCCGCACGCGCCATCGAGCATTTGCGGGGAGTTGGTATCGAGCTACAAATGGTCTCGACCCGTGGCGCGATACACATCAGCGGCGGCGATTTCATGACCGTGCATCCGCGCGGCCCCAACAAACCCATTGAAGAAATTGAGGCGCGCCTGCTGCCCGCGGCGAAGACGGCGCTCGATGAGCTCGTCTGGTGGGCCAAGGCAACGATGGCAGCCCGAGCCGCCGACCGGCGGGACGCGGCTTGAGGGACGTGTCATGAGCGGCGATCGATTGCCAACCTATTTCCTGAGTCATGGCGGCGGCCCGTGGTCTTACATGGACGGGCCGGGTCGCCAGGGCTACGCCAAGCTCGAACAGTCACTCGTTGACATGAGGCCCGAGTTGAAATCGCGCGTGCGAGCCATCCTGATGATTTCCGGACACTGGGAAGAAATCGGCTTCGCCATTTCCACAATTTCTTCATACGCGAAGCGCGCGCGGGCGAGAGTTCCAAGGGCTTCGACGCCTGGCTGCAAGATGCGTTGGTCTGCTCGAAACTAGCCGAACGAACGCAGCAACTGATTCGGTGGCAGGAAGCGCCCTTTGCCCGTGCCGCGCATCCCCATGAGGATCATCTCATTCCCCTCATGGTGGCGGCAGGCGCGGCCGAACAGGAGCAGGCTGAATGCAACTTCCACCAGACCGATTTTTGGAACCACCACACCGTATCGAGCTTTCGTTTCGGCACCTGACTCGGCCGGCTCGAGAGCAATCGAAAACCTATGCGGTGGCGGGTGGACAGGTAGAAGCTTCTACCTGCCCCCGGCGTCCATAGCGGTATTCGCTCGTTGGTTTATACGAGTTGCAGGTTGACGGGCGTCGAGCCGGGGAACACCCGTTGCACCTGGTCGGCTGATAATCCCCAAAGACTAGCGAACAATCCACCAAATACGGCGCGGTATTCATTGAGCACGGGGTAGTCGCGGTCCTGAAACAGCGACGCTTTTTCGATGCGCGCTTGTTCCCCCGCAATCCGTCCCCCGTTGATACTGCCACCGAGCACCCAGTGTACGGAGCCGTGACCGTGGTCCGTTCCCTTGTTGCCGTTCTCCCGGAAGGTGCGGCCAAACTCCGACACAACAGCGACAACGGTGTTGCGCCACTCGCCTCCCAGTTCCTGGGACATGGCTGCAAGCCCCCGCCCCAGGCTTTCAATGTTGTTGGCGAGTGCGCCCTGTGCGGCGCCCTCGTTGACATGCGTGTCCCAACCGCCAACGTCGATGAAGCCGATGCGATACTGATCGCGCATCAGCCGGCCGATACGCCGTGCCTCCAGCTCAAAGCCCTTGGGCGTGATGGCATCGCGACTGGCTTCCTTCATCTCCATTTCCAAGGCACGACCGACTTCCTGGCGCAGCTCCAATCCATCGATCACCTTGGACTGCAGGGGATTACCGGCATACATGTCAGACAGAATCGAAGCCTGCCGCGTATCGAAGACCGGCTTGCCGACACCCTTCAGGGAAATGTTGGGAATGTCCGTGTCGCCGCGGAAGCATACGGGCAGAGAATCCGTGAACGCGATCGGGTCCGCGCCGTTCACAACGCCCGCAAGTCGGGATAGAAACCCGGACTGCAGGTCATGGCTTCCCTGCAATGGCTGGCCCAACTCGATGCTGTCTTGTGTTTCAAAATGGCTGCGAGACAGATCGTCGGTTCCCGCAAAGGGAATAAACAGTGCCTGACGGCTCGCGTAAAGAGGCGCGATAGAGGTGCGCAGAACCGGTGTGAGTGCCCAGTCAGCATCGAGTGCAACCGCACCATCCGCAGCGTTCGGTCCGGTTGGCTTTGCGACTGCTATGTTGGGACGGGATTCATAGTAGTAAGAACTGGAATACGGAATCACGACGTTCGCGCAATCATATCCGCCACGCAGGAAGACCAACAGGAAGCGGGGTGAGCCGGGCGGCGCAGCGAACAGGCGTCCGCTGATAGTGAGTGCAGGAGCCGCCAGGGCCATCATTTGTAGGAAGTCACGACGTTGCATGAGTGACCTCAGCGATAGTTGAAATCAGGTGAGGCGAGCAGAAAGGTATTCCATTCGAGCTGTGAGCTCGCCCGGTCCAATGCGGTGCGGGCAGGGGCTGACAGAAATGGCTCGACCGCCGTGAAATACAGTCGGCCGGAAAGTTGCGGAAATCCGGTAGTGGTTGGCGGGCTACCGTCCTCGGGTTCGAATAGGCCGCCATTGCCACTGCTGATGGTCCGCGCGATCTCGAAGCGGCGACTCATCTGGCCTGAGCTGGCCCAACCACTCTCCGTCAGCGGGTAGCCATCAGGTGTCTGACGACCAAACAGAGGCTCTCCCAATGCGTTGAGCCAGTTGACCACCGGGTGCGTATTGATGACCTGCTTGCCGTCATAGGCGAGACGAATAGTGGAGATGACGTAGTGCATCGGGTCTTTGAACTTGCCGCCCAGCGATGCCTGGAATTCACGAGACTCGAACAGAGTGTCGAGTACCGCCGCTATGTCACCGTGCGTCTGTTGGAATGTCTTCGCCATGCGGTCGGTTAACGAGCGTGGCGGATCATCGGCCACGAAATAAACCGCGAGCTTGCGCGAGATGAACTGGGCGCACGCGGGTTGCGACACCAGCAGGTCTACTGCCTTCTCTACCTCGTCAAACCCGCCGCCATCAATATGCTTTCCCAGCAAAGTCTTGCCGCCGAAGTCGTGGCGCGCGGGATTGAACTCGAATGCACCCTGATGGCGGTACAGCCGCGTCCACTCCGGTTTGAGCTTGGGCTCGTTACCCGACATGTTGACACCGACGCCGGTCAATACCCGTGCCAGCTCTTGAATATCCTGTTGGGTGTAACCGGATCCCACTCCCAATGTGTGCAGTTCCATCAACTCACGGGCGTAGTTTTCGTTGATGTGCCCGGCGGCGTTCTGAGCGTTGTCCAGATACTGCAGCATGGCGGGGTGTTGGAGCGTGGCCAACACCAGGTCGCGGAAGTGACCCAGGGAATGGGGGCGGATGGCATGCTCGGCATAGTCCCCGACCAACCAGGGATCGTTTCCCTTGTACTGGAACACGCTGAAGTGATTCAGCCAGAACCAGTTGAGTTGCTCCTGCAGTTGTGCCGGTGAGTACAACGCTCGCAGGATCTCGCGGCGCGCGGCTTCATATGCGAGCCGGTTGCCTTTGTCGTTGAGTGTCTTGCGCTCCGCCTGCTTCGCGGCCTCATCCGGGAGCGCGTTGATTCGCTGCTGCTCCTGCGAGACGACCGGCAGCACGATCGCGGGGTCCGAGTGGGAGACTTCGAGCGCTGCGATCTGCTTGGTCGCGATGAGCGGCAGGTGCAGATCGGATGGGTGCAACTGCTGCTTCAGAAAGCGCCGCCGCCCGAGCTCGCGATACTGATCGACGACGGCACTGGTGGGACCGTAGGTCACACGGTCGAGCCAAAGCATGTCCTGGCGCGTGAGTGAGCTCGCTGCTGTCGCGGGCAGCGAGGAAGTGACTGCCGCGAGCGCTAACCCCAGCACCACGCGAGCACGGGCCATAACGCCCCCGGCGGCGCGGGGCTCGGCGCCGATCGCGCGGCGGGCCAGCTTGCAAGGGGCCGCAATGCCTGTGGCACCCATTCGCGCGGCGCGGCTACGCAAAGTTAAATGCGGGCTCATTACATACCAGGAACGCAGGGAGTCACCATCCGCTGACGCCCGCAAGCGCGGTGCCGCCCTTGTAATCGCTCCGTAACGCAAAGTACTTGACGGTGCAATAGCCGACCCCTAGAGTCATTGCACAACGTGCGGGGTCGATGTGAGCAACTCAAGATCGAACAATACTGTTGCTATCGACAGTCACGCTCTCGGGACTCTCAACTATATACGCGCCTCGATCGAGGCGGCCGGGGCCTTTGCGGTGCCGGGGATAGCCGGGATCGCGATGGGTGCGGTCGGCGTCGTGGCCACGATCATTGCCTCAATTCCCGGGCTCGCCTCCCATTGGCTGGAGATCTGGCTGATAGCGGCCATGGCGGCCTCCGCCAGCGGAGTGTTGCTCATCGCGCGACACTCGCGTCAGCCGGCCCGCGGCTTCATGCTCTACCGGGGACCCGCGCGCAAATTTGTCCTGTCGCTGTGCCCGGCATTACTGGCCGGTGCGGTACTCACCGTAGTGCTGTGGCAGGAAGGGCTGAGCTCGCTGATTCCGGGCATGTGGTTGGTTTTGTATGGCTGCGCCGTGTTGTCGGCCAGCATGATGACGAATGCGGCGATGATGCGCCTGATTGCGATGATGGGCGGGTTGTTTGTTGTGTGTGGAATGGTGGCATTCCACTTGCCGCCGCGCTGGCACAACTTCGCGTTGGGAATGGGCTTCGGCTCACTGCACCTGTTTTTCGGCATCCTGATTGGACGTATCGACCGTGTCGAATAGAGCCGCCACCCACAAGCCGCCCCCCGTGAGGCGCGACGAGCCGGTCGCACCGGCAAGCAAGCCGGTTAGTGTGCCAATCCCGCCCAGCACCACTGACGATGCCCGGTTCGACCGGCTGGTGTATGAGCGCGTGCGCCTGGGAATCATGAGCGCACTGGCAGTCAACGAGCAGCTCACGTTCAATGAGCTGAAGACGCTGTTCCAGGTCAGTGATGGGAATCTGAGCGCACATGCTCGCAAGCTGGAAGAAGCGGGCTACATCGCCTGCTCCAAGTCATTCGAGGGCCGGCGGCCGAAATCGGAATATCGTCTGACCCCGGTGGGCCGCAAGGCGCTGCATCGCTACCTCGAGCACATCGAGGCTGTCATCAAGGCGACGCGCAGGGCATGAATACCGGGAACCCTGTGCTGATACGTCCAATAACTCTGCAAAACAAAGTACTTGTCAATGCATAACCTGCACGTTGGCATCATCATGGATGGCAATGGTCGCTGGGCTCAGCGCCGCGGATTGCCCCGAACTGCCGGCCACATTGAGGGCGCAAAAGCCGTCAACGACATTGTCGAAACCGCTGCGCGCGCGCGTGTTCGCGTGCTCAGTCTGTATGCCTTCTCGGCCGACAACTGGCGCCGGCCGGGTGCGGAAGTCTCGGCGCTGATGAGCCTGCTGCGCCGTTACCTGATGACTGAGACGCGCCGCTGCATCGAGCAGTCGATCCGGATCAACATCATCGGCCGCCGCGACCGCCTCACCCCGAGCCTGGTTCGTGCCATCGGGCAGAGTGAGCAGCTCACCGCCGCCTGTACGGGCATGCACCTGCGGATCGCCGTCGATTATTCCGCTCAGCACAGCATTCTCGAGGCGGCCCGCCTGGCGGGCTCACAATCCAATGTCGACGCAGGCCGGTTTCAGGAGTTGCTGGACGAGGTGGACCATTCGGCGGCACCCGCTGGCGCGCTGGACCTGCTGATCCGCACCGGCGCGGAGAAACGCCTCAGCGATTTCCTGCTGTGGCAAGCCGCGTACGCCGAGCTTTATTTTGCGGACTGCATGTGGCCCGACTTCGGCGCGACGGGGTTCCATGCAGCGCTGGATTACTACCATAGTCGGCAGCGGCGCTTCGGACAGGTGATGGCGGAGGCCGGTTCGTAGGAACTTTCGGGCTGGCGCGGCCGTGTTGCCCGGCTTCTTCCCCGAGGCACGGCGCCGGAAGACTCTATAATCCCGCGGATGCTCGTTGCGAGCTCCAGGGAGTCTCCATGCGCCTCATTTCCTTTGCCCTCATCGCACTCGCCGCCGCGGGAGTTGCAAGTGCCGCGCCCGCCGAATCACCCTCGCATGTATTCGAAGGCAAAGACATCTTCAGCCTTCAATGTGTCACGGATCCGCAGATCCGTCCGGATGGCCATGTTGTAGCGTATGTCCGGGTGTCGTACGACATCATGACTGACCGCCCGCGCCGCTCGATCTGGCTCGTCGATGCCGACACGGGAACGCAGACACCCCTGGCCGCCGGGCCGGGATCGAATTATTCGCCCCGTTGGTCGCCGGATGGCAAGCGCCTCGCCTATGTTGCAAGTGAGGGCGGCCGATCGCAGTTGTTTGTTCGCTGGATGCAGACGGATCAGGCGGCTCGCATCACCGATCTGACGGAAACGCCGGAAGATCTGCAGTGGTCGCCGGACGGCCGCTCCATCGCGTTCATCATGATGACCGCGGATGAGAAGACCAACCTGGGAGTGTCGCCGCCGCGCCCGGAAGGCGCCAATTGGGCCGAGCCCCTCACCGTCATCACCGATGTCAAATACCGGGCGGACGGCGAAGGCTATTTGAAGCCGGGCTACTCGCATGCGTTTGTTGTTTCCGCGGAAGGCGGCTTCCCGCGCCAGCTCACCTTTGGCGCTTTCAACGAGGAGGGCCCGGTTTCGTGGACGCCTGACGGCCGGAACGTGCTCCTGAGTGGCAACCGAACAGAAGGCTGGCAGCGTGAGGCCGTTACCTCCCAGATCTACCAGGTCTCCATCGCGGATGCTGTGGTCACGCCCCTGACCCATCGTGTTGGGCCCGACAAGACGCCCCGGATCTCGCCGGATGGCAAGAAGATTGCCTACCTCGCATTTGACGACCATTTTCTCGGTTATCAGAATGTCCGCGTGTACGTGATGGACCGTGACGGTCGCAATGACCACTCCATCAGCGACGCACTCGACCGGTCGATTGATGACGCGCAGTGGGCATCTGACGGCCGCAGTCTGTTTGTTCAGTACACTGATAAGGCTGTGACGCGCATTGCCCGCCTCACACTCGATGGCCACATGCAACAGTTGGCCGAAGGATTGGCGGGATCAGGATTGGATCGCCCTTACACCGGTGGGCAGTTCAGCGTTTCCGCCAACGGCATCGTCGCCTTTACGAGCGGGGCGACCGATCATCCGCCGGATTTGTCGATTGCGCGGGGCACACGCATTACGCGCTTGACACGACTCAACGACGACCTGTTCGCCATCAGGCAACTCGCGAAAGTTGAGCCGTTAGCGGTCAACTCGTCGGTGGACAAACGTCCCATTGATGCATGGCTGGTGACTCCGCCCAACTTTGACTCCAGCAAGAAGTATCCCCTCATACTCGAGATTCACGGCGGGCCCTACGCGAGTTACGGCCCGGTCTTTTCCACGGATGATCAGTTGTATGCCGCGGCGGGATACCTGGTCCTATATAGCAACCCGCGTGGCTCGACCTCGTATGGCGAGGAGTTCGCCAACTTCATCCAGCACGACTACCCGAGTCACGACTACGACGACTTGATCAGCGCAGTCGATGCGGCGGTTGCCAAGGGTTCGGTCAATCCCGATCAGCTGTTTGTAACCGGAGGCTCGGGCGGTGGAGTATTGACCGCCTGGATCGTCGGTCGCACTCACCGATTCCGGGCAGCCGCGACGCAGAAGCCCGTGATCAACTGGGGCAGCTTCGCACTGACCACCGATATCGCGACCTATGTCCCCAAGTACTGGTTCGGGAAGCTCCCCTGGGAGGATCCGGAAGGCTATTGGAAGCACTCACCGCTGTCATTGGTCGGGAACGTGACCACGCCGACACTGGTCGTAGTCGGTGGCGAGGACTACCGTACGCCTGTGAGCGACTCGGAGCAGTATTACGAGGCGCTTCAGCTTCGCGGTGTGCCGACTGCGCTCGTCAAGGTTCCGGGAGCCTCACATGGTGGACTGGCAGCGCGACCGTCTCAGTCAGCTGCGAAAGCCAGTGCGATCCTGGCGTGGTTTGACCGGTACAGGCAGTCGCCGCGGCGCACTGAGCAGGCTGCCGCCGGCGGGACTTCTCCCTCTTCAGGCGAGTAGCGTAGGCTGAACTGGCCTGCGAATAATGGTGCAGGGCAACCCGGAAGGCGTGTCATGGCAATCAAATTGACAGTAAACAATCAGCCGCAGGAGCTGGATGTCGACCCGGACATGCCGCTGCTGTGGGCGCTTCGGGACCATCTGAAGCTCACGGGGACCAAGTTCGGTTGCGGCATGGCCCTGTGCGGTGCTTGCACTGTACACATTGAGGGCCAGGCGACGCGCTCGTGCGTCACTCCGATCTCCGCCGTCGCAGGCAAAAATGTCACGACCATCGAAGGATTGTCAGGGGACGCGGGTAAGGCGGTGCAGACAGCCTGGGTCAGCCTCGATGTGCCGCAATGCGGTTATTGCCAGAGCGGCCAGATCATGTCCGCCTCGGCGTTGCTGGCGGGAAATGCCAAACCGACCGACGCAGACATCGATGCCGCGATGGCGGGCAACATCTGCCGATGCGCCACTTACGTGCGTATCCGGGCGGCGATTCATCAAGCTGCCGACTCACTGCCGGCCTCACAGGCCAAGAGCTGAGGAGCGCCACCATGTACCTGCGCAATATTGAAGACTCGTTGGCCACATGGCCGCCGCTGGCGCGGCTGGCCGCGAATATCACCCGTCGCGACTTCCTGAAGTTCACGACGATCGCTGGCTCCGGGTTGACGCTCGGTGTGGTCATTCCCGCGGTTGCCAAAAGCACAGGGTTGACGGTGTTAGGTATCGAGGGCACACCGGGCGACTATTCGACGCCATTCGTGCGAATCGACACGGACAATACGGTCACCGTCATTTGCAAACATGTTGAGGCGGGTCAGGGCGTGTGGACGGGCCTGCCTGCTGTGGTAGCCGAGGAGCTGGATGCTTCCTGGAGCCAGATGCGAGCGGAGAGCTCGCCGGCTCAAGTGCCGACGTACGGAAACTTTGCGTTCGGGCCGAAGGGCAACGTGCAAGGCACTGGCGGTTCGACTTCGATGGCCAATTCGTGGGATCAGCTTCGCCATGCGGGTGCGTATGCCCGTGCGATGGTGGTTCAGGCGGCGGCAAATCGTTGGAAAGTGCCCGCTTCCGAGATCACCGTCAGTGACGGCGTTGTGTCCCATAGCTCCGGCAAGAAAGCGACGTTCGGCGAGCTGGCTGCTGCTGCGGGAAAGCTGCCGCTGCCCAAAGACGTCAAACTCAAGGATCCCAGCCAGTTCAAGCTCATTGGCAGTGAGAAGCGGTTGCAGCGGCTCGACAGCCATTCGAAGTCAACTGGCACACAGACGTTTGCGATAGACGTGATGCTGCCGGACATGATGACCGCAGTTGTGTTGCGGCCCCCGCGCTTCGGTGCGAAGGTTCAGTCGATCGACTCGGCGGCTGCCAAAGCGGTCCCTGGGGTCGTTGATGTGGTGCAGATTCCTCGCGGCGTAGCCGTTGTTGCACGTGACACATGGTCAGCGAAGAAAGGCCGCGAGGCGTTGAAGGTTACTTGGGACGAGTCCAACGCGGAAAAGCGCAGCACTGAGGCGCTCTTCAAGGAATACCGCCAGATGAGTGGTGGACCTGACGCGGTCAAAGTCGAGAAAAAGGGCGACGCGGATGCGGCCTTGAAGACGGCGGCCAAGGTCCTCGACTTCGAGTTTGAATTTCCGTACCTCGCCCATGCACCCATGGAGCCGTTGACGGCGGCCGCGAAGTTGAGTCCCGGCAAGTGTGAGATCTGGGCCGGCTGTCAGTTCCAGACCATCGACCAGGCCAACGCGGCCCAGGCGGCGGGCCTGAAGCCTGAACAGGTGACAATCAATACGCTCGCGGCGGGCGGTACTTTCGGGCGTCGCGCCAATGCCGAGTCGGATTACATTGTGGAGGCGGTCAGCATCGCGAAGGCGACGGGCGGCAACTACCCGGTGAAGCTCATCTGGACTCGTGAAGATGACATCACTGGAGGTCGCTACCGTCCGGCCACCTATCATCATGTAACAGCGGGATTGAGCCAGGACGGAAAACTGGTGGCCGTCAAGCAGGATGTGGTGAATCAGTCGATCATGGCGGGTACTCCGTTTGCGGGCATGATGAAGGAGGGCGTCGACCCAACTTCAGTTGAAGGTGGCACCACTGAGCAGTACGAAGTAGAGAACGCGCACGTTACCTGGACACAGGCGAAGGTGGGCGTGCCAATTCTGTGGTGGCGCTCGGTAGGCCACACGCACACGGCCTTCGTGAAAGAGGTCGTGGCGGACGAGTTGGCAGCCGCCGCTGGCAAGGATCCGGTTGCCTACCGTCTGTCGCTGATGGAGAAACATCCGCGCAGCGCTGCGGTGTTGAAGCTGGCAGCTGAAAAAGCCGGGTGGGACAAGCCCTTCCCGACGGGGAAGGCGGCCAATGGTTCGTTTCGCGGACGCGGTGTTGCGGTCCACGAGTCGTTCGGCACGGTTGTCGCGCACGTTGTTGAGGTCACCGTGACCGATGGCTCGGTCAAGGTTGATCGAGTCGTCACGGCGGTGGATTGTGGAATCGCTGTTACCCCGGACGTTGTCCGGGCGCAGATGCAAAGCTGCATCGGCTACGGGTTGTCCGCGGCGTTGTACGGAAAGATCTCACTGACCGACGGCCGCGTGGATCAGACCAACTTTCATCAGTACCGTGTGTTGCGAATAAACGAGATGCCGCGGTCGATTGAGATTCACATCGTCCCGTCAACGAACCCGCCGTCGGGCGTGGGCGAGCCGGGTACGCCGCCGATCGGGCCGGCTGTTGCCAATGCGGTCCGTGCGGCGACGGGAATCAAGCTGCGCAAGTTGCCGTTCGATCTTGCGGCAGCGAAGGCGACGAAGACCTGAGCAGCGTTGACAGGCTGTTATATGGCCTGATTCGACCCTGGCTTTTTGGCCTGGATCCGCATCGCGGTCAGGCTGTTGCGATGGCGATGTTGCGGATGCGGAACGTGTTCGCGCGGGATGCGCTGGCGGGTGGTGGCTCGGACGTCACTCCGGGGACGCCGAAAGGCGCGACCGCCATGGGCGTCGAGCTCATGGGTCTGCGGTTTCCAAACCGCGTTGGGCTTGCGGCCGGGTTCGACAAAAACGCCTATGACGTCGACTCGCTGGGCCGATTGGGGTTCGGCTTCATCGAAGTCGGTACCGTGACGCCGCGGCCGCAGCCGGGCAATCCCCGCCCCAATCTCTTTCGCCTCGTCCCCGATGAGGCGCTGATCAATCGCTTGGGGTTCAATAACGAAGGCGCCGCCGCCGTCGTTCGCCGCCTGGAAGTGCGTCGCTATGCGGGGATCTGCGGAGTCAACATCGGCAAGAATTTCGATACGCCACTGGAGAGCTCAGTCAACGACTACGCGAGTTGCCTGCGGACTGTGTACGCGGTCGCTGACTACGTAACCATCAACGTTTCGTCCCCCAATACGCCGGGGTTACGGGGGCTGCAGGATCCGGGTGCATTACGGCCTCTGTTGCTGGAGCTTGCGAACTTGCGCGAGCAGCTTGCACCGGTGCACTCCAAGCGCGTTCCGTTGTTGGTGAAGCTGTCTCCCGATCTCAGCGATGAGCAGGTGCTCGAGGTTGCTCGGGAGCTACGCGAGCTGCCGGTCGACGCAATTGTGGCTACCAACACGACGACAACGCGCCCTGGTCCCTTGAAGTCAGCCGCGGCAGTCGAAACGGGTGGACTGAGCGGGCGTCCGTTGCATTCGCGAAGCGTCGCAGTGTTGCGTTCCCTGCGAGCCACGATGGGGCCGGGTTTTCCCATCATCGGTGTGGGCGGAATCGTTTCGCCCGAGGCCGGTATGGCCACCCGCGACGCCGGTGCAGATCTTCTGCAGTTGTACACTGGCTTGATTTATCGCGGCCCGGCGTTGATTCGCGAGCTGCTCGACATCGTGAGATCATCGTCTCATGAACACCAACGATGAATCGCGGCCGCCACGCGCCGTTTGCGTTTATTGCGCTTCCAGCCGGACCTCGCATCCCGAATATCGGGAAGCCGCATTCAGGCTGGGCGTGGTTCTGGCGAAGCAGGGACTCAGCGTCGTCTATGGGGGCGGCGCGCGGGGATCAATGGGTGCGCTCGCTGATGGCGCCCTGAGCAAGGGTGGCCGGGTCGTCGGCATTTTGCCGCGATTCATGGCCGACCTGGAATGGGGACACACGGGCCTGTCTGAGCTGGAGCTCGTCGAGGACATGCGGATCCGCAAACACCTGATGCTGACCCGCAGCCAGGCGGCGATTGCCCTGCCCGGTGGTTCCGGCACGCTGGAGGAATTGCTCGAGGCGATCACCTTGAAGCGGCTCGGGCTGTACCTGAATCCCATTCTGTTGGTCAACACCCGGGGCTTCTTCAATCCGCTGCTGGATCTGCTCGGCCATGCCATCGAGGAGAACTTCATGGATGAGCGCCATGCGCAGATGTGGGAAGTAGTCGCCCAACCTGAGGAAGTGCCTGATGCGTTGAGCCGGGCTCCCGCATGGGGGGAAGAGGCCCGGGAGTTTGCTGCGCTGTAGGGATGCCACAGCCGGGGGATCGCGCACACCGCGCCTGCCATCTTCTGCCCTAATTGCCCCACGGGGGCGCCACATCATTGCCACAAGGTGGGTGGTGAGTGTGGAGCTATAGGGAAGCGATATGAAAATCCAGATGAGTCGACGCGGATTGCTATTTGGGGCGGCCACGATTGCGTGCGGCTGGCGGGTTGCGCTGGCAGAGGCGGCTGAGGCTGCCAATTCACCCGCCGAAAAAGCCGCGGGGCACCTTGCTGAGCTGGAGAAGCGCGAGGGCGGGCGGCTGGGAGTTGAAGCGCTCGATACTGCGACGGGCCGGCGTTTCCAACATCGAAGCGGGGAGCGATTCGGAATGTGCAGCACATTCAAGTTTCTCGCCGCCGCGGCGGTTCTCCAGCGCGTCGATCAGGGTACCGAGCAGCTCGATCGACGGGTGGCCTACGGCGAAAGCGACTTGTTGGAATACGCGCCGGTCACCAAAGAGCACGTGAACGAAGGGGCCATGACCCTCGATGCGCTGTGCGCGGCAGCGGTGCAGTGGAGCGATAACACCGCAGCCAATCTCATGCTGAAAGTCCTGGGCGGACCCGAAATTGTCACTGCGTTTATCAGGTCGACCGGTGACCAGGTCACACGGCTCGACAAGACGGAAACGGAGTTGAATGTTGTTCGTCCTGGGGAAGTCCACGATACGACGACGGCGGCGAGCATGGTGGGACTCCTCAACTCCGTCGTTCTCGGCAAGGCGCTTTCCACCGGTTCGCGGTCGCGTCTTCAAGGATGGATGCTCGACGCGAAAGTCGGTGAACATCGGCTTCCAGCCGGACTACCGACGGGCTGGCACATCGCTCATAAGACGGGCACGTGGTCCGATCAGACAAACGACGTCGGTGTCATTTGGCCGACCGATCGAGAACCAATCATCGTTGCCGCGCTTTACTCGCGCAGCGGAACACGTCTGAAGCAGCGTGAGGATGTACTGCGCGATGTCGGACGTATTGTCGCCGCAGCCTTCTGACGCCTAGATATCGGCAACAAAACGCCAGCTTTTGCGGGCGTCTCTAATTGCACTTTGTGCATGAAAAACCTGTGCGCGCTGTTGTTCGGGCGCTGCGGGTGGTTCAAAATACTCACTGTCCCTGGTGCGCTCGAGTTGTTCGAAGCGAGGTCAAGGTGAAGTATGGGTCCCGTGTTGTTGTTGGAATCCGAGAACGATCCGTCATCGGATCGGCAGCGGCAGGCTTTTGGTATGGATGAGGCGATTCAGACGCAGCTTGCGCGGCTGACATCGGACGTTCAGCATATTGAAACGGATGTTGCGGACATCAAGGTGGATGTGCGCCGCATCGATGGAAGGCTCAACTCAATAGACGAGCGTGTCCATCAGCTCGATATGCGTGTCTCTCAGGTTGAGTTGAGACTGACCGAAAAGATCGATGGCGTTCACTTGGATCTGACTGGGAAGATCGATGGTCTTCGCTCCGAGCTAACCGAGAAGATGAACGACGGCTTTACCGCCGTCACAAGTGATATGGCGTCCATGAAGGTATGGGCACTCGGTCTATACATCGCCCTCGCCGGCAGCTTCCTATTCATCATGACGAAAGGCTTCAAGTGGCTTTAGCCGGTGTAGTTGCACCCGCAACACCCAATTGGTCAAACGCCCCCCCGACAGGCACAATGACCCCGAAATCAAGATAACAGGGGTCTTCCCGTGGAAACTGTGCTCGCCAACGGCTCTGCCGTCCGCTCCGATGCCCGACACTTTCACCTGTGGATGGCCGGGGTATTCGTCCTGATTGCCTTCGGCGGGTTCACGCCGACCTATTGGGCCCGGCTGGCCAGCGGCACCTTCCACGCCCCACCCATTCTCCACATCCACGGCTTTCTGCTGTTTTCCTGGACACTGTTTTATTTCGTGCAGACAGCGCTGGTTGCATCCGGACGAACCCCGTCCCACCGCGCGTGGGGACTCTTTGGCATAGCGCTGTTCAGTGTCATGGTGTGCTCCATTATTGCCACCAGGGTGACGCTCCTGAAGCTGGAAGATGCGCGCGGCCTGGGAGAAGCGGGACGCCGATTTTCAGCCGTAGCGATTCTCGCTTTGCCTCTGATGATTGGTCTGTTTGCCGCAGCCATCGCGAACGTACGCCGGCCGGAAGTACACAAACGGCTGATGTATGTATTGATGGCGAGCATGATGACGCCTGCACTGGCGCGCGTGTTTCTGACGCTGCTGGCGCCCCCTGGCGCCGCGGAGGGCGGTCCGCCACCGCCGTTTGTGGCCGTGCCACCCGCGTTGGTCGCAAGCCTGTTGGTCGTCGTCGCGATTGTCTATGACTGGCGAACGCGCGGTCGCCCCCACAAGGTCTACGTTTACGGCGGCTCGCTTGTGTTGCTGGAGACCTTCCTAGTGGTACCCATTTCCGGCACACATGCCTGGATGAGCATTGCCAACTCCCTGGAACACCTCTTCGGCTGAGCAACGACCTTCGCGGGGCGCTTATTCTTCGAAGGACCTCACGGTCCTTTCGAAGGATCCAACATCGTCCCAATAAACAACAACTCCGCCGCGTTGGTTGCTTTGGCCGCGACGACCGCTGTGGATCGTATGTGGTGGAGTGCGGTGTCGCTGTAGGTGATTTGTAGGGTAGATGCGGTCGCACGCGATGCACCCATCCGGAAACCATCCGCCCGGATACAGTTCACTACAAACAGCTACAGATGCCGATGGCGCGCCACCGGTGGTTCTGCGACCATCCGCGGAGCGAGTAATCTCATTGTGACGATCAGGAGACGAGGTCCGTGGCCAGGAGGAGAGTCGGTACCGCGGCTGCGGCTATAGTCTGGCTGTGCTGCTCCTGCGCGGCGTTCGCTGAAGACGACTGCAAGGCCCCATCTGACGATTGTGTCGCGGTGGGGGGCTGGAGCCTGAGTGTGGCTCTGGGCGCGGGCGTCCGCACCAATCCCCTCGTGCATGGCCAGGATATTCCCCTGGTGGTCGTTCCCCAGTTCAGCTACTACGGCAAGCGCTTCTTCATCGACAACCTGGATCCCGGGGTGACGCTGTTCGAGGGCGAGTCGAACACCGTGAGTCTCATCGCGAGCCCGGGCTACGACCGCGTTTTCTTTTATCGCAGCGATCTGCAGAATATTTTCCTCGGCTCCACCACCGCGTTTTCCGGGGGCAGCAACGCGGCCGGCCCGTTGCCTGCCCATCCGGCTCAAGCGATACGGGAGTTTCCCAGCCGCTCGCGCAAGGTGACCTACCTCGCGGGACCGGAGTGGACTTTCAAACACGCCGGCATCTCAGGCCAGCTCGATTACCTGCATGAGATTACCGGTCGCAATCACGGCGATGAGGTTCGTGTGGGCCTGGGAGTCCCCCTGGGGAAGGCATTGGGCGGCTCCTGGAGCGCCAATGCGGGCGTTACCTGGAAGAGTGCCGCTATCGTCAATTACTATTATGGCTACCCCGGTCTGTATGAGGCCCGCTGGGCTTTGAATCCATTCGCAAAAATCGGCTACTCCCGACCCCTGAGCCGCAAATGGAGGTTCGACGCCTTTGTGCACTGTGAGCGGCTGGGAAACGCCATCGCGGACAGTCCGATCGTGGACAGGCACTACGTGACGACGGCATTCCTCGGCGCCACCTACGTCTTTCACAAGTAGACTGCATAAACATGCACCAGCGGACGGGCGTACACATTGAGTAGCTTCACGGCGACCTGGCGCGGCATGGCGGTTTTGGCCATGGCGGCCGGCTTGTCGGTCTCATCCGGGGCGCGCGCGGCCATGAGTCCGGCGGCTGACGGCATCCACCTGGAAATCAACCCCCGCATCTGCACGCTCACGGGAAACGACAAACAGTGCGTGACCCCGGTACACGCCCAATGGCGCTCCGCCCATGAAGAATCCCTCTGTCTGGTGATTCTCGCGCGGCCCGAAGTGAAGCACTGTTGGGAGCACTACTCGGCCGGCAACTATACGATAGAGCTCACCTTCACCGAGGATCTGGTGTTCCAGCTGCGCGACGTGTCTCTGGAGCACGTGCTCGCCTCGGAGGCGCTGCGCGTCATCAGGGAGGCCATCCGGTATCGCCACAAGCGTCGCCAGCCCTGGAATATTTTCGAGTAATCGCCACGGCGCATGAGCACGCTACCCCAACCTTCGATTCTGCTGGTGGAGGACGATCTGCGCCTCGCCGAGTTGGTGAGCCGTTACCTGGACAATCACGGCTTCAACATCACCATTGTCAGCCGGGGCGATGAGGTGGTGCCGCGGGTGCAGCGCGACAATCCGGACCTCGTGATACTGGACCTGGGGCTGCCGGGGGAGGATGGTTTCACCATCTGCAGGCGATTGCGGCCGGCCTATACCAATCCGATTCTGATTTTGACGGCACGCGACAACGACATCGATCACGTGCTGGGTCTCGAGTTGGGAGCGGATGACTACGTCATCAAACCCGTCGAGCCGCGAGTGTTGCTTGCGAGAATCGGCGTGCTCCTGAGGCGCAGCAAGCCACCCGCAGTGTCCTCGCCAGGCAAAGCTCTCTCCTTCGGCCGCCTGCAGATCAATGTGAGCTCCCGCGCGGTCAAGTGGGACGGTAACCCAATCGCGTTGTCCCGCAATGAGTTTGATCTGCTGGTGTTCCTGGCGAGCCATCCCGGGGAGATTCAATCGCGCGAGCGGCTGTTCAAGAGCCTCTACAACCGCGACTACGACGGCCTGGACCGGATGTTGGATATCCGGATCTCGCGGCTGCGCAAGAAACTCGATGACGATGCGGAGCATCCGCAGCGTATCAAGACAATCTGGGGACAAGGATATCTGTTCGTGCCGGATGCCTGGTGACCCGTGGCGCGGCACTTTCTCGGTCTGTATCTGCTCATTGTAGTCACCCTGGCGGTGGTGAGTTGGGGTCAGGACCGGCTGTTGCAGCTTTACAGCAATCCGGACGCGGCCGACGACAAACCCACCGCCGCTGTGATGGCCATCCTGGCTGACAGGCTGCAAGGCGCCCCCGCTGAGAGTTGGAAGAGCCTGGTGGCCGGCGTTGCGGGTCGCAGTGGAATCGACATGGAGGTGTTTGCCACCGGGGAGATCGCAGGCGGCGATACGCTGCAGAAGCTCAGTCGCGGCGAGAATGCCTACATGCGTTCGTCGCAGGGTGATTCGTGGATCTTGAAACGGATCGACAGTGAGCATGTGCTTGCGCTGCGATCCCGCGAGCCTGCCGGGCAACGCGGGCCGTTGGAGTGGGCCTTCACCTTGCTGTTTTATGCGGTGATCGCCCTCGTTCTCATGTTCTGGGTGTGGCCTCTGACGCGCGATCTGCGTGCCCTCGAGAAGGCCGCGGCGCAGTATGGAAATCGCAACTGGCAGTTCGAAGCCGCGATCACGCAACACTCACAGATCTATCCCCTGGCGCAGACGTTTCGCAGGATGGCTGCCCGCATCGACGGCCTGATCGCCTCTCACAAGGACATGTCGAACGCCGTCTCCCACGAGATCAAGACACCGCTGTCGCGCATGCAGTTTGAGATCGAGCTGGCGCGCAATGCCCCCGGTGTTGCGGGAATCCGCCGCTCGCTTGCCAACATCAAGGCGGATATCGAGGCCATTGACGGCCTCGTCAAGGCGACCCTCGGCTACGCGATTCTGGAGCGGGCGGACCTGTCGCTCAACCTCTCCGGGCACAATTTCACGAGCCTGATTCCCGCCATCGTCGAGTCGATACAAAGCGGTGCCCGCTCCGGGCTCACAATTACTTCGAACGTACAAAACGATGCGCAGCACGTCATCTGCGATATCCACTTGTTTGAGTCCGTGATCCGGAATCTGATTTACAACGCGAGCCGGTACGCCGTCAGCCAGGTCAGCGTGACGTTTACATCCCGCGCGGGTTTGAATGAGCTGCGGGTGGAGGACGATGGGCCCGGCATTCCGCAAGCCGAGCGCAGTCGCGTGTTTCAATCCTTTGTGCAGCTGAATCCCACGCCGGGCAAGAAGGTGGGCTACGGCCTCGGCCTGGCGATCGTCAAGCGCGCAATCGAATGGCACGGCGGCGAGGTGCACATCGACAAATCCGCGCTCGGCGGGGCGCTCGTGTGCGCCAATTGGCCCGTGGCACCCTCCGGGACTCGATGATGGCATGATGGGCGCCCCGTCGGCCGCCTGCGGAAAGTCATTGTGCGTCATGTCGTGATTCTGATTGTCGGGTTGCTTGCTTCCCAGGCAGCACCCAGCGCCGAGTCGCCGCTCAGTCTGGCGACTGAAGCCCGGATCATCCTGGGCGATGACCAGGGCGTGTACGTTGAGTCGGCTGATGGCACGGCGTTGCTCGCGCAGGCCGCCGCAAAGCCCGTGCATCCAGCTTCGGTTTCGAAGGTCCCTACCACACTGGCACTGTTGCGCAAGTTGGGCCCCGAGTATCGGTTCGTCACGACCTTTACGTCGCGTGGTGCGGTGTCAGGCGGCACACTCCACGGCGATTTGCTGGTGGAGAGTAACGGGGACCCCGCTTTCGTCGATGAAAATGCGTTGTTGGTGACGGACCGCTTGCGCGAGTTGGGTATCACCCAGGTAGCGGGCGACCTGCGGTTGCGTGGCCGATTGACGTTTGACTGGCAGAGTGACGAGGACGGAGCACGGTTGCGTCGCGCGCTCGCAGGGACGATTTCACCGGCCGCACTGGCAGCGGTACGTGCGTTCGAGCTCGAGAATCCAACGGGGCCCGCGCCGGCCGCGCTGCTACCCACGGGAATCGAGTTTCTCACCGCCCCGAATGTGTCACCCCCGTCTTCAACCGCACGACCGCTGCTCATACATCGCTCCCAACCGCTCCTGCCATTGGCGAAGTCGTTGAATGACTATTCCAACAACATCTTCAAGCCCCTGGCGGACGAGGCCGGTGGCGCTGCAGCGGTGGAGACTCTGGCTCGCAGCGCCGTGCCGCAGTCCATGCGTTCCGAGATCATCCTCGGTGATGGCGCCGGCACGGATCCGACCAATCGTCTGAGTCCCCGCGCCGCGGTGAGTCTTCTGCGCGCGCTCGACAAGGAGTTGAGCACCACCGGACACGCTCTGTTCGACATCCTCCCCGTCTCGGGTATTGACGATGGCACGTTGCGCCACCGCCTGGATCAAGCCGAGGAAGCAGGCCGGGTGGTTGGAAAAACCGGGACCTTCGGTGACTACGGGGCAAGCGCCCTCGTCGGAGCTATCTCAACGAGTGATCAGGGTACCGTGTACTTCGCGATACTCAATCACGGGGTACCGGTGCCGGAAGCGCGGCGCCGGCAGGATCGGTTTGTCCGTGCGCTGCTGACCCATCTGCACAGCGTGCCCTGGAGCTACCAACGCGATATCCGACCCGCCATAGCTCGCGCCGAAGTCGCCGTGCCCACGGAATAGCAATTCAACTTGCAAGGTAAAGCCTGCGCCGCCGGCCCCGTGACAATCGCTGAGCCGCGCACAACCGCCGCTCAATCGGCACGCGCAACCTTTCATCGACATACGAATGTTCGTTTGCAACGTCCCGCTGACCGTGACCTATTTTCCTGCAGCTCGATTCGGGTCGATACGCGCAGGAATTCCGATGGCACATGTTGAATATCTGCGCTGCGGCCCGCAGAGCGCAGTGTTAGAATTCGAGGATGAGGACTGTCACGCGCAGTTACCGGATTCGTGCCTATCCGAATGGCGCGCAGCGCCGACTTCTCGAGCGCTGGTTCGGGGCCTCTCGGTGGCTCTGGAACACCGCTCTGGATATTCGCTCGGAAGCGTATCGCGTCTGGGGATTGAAATTGACCGGCGTTGATCTCTCGCGCTGGCTGACGCAGTGGAAGCGTACCGCAGGACACGAGTGGCTCGCCGCTGTGCCCGCTACGTGTCTGACGGAGTGCTTGCGCGATCAAGATGCGGCTTTTCGAAACTTCTTTGCCCGACGGGCGCGGTACCCGAAATTCAAGCGCAGGAGTGCAGCCGCGAGCCTGCGGTTTCAGGGTGTGGGAACGGCCTGGGCGCGAGGGGTGGTGAGTCTGCCGAAGTTGGGATCGCTCAAACTGGCCGAATCGCTTCCCAAAGTGGAGCGGCCGGACTTGGTGACCCTCTCGCGCGATGCCGCGGGGTACTACCACATCAGTTTCTGCGCACAGGTGCAGACGTCTTTGATGCCAATCACGCATCGGGTGGTGGGAGTGGATGTAGGACTGACGCATTTGGCAACTCTCTCCACAGGCAAGAAAATCCCCAATCCGAAACGCTATCACGCACGCCTGAAGTACCTGCGTCAGCAGCAACGGTGCCTTGCACGGCGGCAGAAAGGCAGCCGACGCCGTGAGAAGCAGCGGCTGCGCCTGGCACGGGCGCATGCGCAGGTGAGACAACAGCGCCAGTACGCCCTGCACGCGCTCACGACCCGGCTGGTGCGCGAGTTCGATCTGATTTTCATTGAAGACCTGAACGTGAAGGGGATGGCGCGCGGGCTGCACGCCCGCGCGATCCACGACGTCGCGTTCAGCGAGATACGCCGCCAGCTCACTTATAAGTGCAGTTGGTACGGCAAGATCCTGGAGACGGTGGATCGGTGGTTTCCCTCGAGCAAGAGGTGCTCGGAATGCCACTACACCCTCGATGAGTTGCGGCTCGATGAGCGACAGTGGACGTGCCCGAAGTGCGGGACCTGCCACGACCGCGACATCAATGCCGCACGGAATTTGCCGGCGGAGGGTCTTCGCCGGCTGGCCGGTCGTGACGACCGGGACCTGCGCGTGGATGCGGGAGATGCATGCCCGGAAGAAGACCTTCTGGTGCAGGTGCTCGCAGAGGAAGCGCGAAGCGGGCAACGCAATCGAGCCTGTCTAGAACAGGCGAGCTTCGGTTAGCAGCGCAGTCAACGCGTGCAAAATAGAGGCTGAGCTGATGAATAGGAATTCAAAGTGATCCTGGATAGCCATGGGAAACGAGCCGCCCTCTTCTTCGCCTCCCTCCTGGGGGCCATGTCCACCACAGCAGACGCGCAACAGGGCGCAAAAGCCTGGAGCGATACGCGCACAGTCCGTATCGAGGCACTTGCCATTCTCGAAACCTTGAATGCACAGCTGCTGAGCAACGACAGCGCAACCCTCACGCTCGATCGCTGGTGCGAGGCTCACAAAATGGCTGTTCCAGCCAAGATCGTGGCAGAGCGCGTGCACGGCGCCGACAAAGAGGCGACTGAGGAAGTCCGGAAACTACTCAATGTGAGCAACACCGAGGCGGTACGATTCAGACACGTGCGATTGCACTGTGGCGACCACGTGCTGTCGGAAGCTGACAATTGGTATGTTCCGGCGCGCCTCACACCAGACATGAACCAGGTACTCGACACAACAGACACAGCGTTCGGTCGGGCGGTTCTGGCACTCAATTTCCGCCGGCGAACCATTTCGGCGCAATTGCTCTGGTCGCCGCTCCCGGCGGGTTGGGAAATGGAACACTCATTGCCCAAGGTCAACAAAGGACCTTTGAATGTGCCCGCGGAAACGATCCAGCATCGAGCGGTCCTGACACTTCCTGACGCGACCCCGTTCAGCGTAGTTGTCGAGACTTACACGAACGAAGTCCTCAGCTTCCCACAGCCGCCCGCCCCGTAAGCTCAGGTAGCCTGCAGCAACGCCGTTATCGTCAGCCGCCACTCGCCCTGATCCTTGGGCGAGCTGAACTGCTTGCGAATATTGCCGGCGTGCAGCACTCGGCCGGGATAAACGATGGCGCCATTGAACTGCAATTCATTCGAGAAAATCATCTCAAACAGCGCGCTGTCGCCATTCATGTATTCTTTCTTCGGAGCTCCATGCACGCGCAAGTCGCTATCGAGAGCAAGTTGGTAGTTCCTGCGGTTCGCCGCCGTGATCGCTTCGTAACCCGTTCTGCGATGCCGGTAGAAAGACGTCCCGGAAAACCTCGTGTCGCATAAATAAATGACCGCCGCGAACAGCTTGGGATCCGGCGAGTCATAGTGAGGGATACACTGGATCGGCAACAAATCGGCGCTCGCAGTCGTCACAACAGAGAAGAAGCTCGTGTCACGGTGGATGATCTGGCCAGGCTCCAACATACCGTTACGCTGGAGGATCGGCGCGAGCCAGGCGCGGAACGCAGTTGAGAAGCTCTCGGGCACCGGAGCCCGCACACCAGGGTAAAAATTGCTTCGATCCGCAACGTAAGATTGGGCGAAACCCAGGGCCGCAACGGCCTCGGGATCGCGCAAGACGTTGTCGATCATGCACACTGAGATTCCGCGCCGCCCGATATGCGCCAGCTTCACTTGCGCGCTCTCATTGAATGCGAACAGCGACGCAGCGTGTGTCCCATCGCTCATCAACAGCCCGGGCGCGGTGTCAACTCGCGTCACTATGCCACGCACGACTGAGGGCAATTCGCCGGTTTTTCAGTCGAATTAGATTGAATATCTGTCCACTGGCGATCAATGCGGCATAAATCAGGTCGAGGCAACCGGTCTGCCACAGTCGCGGGATACCTTCCGCAGGCAGCTGCCTGAATTTCTCCTCATCGAGACCGTAAAGTCCCTGGACTTGCAGGGGTGTTCCATCATCCAGCACGATGTCGAGGAAGATTGGAGCCAGCAGATCCAACGACAGCACGGTCGCGATAAACTGCTCCGTCGGCTTCTTTCCGGCGACCAGCTCACCCAGGACAGCCAATATTTCCTGCAGATAGGCAGAATCACTGCCGTCGGCATTGAGTATCGTTTTCGCGCCCGCGGCATCCAGACACGGATGGTCGAGATCGATGCACAGAACGTTGGTGGCAGGCGTATTCGGCGCCTCATCCGTTCCCACATAGAATGGCTGTCGCCGCACATTCAACGGCACATAAGCGACGTCCAGCTCCGTTCCCGACCAGAACAGATTCTCCTCAACGCCCAATCCGTTCAAAACATAGGGAGCGAAGCGCCCGGTGTCAGTATTCTTCGCAAATACGATCGGATATTGTGTCGCGGCTTTGCGGAATTCGCTCACGACGATCGGTACCAGGTGTTGACTGGCCGCGGATGCTTCAACCAGCTCGGCGCGGATCCGCAATCCACCGTGCTCGCTGCGCGACAGTTCGACCAGACGCATTTTTCACCTATCCGCGCTATCGATTCCTAGATCTTCTGCAGACCATGCTCTTTGATCTTGTTGATCAAATCGCGATTTTTCGGCAGTGTTTTGGTCCATTTCACTTTGAGTGCCTGGTTCTGTGCGAACGCCCGCTGCGCGCTGCCCATGTCGCGATCCAGCGGCGCCACGCAGGTATCCATTCTAAAGCCCATGCCAAACAGCACATATTGATAGCTGGCGGCCGGAAACATCTCGTTGTTGCTGGTGAAATCCTGGTCGCCCGGCGCCCGGTAGCGCCACAGTTGCATCTGCTCCTGCAGGCTCTCCGGAATGCTGGCTGGATCGCGGTTGTCGATCCAGAATTTCGAATCCGTACGTTTACTGAGAACGTAGTGCAGCTTTAGAAAATCGATGATCCGGCCCCAGCGATATTGAGTCGTCTCGTTGAAGCGTTTGGCAACGATATCCATCGTCTCGCGCGTTGCCGGCATCATGGTACTGATCATGTCAGCAGACAGCTCGATCAGCACCAGGGCGGACGCCTCGAGCGGCTCCAGAAACCCTCCGGAGAGGCCAACAGCCACGCAATTCCCCTTCCAGAATGTCTGACGATGGCCGCAGACAATTTTGATCTCCCGGGGCTGCAAGTCGCCATGCCCGGCTCCAACATAGGCGCGCAGTTCTGTAAGCGCCGCATCGGTGGTCGTATGGTTGCTGGAAAAGACATAGCCTACGCCGCGCCGGCTTTGCAACCCGATGTCCCAGATCCAGCCATTCTTCTGCGCGGTGGATACGGTATGCGGGACAATGTTGCTTTGTTCGTTGTCATAGGGCACCTGCATGGCCAGCGCGCGATCGATGAACAGCACATCGCTGCGATCGACGAAGGGCACGCCCAGGGCCTGGCCGAGCAACAAGGACCGGAATCCGGAAGCATCGACAAAAAGGTCACCGCCCAGCCGGCCCGACTTGCTGGTTTCCACATAGTCGATGTCACCCCTGTCGTTTTTGACGACCGCGGTTACTTCATCGACGATGTGACGTATGCCGAGTTTCTTGACGCAATGATCGCGAATAAACGCCGCGAACCGGCCAGCGTCCAGATGATAGGCGTAGTTGGCGACCCCGGCATATTCAGCCGAGGTGATTAACTTGGGCGCCAGGCCCAGCTCGCAGACCGCTTCCTGAAAACACACTGCATCCGAGAACGAGGGGGCATCCCCATGCTCATCGGAATATTTCGTCCAGAAAGGCGCGAGATCGAGACTGGGAAAACCCTCGGGCAGCACCAGCGGGTGATAGTAGAAATCGGACTCTTCGCCGGTAACCCACCGCGCGAACTTGGCGCCCTGCTTGAACGAGACATTGCACTCGCGGAAGAAGTCAGTTTCCGAGACTCCCATCTTCTTCAGCGTGGTTCGCATCGTCGGCCAGGTGCCCTCACCTACCCCAACGATGCCGATAGTCTCGCTTTCAACCAACGTTATCTGGAGTCCGCGGCCGGATTCGCCAGTGTGGCGCGCAGCGATGATGCCGGCCGTGAGCCATCCGGCCGTGCCGCCGCCGACGATGCAAATCGATCGAACCGGGCTTACCATGGCCTATTATGGCTTATTTATTATGGCCGGGCGCACGGTAACCCGCACGCCCGGCCAATGACTGCCCGGATCAGAAGCTGGCGCGAACGCCGATCTTCCACCTGCGTCCGCTATCTTCCGCAGACAGGAACTGGTTCTGGTAGTAAGCGTACTTCAAAAGATATTGGTTGGTCAGATTGACGCCTTCCACGAAAACCGCGAAGTTCTTGTCGATGTGATAGGTGGCACTCGCGTCCATCTGGTAGCGGGAGCGCACCTGCGTCACCGCCTGACCGGCGCCGTTCAACGGAGGCGGCGCGAGATACTGCAGGAAGTGCTCACGCCAATTGACCGCCGTTCGGGCCTCGAATGAACCCTTGTCATAGAACAACACGCCGTTGGCCGAGTTGGACAGACCGGTCAGTGCAAACTTGTTGTCGAGGTTGCTGGGGTCCAGTTTCTTGTCACTATGCGCCAGCGTGCCGTTGACCTGGACACCGAAGCCGGTGTCCCAGAACGAATGCTGGATCGCCGCTTCCAGTCCGGTCACCACCGCGGTGGGTCCGTTCGCGGGCGCCGTGATGGTGAACTGGGCCGGCAATCCGGTCGCTGGATCGAGCAGTGGGGTGCCGACCGAATTCTTCACCGTGCCGGTCGTTTGGTTCAGAACGATGAAGTTGCTGACGGTCTTGTAGAACGAACCGACCGAGACGTAGTCTGCCCGGCCGTAATAATATTCGAACGACAGATCGAGGTTATTGGATCGGAACGGGCTGAGGTTGGCCGTGCCGCTCGATGCCGCGAAATTACCGGGCCGCAGCGTTACCAGCGTCGTTACCGGAGAGAGCTCCTCGAGCGTCGGACGCGTCATCGTCTGTGATGCGGCAAACCGCGCAATGAAGTTGTCCATCAAGTCCCACTTGAGCGACAGGTTGGGCAGAATGTCGGTGTAGGTGTTAGTGGACGATACCGTGGCGTTGCCCCCGGTCGTAACGCCATATTGTGTGGCGTCAGTGAGCAGCTTGGTCAGCGCAATGAATGGGGTCGACAAACCGCTGATGGTCGAATGCGTATTCTCAACACGCACACCCACTACGGCGGTGATGGGTCGATCGAGCAAGCTGCCGGCGAACACGGATTCCAAATAGCCGCCGTAGACCCGCTCCGTGACCAGGGAATCGTTCCGGAGTGGCGGAGCGAACGTAAATCCGGAGTTACCTGGAAGGGCCTGTTGCTCCTGGGTGATCGCGTTGAACAATGCCGGTCCGCTGAAGGTCAGCCACTGGGATGGCGTGCGATTCGCGCCACTCACTCCCGACAGGTAGTTGCCGCCGGCATTAAATACGCCGATCGGAATACCCGTCGGCGCTGGGATGGTGTAGCCGCAGGTCGCGCAGCCCGCCAGGCCGTCATTCGAATAGAGCGCCGTGTCTTTTTGGTCGCGCGAAAAGTAACCGCCTATACGCAAATCGGCCAATCCCTCGTTCGGATTGTCGCCCTTGATGTCCAGGTCGGCACGAAACTGGTAAATCTTGTCGTCAACACCATAGCCGCGATACAGCATAACGTGTTCGAACAGTGGATGAGTGCCGCCCACTACGCCGGCGTTAGGGCCACTCGTCGGGTCCACGAAACCGCTGACATAGGGCACGATCTGCCCATCAGACTGAAAGCGAATCGTCTGCCCGGGGAAGCCGAGCAACGCGAGCTGGCTCTCGGCGCCACCGTCCGGATATTCCTTGGCGCGCGAGTAGCTGCCGTCCAAGCCGAGCGTAATGCGATCGGCGAGCTTCCAGTCGGCATTGAGGCCGGCCGCGACGGTATCGGTGCTTTTGCTGTACGACTTGTCGTGGAAGTCGGACGCCTGGCCAACACTCTGTGTCATGTCGATCGCCGTTCCATTCGCGTCGGTAACAACGTTGGTCAGGTTGGACGGCGTGAACCAATGACCGTACGAACGATCGTCGGACTTGTCGGTGAAGCTCGAATAGAGCGTGTCTGCGGTCAGCGTCAGAGCGTCACTCGCCTGATATTGGAGCACCAAGGTGCCCCCTATGCGCTTGCGATCCTCGAAATTCACATTGGGTCCGAAGTCTTGCGGGACGAACAAATTGCCCTGCGGATTTGATGGTGTGATCGCTACACCTGCACCCCCGTTGATCTGCGAAGTCGGCGTTCCGCCGTTGATGATCCAGCCGTCCGTCGCAATCTGATTGATCCGGTCCTTGCGGCGCTGATAGCTGCCCGACGCCAGAACACCCAAACTTCCGTCGAGAAACCGGTCGCTGACCAGAAAGGAGGCGTCCGGTGCCGCCTTTTTGGAATTCTCCTCATAATTGGCATCGGCCGAGCCGGAGAACTTGAATCCGGAATAGTCGAACGGGCGCGCGGTCTTGATATTGATGGTCGAGCCCACGCCACCGGACTGAAGGCGCGCCGTCGAAGACTTGTACACCTCCACGCCGGAAACCAGTTCCGATGCGAGCGTGTCGAACGAAAAGGCGCGCCCGCTGGCCTGGCTGGGATCAGTCGGCGTGGCGAGCTGCCGTCCGTTGAGCAGGACGGTGTTGAATTCCGGTCCAAAACCGCGAACCGTGACGAACTCGCCTTCACCACCGGAGCGATCGATCGATACGCCGGTAATGCGCTGCAGTGACTCTGCCAGATTGGTGTCCGGCAGCTTGCCGATATCTTCGGGTGAGATCGCGTCGACGATGCCCAAAGAGTCGCGCTTGATGGTCATCGAGTTGACCAGTGACTGGCGCAGACCGGTTACGACGACTTCCTGCAGGTCGTCGTTTGGCGCAGCTTGTGCCGTGGGCGGCACGCTGGTGTCGGCCTGGGCAAGGCGGATGTAGCCCGGATATCCATCCAGTGCTGTGGATGAGGTCGGAGGGGAGTTGGCCGGGGCAGACTTGTCACCTGCTTTGGTGCCAGAGGTGGGCTTGTCTGCCGTTGAAATGAGGCGAATGGTTGCGGTACTTTCGCCGCTGTAGATCGCCTCCAAGCCCGTACCCTGCAGCATGCGCTGCAGCGCAACGCGCTTCTCGAGCTGACCGGCCACCGGATTGGCCGTCGCGTGACTGACAACGTCGTAGCGGTAAAGCAACTGCATCTTCGCCTGTGCTGCGAAGTTTTTCAGTGCATCCGGTAGTGGTTGAGGGGCTATATCAAAGCGCGCTGGATCCGCGCTCGCCCTCCCTGCTGTGGCCAGAAGCAGCCCCGACGCGCAGGCTAACGCCTGCAATACCGCCAACCTGACCGAGCCGTTGGTCCCTTTCATGCCCCCTCCTCGTGTTGTTCGAGTCCCGCGACTCGTACCGCCCATCTGTAATTACGACACGGGAGAGGCGAAAAACCCCCACTATTTTTTTACCCGAAATCAGGCTCCTGGCAGGTCGCCCCGAAATTCCGGATCCACGGCTCTGATCGGCCGTTGGGGATGAAGCGGCGCTGGGGCAACAGGGGCGCGCGGACTAAAACGGCCAGTAGTTATCCGCAAGTTTGCGCGCGCGACGCACATATGGCCGATACCGACGAACGACTCCATGGCCGTAGCGGGCAGCCTTGGAAGCAAAATCAGATTCAGGCAGGAAGCGGATCGCGCCAGCCGCCGCAATGCAGCCAACGGCAACGCCAACTGCCGCCCCCGCCACCACGGCTCCCCAGGGGTGGTCGTGAACGACCTCATCCACGGAACCTGCGGTGTCGGCGACCGATTCACGCAGTCGCTCCAATCGCGGCTGGACCGCATCTATGCTGACGGCGATCCGTTCGCGTAAAGCCGTGGTTGCCTCGACGCCTTCCTCATTCAGCGCGTCCAGCAGGTCCCGCATATGGGACAGGAATTCCTGAATCGAAGCGTCAGCGCGGCTCAACCCATTCGCAGTGGTGTTCATCCGCAAAAAACGCTCGCTGGGAGCGGAAGTTCCGTGGATCTTCCGCCTGTGCGATTCGTTAGGAAAAATCATTGCGCGAGCGTGGCTTTCTCGAACTCCAACTGACTCTGCAGACCGCCGGCCTCGGGGAAGCCGAAGTCCAAAAAACGCGGCTGATTCAGTTCACGATGCGAAAACGGTACTCGGTCTGCGACTGAAACACCCGCCCCGGCCGCAACACCGTCGACGGAAACTCCGGCTGATTGGGGCTGTTCGGGAAGTGCTGCGTCTCGAGCGCAACTCCCGCGCCCCGCACCAGCGGCTTGCCATGAGCATCCAACACCGTGCCATTGAACCCGTTGCCCGTATACACCTGCAAGCCCGGCTCGGTAGTGCGAACCTCCACGGTCCTGCCGCTCGCCGGATCCGTCACCCGTGCGGCAAGCCGCAGGGCGCCGGGATGCGGCGGCGGGGTTGGGCATGTGCATGCGCAAATCCTATATGATACGCAGACCGCCCGCAGGAGGTAGGTTTATGCGTGCGCCACTATTTATTGCTCTGCTGGCTGTGACACTCAGTGCCCAGGCCAAGACCGCTCTGTTGGAGCACGTGCCCCTGAAATGGACGCCGACGTCGGAGCTCAAATTGGGCACGATGGAAATGTCTCAGGCATCGATTCAGGTCGAGACTTTCCAGGACGTCCGCGAGAACAAGGAGGCGATTGGCGAGAATCGCGAGGACGACAAACCGAAGCCCGTCACGACCACCGATGATGTCGGCGCGTTCGTCAGTACTCACATGCGTGAACTGCTCGAGCACGGCGGTCTCAAAACCGTTGACAGCAACGGTGTTGTGACCATCAAGGGCGAGGTCAAGCAGTTTTTCGTCAGGGAGACGAGCACCTACAAATCAACAGTGGCTGTACACCTGACTGTTGTGGGCCGCGACGGGCAGACACTCTGGAGTGGGCTCGCCTCGGGTGACGCGACTCGCTTCGGTCGCTCCTACAAGCTCGAGAACTATTACGAAGTTCTCTGCGACGCCGTTGTCAACACGGTCAGCTCCATGTTGCAGAGCCCCGAGCTCCAGAAGGCACTCTCGGGACGCTGAACTCTCGGGTGATTGGACCCGCGCCCTTCATGCGCGGGTCCAATCCAGTCACTACATCAGTCAGTTGCTCGTATCAATTACTAGGATCGGCGAGGGTCGTGCCCAAAAGGCCAAAGTTCGGCGTGCCCCATCCCGTGGGCAGGTCGTAACCCCTTCCCGCGGAGAACCCATCTACGCCGTTGAAGCCGTTGTCTCCAACCGTGACGTCATGGAACAGCGAGCGGAGCACCCCGGTGCCACCCAGCAGGTTGATGCGGTCGTTGAGAAAGCCCATTGGCCGGCCCCGGATCTGGTTGAGATCCGCGATGATGCCGGCCCACTGCGGTGAGCCGGCGCTGGTGCCGCCGAAGAGATAGAAACCGGCACCGCCGCTGCCTTCCGACCAGTACGTGATCACTCCACCGACAACGCCGGCGTTGTACGAAACATCCGCGATACCACGATGCTTGTGCAGCGTCTTGTTCATCGCGGCGCCGACAAAGAGCGCCTGGGAGAGCGGCTCATCAATCAGAATGCTCATGCCGCCACCGGTCGCCCCAAAACCATCATTCCAAACCTGCTCACCCTGGTAGGTGCCATTCGGATCCGCGTTGGTGGCCGTACCAAAGAACAGGTTGGTACCGCCCACGCTGGTCACATTGGTCGACGAAGCGGGCCACGAGACATTCTGGAATGGCAGCGTGTCGCCATCAGCGTCGAACGGTTGAGTGGAGCCGGAATCGCCTGCCGAGGCAAACAGGGTCACATGTTGTGCCCGGGCCTTGGTAAACGCCTTCTCCCAGGCGGCGAGAAGATCCAATCCAGAAGGATTTCCGAAGAACGTCTCGCTCTCGCCGAAGCTCATGGAGACGACATCGCCCAGGTGATTGTCGAGCGCGTAGTTCAGTGCGGCCAACAGATCCTCGTCGTTGTCGCTCTTGGCAGCGACCAGCACGATGTTCGCGCCGGGAGCCACGGCGTGGGCCCACTGGGTGTCCAGGGCAATCTCGCCTGTCCAGCCGACCATGTCGGCATCAGTTGGATCGAACGCCGGAGTGCCCGGCATGGTGATGATCTTGAGTGAGGGCGGCGCCGGCAGGCCGTAGACCGTGTCGAAATTCGCCAGGTCCGTTGCGACCGACGGACTGCCGAACGCGTCGAGTATGACAATCGTCCGACCTTTGCCCGTGTACCCCTTGTTGATCAGACTGTCGATGCCATAGGCCTTACGAATAGCACCGGGACCGTAGCAGAACAATCCCGCGCTTTCATCGAAAGGCCGGGTCTCGCAAGTGAAAACCGCGGCGTTGGGTGCGAGCTTGGGTAACTGAGTGGCTTTTTCCCCTGGGACCGAGCCGGGTTTCATCTGTCCGGCGAATGCAGTGCTGCCGAAAAGCACGGCTGTTGCACACACGGTGAGCGCTGCCCACCGTCGACCGAGTGCCGATGTCCGCATGATTAACTCCCTGAATTGTATTGCAACACTGTCTCCTCGACGGGAGGTTGAGTGTCGGTTCAACCTGCGGTCATATCTTTACACAGTTTCCAACCGGGTTGCATCAGAACTCGTAATTCAACGTTCCGAAATATTCGCGCGGCCGGGCATACGCGATCTCCGCGTAACCGCTGCCGGTCGACAGGGATGAATTGCCTGCAATTGCATATAACTTGTCGGTCGCATTGTTTACGCCGAGAGTGATGCGCCACGGTCCAACTGCGGGGGCGACGACAAACGTTGTGTTTACAACGGCATACCCTCCCAGTTGGGCGATTTCAGGGGTATTGGTTGCGTCAAAAAACGTCGTACTCTGATAAGAAGCATCTACACGCGGTGTGAATTGCAGGCGCGCTGCATGCGCGGTGTAGGCGATGCCGGCGTGAGCCTGCCAACGGGGCGCGAATGGCAGCGCATTGCCCACTTTCAGGCCGGGCGGAATCACGGCTAATGGGTTTATATCCAGTCTGTCGATACTACTTTCCAGGTGTCCGACACTGCCTTCGATGCTCCAGTTGACCGTCGGCGCCCAAGTCAGCTCCGCTTCCGCACCCTTGATGGTCGCCTTGCCGGCGTTGGTGAGAAAGGGAGCCACGCCCGCAGGTGCCGGACCACGGTATGTGATCTGCATGTCGGTGTAGTCTGAATCAAAGACCGCGAGATTCAGGCGCACGGTGTTGTTGAGAAGATCGAGCTTGGTACCCAGCTCCACGCTCTTGGCCTTCTCCGGCCTGAACTCCTGCAGCGCCGCCTGCTGTTGCGGCGTGAGGACTGAATTGAAGTGGCTGTTCCAGCCGCCCCCCTTGAAGCCCTCCGAATAGCTCACGTACGTCATGGCCTGCCTGCTCCAGCGGTAATTCACTGAAGCGGAAGGCGTAAATGCCGAAAACGTGTCCCGGTACCAGCGCAACGGGACCTGTTTGATGGCCGGGGCTGCGTAGTCGAACTGATCCGGGTACGAGCCTTTATTGTCCTGTGTGTAGCGCGCGCCGGCGGTCAGGCCGAGTCGCTCGTCAAAATTGTAGGTCCATTGGGTGAATACCGCCCAGCTCTTGTTGTCCACCACATTATTATCGCTGTCGCGCTGGATGCCCGGTGTCGGCGGGTTGAGCTCCACACCCGCGATGTCGTTGGAATACTGCTTGAAGTAGTACGCGCCCAGGACCCCTGTCAGGGGCTTCACGCGATAGATGGCCTGCAACTCCTGGCTGGCCTGCCAGCTGTGGACATCATAGGTTGTGTTAAGAATTGTGAGCGGCGTGTTGTCCGCATCGCGATTTCCCGTCCAGCGAACGTTGCGATACGCGCTGATTGATTTCAATCCCACGGCTTCCGTAGGATTGTAAGTGAGGTTGAGAGAGCTGCCCCAGGCCTCCAACGTGCTTTTGAGCGGCGCGGTGCCATTGTTGCGAAACGGGCCGGCCGCCTGGAAGTTGTTTGCACAGCGCGGGTCGGGGATATTCGGCACCGCCGCAAGCGTTGCGAAATTGCCGTTGAATCCCGGACAACCGGCATCCGCGCTCGCAACGCGGGGAAAAGTGGCGGCGGTATTGATCGCCGCGAACACTAGAGGGCTGCCGTGCTCGTCCGCACTCGAGTAGTCTGCCAGCCATCGGGCCTGGATCTGGTCGGTGGGCTGCCAGAGAAACTTGCTGGTGAGAGTGTAGGTATTCGTATCGCCGAGATCCGTGCCATCCGCACGGATGACATAACCCTCCTGTTTGCGGCGGCCGGCCGTAAAGCGCGACCGAAGCTCGCTGGCAATCGGCACATCGACTGCTACAAAGCCGTCATAGAGATGATCCGAGCCCAGCCCACCGCGCACAGTACCGCCGAATTCGTTGCCGGGCTCCGCCGTCGACAACAGGATGGCGCCCCCGATGGTATTGCGACCGAACAAGGTGCCTTGTGGGCCCCGCAACACCTGGACGGAAGAGATATCACGCAGGTCCATCCGACTTCCCACGGCTGAACCGATGTACACGTCGTCAATGTAGAGGCCTACACCGGGATCCACTGTCGAAGTGGGATCTGTCTGGCCGATACCCCGGATGAAGACCTGCGAGGAGGCGTTGTTGCCGGCGAGCGGCGCATTCGATCCGAACTGCAGGTTGGGAACCACCTGGGTGAGCTGGTCGGTCTCGAAGATCTGGCGCTTTTCGAGCGCGTCACCACTGAACGCGGTGATGGCGACGGGAGTGTCCTGTTGGTTCTCGCGGACCCTGCGCGCCGTGACGATGACTTCTTCCAAGGTGCCATGCTCGGTTCCAGACGCTGCCGGATTGGCGGGTACCGGGTCCACCGGCGGCGGCGCCACGTCCGCCGACCGATTCGATGTTCTGCGCAGCGGGCTCGTTGCGTGTACCTCGATCGTCATGGGATTCAGCTGCAGGAACGTGAGGTCAGTCCCCTCCAACAGCAGGTTGAGTGCGGTCTGCGGCGAAAACTCACCTTCCAATGCAGGCGCCTCGTGCCCTTCCGCCAGCTTGGAGAAAAAGATGATTTGAATGCCGCTCTGGTCCGCGAGCTGCTGCAGCGCCAACTCCAGGGGCTGCGGCGCAATCCGCAGCGGCCGCAGGTCCTGTGACTCCCCGGCTGGGGCCGGCAAGGGCACACCGAGAAGCAAGACTGCAGCCAGCAGCGCACTCGCGCGACCGGCCCTGCGGAATTCGAACTCGTTCCGTGAGCAAACGCTCATACCCCCCTCCTCATTGATCCGAAGGCCCCTACCCCCTCGACACCCGATCAATTCGCGTCGTGCGTCACCACGCTGTGACTCTCCAGTGTCACAATGAAATGCAGATTGTCCGGTGACTTCTCGATGCGAACGTCGGGCAGCCGGGCGAGAAATGTCAGGAATGAGCCCGGGTCGTTGGCCTGGAAGACACCCGAGACTTCCTGGCTGCGTAATTCGGCGCTGCGAATGTCGATGCTCTGGCGGTTGTAGCGATTGAACTCTGCCGCCACTTCCCCGAGCTGCCGGTGCGCGAAAATCAGCTTGCGCTGTGTCCACGCAACCGCAGTACCCATGTCAGCACGGACAGGACGACTCGCTACACGCGGTCCCAGAATCACCTGCTCACCTGCCGCAAGCGGAAGCCGGCTCTCGTGCGCCTGCCGGACGTCGCTGGAGCTCGTAATGACGGCGACTCGACCCTCAACCACGGTCACCGTCGTGGCCCCCGGACGTCGATCAACGTCAAACTGCGTGCCTACGGCGCGCACAGTCGTTGCACCCGCGACGACATCAAAAGGTCTCGCCGTGTCATGAGCAACATCAAACAGAGCTTCGCCGGCGAGCAACTGCACCGTCCTGCGATCTCTCAACATGCGAACTTCAATTGAAGATGATGTGTTGAGCGTTACGAGCGATCCATCCGACAGCACCACGGACCGCTGCTCACCGATGGCTGTCTCAAATCGTTGCGTGCCTGTATAAAAAAACACCCAAGCCGCGGACCCGAGAATCGCCGCGGTCGCCACGGATGCCACCAGAGCCAACCATCTCCTCGTAGACGCTGCTGTCGAATCGACATTGCGCGCCGCCAAAGGCAGGGTCGCAACCTCATGACGCGAGGTCACGGCAGCGCGTATCAGGTCCGTGGCCGGGGTGTCCGGCCATTGGGTCTCGCTCGACTCGAGCGCCTGGGTCAGCCGCGCCGCCTGGAGAAAAGCTTCCACGCGCTCGGGTGATTTGACCGCCCACTCGGCAAAGGCGCGGTGATCGGCTGCAGTGGGCTCGCCTTCGCTCAGAAGCACCCACCAGTGGGAAGCCTGCTCGGTCACTGCAGTTGTGGGAAGGGGGCCGCTCATCGGACCAACGTCCCGCGCAGCTGCTCGTAGGCACGAGTCAGATGACGTCTAACCTGTCGATCGCTGAGCTGAAGCTCTCTGGCGATGTTCTTGCATTGCATGTTGTCCCGGAATCGCAGTAGCACCACGGCCCGTGTCTGCGGCGATAACCCCAACAGCACGCGGTCCAGCTCGGCCTGCGATACGACCGCCTCCAGCTCCAATGAAGGCAGGCGGTCATCGACGAGGGAGTTTTCCTCCACCGGCTCGAACAGAGTCGGTGGAGGCTGATGGTGACGCCACTCCGACACGACGTTGGCGGCAACTCTCAGCAGATAGGCCTTCGGGTTTCGGACGTGCCCGAGATCACGCGCGCGCAACAGTCGCAAGTAGGTCTCCTGAGCCAGGTCCTCGATGTCCACGCGCGTCCGCACCCGCCGACCGATGAACCGGTGCAAGCTGCGATTCCAAAGCTTCCGCCAACCGAGCAGCAGCGTGTCGTTGGACATTCGTACAGTCCGAAGAAGTAACCCCTGCTTCTAAGAGAGCGGGGTTCTGGTGCCCTTCTACCCCCCTTTTGAGCAAAAAAAAGCCCGCGGAGCGCTGCCATCGTCCGCAGGCTGGTCATGTTGGCGCCCCAGAAAGTCGCCGCTACCGAGAACTTCACGCTGGCCGGCAGCAGGCTCGCCAGGGGCTTCACCTTGATACCGGCTTCACGCTGCGTGCTGGCCGTCGGCGGCAGTTGCTGGCCAAAATTGCTGACGTTGGTCGGCGTACCGTTGGTTGTCGTCAAACCCTCGAGGTAACTCGCATACAGACTGACCCACTTGCGGGGAGTCAGGACGCCCCCGCACTGACCAATGAAGCTCGGCTCGACGATCGCCGGGTTTGAGCTGTTGTAAGGTGTAAGGGTCACCGTGATCGACGGTGTTGCGATGGCCGGTGTTGGGGGTGAAGCCTCGCGACACAGCCAGGCTTTGCGCGCGTTGCATACTTCAACTCTACTACACGCAGACGCGCCATCTACGAGAATCCTGTTATATCCCCGCGCCGGATCGATACCTACGATTTCACTGCAGGCGACGCGGGTTCCTGCATGAAGCGCAGGAGAGCGGCGGTGATCAGAGCAACCAGAGTAGCAATCGTAACGGGTGCATCCGGCGGAATCGGCGGGAAGGTGATCAGGAGATTGGCGGCAGACGGATTTGCCACTGTGCTCGGCTACGCAGGGAACAAGGAGGTTGCGGATCAAACCGTTGCCGACATCCAGGCTGTTGGCACCCCCGTCAGGGCCGTCCGAGCCAATGTTACGGTGAACAGCGAAGTCGCCCGCTTGTTCGATCAGGCTCTGGACGCATTCGGTCGCATTGATGCGGTCGTGCATTGCGCTGGAATCACGCCACTGTCTCTGCCGCCGCTCAATCACCGGGCGTGGACCAAGGCCGACGGAGCCCCCAGCGGCATTCGCAACATCGCACAGTCGGCGGATGGCACGCTGTGGCTGGCGAGCTCGCACGGGCTGTTTCGATTTGATGGTCTGCGCTTCATTCGCTACGACGGACCCGCGAACCAACGATTTGCTTCCAACAACGTCGCGGCCCTGACCGCCCTGCCGTCAAGAACATAGTTCGCGACAAGAGCGGCGTGATGTATGTGGCGAGCACGGGCGGTCTGGCACGCCTGGAAGGTGATCACTGGGTGCGCGTCAACCTCGATACGGTTGATGCCAATACAGCCCTTTTGCAGTTACTGAGTGACCGGGCCGGAACATTCTGGCTGCTGACCGATAAAGGGATTCTGACACGGGCGCCGGGTGCGACGCAGTTTGTCCCGGTGCGCAAAGCAGATCAGCCACAACCACTGATGTCGTTGGCGCCGGATGATTCGGTCTGGGTGGCGGCCCTGGGAGTGGGAGCCGCTCCACGGTACGGCATCGACCGCCTCACCGCACACGCCGGGTCGCAGATCAACATCCAACGACTCCTCTCGGCTGTCGACACGCGCGGCAATATCCCTGTGTTTGATCACGAAGGCAACCTGTGGCTGTTCGCCAACACGATCAGTTTGATTTCCGCCAGTGCCCTGGCCGCCCATTTGAGCGCCGCACAGCTGGCGCAACGCCTGCAGACTTTTGATGGCTCGAACGGCCTGTCAGGGCTGGTCAACGAGGCGTCGCTCGTGGATCGCGAGGGCAACGTGTGGGTCGCGACTTCAGCCGGCCTGGACCGACGCTCCTGAAGCGCGCCCAGGTTGACGGCCCATTCCGGCGATGCGGCAAACTATCATCACCGCGACGGATGTTGCTACCTTTCGGCTGCTGAACGCCCACTGAACGTTCTCTCACCGGGGCAGTGCCCCGGCACCGGCATGACTCTTGCTCCACCAGACCAACGGTCCACACGAGGAAAAGAGATGCCTGAGGCCACTACGGCCAAGCCGCGCCTGCTTTTCGTGGAGGATGAGGCCACAGTGCGCGATCACCTGGCGGAGAAACTGTCCGACCAGTACGTCGTTGACACGGCTGGAAATGGTAACGAGGCCCTGCTGGCGGTGATTCGGGCCAAGCCCGCCCTCGTCGTTTCGGACATCGTAATGCCCGACATGGATGGGGTTGAGTTGCTCAAGACTCTGCGGGAGAGCCCCGGCACACGCGCCATCCCCGTACTGTTGATTTCCGGGCGAGCTGCGGATGAGTACCGTATCGAAGGATTCAACAAGGGCGCCGATGGCTTTCTGGCAAAACCCTATACGGAGCGGGAGCTGCGAGCCCTGATCGGTTCCATGCTGCGCTCCGCGAAGTTGCGAACCGAAGCCGCCGGGCGCGAGGCTCGCGATCGAGCTGAACAACATGCGCTGTCCGAACGGGTTGCACTGTTCGAACGCATGACTGACTGCTTTTACGCCCTGGATCGGCAGTGGCGCTTTACGTATGTCAATCAGCGGGCACTCGATTTTTACGCCACGCCCCGGGCGAACCTGATTGGCAGCGGTTACTGGGACGTGTTTCCTGCAGCTCGAGGCACCCTGCTGGAAGAGCAGTTCCTGCGCGCCGTGCAGGAGCCGTGCTCGGTGTCATTCGAAATGATCTCACCCCCGACGAACCGCTGGATTGAGGTTCACGCCAATCCCACCACCCGGGGACTGGCAGTCAATTTCCGCGACATCAGCCAGCGCAAGGAGCTGGAGATCGGGCTCCTCACCGATCTGGCACAAGAGCTGCGCGACCCGCTCGCACCCATTCGCAGCGGGATACAGGTTTTGCGGCGGCGGCTCCCCGGCGACGAACCAGTGAATCAAACCCTGAATGCGATGGCTGAGCAGTTGTCGCATCTGCAAAATCTCGTCGATCGGCTGCATGACCTGCGCCTGATCTCCCAGCGCAGCAGCACTCTCGAGCGCTGACTGAAGCTCGGCGGCTAAAGCCGCTTCAATGGCTTTTGGGCTCCCGAGGCGTACACTTCCCCCAAGCAGCTGAAATCACTCCTCAAGGGTAATCCATCAGGAATAAGCCATGAGCACTGTCATTCTCGCCGTATTCCGGGACTACGAGACCGCTGACCGGGTGCGTGTGATGTTGGTCCAGGACGGATTCCCGACTGACCGCGTCGACCTCACCGCCGCCTGCGATCTGGGCCGGGCCGGCCTCGAGCCGGCCGATTCGGCTCACGACAAATGCGTTGAATACTTCAGCACGTTGCTCGTACGCGAGGACGAATTACCCCACCGGAAAGCACTCGCCCAGCGTATCCAGAACGGCGAAGCAACTGTTGTCGTACATCCACGGGGCGCGCTGGAAACGGCGCGTGCAACCGAGCTTCTTCAGGAAGCCCATCCCACACAGATACTCGGACACGATCTGGCCAGTCACGGTTGGGATCACGCGGCCTCCAAGCAGAGCGGCCACTGGATGCGGCATCTGTGGCTCGAGAGCTCACCGGGCGCGGACTGCATCTACTGCCGGATGTTTCCCGTACGCCCGCACACGCACTGACTCAGTCGCCGGGTGATCGCGCGTACGCGGTCGCTCGTTTTCGATGCCTTCCGCTGCCAACCTTGTGGTTGAATGAGGCCTGTTTGGCCTGCCGGGAGGTACCGTGATCCGACGTTTGTTGTTCGTGCTATTGGCCTTCTCGGTATCCTTTGCCGCCTACGCGGACGGGTACACAAAGCCGAAGGTCCGGGCAATCACCGCTTTCGTCCGCCTCGATCGAACCTCCTACGGGGAGCAGATCGCCGCGGCCCTGCAGGTCCTGCGCGAAGCCCAGGGCGATTTCCAGAAGCAGGGCTACGAGGTGCAAACCATCCGCATAGTGACTCAACCGCTCCCTGAGCTGGTCGACACCTTGTCGGAAACACAGGCGCTCGCGTTCTTGAAAAACCTCGACGACGCCTCGGCGAAGGAAAACTTCGTCCCCAATGTGGGTCCTGTGATGAGTCGGGACACCGACGATCCACGCAATGTCCGTCTCATGGAGAAGGCGCTCTCGACGCTTCCTCATCTGGCGACCAGCACGATCATTGCGGGTGAGGATGGGATTCACTGGAAAGTGATCGAGGAGAGCGCAGCGCTGGTGCACTACGTCACCGGGCACAGCACCAACAGCCAGGGCAATTTCAACTTCACGGCCACCGCGATGGTGAAGCCGTACGGACCTTTCTACCCGGGCACTTATCATACGGGCCCGGGCAAGAACCTGGCCATCGGGTTTGAAGGCGCCAACATCGTGCAGGAGGTATTTGCACATACCCACGGGAATTTCCAGGCCTCGGTAGCCGAGCTGACCCAACAACTGACGATTCACTCGAAGGTCGCAGAATCCATCGGCGAGCGGGTTGCCGCTGCCCACGGCTGGACCTTCATGGGTGTCGATCCAACACCGGCGCCGCTCGGTGATGTGTCCATAGGCGCGGCGATCGAGACCTACACGGGGGCGAAGTTCGGCTCGAGCGGCACGCTCACCGCAGCCCTTGCGATCACAACCGCGGTCAAAGCCGTGCCCGTAAAGCAGATCGGTTATTCAGGCCTGATGGTTCCGGTCCTGGAAGACAAGCGATTGGCCCAACGCTGGGCGGAAGGCTCATTCAACACAGACGATCTGCTGGCTTATTCAGCCGTCTGCGGTACAGGACTCGACGCTGTGCCCTTTCCCGGCGATATCAGCGTCGCGCAGATGGCTCGCATCATGGGTGATGTGGCCTCGCTTGCCTGGAAATGGAAGAAACCGCTATCCGCCAGGTTGCAGCCGGTGCAAGGTAAGAAGGCTGGCGAGCAGACACCGTTCACCAGCCAGTATCTGTTCAATACGACGTTACGTGCGGTTCCGTAAGACAGCTTAGCCAACTCAGCGGCCGCGCCCGCCATTCACCGGCAACCGGTCCTCGAATGTAGCGCGTCCCCCCATCCGATCGTGAATGAGATCTAGAACCTCAGAGATGCGGGTCGTCCAGCCGGCAGCCTTCAATTCGCGAAACGCCTGCTCGTTCAACCCGCCGGGAGTTGAATGATCGCTGACGAGCTTGGCGAATCCGTCCGCCGGGCGCGCCTGGGCCGTTGATCCAAGTGAGTTGAACGTCGCTGCCACGTACGAGCGAGCCACTGCCTCCTCCACGTTCTGATTTCGCAGCCAGGCAACAACCTCATCGAGTAACCCGAAATAACTGCTCATCAACGCGGTAGTCACCCAGAAAGCTTCGAGCTGCGCCTCGCTCTCGAGTTGGACGAGTTGCCCGAGACCGTCGAGAAGGGCCACGACCTGCGGGACGGGTGGATAAATCACGAGCGCCCCCATCCGCCGAGCCACTGCCGGCAGCGGTGCCGCCCGCACAATCACTTGGGCAGGTGCCACCAGAGTACGTAACTTCGCCACCTGGAACGTGGAAATCAGACTGACGACGCAGTGATCGGGTCGAAACTTCAACGAGGTAATGACATCGAGTGCCACCTGCGGTGTGACACCGAGGAAGACGATGTCACTCCCGTCGAGTACGGCCTGGTTGTCTGCGGCAACTTTTGCGAAAGGTAACCGCTGTGCGAGGCGACTCGCGATGCGCTCATTACGCGGTGACAGAAGCAGGTTGGCGCGCTGTTCACCTGAGGCGCACAGACCGGTAATCAACGCCTCCACGATAGTACCGACGCCCACGAATCCAACTCTTGGCAGATTGCTCAATGCATCCTCTCTTTGCCCGTCAAAATATCCCACCACAGTCGCCAATCACCGAGGAAGCTGAACATCGGGTACTGGAACGTTGCAGGCCTGTTGTGCTCGAAGAAAAAGTGCCCGACCCAGGCGAACGCATACCCGGTAACGAACGCCGCCAGGATGAGCCACCACAGTTGGGTGATCAAAGCGGCAGCGAGCAGCACTGCGGCCAGGGAAGTCCCGGCGAAATGCAGCGCGCGGCATACCGGATGCGTGTGCTCGCCGAGGTAAAACGGATAAAAATCACCGAATGTGCGAAAGCGTCGATCGCTCATGAGCCTTCTCCACACGCGAATATGTGCCCTCAGTCTGCCCCGGTGGTCGGGTAAACTCAAATTCCTCCCCCCACCCTGGAGGGATGGCTCCAGGGTGCGCACCGAGGCAGGATCGACAGTATGAAATACGTGCGTATGCCCATCGAGGTGGAATCACCCGAAGAGTTCGGCTACGGCCGGATCCGCTACAACCTGTCGGAGAGCTCGGTAGCGGATCGAAAGCTGTCAGACCTGGGTCTGTCCATACCCGATCTCACTCTGCTGTATGGGGAGCATCGCGGGAGTGAGCCACTGCGTGCGCTCGTTGCTGGCGAGAGCACCCGGCTCTCGGCGCCCGATGTGCTGATCACCAGCGGAGCGGCCGGCGCTTTGTTCATCATCGCGACGGCGCTGCTGCGGCCACAGGACCATCTGGTGGTGTTGCGACCCAACTACGCAACCAACCTCGAGACGCCGCGGGCCATCGGTTGTGCCGTCACACACATCGATCTGTCCTTCGAGGAAGGCTTCAAAATTGACCTGCAGAGAGTGGTCGCGGCCATCACGCCACAAACCAGGCTCATCAGTATCACCTGCCCTCACAATCCGACCGGTGTTACCTATAGCGAGTCCGACCTGCACTTCCTGGTCGAGTTGGCGAAGAGCCGGAATTGTCATCTGCTCGTCGACGAAACCTATCGCGACCTGTCATACGGAACGCCGCTCCCCATCGCCGCGTCGCTCGCCCCGCACGTGATCAGCGTTGCCTCGTTGTCGAAAGCCTACGGCGTACCCGGTCTGCGACTCGGTTGGCTGATCACGCGCGACCCTCAATTGCAGGAGCTGTTTCTCGCTGCCAAAGAGCAGATGAGTATCTGCGGCAGTGTGATCGAGGAGTGGATTGCGGAGCAGATGCTGACGAGACGAACTCGCCTCCTCGAGCCCATCCGCACGGAAATGCGCCGCAGGCTGGACATCGTGACTGAATGGATGGCAGGCGAAGAGCTGCTCGAGTGGGTACCACCGAACGGCGGTGTTGTCTGCTTTCCGCGCATGCGGGCACAACCTGTCGGCGGAACAGACGCCTTTTACAGACGACTCACCGAGACTCATGGCGCGTACGTCGGTCCCGGCCACTGGTTCGAAATGCCTGACACGTACTTCAGGCTGGGCTACGGATGGCCGACCAGCGAGGAGCTCACGGCCGGCCTCCAGGCAATCTCCGCAGCGTTGCGAGGCTGAGGCGCGTCGCTTTACTTCGTAAAGCGACATACCGCCCGATCAGGGCACAGTATCAAACATCAGCAGCCGCGCCGACCCCGGCGCCACGCCATATCGCTGGCGGGGATTCGTCGCATTGGGGTCGACCTCGATGCGCTCGCCCGCGAGCATGAAGATGCGGCCGCTCACCGGATCCACGGTCATCGTCCGAGCCAACAGTTGAGTGGGCTCCTCCCCCAGGAGAGTGTATTTATCGGGCCCATCCGCGCGGATGACGGTGAGACTGCCTGAGCCGTTCGAGCTGAAGATACGGTGCCGTTGGGAATCAAATGCGCTGGCATCGCTGCCCTTGCTGATCGGGAAGGTGGCAACGATACGACCGTTTATGGCATCCACCACCAGCAGCTTCGAGTTGATACAGGTCGAGAACACCCGTTTCGAGTCCGGATCGATGGACATTCCGTGCGGCGACTCGCAATCGGGAATGGGCCACGTGGCTTCCACCTGCAAGGTGCGCGTATTGATTCGCTGGATCGCCTTCTGGTCGGCGATATTCACAAACAAATGTCCCGACCCGTCCGCCGCCGCGAATTCCGGCTGGCCGGATAAGGCGATTTCGCCGGCGACCGTGTCAGTGTCCGTATCAATCGCGACTGCCTGATGAGGGTCCCCTTCCATCACAAAAACCCGCTTCGAGGCCGGGTCGTAGACAACCGCGTCGCTATCCTCGCCCACTGGCACCGTCTTCAGGATCTTGAAGGTCTTCAGGTCGAAAACAATGACCGCCTGCCTGGCTCGACTGCCGGCATAACCTTTTCCCCTGTCCGGAATGACCGCCACGCCATTGGCGCCCGGAACAGGCACTTCCCCGAGCTTTGCACCGGTGCCGCCATCCAAAACGTCAATTGACGTGCCATGCGCCGCGTAAACCCTGTGCGCGGTCCGCTCGTACAGCAGGTAATCCCACCGCTCAGGCGACCCGATCGGCACCGCCTTGGACAGGTGGTACAGATTTGCAGGGCGGGCAGGATCCGCGGCACTCCCACTGACGGGGAGCCCGCAAGCAACGGCAGCCAATGCCAGCACAATCATCCCAGGGCGCATTGTGAACCTCGATCGAAAGCAGTGCGTCATTTAGCCGCCCGGTGTACGCAAACGCAAGGTGGGACGAGCCGTACTCCATTTTACAAAGTAACCGGCCTGCCGCGCCGGTTGAAGTGCGGTGCATGTGACGTCTAAGCTGCAAATCCCTCCAATCGGGCGCTGGATGGTCCGCGGGTGTACGAATCGGATCGGGCGCTGGTAGCTCGCATGGCCGTGGGTGACCAGGGCGCGTTTGACGAGTTCTTCCGCGCGAGTGCACCGCGGCTGGCCGCCTTTGTGGGGCGCCGTTCCGGCCTGGACCCGGCCACCGTGGAAGACATCGTGCAAAGCACTTTGATCAAGGCCATGCGCAACCTGAGCAGCTACCGCGCGGAAGCGTCCCTGTTCACCTGGCTGACCCAGATCTGCCTGCACGAGCTGGCGGATGTGGCGCGCAAGTCGGCGCGCCGCCCGAGCCACAGCAGTCTCGATGAGCCCACGACGCTGGCGCGCCTGGCGCCCCAATTGCACGCCGCACCCTTTTTTGAGCCCGAGGCGACAGTCGATGCGGAGTTGCACCGTGCTGCGGTCATCCGCGCCTTGAATGCACTACCCAAGCACTATGCGCTGGCGCTGGAGGCGAAATACGGTGACGGACTCTCAGTAGTGCAGATCGCCGAGCTGCTCGGTCTAACACCGACTGCAACTCAATCGGTGCTCGCCCGGGCGCGTGATGCGTTCCGGGAGCGCTGGCTCGAGATCGATCAACACTCCGCCGGCACAGGTCAGCCCCTATGACTGAAAACGCCGGCAACTCCGACGAGCGGTTGGACCGCGACCTGGGTGAAGCACTGCAGACCGCGCCCCTGTCCGCCGAGGCGCTGGCCCGAATTGAGGCGGCAGTGCGCCAGGAATGGGAAAGCCGCCAACGTGAGCCGCAGCCGAGGCCCTCCCGTCGACGACTCTGGATAGCCCTCGCGGCCGCAGTTGGCTGCGTTGCCCTGATGCTCGCCTGGGTAACGCGGCCGCTGCCTACCCCGGCCCTTTTCGGCTCGGTGTCCCGTATCGAGAACGGGCCGGCCCTGATCGATTCGAACAGCGTTCGGCATCAGTCCGTCCACGTCGGCGACCCTCTGCGAACCGGTGACGAGCTCACGACGCACGGGGTCGGCCTGATATCTTTGCCGTCAGGCAGCAACCTTCGCATCGCGGCCGGCACGGTGATTCGTGTTCTCGAAGGCACTGACGTGGAGTTGTTGCGCGGTATGATCTATGTCGATCATCCGCCAGCAGCTTCTGCATCCGGTCAGCTGCGAATACACACCCGTGCCGGCACGATCGAGCACGTAGGAACCGCGTTCGAAGTCTTCAGCAATGAGCAGATCGTCCGATTACGCGTGCGGGAAGGTCAGGTACGGTTGCGAAATACCGGGCACGACATTGTCGCGTCGGCAGGCACGGAGCTCGTTGCCCAGGCGGACGGCAGCGTTTCCCGGGGCTCCTGGCCGCTCAACGGCGAATCGTGGCGTTGGGTGTCATCATTGGCACCCAACTACGAAATCGAAGGTCAACCGCTCCTCGCCTTCCTCGAGTTCGAAGCCCGCGAGTTGGGCTATGAGCTCACTTTCGCTGACGCCCACGCACGAGAAGTGGCCCAGCGGACCATCCTCCATGGATCGGTGCGTGGGCGCGAGCCACGTGACGCTATCGCGAGCGTTCTCGCCACGACATCGCTCTCTTACTCCATTCGCGGCAATACGCTTCAGGTGCAATCCAGCGGCGGAACCTGATGCACTACGCCGCAGACATCAGCCCGGCCTGGAATGACACTGCGCCACTGTGTCAGCTGTCTGAGCGGCGTAGCGCTCGTCCTGCACTTCAGTCTGTGCTTCGGGGGCACACAGACTGTTGTTGAGTTGCTGCGCGCACTGGAGGCCACCGGTGTTGAGATCCTGTACAGCTCGGATCTCGTTCCGCCGGACCTGCCCGCCGTAACGACCCCGGGAACCGCAGCAGATGCCCAGTCACAGGCGGTCGCGGCCCTGGCTGCTTACCATCTGACACTCAAAAACGACGGGCCGCGGCGCTTCATTGTCACTCGCACGGCGGCCCCTGCACCCGCAGCTCCTCCTCCAAAGAACACGACTGACGCGCCCCCGCTGAATGAAGTCGCAGTGTTTGCCAGCCGCTATGCCCTGATCGGCAGTGAGATCGGCGGCCCGCTCAGCCTGGATCGGGATGACCTGCAACGCACGCCCGGGAGCGAAGAAGACAGCCTGCGCGCCATCCGCACGGTTCCCGGGCTTGCCAACAGCCTGTCATCCAGGCCGTTTGTGCGCGGCGCCTTTCTCGAGGACGTGTTGGTCCGCTTTGACGGCATCCCGCTCGAAGATCCGTTTCACTTCAAGAATTTCCAGGGACTGATCAGCGCCTTTGATCCGGCCACGGTCGATCGGATCGATGTCTTCACGGGCGGCTTCCCGGTCAGGTACGGCACGCGCTCGGCAGGTGTCATCGACATCGCGCCACGCTCGCAAACCTCAGGTTATGAGAATCGCGTCGGGGCCAGTCTCTACAGCTACGGTGCTTCAACAGTCGGCCGCGCGGACGAGTTACCCGTTGAGTGGCTGGCTTCGATTCGGCACAGCACCCAGATACTCTCGTTGCAGCCCCGGGACGGCGATATCGGCGAGCCCAGTTACCTCGATACGTTGGGCCGGCTGCGCTGGCAGGTGAATCCGGAATTCGCACTCACGCTCGGCTGGATGTTGCTCGATGATCGGGTGCAACTTTCCGCCGACCCCAGTAACGAGCAGGCCAATGCACACGATCGCGATGTCTACTCCTGGGTCGCTGCCAACTGGGACCCCGTCGGGGCCTTGCATTCACGAACCTCCATTGCGGTGACGAGCTCGGAACGGGGGTTACTGGGCGGCATTGCCGCCGGAACGGCGGCCAACGGCCAATTGCAGCAACGCACGGACATCTCGACGGTGGATGTGCGGACGGAATGGACGTATTTGCAGGCCAGCGCGCTATTGTGGGATGCGGGCGCGGAAATGACCGTTGAGCACGCTGACCTCGCGTTCGCGCGCCAGGAAAGTTTCGACCCGCTGTTGGCAGCCGAACTCGGTCGCCCGGCAATTACGGCGGAGAATCTGTCGCAGAATCTGCGCTCCACGAGCCTCGGCTTCTTTGGCTCCGGACGCTGGCAGTGGCGTGCATTCGAAGTGGAAATCGGCGCGCGGTTCGACAGCCAACACTACCGCGATCTCGGCACCCGCTCACAGGCCACGCCGCGAATCAACCTGCGTTTCGACCCCACCTCGCAGTGGCACCTGTATGGCTCGTGGGGACAGTTCACCCAGGCCCAACGGCCGGGCGAGTGGCGCCTGGAGCAACAGCAGACTCAGCCCGATTCCGCGAACCGGGCCGTCCATCTCATCGCGGGCGCTGTCTACGACAGCTCGTCGCACACGCATTGGCGTCTGGAAGCATATGACGATCACTGGACCAGTGTGCATCCGTACTTTGACAACCTGTTGGACCGCCTGTCACTGATACCCGAGTTGGGGATCGACCGTACACTGGTAACACCCTCGAGCGCAGAATCAGCCGGCCTCGAGCTCAGCGTGCATCATTCCTTTGCGGCGGCGTGGGAAATCTCCGCAGCCTATGCATTGTCGCGGGTGACCGATGACATCCTGGGCCAGGACATCCTGCGCAGTTGGGATCAGACGCACGCACTGAATCTGAATCTCAACTGGCACCACACCAATGCATCAGCCGCCGTACTGTTGGGCTGGCACACGGGCTGGCCGCGCACCCCGCTCACGCAAACGGAATCTGCAATCGAGTCGGTCCTGATCGGGCCACGGAATTCTGCCCGCTGGGGCAGCTATTTTTCCGCGGACGTGAAGGTGGCTTACACGGCTCCCGTCAGCTTCGGCAACCTCGTCTTCTGGGCCGACGCAACCAACATCGCCAACCGCGGCAACGAATGTTGCAGCGTCATAGGCGCAGCCGGCGCGACCGGAAACGGCATCGGTGCGATCTCCACCGATTGGTTTCCACGAGTCGTGAACGTGGGCTTCGAGTGGCGTTTCGGGAAAGGTCACTGACGCACAGACGGTCCGCGCTCAGCAAACCGCTCGTCAAACCGTCTCCACCGCTTCGGGCGCCGGCGCGAGTTGCTCGACCACCGGCAAGGTGACAATCGCTATCAGGCCGGCCGCATCGGCCCGGTTCTCGAGCCAGACACTCCCACCCAATTGCCGCACGATACTGTCGACAGTTGACAAGCCCAGGCCGCTGCCATTGCTCTTATCGCCTGGCGCCCGGTAAAAGCGCTCAAACACGCGCTCCAACTCCTGCGGCGGCAGACCGACGCCCTGATCCCAAACTTCAATCCGGGCGCGACCGGCGACAACAGACGCGCGCACGTGTACCGAGCCACCCGCGGGTGAATAGCGAAGCGCGTTATCCACCAGATTGCCGAAAATCAGCGCGATGCGCCGGGCATTGCCGGGCACGGCCACCGGCGCATCCGACTCAACATGGACGTGAATGTCGCCAGCGCGTGCCGCAGCTCCATACAGCTGACTGACATCTTCGAGACTCTGACGCAGGTCCGTCTTCTCCGTGATCGGACCGGCAACAGACTCGTTGCGCGCCAGTGAGAGCAACTGCTCGGACAACCGGATTACACGCCGGATGCCAGCGCGCAGCTCCGCGAGCCGAGCTGCTTTTTCCTGCGGGTCCTGACCGCCATCGAGCACGTCAACCTGTAATTGAAGAGCGGTCAGGGGTGTTCGCAGCGCGTGTGCGGCATCTGTGACGAACTGCTTCTCGCGAGTGACCGTTGTCTCGAGCCGGCGCATCAGGCGATTGATCTCGTCTACCAGGGGCCGCACTTCTGCGGGCAAATTGGCCACGGGCAGATCCTCGAACGAGGCCGCGGGCCGGTGAGCAAGCGCCGCAGCGGCGGCGTCCAACGGTTTGATCTGCCGGCGGATAACGATACCGATGACCAGAGCGAGCACCGGCAAAAGCAGCACCATCGGCAACAGTGTAGCGAGCGCAACTCCGCCCTCCGCCTCACGGATCACATCCATGGACTGCGCCACTTCGATATGCAACCCGTTGGATACCGCGCTGAACACGCGATATTCACCCCGGCCGAAGTCGCGGATCTGAAACCCCAGCGCAGCGCTTGGAGGCAGCAATCCACCGGGAATGTGTCGATTCGACCTCGATACGTACAGCAACTGACCGCTCGCGTCACGCACCACCACAATGAGGTCATCCTCGTTGTCGTGATGGATGTGAACTCTGGGCAGCATCTGCGGCCCCTCGGACGTATCCGGCTGCCGGTGCGCGGAGAAATCCTGGGCCGCCAGGATGTGCGCCACCTGCTCCATCTGATAGTCGAGCTGGGCCTGCGTCTCCCTGCGGGCCTGCCAGTTACCCACCACGAGGCAGATGGCACCAACACCGGCGACCGCCGCGCACAGCCACGTTGTCAGACCTCGGCGCAGCGAGCTCAAGATACGAGCCCTATCCGCCAACCTACGCCGCGCACATTTTCTATGACTGCGTTGCCGAGCTTGCGACGCAGGCTGTGGATCGTGAATTCGATTGCGTTGCTTTGAACGGTGTCTTCCCAACCGTACAGCCGCTCTTCAATTTGCGTTCGGGACAGAACGGCTCCCGGGCGTTCCATCAGGGCACGCAACAGCGTGAACTCACGCGGGGTCACGGCGATCTCGGTGTCACGCAGACGCACGGTATGTGTCACCGGATCCAACACGATCGCACCGTGACTGATCTCGGAGCTCGCCCGGCCATCGCGCCGGCGCAGGAGGCTGCGCAGACGGGCCTTGAGCTCTGCCAGCTCGAACGGCTTCACGAGGTAGTCATCCGCCCCGCCGTCCAGGCCGCTCACCCGATCGGCCAACTCGTCGCGGGCTGTGATCATGAGGACCGGCACGGTATTACCCGCGCCGCGCGCCGACTTCAAAACAGACAGGCCGTCTTTGCGGGGCAGATTCCAATCCAGCACGGCGACGGCGTACGGCGTTGCCGTGTCCTGAATCGCCGCCAGTGCCGCCGCGCCATCCTTGACCCAATCGACGATATAGCCATCATCGCGCAGGCCTCTGACCAGGCTTTCGCCGATCATATGATCGTCTTCCACGAGGAGCAGACGCATAGAGAGACCCGCTTCATCAGATTGACCGAAAGGCGATCGTACGCCGATGGTTTCCGATTATAGGGGCAGCGACTTAGCGGACGCTTAGAGCCGCAAACGGGCCTCCAGGGCTGCGAAAACGCCGGCTATCGGGGCATCCAGGACCGGGCAAATGAGCTCTTGCCATCCGTATAGGTGGTCCACACGGCATGGGTCTGAGGATCCACAGCCACATTCTTGGCAGTCGCCGCAGTGGCCAGCTCGCCAACCGTCACCACTGAGCTACCCGACGTATCGACAATCGACATCTTGTCCGCCCCGGCGCAATAAACCCGCTGCCTGACGGAATCGAAGGCAATCTGATCCACCTTCGCCGCGATATCGGTGGAACCGGTAACCTGGCCCGTCCGAGTGTCTATCACGGCCAGCTTGCCATTGCCGCCGGCGGTAAAAATCCGATGGTGCGCAACATCGAGCTCGAGACCGTGCGGCTGCGCGGCAGGTGCCGTCCCCCATTCAGCAACGGTCTTGCGGGTGTTCGGATCGATCACCGCCACCTTGTCGGCACTCTTGATGTTCAGATAGACCCGGTCGGTGCTTTCGTCGTACACCATGTACTCCGGCACTCCGGGCACTGCAATGGAGGCGACCACCTTGGCAGTACTCGGATCGATCACCCACACATCCGCACCCTCATCGTGCGTCACGTAGATCAGGTGATTCTTGGGCTCAAAAATGATGGCGTCCGTGGGGCCGGTCAGTTTGATCGAGCTCACTTCCTTCAGGGTGGCGGCGTCCAGGACTGCAACACGCTGGCCCTCCTGCACACTCACGTAGTAATACTTCGAGTCGGCATCCACCGCGTGATCCACCGCGCCGCCCACCTTCACCCGGGTGATGAGCGCATTCTTCTGCAAGTCGAAATAATCCGCCGTGCCGTCATTCTCATGGGCACCGAGCAACCGATGCCGCTTGCTGTCGATCCGCAGGAAATCAAACTTCCCCTTGGAGGCGGGAATCTCGATGGAAGCGGAGGGCTCCAAACCAACCGACGCCGTGCGCGCACCGGCAGCCGCAAACAGCGCGGCCACGTTGGGAATCTGCTTCGCCATGTCGTCCCGGATCTCCAATGCCGCCGTATGCATCTTCACTTCGTCATCGCCGGCGGTGTACTTGAACACGGTGCTCAGCGAGCCGATGACATGGCCGGCGGCGTCCTTCAACGGCACCGCGACTTCAAACTTCGTGGGATCCTTCATGTTGGGGGCGAGAATCGTCTTGCGCTCCCGCGAGACGGCGAGATCATCCTCATCGTCGTCCTTGCCGATCCGATCCAGGTTGGCGGCAATCATGTGCGAGCCTTTGCCACCCGGCTTGACTGCATGCACGCCCAGCACCACCAGTTCCGGGTGTTTCTTCACCTCCTCGTTGACCAGCGTCTGTGCGTAGACCGCGTTGTCCGCAGCCTTTCCCAACACGGGAGCCGCGATCGCGGGCGCCACACCGGCGCCGCCTGCGATGGCCAGCGCGGTTACGAGCCTGATCGTAAAATGGGCCTGTCTGAACATGGGAACCTCTTTTTGCGGTTTGAGCAATCAAAGTGAGACGGCGACCGTCAGATAGATCAGCCGGCCGATGGGCGAGAAAGTCGCCACGTCCGCGTTGTTGTCCAGGAAGGCGCGGGGCGCGAGCGGCGGCATCCGGTCGGCGACGTTGTTGATACCCAGTGCGGTGGTCAGCACGCGGCGGTCGTTGCTTTCCTGAAAATGCCAGTCGTAGGCCACCCTGAAGTCGAAAGTCGTGTAGCTCGCCACTGGAATCGTTGGCGTGGAAACACCATTGAGACCTGTGTCCCGGGTGCTGGACATGTATGAATTGTTGATTGTGACGTCCCACCCCTGATACGTCCAATCGATCGTCGAGAAGAACCGGTATTTGGGCAACGTACCGCCGAAACCGCCCGAACCGCCGGCGTTGTTGGTTGTACCCGCGTACTGGATGTACGGCTGGCCGGGAAGCGCCTGGAAGTGGAACGACTCGAAGATGGCACCCGTCGAGCTGAACGACCAGTTGCCCCAGCGGTCCCAGGGCAGCTGGTAGGTGACGCCCGTGGTGTACGAGCGCTCCTGCAACACGGCCAGATTCCGAAACTGATCTTCAACATACAGGCGGTTGGCCGCTGTCGGATCCCCTTTACCCGTCGCCGGGTTGGTCAGAAAGGCCTGCAAATCACCGGGGTGCACAAACGGTTGACTCGCGCCGGCGGTACCCGCAAAGCCGTCCACTCCCAGGTTGTTGAAGAACGGCGAGGCCGAGCCCAGCGCGTTTATGCTGGCAAGTATGTTGTTGAAGCCGATTCCGCCTGCGAAGCCACTCAATGTGATCGACGAAAAATCCACATTCACGCTCAGGCCGCGCACCGCCTCGGGTTGCAACACGAAGCCGATGGAACGGGACACCGAGGTGGCCGGTTGCAGCTGCGGATTGTTCCCATCCTCGCCGTTGAACGGCAGTCCCGGATAGTTGGGTCCCAGAACACCCTGAATCAGCGTGCCTGCAACCTGGCGCGTATCCGTGGGACCGTATTCGGCGTACAGCGATGGAGCGCTGAAGGATTTCGCATAGTTGCCGCGGACAGTGAACTGTTTGTCGAATGGCTGCCAGCGGAAGCCGAATTTCGGCACGGTCGAGCTGCCCGCGTCGCTGTAATGCTCGTTGCGCAGCGCCAGCGTGAGGTCGAAATCCTGCACGCCCGGCACACCCCATTGGTCCGAAGTGATGGGAATGCGCGTCTCGGCAAAAAAGGCGCGAATGTCGCGATGCCTTTGGAATGGATCCGCAAACGTACCGCCCTGCCACAACTGGTCGTTGCCGGTCGTGAGACCGGTCGTCGGATCGGTATTCCGCCCATTCGCATCCGTATGACCCGCCAATGTTTCCCGGCGCCAGGACGCACCCAGGGCGGCGACGATATTGCCGGCGGGCAGCTCAAACACCTTGCCGTCGATCTTTCCGTCCCAGGACAAGAGTTGGCTTCGGGCGTTGATAACCTCGGTGCCATACACGTTTGCCAGGGTAGCCGCATTCAATCCCGATCTCGCGAACGGATCCAGCGCCGGTACGGTGATCAACGGACCGCTGAGCGAAGTATTGCCATGCACCCGGCTATAGGCGCCCCCCGGAACCGGGTTGCCGTTCGCATCAAAACCGCCCGCGATCCCCAGGGCGACGTTCGGCTTGAAGAGCAGATTTTCCTGCAGTTGCCGCAGATTGCTCAGGCTGTAATCGGCCGCGGTCTCCCAGTGCCACCCTTCCCAGAGCTTCCCGCGCAGACCCACATCGGTCCAGACGGCATCGGTGGTATTGAAAAACTGCTTGGGCTTGCCGAGGTCGGCGAACGTGACGCCGCCAAAGGCGGTGGTTAGCGGATTGAACGCTGCCCCGGCCGGTACGCTGATGCCTGTGAGCGAAACCGGAAACCACTGCGTGAAGCTCTTGTCGTGCGAGTAGAGCACATCGCCAAACAGCTCGACGCGGTCCTCCAGGATGTCCTTCGAGAGACTGCCCGCAAACGTGTCCTGTTCCTGCTGCAGCAGCAGGGTCTGATATGGGGAGACGTCGAAGGAATTCGCGATTGCAGCCGGCGTAGTTGCGACATAGGTGCCGTTGGCTATCAACTGCGACAGCGAAGCGGCGGTCGCGCCAGTTCCAGTGGGATTGGTCGCGCTGGGCGAGGCGAGCCCGGGGGCAAGGATTGCGCTCCCTCCAGATACGACGCCGGGGATGCCGGACGTTTTGCCGTAGAGCGGGCTCGTGAACGAGCGTGCATTTTGAAACAGGGGGTCTGTCTTGTTGTAGCTTCCCGTACCCGTGAGCTTCCAACCATCCAGATTGGTCCCGGCCGTCACGTACCCCGAACGCTCGTTGTAGCCGCCTTCCGCGCCGCCATACCGCCCGCCCGCCCTGATGCCGTCCACGTCGGATTTCAGGATGAAATTGACTACACCCCCGATGGCATCCGAGCCGTAGATCGAAGACGCGCCGTCCGTCAGAACTTCGATGCGCTCGATGTCGGCGGCGGGAATCTGGTTGACGTCCACGAAATTCTTGCCATTGAGCCCGCCGATCGCCGAGTTCGCCACGCGCCGGCCGTTGATGAGCACGAGCGTCGGCAGATTGCGCAATTGAAGTTGCGAGCCACCCGCCGTGCGCTGGTTGTCATTGTTGGCGTTGCTCGTCCCGGCATTGCTGCGTCCTTCAAAGGCCGGAATGGACTTGCGAAGGATCTCCAGCGGATTCGAGGCAACGCCGCTGCGTTCGAGTTGCTTTGCGTCGAGTGTCACGATCGGCACGGCAGCTTCATCCGGCGTGGTCGGCAATAAAGAGCCGGTCACGAGGACGGTCGCCAGCGGCGATTCCTCCTCAGTTTGTTCGGCGGTCTGTGCCCGCAAAGTCTGATGAATGAGAGCCATGGAGCAGGCCGCTGCTGCGGTGACTGCAATACGCGCGTTGTTGTGCATGGTCTAACGCCCCCCTTTGCGACGAAGTCCACGAAAACAGTATTGCGCACCAACCTTAAACCAACCTGAAATGACGGCAGGGAGCCGCTTCTGGCATGCTCGCGCGCACCATGCGAGGGGAGACAGCGCCGATCATGCAGAAATTCTGGCCCGAGGGTTGGTGGCGAGTGATGGAAATCCGCATAGGAATCATCCCGTTACCCGTCTACCTGAGCGTGCTCGGGGTGATCGCTTATTTCGTGGTGTGGGGCAAGCTGCCCACGGAAATCAATGTCGCCGTGGCGGTTCTGGCCATCGGGGGATTCACCTGCGCGGAAATCGGCAAACGGCTGCCGGGCGTGCGCCAGGTGGGCGGAGCGGCCATTCTGGCCACGTTCATCCCGTCCGCACTGGTGTATTACCACCTGCTGCCAATACCGGTGGTCAGGCTCGTCACCGACTTTACCAAGTCCACCAACTTCCTGTACCTGTTCATTTCGGCCATCATCGTGGGCAGCATTCTCGGCATGGATCGCCGGGTGTTGATTCGCGGCTTCCTGAAGATCTTCATCCCACTCGCATCCGGGTCGGTCATTGCGGGACTGGTCGGTACGGCTGTAGGAACGCTGTTGGGTCTCGGCGCAAAACACACCCTGTTCTTCCTGGTAGTCCCCATCATGGCGGGTGGCGTTGGCGAAGGCGCCATTCCGCTGTCGGTCGGGTACTCCGAGATCCTCCATCAAAACCAGGGCGAACTATTTGCCGAAGTGTTGCCGGTCGTCATGCTGGGAAGCCTGACTGCGATTCTGCTGGCCGGTGCCTTGAACCTGGCGGGCAAAAAATATCCGCATCTGACCGGTGAGGGTCGCCTGCAACCGGACGGGACGCCGGAGTTGGCCGCCGAGCGCAGCGGGGCTCCCGAACAACCCACTGTGCCCGACATCGCCGCCGCGGCTTTGTTTGCCATTTCCCTGTACATGCTGGGCCTGTTGTGCAACAAGCTGTTGGGCCTGCCGGCGCCCGTCGCGATGCTGTTTATCGCTGTGCTCATCAAGCTGGCCCAGGCGGTGACACCCAATCTGCAGGCGGGCGCCTTTTTTGTGTTTCGGTTTTTCCAGGTGGCCGTGACCTATCCGCTGTTGTTTGCCATCGGTGTGGCTCTCACCCCGTGGGAAACCCTCATCGCCGCATTTGCCCTGCCGAAACTCATCACCATCGTGGTCACGGTCGCCACCCTGATCGGTTCCGGGTTTGTGGTCGGCAAATGGGTCAACCTGTACCCGATCGACACCGCGATTGTGAATGCCTGTCACAGCGGCCAGGGCGGTACGGGCGATGTGGCCATTCTCACTGCGGCCAATCGCATGCAGTTGATGCCCTTTGCACAGATCGCAACCCGGATCGGGGGTGCGCTCACCGTCACGCTGGCACTGGTTTTACTGGCGAGAATGGGATGACAAAGGTCACGCGCAGGCCGCTGCCGCGAGCGGCGGCGGATGCCGAGATCTGGCCGCCATGCAGGTCGACGATGCTGCGGCAGATCGCCAGTCCCAACCCGCTGCCTTGAATGTCCGGCCGCTTGGTGTTGGCAACCCGCACGAAGCGCTCGAAAATGTGCTCCCGCTGTTCCCCCGGGACCCCCGGGCCTTCGTCCTCCACGGACACCGTCCAGACTGTCGCAGTCAGCGCCGACTCCACCGCGATACGCGAGCCCGCGGGTGACACGTTGAGCGAATTTTTGACCAGGTTCAACAACACCTGGCGGATCCACTTCGGATCAAACGCAACAGCGCCCTCACCTGCGTGAGCAACGACGCACTCGACACCCTCGTGCTCGGCCAACACCCGCGCGTCCTGTTCGAATGACTGCAGGAACAGCAGCGGCGGCTGTGACTGCGGGTGCAAGGTGATCGCTCGCGCCTCGGCGCGGGACAAAAACAGCAGATCCTCGACGATCTCGTTCAGTCGATCCAACTCCTCCAGCTGCGCGGCGACCGCCTCCTGTTGCGCAGGGGTCAGGGCGCCTTCCATCAACAGTTTCTCGGCCTGCAGGCGCATGAGCGACAAGGGGGTCTTCAGCTCGTGGGAGGCGTCGGCAGAAAATCGCCGCACCTGGTTGAATGCGGATTCCAGCCGGTCGAACATCTGGTTCAGCAGCCGGGCGAGATTGGAGATCTCATCTCTCACATTGGCCACCGGGATACGCTCAGTGAGATTGTCCGAGCGGATGCGATTGGCGGTGCTTTGAATCGAGCGCAACGGACTGAGCGCCAGACGGCTCAAGCCGAATCCCACGGCGCCACTCACTACCAGCATGATGGCCATGAGGGCTGCGCAAACCTCAACGTAACCATCCATGACCGACTGGACCGGCGCCAGCGGTGTGGCCACCATGACATCGTAAGGCTGGAGTATGAACTCTCCTATCCTCATCAAACCCTTGTCGGGCAGCGCTGCATTGAAAATCCGCTGCCCCGGCAAATCCGGTATCGTCTCACCGTGCAGGTTGCTGGAGCGAAATACGGTCCCCATCGACTTGCCGTGCACATCGATGTAGAAGAGCACGGAGGCGTACTCGGTTGTCTCCCGGATCCGCGCCTCGATCACCGCTGCGCTCAGACTCTCGTGATCCGGGCCCAGGTGCGACTTGATCTGCTCAAACTCGGCTGAATTCAACAGATCCAGCCCGTGCACCAGGTAGCGCTGCAGCATGAAATAGCCGGCTACGGACAGACCGGCAAAGGCCACTGTCGCGGCGAGGGTGTACCACAACGCGAGTCGCGCACCGATGGATCTCATGTGGGGCGCCCTACTGAAACTTGTAGCCGACGCCGCGAATCGTCCGAAAGAACGGCTCGGCAGCACCGGCCTCGAGTTTCGCCCGCAGCCGGCTCATGTAAACGTCCAGCAGGTTGGTATCGACCTCGCGCTGCGAATCCCAGATCTTCTCGCACAGGTGGGTCCGCGTCAGCAGTCGGCCGGGATTCTGCATGAAGATCTCCAGCAACGCGCACTCACGTGACGTCATCTCTACCGGACTGTCATGCAGAAATACGGCTCGGTTCAACACATCGAATCGCAGGCCGCGCAGTTCCAGGACGTTTGCCTTCGCTCCGGTCTGACGACGCAACAACGAGCGCACGCGAGCCAGCAACTCCTCGAGACTGAAGGGCTTGGGCAGATAGTCATCGGCGCCGAGGTCGAGGCCCTTGATGCGGTCCTGCACAGTGTCGCGGGCGCTGAGGATCAGGACCGGCTCGTTAAATCCCCCCTCACGCCAGGATCGCAACAGGTCGAAGCCGTTTCCATCCGGCAGCTCGATATCCAGCACGATGGCGTCGTAGCTCGTTTCGCACAACGCATCCAGAGCCTGCTGACACGTCGTAACGCACGTCACCATGTACGCACGCTCCGTCAGGCTCTTTTTCAAGAAGCGCGCCAGACGCACCTGATCTTCGACAACGAGGATCTTCATTCGCCAGCCCCCTGCCTGACAGGATGAGCCACATTGTGCGTCCGGCGCAAGTCCGCCGGAGATTACTCCTGTGTCTGGAAGATCATGATGCGGGCGGGCGTCGTGCCCTTGGTGGCAGTTGCCACGTAGTAGCGCCGCAGATCGGGAACCAACACGCCGATCTTGCCGCGGTTTCCCGTGCTGACTTTACCAATGGCTTCATAGTGATCCGCATCGATCTGGTGAAACACACTGACAAACCCCTCACCGCCGGCGAGGTAGATACGCTTGGTCTGCGGATCGAAGGCCAGATCGTCCACACCGTCAGCGGCGGGGAGCGTAGCAATTACTTTGCCGGTGTCAGTATTCAGTACCGCCAGTACCCCGGGTGTCCGACCCGCAATAAACAGGCGGTGGTTCGTCTCGTCCAGTGCCATCGGCGTGTTGTGAGCGACCTTGTCCAGCGGCCACGCCTTCTGAAACTGGTGTGTCCTGCGATCGATGACGCCAACCTGGGCCTTATCGCGCATGTTGACATAGAGAAGCGGTCCCGAGCGTTGGAACGCCATCGACTCAACGTTGTCCGAAGGCACAGTGATGTCCGCGACCTTGTCGCTCTTCGCCGTATCGATCACGGAGATAAACGAAGTCTTGGAGTGAGCTTCCTTGCCGCCGTTTCCGACATACAAAAGGTGTTCCGCTGCGTCATACACCAACGCATCGGCGTCGTCGGCCAGCTTGATCGTTTTGATGTGCGCATACGTCGTCCCGTCGAGCACTTCGCACGAGCCACCCTTGCCACCGTCGACAATGAACAGCCGGTTCACATCCGGGACAAACACAATACTGTGCGGAGAATCGAAGCCCCCGATGCTGTGGACAGCCTTACCGGTCTGAAGGTCATAGACCTCGATCGTGTGGTGCTCCTCAGCGGCCAGGAACAGCCGGCCCCCTTTCACGTCCACTCCGAAGTGATCGAATGCCCCGTCGATTCCGGGCAGGTCCACGGAACTGAGCAGGCGCAACGGTGCCGCAGACTCGGCACTCCAGGCGGGAATCGACGGCGCACCGGCCAGAATCGCGGCCGCGCACAGCGCAAATGGTCTCATGAATATCCTCCTCAACGAGCGAGCGGCCTCCCGGGCCGCGACCGTCGTCAAGGTACCCGCCAATACTTAGCTTTCGCGTGACCGCGATTGAAATCCGCTTGGGGCACGTCTAAGGGGCATGAGAGAGCTTCGGCATGCCTTGGCGGACCTCAATGCCATCCGGCTCCAGGTCGCACGCGGAACCCAGTTTCGCGGCTATGGGCCGGCGTCGATCGCAGCGAGCGGCGTCCTGGCGCTGGTGGTTGCCACGGCCCAGTCGCTGCTTTTGAGCGGCGCGCAACGCCCGGTCCCTACATTCCTGGCCGTGTGGATTTCCACGGCGGCCATCGCCGTAACTGTGGCAGCGTGGGAGACTGTTTCCCGCACCCAGCGCTTTCATGTTGGTGTGTCCCGGGAGATGCTGCAGTCTGCGGTTGAGCAGTTTTTGCCACCTCTCGTGGTGGGCGTGCTGCTGACTGCTGTTTTGACTCAGGCGGCACCGGACGAAGCCTGGATGTTGCCCGGCTTGTGGGAGCTGGCGTTCAGCCTGGGCGTATTCGCCTCCGTCCGCTTCCTTCCCCGCCCTCTGTTCGCAGTGGGTCTGTGGTACCTGACGTGTGGGTTGATGTGTCTGTGCATCGAGAGCGGGTCGCGAACGCTCTCGCCGTGGGCAATGGGCGTGCCGTTCGGAGTCGGGCAACTCCTGGTCGCGGGCGTGCTCAAATTTGGCTATGCCGACTCTATCGAGGACGGCGATTGAGCCAGTCCAGTTATTGTTAAACCGCGGCTATTGTTAAACCACTTTTGTTAAAACGACGGCGTACGAATTTAGCGCAGCGATGTCGTTATTCGACGCCAGTCTCAGCTGCGCGCCCTCCCTTACGTTAGGATTTCTCCCGAACTGTCGGAACCAACAATTGCGCGACGGCGACTGTTGCCGCCCCCGTGCATAACATAATCGGGCCCGAGTTCCACTGATTAATTTTTGCTGCAGGAGACCTGCGGTAGACGCGTGCCGAGGTGTTTCTAGCGATGGCTGAGTTGCAGGCAACATATGTCGAGGAGGCCGCATTGCCCTCGACTCCCGATGCGCAGCCTCGCCACCAACACGGTGGCGCACGCCGACGTGTTCGGAATGGTATCTACATGACCGATGTATCAGTCGTCATTCCGACGTTCCGCCGCTGCGAGCTTCTCATGGAAGCCATCGGCAGTGCACTCGCACAGCAGGATGTATCTGTTGAAATCATCGTGGTGGATGACAGTCCGGAAGGCTCAGCCCGCGACGCGGTAGCCAATTTGCGGGATCCGCGCATTCAGTACGTGCAATCCACGACGCCATCGGGTGGAAGACCCGCGCTGGTCCGCAATGAGGGCTGGAAAAAGGCCCGTGGCCGATTCATTCATTTTCTGGACGATGACGACCGGGTAGCCGACGGTTACTACCGCGCCGCAGTCGCCGCATTCGAGTCTCATCCCGAATGCGGCGTCGTGTTCGGACAGATCCGACCTTTCAGCGAGCCTGAATCCGCGGCATTGGAGTTTGAGCAGCAGTTCTTCAGACGGGCGGCACTGCGCACCCGGCTGTGGTCCCGGCTGGGCTCGCGCTGGGCGTTGGCCGCGAACCTGCTGTTCATGCCCACACTGCTCGTCAATTCGGCCTGTATGATTCGGCGCGAACACGTGCAGAGCCTGGACGGCTACGATGCCAACATCATGCTCAATGAGGATGTCGACTTTTTCTGCCGCGCGATCCGCGCGTACGGCTGCCGCTTCCTGGACCAGGTTGTCGTGCACTACCGTATCCTCCCGACCTCACTCATGCACGGCCGCACGGGCAACCAGAAGTTGATCGACTCGTACCAGCGGATGTACGCACGCTATCGCGCGAAGCACGGCGGCATCGAGCTGCTGGCGATGAAGATTCTTGCGCGCACGGTGATGCGGGTTTTATGAGCGCCCGGCCCCTGACAGACGCTCGGGCCGATATCCTGCCGCCGCAGGCGATCAGTCTATCCCCGGCTGAGCGCACTGCCGGCCAGCTCGACCCGGCCAATCGGGACCTGGCCGCGGCCATTCTCGCGTTGCGTGGCTACGTGATCCTGCGCGACGCGCTGGAGCCGAATTTCGCGGCCGAGCTGGCGCAGCAGATGGAAGATATCTACCGCGATTGCCGGGACACGCACGCCGTTGAAACCGACACGGCGCCGGAAGCCGGCTTCAAAACGCAGCTCTCCACCAAGCGACGCGCAACCTTCTGGTACCGAAAGTCGCGCTGGCGGATCTTTCCGCGCCTCGAAGGGGCGATGGGAGACGCCCGGCTGCTCGCCAATCCTTTCGTCGTTCCCATCCTCGACCGCCTGCTGGGCGAGTCATTCTGCTGCAGGTACGTGTCGAGTGATACGTGTCTCGACGGAGCGATTCTTCAATCGCCGCACAGCGATATTGACGGCGACGAAGTATTCGTCGCAGGCGTGTGGAAACCTCGCGGCTACGTCGTGAATGTTCCCGTGATGGAATGTGGGCTGCACAACGGGCCGCTCGAAGTCTGGCCGGGTGGCAGCCACCTGTGGGACAGCGCCTTCCTGAAACCCTTCGGGTTGGTGCCGAACGTACAGGACGGACGCAACCCGGCCGTCGAGCGCCTTGCGGAATACTTTCCATCCATCAAGGTGGTCCTGAAGCCGGGCGAGATCCTCATACGCGATCTGGCAATGTGGCATCGAGGCACTCCCAATCCGACCGACCAACCCCGCACGATGCTCACTATCGGGATGTTCCGCGCGGATCATGAGTACGGCTACGGGAGCCCCTCCTTCAATCTCGACGATGCGCTCTACGAGCGACTCAACCCACGCATCCAGCAGATGTTTGCCTATCACTTCAATCCGCTCGCGAAGGCGCGACGCCGGCTCGGGGGATTGAAGCGCAAAATGTTGGGACTGTTGAAATCGTCGTGAGCGAGGCCGCCGCACAGGAGCTCGGTCTGGGCTCGCGCCGCCTGGTCGCGCGCAACACGCTGATCATGATGACAGCCCAGGCGCTGGGCGTGCCTCTGGCGATCATCGTAAACGCCGTAATGGCGCGAACTCTCGGCCCGGAAGAGTACGGAACGTTCTACGTGCTCACGACCTTCGCGAGCCTCGCGTTCCTGTTCGTCGACTGGGGGCAAAATGCGATCCTCCCCGCTCGCATTGCCACCGACCGCGCGCACGCGGGTCGCTATCTCGGCAGCGCGCTGGCCTGGAAAATCGGCGCCTCGTTCGTGGCATCAGGCGCCCTCGTGCTGGTTTTCGAGCTGCGGGAGAAGAGTCTGCCGCTGATGGCGCTCGCTCTGGTGTGCCTGGGGCAGGCGCTCACGCTCATCGCCCGGACCTGTGCGGATGTGGTACGCGGCTTTGAGCGGGTCGAAGTGGCCGCCTACACCCAGATTGGCGGTCAGTTTCTCACCGCGCTGTTTGCGATCCCGGCTCTTCTGCTGTTGGGCACTTTGAATGCCTATCTGATCGCTGCCGCGGCATCGGGTGCCATTGTGCTTTTCGCCGTATGGCGTGGACTGCACACTGTTGGAGTGAAAGCGCTGTCGGCCGACATGAGCACGACGAAAGCGCTGGTGAAGGCCGGAAATACCTTCCTGGCGCTGAATCTGATTCTGCTGCTGCAACCGGCGATCGACGCTCACTATCTTTCCCTGCTTGCCTCCAAGGAGGCTATCGGGTGGCACGCGGCCGCTGTGAAGCTCATCGGCCCGCTGATTCTTCCGGCCGGCGCTCTCATTGGCGCGCTCTACCCGACCCTCTGCCGTCTGTGGTCGGAAAATCAGCAGGAGTACCTGCACACGGCCCGCGGAGCGCTGCGCGCCAGTTTCGTCATGACCATGCCTATCGCGCTGGGCTGCGGCCTGTTTCCGGATCTCGGCATCCGTATCTTCGGCGAGGACACGTTCGGGCCGGCGCAGGACAACCTGCGGATTCTCGCCTTCTATGTATTTGTGCTCTACGTGACCATGACTGTGGGTACGTGCCTGAACGCGGCCGGGCGCCAGCGTCAGTGGACCATCGTGCAGTTCACCTGCATCGTGATCGTCGTGATCGCGGATCCCATCCTGATTTCCTGGTTTCAGAAACACCACGGCAACGGGTCGCTGGGCGTCAGTATCACGACTGCCGGCACCGAGCTGTTGATGTTGATCGCCGGAATCTGGCTGATGCCCCGCGGAGTCCTCGATCGCTCAGTCCTGCGTTCGGCCCTTCTCACCCTCGTGGCCGGCGCCGCCATGGTCAGTGTGGGTTGGCTCCTGAAGGAAGTCGATTCGCTGTTAGTGGCGCCACTAGCTCTGTGCGTGTATGTCGCCACCCTTTACGGAGTGGGCGGCATCGATCGCCAGCAACTCGACGTGCTGCGGCGACGAGTCGCTGAGCGCTGATCAGGCCCGTTCGCGCTACGGAAATCCGCTACACGTGGCGGAAGCCAATCCGAAACGCGCCCCAGTGCCGGCCATTGACAAAAATCGGCGACGACAGATCCTTCATCAACATGAACTTGCCACCGCCCATGTCGCGCCGATAGGTCTGCAGCAGGAAGGGCTTGGTATTGGCGGCGACTTTCTGCACGGCCCGGTCATTGAACAGCCGGCGATTGCGGCAGTAGGCATTGCGAGCATGTGCCGTTGCAGGAACGGCGCCGCGTTTGATACATGGCTCGCCGTGCGCGAAAAGACGCTGATGTCTCCAGACCAACCCATTCTTTCGTTTCGCTGGGGACAATCCGACGGAATCGTCAGGAAATTGTCAACGTTCGACCAGACCAGGTTCGACCAGAGGCTGTTGATTGCAGGATTCGAAGATTGGTAGCTCGCAGTTATGCGCTGCAGAGAGCTGATCACTACCGCTTGGACCTGGTCGAGCGGCAGAGGCGCATCGAGTGTGTGAGCCCTATGGCGCTGTCCGGCGCTGTTGGTTGCGCTCTAACCCTGCCATCACGCGATCAGGACCTTCACCCCTGCCTTTTCCAGCATGGAGATGCGGGGCGGCGAAATGCCGGCGTCCGAGATCACGATGTCGATTTCCTCCAGGTGGCACACGACGTGTCCGGAGGGCCCGTCGAACTTCGAGCTGTCCACCATCACGATGATTTCGTCCGCGCGATCGATGAAGCGGCGTTCCCCGGCGACGAGAATAATGTCCGCCTGCATCAGGCCCGCAGGACCCAATGAGGCGGCACCCATGAACAACCGGGGCGCATGAAATCGCGGCATGCCATCGTCACCGGCCGCCGACAGAATGATGTTTTGCTCGGGAAACACCTGGCCCCCGGGCACGAGCACGCGGGTTCCGGACTGCGCCAACAGCGCATTCACAATGTGCAGCGAGTTGGTCAGGACCTGCAGATTCAATCCGGCCAGGTGCGGGCACATCTGCAGGGTGGTTGAGCCGCCGTCGATCATGACCCCTTCGCCCACGTTGCACAGCTTCGCAGCCGCGCGGCCGATGGCTTCCTTTTGAGGTCGATTGCGGTGAATGTTCTCGTGGAACGGCACTCCGCTGAGCGTTCGCCCTGTTGGCTCGGGCGCGTTGTTGGCTCGCTTGACACCGCCACGCACGCGACTGACGAGCCCCGCGTCATCCAGGCGCTGCAGATCGCGGCGGATGGTGGCCGCGGACGCGGTCAGGTGCTTTTCCAGATCCTGGAACGAGATGAAACCCCGTTGATCCAGGGTTTCGAGGATGAGTTTATCGCGCTCCGCCGAATGCATAGTCCACCCAGTGCCAAACCTTCCGAAGTTGTACTGTGGACGGACTGACAGCTCGATTCAATCAATTTCGATCAAACAATCCCCGTACCCGGTCCCAGGAGCTTACGTTTCCCGGCCATTTCCTGCCGCCAGCCGCTGGAGCGATAAGCAGACAGCACATCAATCGCGCCCCCGGCAGACAGCCGTGCATGAGCCACGAGCGGGGAGACATCGGTCCGATAAGCCTGCCGCAACGCCTGGAAGGCCATCATCACGTCATTGGATTCCTGGGCATCGCGTAACGCGCCGCGATCCACTACCAAGGCCTTGGCATACGCTGCGGCGATCGCCTCGGCCGAAGACAACATGCTCTCGATGGGATCCGTGACATTGTGCGACTGATCGATCATGTACGCGGGATTGAAGCCGGCGCGCGGGTTGAGCTCGGCTTCCACCAGCTCGTTGAAGACGAGAAACAACTGGTGCGGGTTGATTGCGCCAGAGTCCAGGTCGTCGTCGCCATATTTGCTGTCGTTGAAGTGGAAGCCGCCCAGCTTGCCGAAGCGGTGCAGGCGGGAGACGATCTGCTCGATGTTCACGTTGGGCGCGTGATGCCCCAGGTCGACCAGGCACTGTGCCTTGGGCCCCAGCTGCTGAGCAGCCAGGATCGACGAGCCCCAGTCCTGCAGGACGGTGCTGTAGAACGCCGGCTCATACAGCTTGTGCTCGAGCAACATCCGCCAACCGCCGGGCAGCGCCGCGTAGATCTGCGCCATCGACTCGAGATAACGGTCAAACGCGCGCGTCAGGTCCTGCTGCCCCGGGAAATTGCTGCCATCCCCGAGCCAGACCGTGATGGCGGTCGAGCCCAGCTCCCGGCCAATGTTGATGCAGTCGATATTGTGTGCGAGCGCCTGTTCGCGGGCACCGCGATCCGTCGAGGTCAGCGAGCCCGAAGCATAGCTGTGCTGCTGGCCAGGCTGGTCCTGGAAGGTGTTGGAGTTCACCGCATCGAAAGCCAGTCCGAGCGCAGCAGCCTGCTCACGCAAAGCGCGGTAGTCACTGACACAGTCCCAGGGGAAATGCGGCGAGACGCGCGGCGTGATCCGGCACAGTTGCTGGACCACGGAACAGTCTTCCAGCTTCTCGTGAATGTTGGTAGGCGCGCCGCGGAACGGGAACTTCGCGAACCGCGTGCCGCCACGTCCCGCGCCCCAACTCGGCAGTGCAACGGAAAACGCCGCCACCTGGCGCTCGATCTTCTCGATGTCGATGCCGCGACGGCGCAGCTGGCGGCCCAGCGAGCCGTAGTCATCCTCCAGGGCACTCAGCCTGGGGGCATTGGCCTCACGAATGAATTCAGGCGTAATCGGCAGTTTCGTTTCCATCTGAGCGACCCCCATCATGCCGCTGGCGCGCGTTGCGCACCTCAGCGCGTAAAAGCCTGCGCATTGCCGGCATCGACGTTCAGCATGTTACCCGTTGACTTCGCCGACATCTCGGACGCAAAGAAGTAAACGGCAGCAGCAATGTCATCCGGCAGAACATCGCGCTTGAGCATCGAGCGGTTGCGATAATGCGCCTCCAATTCCTCTCCGGCGTCGATCCCATGAGCGCCCGCGCGCTCACGCCGCCAGTCTCCATCCCAGATGCGCGATCCCTTGATGACCGCGTCCGGGTTGACCGTGTTGACCCGAATTCCATGCGAAGCCCCTTCCAGGGCGAGGCAGCGCGCCAAATGCAGAGCGGCCGCTTTCGCAGATGCATACGCGGATGCGTTGACAGCCGCCGCGATGCCATTCTTCGACCCGATGAATACAATCGAGCCGCCCTTCTGCAGTTTCATGAGCGGAAACGCACTGCGGGCAGTCAGGAAGTAGCCTTCAGCGAGTACATCATGATTCTTCCGCCACAGTGCCACTGTGGTGTCTTCGATTGCAGCCGATGAGGCAATCCCGGCGTTGGCGACGAGAATGTCCAGACCGCCGAATTCGCGAGCACAGGCCTCGAACGCGGCCGCCACCTGCTCCTCCTTGGTGACATCGCAGACAGCGGAGCGTACGGCGTCCTTCCCTGCTTTCGCTTGCAACTTCCGCGCGGTCTCTTCCAGCACGCGAGCGTCGAGGTCGAGCAACATCACGCAGGCGCCTTCGGTCAACAGTCGCACGGCAGTCGCGGTGCCAATGCCACCGGCCCCGCCGGTGACCAGGGCAATCTTGCCCGCCAACGGTTTGGGCTTGGGCATTCTGCGCAGCTTGGCTTCCTCGAGGGCCCAGTACTCGATGTTGAATGCCTCGCGCTCGGCGAGGCCGAGGTAGTGGCCGATCGATTCCGCTCCGCGCATGACATTGATGGCATTCGCGTAGAACTCACCCGCCAGGCGCGCGGTAGTCTTGTCAGCCGCAAAGGTGACTCGACCGACACCCGGGACGAGCACCACCACCGGGTTGGCATCCCGGATCGGCGGATCGTTCGGGCCAGCGCACCGTTCATAGTAAGCGGCGTAGCCTGCCCGGTACTCGCCGATCACTGCCTCGAGATAGGCGGCATCCCGCAGGCGCGTCTCGTCCAACGTGAGTGGCGCAATCTTCGTTCGCAGGAAGTGATCCGGACAGGATGTGCCGATGGCAGCCAACTTTGCGAAGTTGCGCGAGCAGACAAACTCCAGTGTCTCGGCGTCATCGGAGAAGTGTCCGACCTTCGACGTTGGCCCCGTCATCAGTGCGCGCAGCCGGGGCAGCAACTGTGCCGCTTCGGCAGCCCGCTCGGTCAGGCTCAACGGCGCGATCCGCTGTCCGCCGAAAGCTGCGTGTTTGGCCAGCCGCTCGTTGAGATAACGCGCGGCAGCCGCAATGAGATCGATTGTATTGTGGTAACAGGCCTGGGCGCTTTCACCCCAACAGATGATCCCGTGCCCCGCCAGCATGACACCGCGCAGGCCCCGGTTTTTCGCGACGTAATCACGCAAGCGCAACCCCAGGTCGAAACCGGGACGCTTCCAGGGCAGCCAGCCGATCTTTCCACCCCAGATCTCCCGGGTCGCCGCCTCGCCGCCGGAAGACGCTGCGAGCGCGATGATGGCGTCAGGATGCACGTGATCGACATGGGCAAACGGAAGATAACTGTGCAGCGGTGTATCAATGGAGGCCGCCCGCGCATTCAGGTTGAACGTGCAGTGGGGCAACAACCCGACCATTTCATCCTCGTGCTCAACTCCACGATAGAGTTGCTCGAGTCCCAACAACTTGTCCTGGTACAGCGTTGCAAAGCCGTCCAGCCCCATGGAGCCCAGATCGCCGCCGGACCCCTTGACCCACAACACCTGGGTGCGGGCACCGGTGAGCGGGTCGCGCTCCTCGAGCTTTGCCGACGTGTTGCCGCCGCCGAAATTCGTCACCGTCAGGTCGGAACCCAGCAGGTTCGAGCGATACAGCAGCAGCTGCGCGGGCGATTGACCGTTCGCCTCCTCGGCCGACCATCTATTGACCGGAATGACAAAGGGCAGTGACATGACCGTTTCCATACACTCTTTGTAGCTAAGCGCCCCGGATTTTGCAATCATAATCACTTATTTCTAATCAAATTGAGTCGTGACGCCATGTCCGCCCGGGCAACGATCGTTCTGGACGTCGGTAAGACCTTGTCCAAGCTGAGTCTTTGGACGCCTGAAGGCCGTCTGCTGGAGCGTCGGACCCGCCCGAATCCGCGGATTGAACGTAATCGGCTCGCAACTCTGGATGCGGTCGGGATCGAGCGTTGGATCGAGGAAACGCTACGCGAGTTCGCAGGACTCGCGCAGGTCGGTTCCATCATTCCGGTCAGCCACGGCGCAGCCGCTGCCGTAATACGCGATGGCAAGTTGGTTCAGGCGCCCCTCGACTATGAGTCGCCTGTGCCGGACGACGTCCGCGCAGCGTACGACGTATTGCGCGACCCCTTCGCGAGCACGGGCTCACCTGCCCTGCCTGTCGGCTTGAACCTGGGCGCGCAGTTGTTTTATCAGGAGTCGCTGAATCCGGCCCTGCTCGAGCCCGACACCACGGTGCTGCCTTGGCCGCAGTATTGGAGTTGGCTGCTGTCCGGAGTGACCGCAGCGGAAGTCACCAGCCTGGGCTGCCACACCGATCTGTGGAATCCGCTCGCCGCAACTCATTCCAAACTGTCCGTCGCCCGCGGTTGGGCGCAACACATCGCGCCACTCCAACCTGCAGATGCAATACTCGGCCCTCTACTGCCCAACTGGGCGAAGCGCACCGGCCTGCCTCCCGACACACAGATCTACTGTGGGATCCACGATTCGAACGCGGCACTGCACGCGGCACGGGGATTCCCGGAAATCGCTGACCACGAGGCAACGATACTTTCCACGGGCACGTGGTTCGTAGCGATGCGGATTCTCAGCGGCAGCGGCGATTTCAACCTGGCGGCTCTCCCGGAGTCCCGTGACTGTTTGGTCAACGTCGACGCGTCGGGCAACCCCGTTCCTTCCGCGCGATTCATGGGCGGCCGGGAAATTGAGGTTCTCACCGGGCTGGATACGCGGCGCCTGGACCTGAAGGCAGACCAACACGCCCTGCTCAGCGCCGTGGGCGCGGTGCTGGCCGCAGGTGCGCTGGTGCTGCCCACCTTTGCTCCCGGTTCGGGCCCTTTTCCGCAGGGTCGCGGGCAATGGATTTCAATGCCCGATGACTCGTTCCAACAGCGTGCGGCGATCGCTCTCTACGCGGCTTTAATGGCGGACGTGTCGCTCAACCTGATCGGCTCGAGGGGCCGATTGCTCGTCGAAGGAAGGTTCGCCGAGTCAGATGTTTTCGTGCGTGCGCTCGCTGCCCTTCGGCCGACCGATACCATCTTTGTAGGCCACGCTCATACGGATGTCGCATTCGGAGCACTCCGACTGGTGCATCCGTCGCTGCCTGCGCCCGCGCCGCTCACTCGGGTTGAGCCGCTGGTTGAAGACCTGCACGCCTATCGCCTAAGTTGGCATCGACAGATAGTTTCCAATTCCAATCACCACAGTTGAGCTCACCAGGATCGCGATTCCACTCCACACGAGCGTGCGAGTGCGGCGACTGGCACCCGCCCATTCCTTCAAAGCAAATCCCCACAGCGTCGAGAACAGGATGATGCTGGCCATATGCAACGTCCAGGACGAGAACCCGTAACGCCCCATCTGGCTCTCACCCATCGTGTAGAAGAAGAACTGGAAGTACCAAAGCGTTCCTCCCAGCGCGGCAAGCAGGTAGTTGCGCAGGAGCGGTGGCCTGGTGCCGCTCGTCCCGACGCGCCCGGCAAACTGTCCGAGCGTGCGATTGCGCTGGATGAGCAGCGCGCACCAGATCAGATTGGTCGTGAGTCCACCCGCCAATACAACACACAGGACCGGAAGTCCCTGCCAGAGCGGGCTCGCGCCGGCGGCGACTGCGGCCGTCCGAATGGGTTGGCCCGCGGCCAGGCCCCACGCGAAACATCCGGACAGGCATCCGGAAAACACCGCGATCAACAGCCCCCTGCGCAGATCAAACTCGGCAATGCTCGAGGTTTCAGCCGTGGCCGATGCTCCGTTCATGCCGGCGCCTTCGCGTTCCTTCGCGCGTCCGGCAAGGGCGACGACGACGATTCCCACCAGGGTAATCGCGATGCCTATGAATGTGATCCGGCCACTCGGTGTCGCGGCGAGCTCCCCGATCACCCCATGAAACAGAGGCGGGCCGATCGTACCGATCACGGTCGTGAGTCCCAGCGCCACCGCCATTCCCAAGGACAGCCCCAGGTAGCGCATGGTCAGCCCGAAGGTGAGCCCCCCGAGTCCCCACATCACCCCCCAGAACCAGCACCAGAACAAGGTCTGGGACGACATTGAGCCCAGGACGTCCAACAGATGGGGTGTCTGGATCGCCGCGAACAGCCAGGGCGCCAGCAGCCACGAAAAGATTCCGCCGGTGATCCAGAAGATCTCCCAGGACCAATGGCGAATGCGCTTGTACGGAACGTAGAAGCTCGCGGACGAGAGCCCGCCGAGCCAATGCAGGAACACCCCCAATAGCGGATCCGGATTCATCGCTCCCCCAGCGCGTGACTGACCCGCACATCATCGCGCAGATACGATCTGGAAGCGCTACTTTTTAATCATAATCAATCGCCGCGGACACACCCCCTATGAGGTGTCCCGGCTCGAGTCCTTTGCCACAGGGACATCGGACACGCGGCGCGTAGTATCACGCGTGTGCGGCTATCCGTGCGTAAGGAGTATTTCGATGTCCCGCCAAGTGACCACGCTGACCCTGTCCGATGCCCGCCGCTTGATCGCGGCAGGCGAAAAGAAGGCCGCGGAGCTGAAGATCCCTTACAACATTGCCGTAGTCGATTCCGGCGGCGCGCTCATTTCGCACGTCCGAATGGATGGCGCCTGGCTCGGCAGCATCGATATTTCAATCAAGAAAGCCTTCACCGCCCGCGCGTTCGACATGTCAACGGATGACCTGTCCAAGGCATCCCAGTCAGGCCAGTCGCTGTTCGGCATCAACACGACCAACCATGAGAAGATCATCATCTTTGGTGGTGGAATTCCGGTGAAGCTCAATGGCGTCGTGGTCGGTGCCGTGGGCGCAAGCGGGGGAAGCGTTGTAAATGACATCAAGGTCGCGGAAGCAGCAGTGGCCGCCTTCGAGGAGGCGTGAATGTAGCAAAGGCGTCGTTGCCCTATTCATTGCGATCTACACCTCGTTCGCGGCCTGCTCGACCCAGGCTGCCGAGGATCCCTATGCGGGCAAAAAGAAAATACTGATTGTCGCCGACCTCCACACCGGCAATCAGATTGCGCATGACGGTGTGAGCCATGCCATGGCAACTCTCGAGCGCCTGGGGCGCGAGAGTGGTGCATACATCGCGTTCTTGCGCACCGATACCCAACTCGTCACCAAGGGTGATGTCTGGGGAAGCGGCGACTATGCCAAGGGCGGCTCCAAGCAAACCCGCGGGCGAAACCTCGACTACTTCGACGCAGTCGTGTTCTACACGAACGGCGAAACGCAGATGACTCCCGACCAGAAGCGCGATCTGCTGACGTTCGTGCATGAGGACGGCAAAGGCTTCGTTGCAGTTCACAGTGCGACCGCCTCCTTCTACACGTGGCCGGAGTATGGAGAGATGGTGGGTGGCTATTTCGAGAACCACCCGTGGAACGTGTTTGATGCCACGGTGATCGTCGAACGGCCCGACTTCCCGGCGATGAAACACCTGCCGCATGAGTTCGTCATGCACGACGAGATGTACCAGTATCGCGCCCCCTACTCACGCACGCAGGTGGATGTCCTCGCGAGCCTGGATGCCAGCAAACTCGATCTGCGCAACCCGGGCGTGAAGCGCACTGACCAGGACTTTCCCATTGCCTGGATCAAGAACTACGGCAAGGGGCGAGTCTTCTCATCCACGCTGGGTCATCCCGATGCGTCCTGGGACGATCCGCGCGTACAGACGATCTATCTCGAGGGGATCAAGTGGGTGTTGCGCCTGACAAACGGCGAAGTCAGACCGCACCCCGCCCGTTAAAGGTTGGCCGTTCCGCCAGACTGCGATTGCGCTGTTGGTCGTACCCAGGTCGATGCCGACGATCATCATATATCCTAGTGATACAGGCCCACCAGTGTATAGAGACCGAAACCCGCTAGCACCACTGCGGACACCCGGTTGATAGCCGCGAACAGCGGCGGACGCAAACGGCGTCGCGCTGTTCCAGCCACAGTGGTGAGCACCAACCACCAAAGTGCAGATCCACTGAACACACCTGCCAGCATCGTGACGGTAGCGCCGTAACCCACAGCGGCGCCCGGACCTGCAGCAGCGCCCATTCCGGCGAAGGCGGCTGCAAACGACAGGATAGTCAATGGATTAGCCAGCGTGAGCAGCAGTGTTGAAAGATACGCCGCGAGCGCGCCACCGCTCCTGTTCCCACTCGCGGCGGCCGGATCAGGCGCAGCAGCGCTGAACGTCTTCGCTCCGAGATAGAGCAAGAACGCACTTCCAATCAAGGTCATCCAGACATGACCCCGAACCAGCCACGTCGAAATGCCGCTCAGGGCAAATCCGCCCAGCGCGCCGTAGAGAGCGTCCGCGGTCGCGGCGCCCAGTCCGCAAATGAATCCCGCAGCCTGCCCGTCCACAATGGAGCGGCGGATACACAAGATCCCGATGGGACCGACCGGCGCGGCAATCGACAGGCCGAGCACGATACTCTTTAACAAAAGATGGACGCTCATGGGGCTACCTGAGGGTTGGAGCCGGACGACGAGCGCAATAAAAAAGCCCCGGCGTCTGCGGCGGGGCTTTTCGGTTGAATCCGTGGTGTTGACTACGTCAAGTTTGCAACACGAAACGACGCGACCCGGGCCCCTGTTGGCGGGTTTGCTGCAGTTGGGCCGTGGGTTGGAACAGGAAGGTCATGCCGGGGAGCGTAGCTGAGGATACTCCGCGAGTAAAGCGCAAAAGCTCCCGTGCTAATCTGGCCATTACCGACCGACATTCGTAGGAATACCGTGACGACATCAACCTGCCGACCACCGATCAGCATACGTGTCATCGTTGTCGTATTGGGCATCCTTGCCTGCAGCGTCGGACTCGCGCAGCAGGTCGCCCCTGACCTGCCGAGCGATATCCCCGCCAAACTGCAACCCGCCGAGCAGGAATTCGACTTCACCAAGCGGGATGTCATGATCCCTATGCGGGACGGTGTCAAACTGCACACGGTCATCCTTCTGCCGAAGGGCCTCACGCGCGCGCCACTGTTGCTGACTCGAACTCCTTATGGCGCTTCCAAGGCGGTCACACAAAGTGACAGCACCCACCTCGACTCGGTCCTCCCGTGGGGCGACGACATTGTCGCGTTCTCGGGATACATCCGGGTCTACCAGGACGTCCGCGGAAAATACGGTTCCGAGGGAAGCTACGTGATGAATCGCCCGCTACGCGGGCCACTCAACAACAGCACGACGGACCATTCCACCGACACATATGACACGATCGATTGGTTGGTCAAGAATGTGCCCGAGAGCAATGGTCGCGTCGGCATCATTGGAACCTCGTATGGCGGTTTCCTGGCGTTGATGGCGCTGGTTGATCCGCACCCTGCACTGAAAGTATCCGTGCCGATAGCCCCGATGGTGGATGTCTGGCGCGGCGACGATTGGTTTCACAGCGGCGCCTTCCGCCAGATCTATGCTTTGGACTACACGTACGAGCAGACAGCGACACGCAAATCGGACGAGGTGCTCTGGCGCGGCAAGTTTGATGACTACGACACCTTTCTCGAGGCCGGCTCCGCGAGTGAAATTGGCCGGCGCGCCGGCGAGGACCAGCTGCCTTTCTGGCAACGATTGACCCAACACCCCGCTTACGACAGTTACTGGCAGCAGCAGGCGTTTGATCGCATTCTCGCCGCCCGGCCGCTTGCGGTTCCCACACTGTATGTGCACGGGCTGTGGGACCAGGAAGACATCTACGGCGCTCCTGCCACCTACGCTGCCACAGAGCCGAAGGACACAGCGAACGATCGCAACTTCCTCGTCATCGGGCCCTGGAAGCACGGTGAAGTCACGCGAAGCGCCGAGCACGGGCAAGGCATGGCGATATTCCAGGTACGCCGTCACATTCCCCTTGCCCTCGGCGATGCTGCTGCCGGCCAGCAGCGAGAAATTCTTCGACTGGCCATCGTGCGCATTCGCTGTGTCCGGTGAAATGCCGGCGGCACGAGCGAGGTTCTGCATCGCGGTGCTGTGATTATCGTGCTGGGCGACGCCCAACTGACCATCGAGCTGCAGACCCTGGAAATTCTTCTTCATGATGAAGTTGACCACGCCCCCGATGGCGTCAGAGCCATACACTGCTGACGCGCCACCCGTCACGACCTCCACCCGATCGACGAGCGCGACGGGGATCTGATCGAGGTCGGCACCCGCGTTCTTGATTACAGTGTTCGGATCTCCCGGCCCGAGCCTGCGGCCGTCGACTAGTACCAGGGTGCGTTGCGGCCCCAGCCCTTCCGCTGGACTGCGAAGGCAAGCGCATCAGTTCGGCCATCCACTGGATCACCTGGTCCTCGACGAGAACGGGTGCCTGCTGGCCGGAGCCCAGATGCTGCGCTTTGAATTCGTACCAGCCCTCGAGATCGAGGGTTACCTCCGCGGCCATCGCTGCTCCCCTTACTTCAGGACGCGAATTCTCCCGGGCGCGGATTTAAATACCTGTTAAGAAGCGCAATAGCGCCCGGCGTCGCAACGCAGCTCGCCGTCCTGCACGAGCTTGTCCAGATGGGCCTGCAGCGACAGTGCGGCCCATTTGAGAAGGGACTCGGAGACGTCGTCGTAGGCAGACGGCAGGAGCGCCTCCAGGGTAACACCTGTGCCGGCGCGTATAACCGCCTGGCGCACTTTGTCTTCACGCCGCAATCGGTGTTGAATCAGACGAGACAACTCATCGTGAGGCTGCTCTATCAAGCGTCCGTGACCGGGCGCCAGGACCGCGAGCTCGATTTTGAGCAGCGCCGTCAGTGAATCAACATACGCGCGCATGTTGCCGTCGGGCGGCCAGATGACAACCGTCGATCCCTGCATGATGTGATCGCCGGTGAACAGCATTCGATTGCGGGTCAACAGATAACACAGATGATTGGAAGCGTGTCCCGGCGTGTGGACGGCACGCACTACTACATCCGCGCACTCGACAGTATCGCCATCTGCCAGAACACGATCCACGCTCAACTCGAAATCGTGATCCGTCCGCGGCGGAAGCATTGCGCTCACGGGAGCGCCGCTCAGTTGCTTGAGCCTGTGGGCCCCGGGAGCGTGATCCAGATGGGTGTGGGTACACAGGATCCATCGAATCCGGCCCGCAGCCGCCGCGAGAATCGCCTGAATGTGTGATTCGTCGTCCGGTCCCGGATCAATGACAACCAACTCGCGAGTACCCACGAGATACGTGTTCGTGCCCGCGCCCGTCATCATGCCGCCATTGGGGGCAATGATTCGCGTCACCGCATCATCGAGCCGTTGCGGGACACCGGGGCGCAACTCATATGAATCAGTCACGTAGAGTATCCTAGCAGCATGAATCGCTTAGCCTATATCGCAATTGCCCTGCTCGCGCTGCCGGCCGCGGCAGTAGTGCCGGAAACGAGTGTTCTGGGGGCGGATAGTCCCATCATCCAATCCGACCGGAGCATCACCTTCAAAATGACGGCCCCGGCGGCCCGCACTGTCCAGGTGGCGGGCGGCGACGGACTCGGCCCCGGCCCGCTCACCATGACCAAGGGACAGGATGGAGTCTGGACCACGACCACTCCTGCGGCCGTTCCGGGTTTCCATTATTACTGGTTCCTGATCGACGGCGTTCGTGTGAACGACCCCGCGAGCCGGACCTACTTCGGCTACAGCCTGGAGACGAGCGGCATCGAGGTGCCGGAGCCAGGAGCGGACTATTACGCGATTCGGAACGTGCCACACGGGGCAGTTCGCGAGCAGTGGTATTTCTCAAAGGTCACCGGCCAGTGGCGCCATGCCATTGTCTACACTCCACCCGGATACGATCAACGTCCCACGACCCGCTACCCGGTCCTCCTCCTGCAGCATGGGATGGGTGAGGACGAGACAGGCTGGACCCGTCAGGGCAAAGCGCAATTCATACTCGACAATCTGATCGCGGCGGGCAAGGCGCAGCCGATGATTGTTGTCATGGATCGTGGATACGCATCAAAAGACAACACGGTCACGCGGCCGACCACTCTACAAGGCATGCGAACGGCCTTTAGCGCCTTCGAAGAGGTCGTCCTTCACGATCTGATTCCGACCATTGATGCCTCCTACAGAACCCTCCCCGATCGCGAGCATCGGGCCATGGCGGGGCTGTCGATGGGCGGCATGCAGACTCTCTTCATCACGCTGCACCATCCGGAAATCTTCTCCTACATAGCCTCACTCAGCGGCCCCATCGCTCCCAACATGAGCGGAGAACGAAAGATTGACGAGGGCTTGCAGGATCCGTTCGACTCGAAGACAGCCTATGAGGGCGCCTTCGCGGATGCTGTTGGCTTCAACAAGAAGTTCAAGCTGCTGTGGCTCGGTGTAGGCACCGAAGAGCCGCAGGTGTTTCACGGTATCACCCGCGCCGTGCGCACACTGCAGGCAGCCGGTGTGAAAGTAGTCTACTTCGAGTCACCTGGTACCGCGCACGAGTGGCAAACGTGGCGTCGCGATCTCAACGATCTCGCACCGCGGCTGTTCCGCTGAGATGCGCCTCGACCACGGCGGTTGTTCGCACCTCATCACCGGTCGCAAGCAGATCCAATAGCGCGCCGCGAAGCACGGCCAAAGCCAGTGCACGTTCAGTGGCCGCTGCGCGCGTGCGCCTATGTTGGGTCGCCTGATGAGTCGCTAACAACTCCAGCCAGTCTTCCACTGTCCTGAGTGCGAACTGTCCGTGAGGCCCCTCGGGCTCAACGAGCGAGTGCGCATAAGTTTCGAGCCATAGCACCAGTATCTGGCGGTGCCTCCTGGCAGCCAGCCATTGCCACACGCTGCGAACCACGCTGGCGAAGTCCGCCGCCTGACTCGTGGGCCGCAGCTCATTCAAAAACTCCAACTCGGCGGCCCGGGCCCGCGCCAGGAGCGCCTTCACCAGGCCCTCCTTCGACCCAAACAGAAACAGCAACACTCGCGGACTGGACCCGATCGCCTGCGCCAGGGGCCGCAGCGACAAGCTCATGAGGCCGTGCTGCAGAACATACTCGTAGGCTCGCTGCAGAAGCTCCTGCTCCCGCGCGGACGAGACTCGACTTTGAGTTTCCATTGGACTAGATTCACTGAAACAGTCGTTTCAGTCAAGGAGCCACAATGAACTCACCGCGAACCCGGATTCGTGCTTTGGGCGCGCCGGGCGACCTCGGATGGGTGGTCATGGCGCACGGCGAGATCTACGCAGCGGAGTTTGGCTGGGATACCACCTTCGAGGCGCTGGTAGCGCGGATCGTTGCGGACTACTCGGCCGAGCACGATGCAACGCGTGAAGCCGCCTGGATTGCTGAGCTGGACGGGCGTCGAGTGGGTTGTGTCTTCTGCGTGGCGGCCGACGAAACCACTGCGCAGTTGCGTATTTTGCTCGTCGATCCGTCCGCCCGGGGATATCGCTTGGGTGGACAGCTCGTGGACGCCTGCATTTCGTTCGCGCGTCATGCCGGCTACCAGCAAATGAAACTCTGGACGAACCATCCTCTGGCGGCGGCTCGTCACCTCTACCTCGAGCGGGGTTTCACCCTCGTGTCAGAGGAGCCGCACGAGAGTTTCGGCGCCCAGCTGCGGGGCCAGGTGTACAACCTCACGTTGTAACCTGGCCCTCATTGTGCTCAGTATTTGAACTTGAACCCGACGAAGAAGCGCCGTCCCCACTGGTCGTACGTGAGGGGCTGATTCGGCCACTGCAAATACGTGTGTTGCGCCGAGTTGGTCAGGTTCGTAGCGGAAGCCAGAACGCCGAAGTGGGTGTCGAAGTCATACCCGAGCTGCGCATCCAGCTGCCCGTAAGGAGCCTGGAAGATCTGGTAGGTCTGACTGACGTTGTTCTGGTCCGCGAAGCTGAAGGTCGATCCATACAACCCGTCCGAGACCGACTTGCCCTGCCACGAATAGGAAGCACGCGCCGAGAAGCCGAAACGCTCGTAGAACAAAGTACCCGTGACAGCGTCCCTGGCAACGCCGGGAATGGGTGCGCGAGTGGTAAAGCTCGTAACCTGATCGGACTGGGAAATCGAGTGCGTATAGTTGGCTGCCACACCCGCGCCCTCGATCCAGGGTAGCCATTCACTCGTGAAGGCGTACTGTCCACCCAGCTCAAAGCCGTAGATCCGGCCCTTGCCGGCATTCTGCGGCTGCCTGACTATCCGGCTGGTGCCGCCGAAGTCATCCTGCACCAGGGTGGGCACGTTTTCGATGATGACGAAGTTGTCGACCTGCTTGTAGAAGCCCGCCAGGCTCACATAGCCGCTGCGCGAGAAGTAGTTCTCGTAGGAGAGGTTGAACTGCGATGCGCGGTAGGGGTCGAGCTGCGTATTGCCGGAGCTGCCGCCATCGAATGTGAAACCGTCCTGCTGGTTGGTATGGATGTTGGTGCGGCCGTTGGTCTCGCGGGTGAAGTTGTACGAGTTGCCGAGCCCCAGCAGGAACAGATCCTGCGGAGCCACCACGCGGGCCGCTCCGAAGCGCACCTTTTGTGCCTCCGTAACATCCAGCACGAAGTTGAAGGACGGCAGAACGTCCGTGTAGCTTCGCTTGACCTGGGTGGGGATGACGTTTGAATCCACGCCATTCCAGACTGCCGTACCGTAGAAGGTGGGCACCTGTGCGGCCGCGCCGTTGTCAATCGTCAGTTCCGTATCGACCACACGCACACCAAAGTTCATGTGGAAGTGGTTGGAAGGCCCGCCGATATCACCCATGAGGTAGGCAGACGTGGTGCGTTCACGCACATTGAAGGAGCTCAGGCCGTCCTTGAAGAACTGCTCGGTCATGTTGGGGACGCCGGCCCCGGCCCACACCTGCTGCAGGTAGCTGCCCGGATGGGTCATGCCACCGGTGACGGGGTCCTTCACCAGTATGCTGCCCACGGCGAAGTTGTTCACCAGCTTGCCGAGCGCGGGGTTGGAAACTGCCGTGGAATACGGGATGTTGGGATTGCCGTAGCCGGGATCCTGGTAGTACAGGAAAGGGCCGCCGTTCGGGTCAGCCACGTTGCCTGCTACCGAGCCATCCGGGAGCGTGCCGTTGATGAGGTAGTGTCCGAAAGTCTGATCAATATCCCGTCCGGCGTAACGCGCGCCCGCCGAGAGGGTGGAGTCCACCCCCTGAATGAAGGCCGGATCCCATTGAACGTTCAGCTTCACCGCGAATTGCTTCTGCTCGGTGAGGTTCGCCCAGGCCCAGTTGGACTTGTAGGTGGTGTAGCTCGGGTTGTTCAGCACATCGGCATACGGCGCAAGATAACTGACGGACGGCAACCCACCGGTACCCCCGTTGGCATAAGTGAACTCATAACCATGATTACCCGTACCGGCGCAGGTCGAGGCTCCATTGTTGCAACCCGGCGCTGCAGGCGACGTGGCGACGCCGGCGCTCGTCAGGTACAGACCATGCTCGACGTCCGCCTGGGCAGCCTGGAGGTCGGAGTTCGCCTTGGCATAGGACAAGCCCAGGTCGCCGCGCAGCGGCCCCCCGTCGTTGTAGCTGGTGACGAATTGATAGTTGTTAGCCTTGGAGACGTTCTGTTGATACAGCGTCGACGTTTCTGCGCCGTTGGCATTGAAGGTCGCGTTCTGCACCACCCCGTTTCCATCGATCGAGTAAGGCCGTGTCGGATCGATGCCCGGAATGCGAGTCTGCGCAGCCGGCGGTGTCGACGGCGTGGCTCCTGCACCATTGAACCAGACTTTGTCGGAGTAGGTTTCAGTGGTGTCCTGCTCGCGCGAATGGAACCAACGCACGCTGCTGCGAATCGCGTCAGTGACCTGCAGGGTCGCTCCGAACGTGGCACCGAGGATCTTGCGCCGGTCATTGATATCGCTGAAGTAGGCCAGCTGGGGCTCGGTATAGAGCTGTCCATTCGGCAGCGCTGTGATTCCCGCAGGCGTCAACGGGCCAACATAGGGACCGGTTGCCGACCCCGAGGTCAGCCATTGCCCGCGGTTCGCTGCTTCAAACTCTTTGGTGTGTGTCTTCTCATCGTCGTAAGACACACTCCCCGTGAAGGCCAGCCGGTCGTTCAACTTGAACGAGCCCACCAAGGCTCCCACAGGAGTCCACTGGCTGGTGCCCTGACCGTATGACTCGCGGAAGTTGCCACCGAGCGTGAGCCCGTCGGGTTGCGACAGCGGCTCGAGTGTCTTCAAATTGATGGTGCCGCCCAGGCCGCCCTCAGTCATGGCCGCGCTCGGGTTCTTGATGACATCGATACCGCCGATCTCCTCGCTGGGAATGCCTTCGAGGGACTGGTACTGCGCGTTGCCGCCAGCGCCGCCGCCGGAGCCCTCACCCGACACGTAGAACTCCTTGCCGGTCAGGAAGATGTCGCCGTTCAGAGTGGTGAGGTTCTGGCGCAGGCCGTCGATCAACACTGCCGTGCCCTGACCCTGCGACCGGTCGATCTGCACGCCCGGCAGGCGCTGTAGCGACTCGGCGACGTTCTGATCCGGCATCTTGCCCAGATCCTCCGCGGCGACCGACTCGATCGGCAGCGCCGAGTTGCGCTTGGCGTCCAGTGCTGACTGCAGAGAGGCCCGGTAACCCGTGACCACGACTTCCTGCAGCGAGTCGGAGCTCGTCTCCTGCGCCCGCGAGGCCGGCGCCAGGATGAGTGTGCCGCTGGAAACAACAGTTGTAATTGCTATCCGCGCAGCCTGGCGCGCGCGTTTTTGACGTCGATGTGACATGTGATTCCCCCTCAGGAAAACGATTGGGCTGCTCGCGTTCTGACTGCACCCAAAACCCCGGCCGCACCCTTTGAAGCCGGAACAGTCACGCCTCACTAGCCCGCCGAATCAAATTACGGCCAAATGACAGCGCAGTCAATTTGAATTTGATATTCACCTTTCACTTAGCATTTAACTGTGATTTATTAGATATGTCAGCGCTAACATTTCTGGGGGCTCTGGTGGCAGACTGGCGGTTTTATCTATTTCTTTTGTTATTAATCATCCTGGCGCCGGCCTGTCCGGTGCAGGCGGCGGGGATCGCGGCGAATGAAATCCATCCGGCTGATTGGCCGGGGATCAGAAGCGCGGTGCCCGAGCAGCCGGACGTGGAGAAGCACGTCCAGGAGTTGCTAAAAAGCCTCACTCTGGAAGAGAAGGTGGGGCAGCTGATCCAGGCCGACATTGATTCCATCAGGCCGGAAGATCTCGATCAGTATCCCGTCGGGTCCATCCTGGCCGGTGGGAATGCGGCACCCGGGAAGAACGTCCGCTCAGGCGCCGATGCGTGGCTGAATCTGACGGAAGCGTTCTTTCAGGCTTCCAAACACAGGCCCTCCCCCAATCACCCCCCGATACCCATCCTGTTCGGTATCGACGCTGTGCACGGACACGCAAAAGTCCGCGGCGCCACCATTTTCCCGCACAACGTCGGACTCGGCGCCACGCACGACCCCGCGCTCATTGAAAATATCGGCCAGGCGACGGCCGAAGAAGTCGCCGCTACCGGGATCGACTGGACCTTCGCGCCGACGGTGGCCGTTGTCCGCGACGTCCGGTGGGGCCGCTCCTATGAGAGTTATTCAGAGGATCCCACTCTCGTGGCCGACTACGCCCACGCCATGGTTATTGGACTGCAGGGAAAAATCGGCACGGCGGATTTTCTGACTCCGACTCATACACTCGCCTCGGCGAAGCACTTCCTCGGTGATGGTGGTACGGCGGGCGGCCGCGATCAGTTCGACAATCCCGCCGCTGAGCGCAGCTTGCGCGACGTCCATGCCGCCGGTTATATCGGCGCGCTGTCGGCCGGCGATCTGATTGTCATGGCGTCGTATAACGGCTGGCATGGCGTGAAGATGCATGCGAATCAACAGTTATTGACGGATGTTCTGAAGCGGCGTTGGAATTTTCCGGGCTTCGTGGTGGGTGACTGGAACGCACACGAGGAGATACCCGGCTGCACCAAATGGTCGTGCCCGGCCTTCCTGAATGCCGGCGGCGATATGTACATGGCACCTGACAGCTGGAAGTCCCTGTATGCCAACCTGCTCAAACAGATTGCCGCAGGTGAGATCGCACCCGCCCGGGTTGATGACGCCGTCGCGCGGATTTTGCGGGTAAAAATGCTCGCGGGCCTGTTCAACAAGCAGTCGCCCAAGGATTGGGTGACCGCCGGACAGCTGCCCGTACCGGGCTCCCCGGCGCATCGGGCAATTGCCCGGCAGGCCGTGCGCGAATCCCTGGTGCTGCTGAAGAATAATAAACACACACTGCCGCTGGACCCTCACGCACGGATCCTGGTTGCCGGCGTCGGTGCCAACGACATCGGTATGCAAAGTGGCGGTTGGACAGTGGATTGGCAGGGCAATCACAACACCAATGCCGATTTTCCCGGCGCCACATCGATACTCGGCGGCATTGACGCCGCGGTGAAAGCCGCGGGCGGGAAAGTCGTCACGCGGGTTGATGACAATCCGGTGGCGGCGATTGTCGTGTATGGAGAGGGACCGTATGCCGAGTTTCAGGGCGACCGTGAGACGCTCGAGTTTGCGCCTGCCGATGCCCATCTCGAGCTGTTGAAGCGGCTGCATGCCGCCAACATTCCGGTCGTCAGCCTGTTTATCTCGGGCCGCCCCCTGTGGGTCAACCGCGAGCTCAATCTCTCAGATGCATTCGTCGCTGCGTGGCTCCCCGGGTCCGAGGGCAACGGGATAGCAGACGTTCTGTTCCAGCCACGTGCCGGCGGACCTGCCTATGACTTCACGGGACGCCTGAGCTTCTCGTGGCCCGCGACGGCGATGCCGGTGACTTTTGATTCCGGCAACCAGGTGAAGGGTGCCCTGTTCGCGCGCGGATTCGGACTGACCCTCGCACAGTCCCAGGAGCTCGGCACACTGCCCGAGGATCCCCAGGTTCCGCTGCCTTACGGCGATCGAGACTCGCTGTTCAGTGCCGGCCACGTCACGGCCCCCTGGTCGATTTACGTGTCCGATGCGACCGCCGAGGTGCGACTGACCCTGCAGTCCCAGGGATCACCGGCAGGCGCCGTAACGGCCCGGTTGTCTGCACAGGGCGTTCAGGCAACCTGGTCCGGCAAAGCCCCGGGCGAGTTTCGAATCGGCGGGCGCGCCGTGAGCCTGCTCAAAGCCGCCACCGACAACCAGGTGCTGAAACTCCATTACCGCGTTGACGAGTCGCCGCAGAAACCCGTGATTTTCGGTATGCACTGTGAGCCGGCGCAGCGCTGTGGGGTAGCGGCAAACACGGGATTGGACCTCACGGAGAGCTTCCGGGCCGCAGGTCTCGGCGCCTGGAAAACCTTGACCCTCCCCCTGGCTTGCCTGAAAAAGCTCGGGGCGACATTGTCGGCGGTCAATGCACCCCTGGCGCTCGAAAGCACCGGCGCATTCGCGGTGAGCTTCGACGATATCCGCATCGTGCGGCAGCCAGGCGTCACGGCGTGTCCCCCCCAACACCTGATCCGCCCCTTGCGGTACTCTTACACACTGAATGACGAAGCCGTCTCAACCCGCAACGCTCGAGGACGTAGCCGCCCTGGCGGAAGTGTCTGCGAAAACGGTCTCGCGCGTCGTCAACGCTGAACCGACGGTCAGCGAGAAAACACGCGCGCGCGTCCTGCGTGCCATCGAGCTGCTCGACTACAAACCCAACTTGAACGCGCGCATGTTGGCGGGTGAGCGCTCGTATCTCATCGGGCTTTTCTACGACAAGCCGGGTGCCTACCTGACCGACTTTTATGCGGGAGCGGCTGACCGTTGCCGCGAATCGGGTTACCACCTGATGATGGAGTCCTGCGATCGGGACAGCCCGCAGTTCACTCGGCAGGTCTCCACGCTGCTGCGGCAGATGCGGTTGGACGGCGTGATCCTGCTGCCACCGTTGAGTGATGACGGACTGATCGGCAACACTTTACGCGACGCTTCGATTCCATCCGTGCGGATCGCGCCTCGCGATCACACTCACGACTCGCCATCAATCGGCATTGATGACTACCTGGCGGCACGGCGGCTCACGGCTCACCTGATCGGACTGGGTCACCAGCGCATCGGCTTCATTCTGGGAAAGCCCGGGCACGGTGCAACGGAGGAGCGCTATCGCGGCTTCACCGATGAGATGCGGGCCAACAATCTGGCCATTGATACGTCGCTGATTGAAACCGGAAACTTCGTGTTTCCGGAAGGCGTGGCCTGTGCTGAGCGGTTGTTGAAAGTGGAGCAGCCCCCCACGGCCATCTTCGCCAGCAACGACGACATGGCCGCCGCAGTGATCTCGGTGGCTCACAAGATCGGGATGGACCTACCTACACAACTATCCGTAGTTGGATTCGACGATGCGCCCATCGCGACGATGATCTGGCCGCTGCTGACCACGGTGCGTCAACCGGTCGCCAGCATGGCGCGCCTGGCTGCGGAGCTGATCATCGAGAACTCGCCGCGCCGCCTGGGATGGCCGAGCCCCCTGCCCCACAGCACGCTGGACTTCGAGCTCATCGTCCGCGATTCAGTGACGTCGCCCCGACCCTAGCTAGCCCAGAGGCGAGCTGATCGAGCACGCGGTATCCAGCATCTTGTAGGGCGGTCACCCTGGCAGGTGACGACATAGTTCGAGCCATCTGCTATTAATCAGCCACAATCCAGCAATCCCGCCGCACATTGAGAGAGGGGATTGGAATTGCGCTACTTCGCCGTCATCGGGTTCGCCTTAGTTGCCGCTGCTGCAATCGTTGCATGCCACAGCTCGTCGTCGAGTGAAGGAGGCGTGCCTGCACCCGCAGCTGCCAATTCGAAGGGCATTTCCGATGAAATTGCGTGGTTTAAGGGCAGCGTGGATGACGCTTTCGCAACAGCAGCGCAACAGAACAAGCCGCTATTCGTCATGCGCGGATGCTCGAAGATGGATTGAAGGCGGCCCATCCTATCGGGGCCATTCTCGACGAGGTCGAATCAGGCAAAGATCCGCTGGCCGTGGATGACTGCCGGGTCCTCGCCTATAACAACTGGCAGCTCGAGGATGCGTGGAGCACATCGAAATCCGGCTGGCTCGATCATATGGCGGATGTGCTGCAGCGCGCGGCACAGCGTTGCCCTGCGCAGGCGCGCATTGAGCGCGCCCGGTTGGAGATCACCGCCGCCTCAGCCGCAGCGACCGTGGATGCCGAAAACATCAAGGGCGGCAAGCCCACCAATCCTCGTCTGGTGCACGATATCGAGCTGGTGCGTGCGTCCTTGGATGAAACCGGCATGGCAGAAGAGACCGGTGACTTAGTGGTGATGCTCCCGGTAGAGTTCTTCATCGCGGCTGAAAAGGTGGATGCGCAATACGCCCCGGACCTCCTCGATCGAGTCATGCAGACACTGCAGAAGCTCGAGGCGGATTCTCGCTACTCCACCGCGACGCAACTGTTCTCGCTCGATCAACAGCTCGCCCTGGCGAAGACGGTGCAGATCCGTCCGGGACTGATCTCTGCAATCCAGGACCACGCGCGCGCGTGTCGATCTCGCTCTGCGAAATACAAACGGCACGGATGAGAGAGCATCAGTCGTCAACGGGGCGCTCAACGTGTTGTACGATCTGGGTGAAAAGGATCGCGTGTACTCGATCGTCCAGGAAGAAATCAAGACATCATCGACACCTTATTACTATATGAGCGAGCTTGCGGATTTGGAGGAGGAGCGCGGGCATGCAGGTGTAGCCGTCGATTGGATGGCGCGGGCATATACGGCGGCAAAGGGACCGGCCACCCGATTACAATGGGGAGCTCGATACATAAAGGGAATCGTGCGCTTGACACCCAACGATACCGCCACCGTTCGGGCGGCCGTGTTGCAGGTTATGAATGAGGCTATCGAAAGCGACAATCTATATGGACGGAGTCGTAACTCTCTGCGGGATATCGTGGATGCCCTACGTTCCTGGAATGAGGGCGGGCGACACTCGGCAGCGATCGCGGATATGCGCCACCGGCTTGATCTTCCTTGCGAGCACCGCCCATCGCCGGAAGCTGGTGCTGCGTGCAAACAGATCATCGCTGAGATTTGAAGCTGTGGGTCCCCTGTTTGCAAAGTTGCTGGCCAAGAGCACCGCGGTACTCCTCGGACTCAATCCGCTTGGCTCCGATTCTGGACGTCGTGATAGACAACAAGAGGAGTGCCGCCGTGATGCGATTTGACGGTGCGGTTATGTTCGGGATCGGTACACTTTTGTTGCCCAGTCTCGCGGTTGCCGCCGCGAGAGGGGTTTGCACAAGTGAGATTGCCGCCATTTAATGGACTTCCGGCCTACCATGTGAATACCGGCCTGAATGCCGCGTTATGGCACTATCTGCCCTTCAGATTGATGGCAATTCTCGCGTGCTCGCGGCCGCGAACATGGCGGAAGGTATCGAAGGTGGAAGACTATGAAACGACTTCTTGCCGCATCTGTCTTGCTGCTATTTATCACCTCTGCGTATTCAGCCGGCAGCCTTCCAAGCGTCTATCTCAGTCACTTTTCCGTTGTTTTGGACAAAGCAACTTACACCGCCTTACGCACATCTGCTCAGCTCGAGTCACTCGCAGATTGCGAATTGGTTCACACACAAGAGGGGAGCGGAGACTACACCGGCTTCTACGTTAGGGGTCGACAAACCTACATGGAATTCTTCGGAGATCCTGTTCCCGAAGGTGAACATTTGGGGCACGTGGGTCTTGGCCTGACGGTGGAGCAGGCGGGTGGGGCAGCGATCATCGCGGCTCACTTGCGGGCGATTTTCGGGGGGAAAGTCAAGATCCATTCTGCAACTCGTCCCGTCGGCGGTCATGCCGTGCCTTGGTACACCGCGACGTATATCGACGCGGATGATGACTCCGCTATGCTGTTTGGATGGGTTTCGGAAACAGATCCTGAATATTTGGCGGCGCAACATCCAAACTCACCCATCGATCACCCACTGAGCCGGAAGCAGTACCTTGCATGGGATTTCAAACCCGACCGCCTGCTCGATGACGTCGTGGGTCTTACCTTGGCGCTCGAGGCGTCCGAGTTGGCTCAGCTTGCGAAGGAGTTGCAGGCCATCGGCTGGACAGTCAAACGTGAAGATTCCGGGTTCGCCGCAATCGGCCCGGATGTAAAAATTACGGTAGTGCCGGCCGTAAAAAAGGGAGGTCTCCAGCGTATTGACCTCCGCCTGATAAAGCAGGTTCCTAAGCAGGAAATCATCTTTGGAAACGCGAAACTCATTGTGGAAGGCAGTAGCGGACGGTTCACTTTTCCAGTCGTTAAATAAGAATCCGAACGTAGCGGATGTGATCGAGCCGGGCTGCCGAGCATGGACATCGCTTTTTTTAATGTGCCGGTCGGCGCGCTATTTTTTCGGACTTTCGGCTATCGCTTCCCGGTGCGCACGTCCGTGAGAACTCACTTTCCTGGGCCCAGGTTGGGCGAAATCCCAACATAGCGGCAGTCGTACGGTTAGCGAAGCATCACGACCAATTGCTGAACTGACACTTCGATTTAAATAACTTCTATTGAAGCGGGAGCAGATCGATCGATCGCTTCGTATCGACGCTCAGCACGCCATTCGAGCTCGAGGTCTCGCACATCATAATGGCGGCCTGCGGCGCTCGGCAAAATCGGTCCAGCTGTGCTCCGGAAAATGAGGCCAAGTCGGGTACGCGATTGCGCGCACAATTTCACAGATCTCGCGTACCTAAACTCCTGACAGAGTCGCGGGAGCGGGTACTGGATCACCGTGACACCGGGCGCGCGATTTCGACCCAGAGCGAAAATTCAAGCTTCCGTGTCGCTAGGGTTGGCAGAGGGACAAGCGGACGTTGAGACGGCCGCTTTCAATGTGCGTCACAGCACAGGGAATCCGGCATCGTTTGCAAACTGCGTATACCTCCACCGAGTGACACTCCGACGCTCCTCTCTGTTCCTGGTTGTGCGTGGGACGACTACACGCGAATCACCGCGCAGGTTTCAGCGCGTGAGTCAACGTGCGTGTACGCCGCGCTAGATGCGCACGCGATCGGCTCAGAGAGAGCGTGTGTTACGAATTGGAGAAGGCGCATGAGATCAAACATTATTCGATGCCTTGATGTTAGAGTGTCATATACTTTTGGTTTTTGAGTGTTGATCAAGGGTACCTAGGAGTAGGGGCCCGGGCCAATCGATGAACCCCGTAAACCGATTTTCTGGAGCGAATATGAGTGCCTCCTGGCTGACGTGGTGCACGTCATCGACGAGGCCCAGCGCGCCACCGCACGCGTGGTCAATGCGGCCATGACGACCACGTATTGGCTCATCGGGCGCCCGATCGCCGAACACGAGCAACTGGGGTCCGCACGCGTCGCCCACGGAGAATCAGCCGTCGCGTCCGCGGGAGATGGCCTCATATGTTTCCCGCTGCATCACGTCAGATTCATGGCGGCCAGAAATGTGCAAGTGGGCGGCTTCTGAGAGACTGGCTTCCGCCGGGCCGCCGAAATGAAACTTCCTGATCTCATCGCGCAGATCTCGAAGATAGACGAGATTACTCGGCTGGCTGCAGGCCGGACACTGCAGCAGATCCTGAGCTTACGAAACTGGCTCATCGGAGCACGCATTGTCGAGTTCGAGCAGGCGGGAGAGGACCGCGCCCAGTATGGTCGGCGCCTAGTGCACACACTTGCGCAGGCGCTCGGCGAAGCGGGCTGTCAGGGCCTTTCGGCCAGTAACCTCAAGAACTTCCGTCAGCTTGCGTTGGCGTACCCTGGGTTGGACGCCATCAATTTGGGGCGCCGGTTGAGTCTCCCCGTAGAGGGCGATCGCGTGGCGGGAATTCGCCAGACGTCTGGCGAATCTGCACCGGACTCTAAGAATTGCCAGATGTCTGCCAATTCCGTGTGCGGCCCGTTTCCAAGCCTCGCGCGCCGCGCCGCGGAGCAGGATTTGCCATGGCGTGATGCTCCATGGTTGGTCCGGCTGTTCACGACGCTGACGTTTTCCCATCTGCTGGAGCTATCACGGATCGATGACCTCACTCGACGCGCTTTTTACGAGCTCCACTGCCTCAAGGAACGCTGGTCCGTGCGCGAATTGCAGCGCCAGCGGGACAGTCTGCTGTATGAACGGATTGGGCTCAGTGACAAGCGCGACGAGGTTTTGAAGCTTGCGCGGGCCGGCGCCTTGGCCGAATCCCCGGCCGCACAGCTTCGGGACCCCTACGTCTTTGAGTTCTTGGGGATCGAACGGCGCGGGGTGATGGCCGAAAGCGATCTGGAAGGCGCGCTCGTCGATCATCTTCAACAGTTTCTTTTCGAGCTCGGCCGCGATTTCTGCTTCGTCGCCCGGCAATTTCGCATCTCCTCGGCGAATCGCCATTACTACATCGATCTGCTTCTCTTCCACCGTCGGCTGCGCTGCCTCGTCGCCATCGATCTCAAGATGGGAGCGTTTCATCCGGAGCATGCGGGGCAGCTTCGCTTCTACGTCAATCACCTGGCCGAGCATGTTGCCTATCCCGAGGAGAATCCACCCGTTGGGATTCTACTCTGTGCGGAACGTGACGCCGAGGTTGTGCGCTTCGCGACCGCAGGCGACGGCGATGTGTTCGTGACGCGCTACCAGCTCGAGTTACCGACCGAGGATCAGCTCAAAGTGTGGCTCCACGAAGAACGTGCCCGGCTTGAACAAACCGGGGTCGGCGCTCAGGAGGGGAAGTAATGTTTCGAAAGGTTTCACGCATATCGTCTTCTATGGTGGATGCCCAATGTTGGAAACCCTGCTGCTTTGGGTATCGAAGCAGCGGCCGGCCATTGCGTTCGGTGTCCAAGCTCCTGATTCATTCAGTACTTCTATATCGTCAATAAGATCGTTGTTTGCTCCATTCGAGCGCGGACGATCCGTATCGCCTGCCGCGTGGAGCTTTCTCGTTGGCGCGCGTTAGCCGCCATCCACCGCGGGTTGCTCACCACCTGAATCAGCTGATTTCGAATTTTCAAACAAAGTGAAGAAAACGGATCCGTACACACCGCGCGCCTCAACGTTCTAATCGCAGGAGACGGTCTGGAGGTCGTTATCCAAGTTGCCTGCCTCGCTAGCCCGCTCTGGCGGCCACAGAGCGCTGCGCCAACGCAGCCGGCCGACCGTGCCGATGCGCAAGCCGCCGTGCCGATGCGCAAGCCGCCGCGCCGATGCGCAAGCCGCCGCGCCGACGCGCAGCCCGCCGTCGCGCCGATGTAAACTTCCCGGTTTACGCCAATGCGAACCTCAGGGGGACATCCGAATGAAGCTGCTCTGGACTGGCTGCGTACTTTTGCTCTGCGCAACTTCCTCGGTTTTTGGCGATGAAACGTCGAAGCCTGCAGGAACACTGACAGCCGCCGATTCCACGGACGTCCAATGGCTCGAACAACGCTCCATGCTGCATCAAGCGCAAGCACTGGCGCAGCACATCGCAGGCGACTCCGCCCAATGGCAACACCCGTATGGCGTGCCGCAACCGCGGGCCGCCTCATCGAAGGCATCCGTGTGGTTCACGGCCTATCCCGCTTCCACCGTAGCCTCAGCGCCAGGCGCGTCGGTGCTCTCCACTCTCGCGGATGAGCGCTTGTGGAGCGCCTTCCAGGCAATCGGTATCCAGGCTATCCACACGGGCCCCATGAAGCGATCCGGTGGAATCAACGGCCACGACTACACGCCGTCCGTGGACGGCAACTTTGATCGCATCAGCTTCGATATCGATCCCAATTTCGGCACGGAAGAACAATACAAGAGGCTCGTGCAGAGCGCCGGAACCCATGGCGCTGTTGTCATCGGCGACGTGATTCCAGGACACACTGGCAAAGGCGCGGACTTCCTGCTGGCTGAACGGGCCTATGGCGACTATCCGGGCCTGTACCACATGGTGCGCATCGAGCCCTCCGATTGGGGATTGCTGCCGCCGGTTCCTGGGGGACACGACTCCGTCAACCTGAGCCCTGCCATTGTCGATGCGTTGCAAGCCAAGCATTACATCGTAGGAATGTTGTCTTCGAAGATCTTTTACGCGCCGGGCGTCAAGGATTCCGATTGGAGCGCTACCGATGTTGTGCGCGGCACCGATGGCGTGAGCCGCCGTTGGGTATACCTGCATTACTTCAAGCAGGGCCAGCCTACATTGAACTGGCTCGACCCCACGTTCGCTGCTCAGCGCCTCGTGATCGGCGACGCCATCCATGAGCTGACCGTGCTCGGCGATGGCGGCGTGCGCCTCGACGCGAATGGTCTGCTGGGAATCGAGCGTGATCCGAAAAGCCCCACTGTCTGGTCGGAAGGCCACCCGCTGTCCGACACTTCGAATCAACTCATCGCCGACATGGTCCGCAAGATGGGAGGGTTCACTTTTCAGGAGCTGGCCCTTGCGTTCGACAAGGTTCACGAGATGTCCAATGGGGGCGCCGACCTCACATATGACTTCGTGACCCGTCCCGCGTATGAACACGCACTACTGACCGGGGATGCGGAGTTTCTGCGCATCATATTCCAACTCATGCGCCAGAATGAGATTGACTCGGCCGGGTTGATTCACGCGCTGCAGAATCACGACGAGCTGACGATGGGACTGTCTCAGTTCACAGGTCCGCACGAGAACGATCACTACTCGTTTCGCGGGGCGGAGGTCACCGGCAAGCAGTTGCGCGCGATGGTGCACGAGGACATGTACAGCCGGCTGATCGGCACCAACGCGCCGTACAACCTCAAGTTTGGTGACGGTGTCGCGAGTACGACGGCGACCATCATCACGGCATCACTGGGCATCAAGGATATTTCGAAGCTCACACGGGCCGACATCGAGAGAATCAAGCGTGTCCATTTGCTGCTCGCGTTCTACAATGCGTTCCAACCGGGCGTGTTTGCACTCTCCGGCTGGGACCTGGTTGGAGCACTCACACTCCCGGGCGCTGTGGTCAAAGATCGGCTCGCCGATGGCGATACCCGGTGGATCAATCGCGGCGCTTACGACCTGATCGGGTCCAATCCGAAAGCGCGCGCCTCCGCGGCGGGGTTGCCGGTCACGGTTGCACTTTACGGACCGCTGCCAAAGCAGCTCACGAAGCCGGATTCGTTCGCGTCAAAATTGGCGCACATGTTGAAGGTACGGGCGGACCTTCATTTGTATGCGGGCCGGCTGGTCGATGCGCCGGCGGTTCAGGCGAAAGGATTGTTCGTGCTGGTACACCAGTTGCCCGACAGTGCCGACCTGGAAGTGACGGCCATCAACTTCGGCTCGACGTCCGTCAATGAGGCGGTAGCTATCCGCAAGGCTACGCAAAACTCGACGGTGACGGACGTGTTGGATGCGAAGGCACCCGCGTCGACGATCAACGCCGATGGCGCGCTTCAGGTGAGTTTGGGGGCGTACGAAGGGAAGGCCTTGCGCATCGCCGGGCACTGAGTTGAGAGGCATACCCCGGCCGACCCTGGCTCTGCTGGCACTCATCGCCATCGCGCCGCTGCCGGCATCAGCCAGCGTCAACGTGGCGGACACCGTCTCGCGCTCGGACATCTTCGTCGGCCAACCTAACATCCTGCCGACGCAAGCCATGCCCCTCGGCAATGGGCGGCTCGGCGTGGCCATCTGGGCCGCGGACGGGTTGACCCTCCAGCTCAATCGCGCCGACACACTCCCCGGCCGGCTGTCCCCCGGACAAGTGGTGTTTGACAGCCTCAAACCCATGATCGCCGACCGCAGGTTCCGCGGCCGGTTGGACCTGTTCAATGGGGAGTGGCGCCAGAGCGGCGCTGGCCTGAGAGTCCAGGTCATTGTGGACTCGCACCTGGACCGCGTGATTGTCGATGTTGCCGGCGCTGATCCGCACGTCGAGCAAACGGTGTCTCTCATACTGTGGAAGCCTCGCTCACCGATGGCACTCATCGGCGCGAAGGAAGTCTCCTTGGCCGAGCACTGGCTCGACAACGAGCCGCCAGGCGCATCCGGACTACCCTTTGGCTCGCTAGCCGGTTTGCGCGTTGTCGGTGCGGATGTCACCGGACGAAAGGTTGACGATCAAACAGTCGCGATGACCTTCCACGCGATGGCGGACGGACATTATCGGGTCATCATCGCATCACCCTCATTCAATGGCCGACAGGACCCCGCGGCGCTGTTGGCAAAGACTTTCGATCCGCCCGTGGACCTCGGCGCCACACGACGTTGGTGGAATGACTTCTGGTCGCGCGCGTGTTTGATCAATGCAACGTCTCGCGACGGCCGCGCCGACTATTTTGAAACGCTGCGCACGCTCTACCTGTTCTATTCAGCCGCACACAATCGCGGCGTATTGCCCGGGTCACAAGCCGGGATCGCCGACCTGTTTGCGTCCGCACGCGACACTCATCTGTGGGATCCTGCGGCCTTCTGGGGATGGAACCTGCGAATGCAGGTTGCAGCGAACCTCAGCGCGGGCCTGCCCGAGCTGAATGAGCCCTACTTCGCGCTTTATCGAAACAACCTGGACGCCATCCACCGTTGGACGCTCGCCAAGATGGGCGGCCGTGGCGGCATTTGCGTCCCCGAAACCATGCGGTTCAACGGTGTTGGTGTCGAATACGAAAGTGTCGAGCGACGCCCATTTCCCATCATCACCCATGGTTGCGACCTCGGATGGTCGGCAGTCGCCAACGCCCGCACTCTTTCAACAGGGGCGGAGGTAGGGCTGTGGGTTTGGGAAGCCTACCTGAAGACAGGCGACGCACAATTCCTGCGCACCAATTATCCGTTGATGGCCGAAGCGGCGCGCTTCCTGCTTGCGTACCAGCATCTGGGCGCGGACGGTTTGCTGCATACATCCCCATCGAATGCTCATGAGACCCAGAGCGATGTCCTCGATCCAACTACCGACCTGTCGGCTATCCGAAGCCTATATCCCGCCACCATTGCAGCGGCACGGACACTTTCCCGCGACAATGAGCTGAGCGGCGCGCTGGCAGCCGCGCTCGCGAAAACGCCGCCTTTGCCGCTGATCGACGCGGCGCCGGTCGCGACGGAGCCAACCGGCCCTGTAGCTCCAGCGGGCAAAATCATCGCCCCCAGCTACAACCCAACGGCCCCGCTCCTCAACGCCGAAAACATCGGCCTCGAACCGGTATGGCCCTACTCCCTCATCAGCACCGATAGCCCGCTATTCGAAACCGCCGTGCGCACATATGAACAGCGCCCGTTTCGCGACCTGGCAACGTGGAGCAACGATCCCATTCACGCCGCGCGCCTGGGCCTCGGGTCCGAGATGTCACGCAGCCTGTTCTCGATCACCCAGTTGTATCAGATCTACCCGAACGGGATGGCTGACCTGATGGGCAACGATGGTGAGTTTTATATCGAGCAGATGGGAGTTGTATCGGTCGCGCTGGCAGAGGCGCTCGTACAGGACCACGGCGATGTGCTTCGCATCGGCCCTGCCATACCGCCTGACTGGACAGTCGAGGGCACCGTATATGTACGCGGTAACGCGCGAGTCAGGGTGACAGCCATCGACGGGCACGTCAGCGGATTCGAGTTGAAGGCCGGATCAACACACACGTTCCGGATTGCGAACCCGTGGGCACCGGGAGAGATGCTCGTCGTCAACGCCAAAGCGGGACGAACCTACCCGTTTCACGCGCCAACAGCGACCTTGGGTCAGGCCGCAAAAACGCCGGGGGCCGGAACCACCGCCTCTGTCAGCGCCGCGGGTAACGCAGGCGACCGGGCCACCGCACCGGTCGACGCCGCGGGCACCGCCGACGCCGTAGTCTTCCCCAGCGGCCCACCAACCCACCCCAAATCCCTAGGCCGCGCCGCCATCGGCCTACCCGAACCCTGCTGCATACCCCCCGAAGGCTACAACCCCACCACCGACCGCTACATAACTACGCACGAATCACCGTAAGCCCGGCGCGCTCATAAGGCGTCAGCGCCTCATCAGCGATACCCGGCTCCACAATGATCCCCGCGACATCCGCAGTCGGCACAATCACGTAAGGCGACGCGGCGTTGAGCTTCTCAGCTGAGACCAACACATAAGTCTCAGCAGCGCTGCCAATGAGCGCTCGCTTCACATGGGCTTCCTCGAGATCACCGGTACTCAAACCCGCCTGCGGGTGAATGCCGGTCACTCCAATGAAACAGATATCCGCGCGAATGCGTGCAATCGCCTCGATTGCCGCAGCGCCCACCGCAACAACCGAGTGCTTGAACAACATGCCCCCAATGAGCACCACATCGATCAACGGATGGTCCACCAAGGCAACCGCGATAGTCGGACTGTGAGTCACGACGGTCAACTTCACATCCAGGGGCAAATGCCTGGCCAGCTGCAGCGTTGACGTCCCGCCGTCGAGGATGACCACATGTCCCGCCTTCACCAACTTGGCCGCCGCGCGGCCAATTGACACCTTGCCGTCCGGGGCGAGCTGCTGCCGGGCCGCGAAGTCACCGACCGCGGGTGACGCGGGCAGCGCTCCACCGTGCACGCGCTGAAGCCGGCCCTCGCCGGCGAGCTCGCGCAAGTCCCGGCGAATGGTGTCCTCCGACAGGCCGAGGTCCTGGCTGACTGTTTTCGCGACGATTTGGCCGGTTTTACGCAGCAATTCGAGCAGGTATTCCTTGCGCTGGCGGGTGAGCATGGGATCAGTTTGCACGAATTTTCTTGACCCTGCACGTTTCTGCACGATAGCCTTTCTCCACCCTGTACCCTTTCCTGGAGGCGCTCGTGTCACTCAACCCCGCGGTCGAAGTACTCAACACCGAGGTGCTGTCGAACAATTGGTATGTGCTGCGGAAGGTAACCTTCCGTTTGCAAAAACGCGACGGCAGCTGGGAAACTCAAAGTCGCGAAGCGTACGACCGGGGCAACGGAGCGACGATTCTTCCCTACAACCTGGCGCGCCGGACGGTTATTCTGACCCGCCAATTCCGCCTGCCGACCTTCGTGAATGGCAACGAATCCGGCATGTTGATCGAAACCTGCGCGGGCCTGCTGGACGCGGAAAATCCTGCGCAGTGCATAACGAGGGAGTTGCGCGAAGAAACCGGCTTCGAGATTCAGAATGTCCAGAAAGTCATGGAAGCCTACATGTCACCCGGCTCGGTGACCGAGATCGTGTACTTCTTTGTGTGCGAATACACGCACGCGCAGAAGCTGACTGCAGGAGGAGGCGTTGAGGAGGAAGACATCGAGGTGATGGAGCTGACCATCGATGAAGCCACCGCGAAAGTCGCCTCCGGCGAAATTCGCGATGGCAAGACCATCATGCTGCTGCAGTACGCAGCGCTGAATATTTTCGCGGCGGCGTAACCACCGGCGTGGGCCCCGGGCTGGTTGTTGCCGGGGCCGGCCACACGCACCCGCGGCAATGTCCAGCCACGCCGGCCCATGACGGCGTCCTGCCAACCCGCCCACGGCAACGTCCAGCCACGCCGGCCTACGGCAAGGTGACTACAACAATCCTTTCCGGCCCTGCCAGAAACATTGCCTTGCCATCCGGCGACAGAGCCCCAGAAACCCACCAAGGCGTCCGCGGATATATAACCGGCGCATACGTGGGATCGGCGATCCGGCTCGGCAGCGCAACTTCGCCGCTCTTCGCGTACGGAGTCACCGTCAGGTCATAGATATTGAGCTTCCCTGGCGCCACCGTCTCATCCCATGCATAAGCCCGGGTGGTATCGGGTGAGAAGCGGGCAAAGTTGTTGAACGGCAGCGAGCCCAACAGGTTGCCGCTGCGATTCTTGACCGACACGAAGCTCTCCAGGACTTTCGATCCATCGGCGCCGAGATCGAACGCCTCGAAATTGCCGACGGGATACGTCAACTGTATGCCGAACACGATGGTCGAATCACCCCGCGAGTCGATGAGGCCCGCTTCCGCAGCAGGAGAGAGTCCTTCACCACCCGCGATGACATAGTGACCATCGTCGCTCGCCGCGATGCGCCCTTCGTAATAGAGCTTACCCATGGGGCCGGATGTGGTCACCCACCGCTCGCGAATGGTGTCAAAACCCAGTAGGGGTGTCGACCCCGAGCCGTTAAAGCTTTGCGCTATGAACGCCATACCGGAATCAGCCACCACTACATAGTTCAACTGATCGAACGAGGGGAAGTATCCGGGCACGTCGGTAATGTTCGCAACAATCCGCGGTGTCGCCGTGATATCCGTCGCGTCGCTCATCAGCACCTGTGTATCCGTTGTTATCACGAGCTCGCGCCCCGAGCGCGTCAGTGCCGCATCCCGCAGCTGCGGTACAACGAGAGAAGTGAGAGTCGTCCAGGTGGTGCCGTTCCACTCGAAACGTTTGATCAGGGCATCCGTGCGATCAACCGCGTACAAGCGGGTACGTTCCGGGTCATAGAGAAGATGCGTCGTGTTTGGAGATTCGACTACGCTGGTAGTCGGCGTCACGAGAAGTTTTGAAGTCACTTCCGCCGCAGAGCGCGTGCTTCCGATGCCATTAGAGAAGGTCAGCAGGTGTCGGCCGGCAGCGAGAGCGGGCAGAGTGAGCGAGATTGAGGTGCCATTCACGAAAGTCGGCGCAATGGCCAGCGCTGCGCCGTCCAATTGCAACGACGCGAGATCGGCAGCCTGAAGGTCTTCGCCACGCACCAACACCGTAGTGGGGGCCGTCGTGGAGACCAGATAGGGTGTCGCCGCACGGGCGAGCGGCATCCTCAACTTGAAAGTGACCGGAATCCGAACCGAACCCGCGGTGCCGGCGGCATCCGTGAAAGTCAGCCCGACATTACCCATGTAAGTGCCGGAGGGCATGAGCCCCATCTGCACCACGTCAATGCCGACGGTCAGAACAGCGGGCGGAGAAGTGCTCCCACTCACAGCCGAAATCGCCAACCAAGGTTGATCTGAGGTCGCTTTCCAGGCGATACCCTTCGTGCCATTCAGTCCGTTGAGTTGATCCGAAATCTGCACGGGGGCGCTCAGATCACCCGGCACGCTGGCCAGGGTGACCGTAAAGCTCAAACTCGTCTTGTCGACACTGAGTCCGGGAGGTTGAATCGCATACGTGACCGGCACATTCACGGTTCGGCCGCTGCGATCATCGGCGATCGACACGGTTCCCGTATGAGTGCCGAGCGCCAATGATCCCCTCAGCACTTTGATGTTGAGCGGTCCTTTGACAGTTCCCGCCGCCGCACCGAGCACGATCCACGGTTGATCCGCGGTCGCGTGCCAGGAAATATTGTCGCCTTGAATCTGCTCAGTGTAGCCAGCCGAGGGCTGCGGCCCCGCCGGGTCGCCGTCGATTTCGGTGAAACTGAGTGGCCCACCGCTCGCGCCAAACCCGGCGGCGATGGTCAGGCTGATAGTGACATCAACATATTTTATGGCCGAGCCATCTGCGTGGCCGGAAGCAATTCGCACCGTCGTGGAATACGCCCCCGGGGCCAATGCACCCGGTGCCACCGAGACTCTAAATACCACTTGGTTCGAGGCGGGCCGACTGTCCTCGGCGATAGCGAGCCACGCTACTGCCTGCTGACCCGGAAGTGTACCAACTACCACACCGTCACCTTGAAAGGTCGCGGTAATGGTCTGCGCCGCAGGAGCAGCCGCATTTTGTTCGGCGTTGAATGCCAACGACGTTTGTGACAGCGATATGGAAGTGTCTGAAGATCCACCGCCCCCACCACCGCCACCGCAAGCGCTCACAGCCGCCGCAATGAAGAAGGCAAAGACAACAGACACAAAGCCGCCCGACAACCCTGTCCGAGTTTTGTTCACTGGTTGGTCACATGCAACACCTGCGATGCTGCGAAGCGTAACGATCTGTTAATTGCTCGAGCAAGCAAGCCCGCCGGACCGGCGTCACGAATTGCAACGTTCGCGACCTTAGTCCAACGGCGTTCAGCCGTTCCTGAGGATTGTTACAGTCGAGGAGATTGTTACAGACGAGAGAAGTGTGACAGGCGAC
>Ga0137415_10000033_pt1 | contig 106512 bp, 165 predicted proteins | sample CZODoug3_1_1_16f_FD_183082 | JGI IMG/M metagenome (GOLD analysis project Ga0137415, IMG submission 183082) | Vadose zone soil fungal communities from Angelo Coast Range Reserve, California, USA - CZODoug3_1_1_16fungal (Hybrid Assembly) | ecosystem: Environmental > Terrestrial > Soil > Vadose... | reverse complement strand
CTAATGAATCTTTTCTTTCCTGAATTTTGCGTAGAAGAAAAAAATCTAGGCAATCAGTTTGAGTTCACTTGTCCAGTTTGGGCAGCCAAAGAAGTAAGACGACCAGAACCAACCATCATGGCTTCGTCTATCGAGTCCACGCTTTCCGGATTCCACTTTGAACTTCTGGTTGGCGATGATATGGTATCCAACCTAAACTCTGAAAACGAAGATCAGTGTATGAAGGTAGGTAAAAATTACCGTATCAATAAAAAGATGCTGCGTAAGTGGGGATACGCGATAAAAATAGGAACAAGATATAACGACTGTCTAGTCGCTGGAACTCCTATCTTAATGGCAGATTGGTCACAAAAGCCTATAGAAGATATAACTGAGGGCGACAGTCTGGTAGGGTGGTCTTTTAAGACTAACCGTAACGGAAAAGGACATAAAAGATTTCTTACTCCTTCTAAAGTGCTAGCCACCGGTAAGCACGATTCTCGTCCGGTATTTAAGTACACGTTTGAATCTGGAAGAAGCGTCGTAGCTACTGAAACTCACAAATGGTGGGGTGGTAAGGGAAGTGTCAACGCTAATAAGGACGAAGGATATAATATTCTTTCATTTTCTTACGGTAAGTTAGCTTCCGTCCGTAGATTGCTGATCCCCAAAGATAGGAATAACTCGTGGGAAGCGTCTTGGTTATCCGGTATATATGACGGTGAAGGATCATTTGGAGGAAATCCGGGTTATCCGAGCGGTGTTATATCTATTGCACAAACCAAACATAACCCCAATGTACTTAATAAAATACGAGAAGTTCTTAGCAACCTCGGTTTTGAGTTTCACGAAAACTGGAGCGAACCGAGCAAGGGCAAATACGGACAAGAGCACTGGAAAGACAAATGTCAATTTACCATACTCGGAGGTTGGCCTGAACGGTATAGATTCCTGCGAGAAGTATCACCAATTAGGTCTACAAAAATATCAGAAAGTCTTTTTGGTCAATTGTTTACCAAAGAAGACAAACTTGTATCGATTGAACCTTGCGGCGAACAATCCGTATACTTTTTCCAGACCGAAACAGGTAATTACATTGCAGATGGATGCTGCTCAAAGAATTCGGATATTTATGGGGCTGAAATTTCCAGCAATGTTGGTAGCCTAAAAACAACTTCCGGTCTTGGGTGGGAACTGACTGAAAATCCAGCCAACAAGAGTTTGATATTGGTTGGCAGAGCGATGCAGGTTAAACCTGAAGTTCGCGAAGCATTAGTAAAAAAGGGTATACCTCCCGTTGATTTTTACAAAGAAGCTGGAGAAGAGGGTTGCATCTTTGTGATGCCGAAAGTACTTGACTATTCATCTTTGATGGTCATGTATAACGAAGATCGTCAAGGAAAAATGGAAGATGGTTCATTTGAAGGTCAGATGAATCAGAACCCTCTACCCGAACAAGAAGCAGTTTTCGACCTTCCCCTGCTTTTAAGAAGCACAGTTCCTTTTACCGAAATGCCGCACAGGGGTCCGATTTCCCACACGTGGGATTTTGCGTTCAGCAAGAAGAAATACAGAGATTTTACAGTCGGCACTTCGGTTATATGGGATGAAAAAGGCGTCGGATACACGAACGACCTTATCCGCGATAGATTTATAACTCCTTTAGCGCAGGCAAAGGCGATTGTAGAGTTTGCCCGCAAGCACCATCCGTACGTAATTGGAATTGAAGATGCGGGTGGATCTAACCTGCTTGGCCCAACGATTGAAGCAGAGGCGCTGAAGACAAACGATCCGTATGTGATTCAAGTTTGCACCAAAATCGATTGGATCAAACCGGATACACAGAACGACGCGAAACGCATTCGCATGGCCGCCCTCCAACCGTTGATGGAATACGGCTTGTTCAAGTTTGCGTACCATATTCCGTTTCGCCAGATAGTCTACGACGAGTTTATTCGCTGCCAAGGTACTAGGCAGACGAAAAATGATATTCCTGATGCACTATCCTACCAGCCGAGATATGCCCCTAGAATGTCGATGAAGGTTATCGAACAGGGAATTCCAAGTTGGACAGGCTGGACGAAAGAACGAGCTGCATACAATTTAATATTTGAAGAAAACTGTGATCCGTGGGGCAGACCCGGACAAGGTGGAGTATTTACTCACGTTTTCGATGAACCAAAAATTTCTGAGGACATTTTGTCTCAAACGTACGCTCCCGGCCTTGATAACATTTTGGGCGGCGGCTTGATAGGTTAACAAAAATTTATACAGGTACACTATGAAAAACGACAAATCTTTTGGGGATTTAGTTTCCCTTTCCGAGAATCAGCTATATCCACGCAACGCAAAGCCTTCCGACTTCGGTCCCGCACCTTCCGAGCAGAACGACAAGAGCGAGCCAGCACTTTGGGATCAAAGTGAAAACCAGTTCGCACCTCGCCACGCAGAAGACGCGGGCAAAGGTTCTTCCGGTGCAGGCACACCATCCAATGACCGCTCTGCGGCAGTAGCTAAGAACTTCAAGAGTTCGCAGAATCCACAGCAGGGTACTAGCGTGTCCAACGACAACTGGGTTGATTTTAAAGACGGACAACACAGCTGCGCAAATACCGGCAAAGCATAACCGTTCTTCAAAAATATGGTAGGAAGTTACTACATTTATAGTAATTTTCTACTGTATTTTGTTGACAAGTCTTTTGTTTTGTGATATAATATAACTATCATGGAAGAAAAATCACTACACTGTTCGCACTGTAAACGGGACCTATCTGTTAGTATGTTTTACACCAACAGAAGTCGACAAAACGGGTACAGCGCGAACTGTCGAGATTGTCACAGAGAATACTATCTTAAAAATAGAGTCGCGATCATTGCCTACAATAGCCAAAGAAAGCGGATTAGAAAAGCAGCCGCGCGTGCGGTACGTGAACAAGAGGAAAAGTTAAGAACGACGAAGGTCTGCACAAAATGTCGTCAAGAACTTCTTTTTGAGAAATTTGTTCGTAATCGTCACATAAAGTCAGGCTACGACAGTAAGTGTAAAAATTGCAGGAGCAATTACGCAAGAGAAAAAGGTTTCTCTAAAAAGTATTACGAGAAAAATAGAGAAGAACTGCTTGTAGTTAATAAGATATATCGCACTGAATATCGAGAAATTCTCAGCGCCAAGGCTAACGAACGTCGCAAAGAAAATATCCAGTTAAAATTAACCGATAATCTTCGTCGCCGTTTAAGAAGTGCTATTCAACGTGGATTTAAAGGCGGTTCAGCGGTCAGGGACCTTGGCTGTACAGTAGTTGAATTTAAACGGTATCTTGAATCAAAATTTAAACCCGGAATGACTTGGGGAAACTATGGTCATGGTTTAGATAAATGGACTATAGATCATATCATGCCTATGAAGGCTTTTGATCTAACAAACAGACAGCACGTCTTACTCGCCTGCCACTGGGGTAATATGCAACCTTTGTGGTTCAGTGAAAACATGAGTAAATCAGATAACATAGGATAATTCTTGGCTCTCTTAGATCAGCCCGCATCATCACCGCAACTTCCTATCACTCCTGCTCAAGCAGAGCATGCTAGGGTTACTGGATCTTTTGACGATGATGTGGTATTAAAAATTGTCATTCAGGATTCCATTAAGGCTGAAAATTTCTCTTCTACCAAAGCTTGGATCACTGGTTGGGCGCAGTCAGCGACCTTATTTGTGTCACCAGCCAGTACGATTTGTTGGGAAGGGACTTCTGTACCTCGTGCTAACATTCCTTTCTACACCGTAGCCACCACCGTGACTGCGGTTACTCCCCAAATTGTAAATGGTTTGTTCTATGAGAATCCTCCCTTTATAGTTCAGGCAAAACCTGGAACCACCGCAGACGCCTCTAGGGCAGTTGGTGAGATACTTGGTTTCCAACTCGAAGATATCAAGTTCAAACGAACTCTTCGTTGGGGAATAGCAAGCGCCGCGTTGTACGGTACTGCGATTTGGAAATGGGGCTGGGAATCTTACAAAAAGAAACGTACGATTTGGGAACGATCTGGATCGAACGTATCTATCCCATCCGGAGTTCCCGGCGCTCCGGATATTGATATTGAACCGGACGACGAAGATATCGTTTCACGCGATATTGAAATCAACGTAGAGCGTCCGTTTTTTGATCACATTACAAGCCCACGACACGTTCTCGTAGATTCAACCCTAGATGTTCCAGATATACGCGAAGCGAAGTTTGTTATTCACCGCATATATATGACCTACGATGATCTTGTCAAGATGAAGGATCAACCCGGTTGGAAGATCCCTTCTAAGGCTGAACTACTGCAACTATTCATGCCGCCAAGGGAATTGGCAGATCCAGCCCCACAGGAACTGACCGCTAAGAACCCGCTATGGGATTTTCGCGCAGAACCTCGCTGGGAAGACGCGACCATCGACCCCTTCAACGAACCGCTTGAAGTTTTGGAACGCTGGGATAACGAGAAATGCTACGTAGTTCTACAAAAGAAACTTGTTATCTGTAACGGAGATAATCCATACGGGGTAATTCCTTTCTTCTCGGTAAATTTTGTGGACGTACCAGAAGCTTTTTGGGGTATGGGTCTCGGAAAGCTGCTCGGTGCAGAACAGCGCTTGCAGCAAGGTGTAACAAATACATCGCTCGATAACATGGCCCTGAATCTTCAGGGTGTGTTTACACGAGTACGCGGGAAGTCGATCCCAACCCAGAGTATCCGTATTGCACCTGGCCGCATGATCGATGTCGAAAATAAGGACGACATCCAGCCTTTGAATCGCACCCCGAGTATTCCAGAAGCCTTCCAGCACTTAGGATTATCTGAATCTCGCGTAGGACAAATTTCTGGTGTAAACGAAATGTCCTCGCAAGGAATAGCCGGATCATCCGGGCACTCCAACCTAGCTCGCACCGCCGCGGGAGCGAACTTGCTCGGCGCAGGAGCAGGTAACAGACCAGCAGATTTTGTAGATAGGCTAGCCGATCAGGTTATCACGCCGTTTCTATACAACGTTCATGAAATGAATCGCGGTCTACTTCCGGTAAAGGAAATTAAACGGATTCTGAACGAAGAACTTCAGAGCGCGTATTTCAAGAACAAAGGCGATATCATTGAGTTATTGAACGCTGTTGTTAAGTTCAGTATCTTGGCTGGCGCAAAGATGTCAGTCAGACGTAACTTGGCTCAGGCGCTACCAGTACTAACGAATTTCATGACCAATCAGTTTGTGCTTCAGCAGTTAGAAGCACAGCAAAAGAAATTGGATGTAGACGAGTTCTTGCACCTCTTCTTCGAAGCCGCCGAAATGTCTGATGAATACTACTCTGTAGTGGTTCCTATGTCGGAGCAGGAAGTACAAAGAGCACAGCAGAATAGTCCAGCCGCTTTGAATCAGCAAAAGATTCAAGCGCAGCAACAAGCGCAAATTCAGAAAGAACAGTCCAAAGCCGCTGAATTGGACCAAGAAAATTACGCGAGAGCTGGGCGCGACATCATTAGGCACGCAATCGAAACTTCTGGATCGACGGAAGCCATAACCGGAGAACCTGGAAACGCTGGTTTTGGTGGACAATAGCTAAGACTTGTGGTATAATATAACTATATGTTCACACCAGACGAACTAGTACACACTTTGGAATTTAATTCTGCTCCTTTAACTGAAGAAGAGCGTACGTCGATCCAGCAATTTTATAACGGCAGAGCACTCCAACAATTAGTTATCATGCCCGGCTGGGAAGTTTTGTTGAGCGCTTTTGAATCCCATAAGCTAAACGCCACTCAAGAATTGCTAGACATCAATCCCGGCGATAAAGATTTAGTACTGGCCGCACATGCTACTGCGTATGCAGTCAATAAAACACTCGATAACCTCAAGTATGAAGTACTGAGTGCTATCGAATCCTCAAAGCAACCGCCAGAAATTCTGGCTCGGTTGAAACAGCAGTAACTGTCCATTTTCTGGACATCGTGTAGAAATTACTATGTAATTTTTATACACCATACCCCGTTGCACCCGATTGGTGCAGGAGAATGATTTCATATGGCAACACCTACAATTGATCCTTGGTTGGATGAAGATTTCCGGCTAGCAGATAACTCAAACACATATTTCGAGGAACTTCCTCGCATTGCTCAAGAAGAAGGTTTTGTCGAGCCTGCTCCAGAACCGGTTTCCGACCTTGTACCAGAACCGGTAGCGGCGGTTCCAGAACCAACACCTGCTCCAGAACCCGAACCGCAGCCAAGTACTATAACGGATGAAAACGGCGTTACCGTAACTATTGACAAACGTAAGGGTCAGTGGTACGCCGAAGTAGACACACACATTCCGGGCACGCAGCCTGAGAGATTTTACGGTAAGACAAAGGACGAACTGCTTACCCGCCTAGCGCTTGGAAAAGGCAACGCCACCAAACGGGTCCGAGAACTTGACCGCAAGGTGAAACTGGGAGAGGGAAGCGCAACTTCGGTTCCAATCAAGGCTAACGCGCCTAAGAAAGTAGTCGTCCACGACCTGACTGCCGACGAAGCATGGGAGTACAAAACACTTTTTGAATCCAACCCCGTGGCCGCGCAAGACTACTACTACGAGAAGAGATTCGGACTTTCCCCACAGGAAGTCGCACAGAAATTGAACGAAGTCACCCTGACGCACCAGCTCGCTGATATCAGCGCAGCGGCCAATGCTTTCGTTCAGCAAAATCCCGACTACTACCCAACACAGCGTAATTTTTACACAGTAGTTCGGTATCTGGTAAAGAAAAGTCTCGGAAGAGCTATTCAGCCAGACGAAGATATGGATCAACTTACCATAGACCTGCTCGAACGGGGCGTATGGACAGTTGAACACCTAGAACAGGCGAAAGACGACTTACTTGCCAGCGAATTGCTGGAAGTCGCGCCTCAACCACCGGCTCCGCGCCAGACTGTAAAGCCTGTACCGGAACCACAACCGCCTGTACCGACTCCAACTTCGGAGCCTGTACCGGCACCTGCTGTACCTCCTGTCGATAATCAGCAGCCAGCAGGCAGAACGCGAGCGGCCAACTTTGGAATACGAGTTACGGGCGGACCAGCCCTTGCCTCTCCAGAACAGGCGCTCCCAGACGAAGACGTTAACAATTGGTCCGACGATGTAGTCGAATCGGCAATGAGAACCTATAGACTAAATCGTCAGAAAAACGGACGTTAGCGCCACAGACGAATGTAACACCAATAAAACAAATGGCTTATACCCCATCTAGCATACAGGTATCTTCGGGTCAACTACCCAACCTGCTTGCAACCTACTAACTTTCTGGTAGGTAACTGTACTAAATTGGGGAAACTCCCTAGTGGACAATCCCAAGGAAACCGAATTGGCTCCTTAACGACTGAAACGTACAGAGACAACAGTCTAAGATACAGTCTGATCTCGCGAGTGATCGCGAGCACGCATCAACGGGAACGTTGATAGCTTAAACAAAACGACGAAAGAAAAGCAATTTTTTAACAATGGTTGCTTTAAAATCTTACCATATCCGTTAATCTCTCTTTGGTATACAATGGAAGAGACAAGACGGAGGTAACAAACTCATAAATGACACGAACGTCTAAGTTAGCCTATTTATCGGGAATGTTGGACACAGGTGGTTTCATCGGTCAAGATGACGGTGTAATTCACAAAATTCAGTATTCCGTTCATACAGGAAATACAACACGTAAAGTCTGCAAGTTCCTAGTACTTCATTTTGGCGGCGTATTCATCCGAGTACCTGACGACGAGAAGAAGATCTACTACTGGAAACTGACCGGTGAGAAAGCACTTCCCTCTTTATTAAAGGAACTCTACCCCTTTTTGTTCGAGAAAAAGGATGACGCAAAGTACGTTATCCAGAAAATGGACGAGTTTACAGAATCTTCACAGACTATGAAGACCAGACGAGAGATCGCAGCCTATCAAGCTGGGATAATTGACGCAACGGGAATAACAGATAAAATCACACCCCACAGCGAAGATATGGAAACCAATTCCGAACGGTTTCTTCTTTCTATCATCCCCTATTTGGTGGAGAAAAAGAAAGAAGTGAACGACATGCTACAGTCATTAAGAGTTTGCACCGAAACGACCATAACGTAAGACAAAATGTCTAATATACGAGTCAAAGAGAAGCATTTTCTCTAATTTGTCTAGTATACTACGCAATTTGAAGATAGAGTCTGTTCTCGTAAGTGATTACGAGTGCGCTGTTCACGCAGCCTAAACACACAGCCCTAACTTGAAAGCGAACACACCATCATTGAGGTGGTGAATAAAATTGGCTATATCGGGGAAACTCCCTAGAGGACAATCCCGAGGAAAGACCCGCAAGGGAATCCGTAACGACTACACGCCGATATCAAATGATATAGTCTCATCTGCATAGTAATATGCAGCGCGGTCAAACGTGACCCATAAGAATATGTCCTCGGAATGGCTAAACAGTGGCCGCTTCCAATGCACTCTGGAAATAACATCCAGTTCTACTCCTACGCTCTTCTGCCTGCTAACACAAATCAGGCCGCTAAACTTTTGGCGCTTTTAGCAGTAATGCTAATCGAAAATGTATCTATATCGGGGAAACTCCCTAGAGGACAATCCCGAGGAAAGACCCGCAAGGGAATCCTTAGAGACTACACGATACACATCCTTCGGGATGGTGATATAGTCCGAGCTATTCAGCGATGATTAGTTAACATAACTGGAAGGTACAGTAGGATCACCTATTTCCGAATCGTCAACCAAAATTAACGCGACCGTGGGTCAGTACAGCGATTATATCAACGCATCTGACTTGGCACTAAACTAAATCTGGTGCCATTAAATCCAGCCAAATGCTTCAAACTCTTGGCAGCAAGATTAGAAGCAGGTAACCCGAAAGGGAACCCCAGAGGCTAATACGCTGGACACCTTTACGGTGAAGATAGAGTCCGATCTTACATGTGAATGTAAGTTGATTTCAGTAGTGATACTGAAGATCCAAAACATAATTGTGATGTTGCAATTGACGAACCAGGTCTTCTAAACAACCTGGCAACAGAGCTAAACTATCGTTTGGCCCTAACCCTGAACACTCTTGTTCAGTACACCTCTGACACCGCAACGGGCGTCGATTCAAGCGTAAACATCCAGCTTGCAAACGGCACTTACTTGACCGCGAACAACATTCGCTCGGCTGTTCAGTCCCTAGTATCAGTAAACGCACGTCCGTTGTATCCTAACGGTCAGTACGGAGGGATTATTCATCCTAACGTAGTGAGAGACGTGTTGAACGATCAGTCCTGGAACGGCTTGACCGACATCCTCAAACGTGGCGACGACACTCGCGAGAAGCTGCTTGCACCGCTTTCAAACGACGACGTTATCACCTTTGGTGGTGCGACATTCAAGCAGACCTCCACTGCTCCTACTGTTACTATTGGTGGAAACACGTACTAAAAAATTTGGTACGAAATCTTGCTAAATCGGTGGATATGTGTTATAATGTATTATATTATAACTCACAATACCGAGGAAAGCCCTTGTATATTTTATCTCCGCACGACGCAGCTTACGCAGCCTCAGCAATGGATTGCGAAGGATGTATAAGCATATACCGCGTCAAGAACAAAAACCGTAAAGGTGTAGTTTGCTATACGTACGGTTGTAAAGTCATAGTAGGTAATACCAACAGAATTCTAACCGATTGGTTGTATGCCAAATTTGGTGGAAATCTTCAACTGCGCATCGTTCCAGACAAAAAGAACAAAGATTGCTATCTCTGGTCTCTCAGTCGGAAACAAGATATTCACGATTTCTTACAAGCCGTGAAACCTTACATGAAAATTAAGTGTGAGCAGTTACAATTGATGTTGGATTATCAATCTCTTTTCAACGTGAACGATCCTGCGAAAAGAGCACCCTATAGACTTAAAATGATGGAGTTAAACAAAAAAGGGCGTTCTGTAACGACTAATACGCAAGACACTACGACTACTTCTAAAGGAAGCCATGTAGTGAAGATAGAGCCTGAGCACTTCAGAGATGAAGTGAGAGCCCCACGCGTGAGCTTGGCGGCCTAAAACAAACCTGATAATACTTATCTCTACGGAGATGACGCGTTGTTCGCCGTTTTTCTTGGAAGAAATCCGGAAAGTGGTAAAGACTTTTGCCACTTAATTTAGCTATATCGGTGAACGCCTGTAAAGGTAACGCCGAGGAAAGACCCGCAAGGGAATCCTTAGAGACTATACGCTAGACACGAAAGTGAAGACATAGTCCGACCTCATAAGAAACTATGAGAATGTACTTAAAAGTACTTAAACAATATCTGGAAAGAAACTACAAATTGCTCTGGAAACTAGGCACTTTTAGCAGCAATGCTAACTGAAAATACATCTATATCGGTGAAGGCCCGCGAGGGTAACCCCGAGGCAACCTAACTGGGAGCCGTAGAGACTACACGATGCCATCCTACTGGGATGAAGATATAGTCCAAACTACTTGGAAACATGTAGAGTCGTCAAAGACGCAATAATCCAATGTATTCAGGAAGCTCCTCAACAGGGTAGTGTTTCTGATCCAGCAAGACAGATCGGTACGTCAAACTGCCGATTTTAAATCTATCTATATCGGGGAAACTCCCTAGTGGACAATCCCGAGGTAACCGCAAGGCACCGTAACGACTGACATGATAGAAGCGAAAGCTAAGATACAGTCTCATCTCACGAGCGATTGTGAGCGCCAACTAGCAGAGATGCTAAGTTGCTGAAAACAAACGGGTTGGTGCGCTTATAATGTTAAGTTCACTACGTCACTGCGTTAACCTTGGCGCAGTATAAATCTTCTCTAATCAAATTGAACCTCTCCTTTGGGAGACAACAAACAGCAAGATAATTTCGGCTGAAGAGACTAAACGAGAAGAAACCGCAGTCAAGCGGTTGTGCGATAGTCCGGACTGTATGGCGACATACAGAGATAGACAGAAATGATCTATCCCGCCGCAAGGTGAGTAACAACGATGCCCGGTTCAACAATGACTATAAGACGATTGCAATCAGAGACTTCCAGCAGCTAGTTAAAGTGCTGGTTTAACTGATTCAAGCAGCTAAAATAGTGCTTGACAAAACTCTTGATTCGGAGTATAATAGAATTATCTGATTGATCATCAGGTGCAATTAAATGCGGCGGCGGGCGTTCCCTCAAGTGCGTCCGCTACTGCAACTTGAGGAAAATATGAAAATCTGTAGAATATGTCGTGAAGAAAAGCTGCTTGAGTGCTTTAGTAAAGATAAGGGCCAGAAAGACGGTCTTCGTTCTCTTTGTAAACCTTGTGATGTTAAAAAGGTCAGGGCTAATCGGGCGAAGAATATGGATCGTACAAAACAGCGGTGGGCTGAACGGTACCAGAACAATCGAGAGAAAATGATCTCTCAGCAACAAGCCCGCTACATCAAGTATTTAGAACGGCATTTAGTTTATGCTGCTAAACAGAGAGCGAAAAGGTTTAATGTTCCTTTTGATCTTAAAGAAGAAGATATTATAATCCCTGAATATTGTCCAATTTTGGGGATAAAACTTCAGCCCAGAAGTGTTGATAGCAATAGAGACGGTTCACCTAGTATAGATAGAATTCGACCTGAATTGGGGTATTTCAAGGATAATGTTGTAGTTATGTCCTATCGAGCTAACCGCATAAAGAACAACGGTACAGCCGAGGAACACAGAAAAATTGCTGATTGGATGGAATCTAAGATTTGCAATTCCGCTCAACCTGTGCTACAATGATCTTATGTTATACAACCTTTCTCTACGCGGCCAGATGAAAACTATCGCATCCAAGGAATACCCGCATGACAGTGACGCTCTCGCGAACGGATGGTACAACAAGGTAGCCGCCCAGAATGACCGCGATTTTAAGATTTTAGCTTCAATGTTTCCGCTGTATCTAAAGGAGAGCCTGTGATAGAAGCAACAACTGTTCTTGGTGTAAATTTCCTTCAAACTATTTCTGCTCCTGAAAAATACACTCCGATTCACCCTTTGCAATTTATGAACATGATAAAGGCGATTGCAACGAAACAAGATGATGTCTTGGATATTTTTATCCACAAAGTTTCTGAAGAAGAACTAGGGATTAGCCCTAAAATTTAAAGTTAGCCGCGTTTGCGGCACCAGCCGGGTCGGTTTCCTACGCGATTCAAACTCCAAGGTTCTTGCCCGAATTAAAGAGTGAGATTGTTCGCGGTTCGGTATTCTGTCCGGAAAATGGACGAAGGCCCATAGCCTAACACCCATGACCGCCTGATTACCGGGGCAAACCAGAACAAGACCTCGCACAAGGACATTCAAACCTACCCGGCATATTTTAAAGAGGGACAATGGATCTACCCGAGATTGAAATCAGTTACGGCGATATGACGGATGAACAATCAGCCAAGTTTGAAGAGCAACTAAAGGAAACCTTCAAAGATTATAAAGTGTACGTCAAGCGCCACGACCCAGAACCAGATCCGACTGGATACCCGGTATGAACGAACACAATCAAGATATAGATTCTATCAGATACCTGTGCCCCGCTTGTAACACAGTTTCACTTAGGTTTTACCGAGGACCGTCCACTGCCGATCCATCTTACGTAATTATGTATTCTTGTCCATGTGGCGCGGAATTTAGTGACGGGATGCAACGAGCAAACCGAAGAAGCCGCTATCTCAATTACACCTTGACCGAACAGCACGTAAAGAATGGAATTGTTGGTCAAGAATTGTACGACGCTTGGAAAGCGGAACGTCCAGCGAACTATAACGGCCTATTATCCGTTGTCGATGTTTGGTTGTACCGAAAACTTAAAGAAGTAGATCCCAATTCATGCCAGTAACAGCATCCATTAGCGGCAATCTCCAACTCACCGATAACCTCGCGGGAGATACCACCTTTCTCAAGCAGTTGGTGCTGGGCTACGCAGCCACGGTGTCTTCGTTTGCGCAGAGCCTGAACATCGGCACTTCCCCTGCTACCATAACCCTGCCGAATGGGTCATCTCAGTTTGTTTACATCAAAAATCTTTCTACTGTAGCCGGTAATACCGTATCAGTAACCTGGACCCCAAAAAATGGATTCTCTGCGGCGGTGTTGACTCTTTCGCCCGGCGCAGCTCTCCTGTTCTCAGAAACCGATACCGCTAACGGTATAGTAGCCTTATCCTTGACTGCATCAGCGGTCAATACTCCTGTTGAGTACGTGTTAGCGAGTTAATATGCGTAAAAAGACACTTTATATAGTAGACGAAGACTGCGATTCAACTATTCCTGGTTTATCCAGAGTAGATAAATACACGATCACAAGTCCTCTTGAAGAAATATCCGTGTCCTTTGCTTTGGTCAAGACGAAGAACTGGCCGCAATCCGATTCTTACAGTAAAAATCTATCTCCAGAAGAAATAAATTTCCCTGTTGAGGGGCGGTTAATTCATCGTCCGAACGACAAATACCCTTTCTAAGAAAATACCAGTGAAACCTACCCTGAACCCAGACCTTTTTTACGAACAACGCAAAGAGCAGTTCGACCATCTTCCTGGCGGCATCCTTTTAGACCTAGCCAAAAACGAGAACGCAGAGTGGCGGTGGCGCAAAGCCGCTGTCGAAATCATGCTGGATCACAAATTTCCCGAAGCGAATCGCAGCGAGATTTCTGATTTACTGCGTGAAGTACTAGCAGACCGCACAGCCAAGAGTGAAGTAGAGGATGTGGTCGAGACCGCAATCGAAGGTCCGCTAACCAAAGCGAACGAATCCAACAAAGATCAGCCTTCTCTGTTTGCTGGGTTTACCACGAAAGATTTTTAATGTCTAACGCCATAATTCTCCTCTACCTCGCCAGACATGGAACCACCGTCTTGAACCAAAAAAACGCGTTCAGAGGTAATAAGGACGTACCTCTATCCTCAGAAGGAATCAGGGACGCACATCAGTTGGCTGAGTTTTTCAAAGACGAACCGATTTCCTTTATCGTATCCTCTGACAGGCAAAGAGCTACGCAGACAGCCAATATTTTAAAGGGCAGTCACGCTGTTCCCTTAGAAACGACTTCAGTTCTACGCGCCCTTAATGTAGGAAAGTTTTCAGGCCAGCAACGTACTCCAGAAAATATTAAAGAGCTTCAGCAGTATCTAGATAATCCAGACGAGAAAATTCCCGATGGAGAATCCCTCTCAGAGTTCAGAGGACGCATTCAACCTGCCGTCCGAGAAGCGATTGAGATAGCAGATGATTCTGCCCTTCCCGGTGTTTTGGTCGCGCACTCCAGTGTGGTTCATGAAGCTTCGAATCTGATACTAGGTTCCCACACCGCCTGTCTTGTTAAACCGGGTGGAGTTGCAGCCATCTATATATCAAACGGGAAACTGGGAATGCAGGCAGTATATCGCCCTTTCGAAGTTTCCGCTGAAGAGCTTGGCCGAGCCGATACTATCTCATAGGAGCGTTCTGTGCCCCAGACTCCTTCTTACCTTCGCAGAGTTTTCCTATCCTTTGACATGTTCCTTAACGTGTTAATCCTTGGCGGAGAACTCAATGAAACAATTTCCCGCCACGCAACTTGGTCCGCAAAGCAGGGAAAACGATGGGGCAAGATTCTTGTTAAAATTCTAAACTTCTTCATCAAAGACCACTGTCCAGTGGATGATGACTACGATTTTCCGCTCGGCGTATAGCGAGCAAAGCTTTTCACAACATATTACTTTTCGAGAATAATCTCAAATGAATGCAAATACCATAGTCGGCTACATTAACGGAACCAAACGGAACCAGATAGCTGCTCTTACTCTTACCGCCTTAACAGAATCTGCAATATTGGTCAATACGGATACTGGCACAACTGCTGCTGTTCTTGCTATACCTCTTCAAACCGCCGTCCTTGGATCTGCGCAATCGCTTGGACCTAACGGCAATCAAGCTAATCTAGCTCAATTTGGTGGCACACTTGTGTCTACCGGTGACGCAGGCACAGAAGCTCCTTATTTTAACTCCTCATCTTTTGACCTTGGTCGTCCTTTTAGAGTTCGAGTATCAGGAACGTACGCAACCAGCGCAGGTGCTGCTAATCCTGTTATTCTGTATCTTGGAACTTCAGGAGCGATAGTAGGAACTTTGGGTAATAGATTATCCACCCTTTCGTTGACCGCTGCGTCTACCGGAAACTTTATTTTTGATACCTATATTCGCTGGGATTCAGTGACCGCAGCCGTGTCTGGTTACTACACTGGACAGTCAGGCAACGCAGCACCTGCTGCTCTTACTTTTTTAACTAACGCAGTGGCTGCAACAACTCCCGCAGCTTTATCGTTCGTGCTCTCGGTTAACGCCGGAGCAGCCAGCGTGGGAACAGTTACGGTTTCTGAATTTTCGATTAGCCAAGAATAGTCTTAACCACGAGCGCTCTTTACGGGCGCTCACAACTTCACCCACGTTGTTTTAACCCTCTCGGAGACAAATTGCCTTCCTGTACTGATATCACAAACGCCCTTGAAGTTTTAGCCTCAGCAGTTCCAGACACCAATCAAATAGCCGATTTCACAAGTCAATTAGCTGTTACTTATAATAGCGAGCCAACTGTTCGTTCCGGTCAGATTGTTCAATCAACTTCGGGTGGAAACGCTATTCTTTCTATACCCTCAACTATTGATGTTGACGGAAAAACCGTTAAACTATTGATATCTGGATACTTTATTGGGGCCGGAGGAAATATTTCTGTAGCCCAAGGTACTGATTGGACTACTGTAAATGGAAGTTTAGGCAGTAAAAGTACCAATGGTTTTGTATTCGAAGTAGATTTTATGTGGAGTTCACAAACTCAAAACATAAATACCTCAACTGCATCTAATCCTATATCTGGCGTTACAAACCAAAGTAGCCTCCAATTCGTCATAATTGCTGGTTTTCCCGATCAAAATACCACAGATGCGATTGTTATTACTCACTGCAAAATGCAGTTTGTTTAATCTTTCCTCATAAAGTGTGCCCAGATAAATGCACGACATAAACGACCCACAGTATCAAATTGACCGCGATATCCTTGAGAGCGAAACTCTCAACGGACGAGAGTGCTGCTGTTGTCAGCGTATCCTTACGCTTAAGCACTTCAAAGCAGATCATACCAATCGGGATGGCCGAGCAGAACGTTGTAACTTCTGCGAGTCTACTCCTTGGCTATCCATAGACGAAAACACTGCCCGTCTTCGGGAACAGAACTACAATTCAGAAGCGCTCAAGCGCCAACGTCCGCCGTGGATCGACTCCATGAAGTGCGACATTGGCCGCATTGGGCGCGTTATGGACTCTCTTTCCTTCCTGAATAAACTCAAGACTCTGATACCCGGACTCCACTGGCTGTCAGGAAATGTGGCGGGCGACTTCTCGGTGTATATCCGCGACTCCCGCGAGGAATCTGGGATGCGGTATCTCTGGTACGTGCCGCAAGGCACGCTGCCCGAATTCTCACTCCATGAATTTGATGATCGTGATTGTCCCATCAAAGAGAAGTTACGCGGCTGGCGGACTCCGTTACTCAGGTGTCTACTTTCAGACATGATAACTGAGAAACAAGCCAACGATGTCTTTGGCAGCCCAGCAGAAAATCTAGCCAGTCAAGTTTACCGGACTCGGCTTTTCAACCACAGAAATAAGAAATGAACTTAACACTTATTTTTCTGTATTGGATGATAAAGGAATCTCTAGATTCTGACTATCGAGAAGGTACTTGGCATCTAATATTTTCAGCTTGGTTATTAGGGGCTGTACGTTTTATAGAAATAAGAAAAACCCAACCCGATTATACGTGGCGACAAGCCCAGTTATATACCAATCCTTTTTACACAGGATTTTGGTCAGACTATTTTATCGCTCACAATTTTTAATATGTCTTATATCTATTTCATAAAATCCGCTACAACTAATCTAATTAAGATTGGTCGAACTTCTGGAGAGCCAGAAACCCGTCTAAAAGCTCTATGTACGAGTTCTCCGGATAATCTATCCTTGTTGGGATTCATCGACGAGGGTAAGTCTGGACACACGGAAGGCTCGCTGCACGATAAATTCTTGTCCAAAAGAATACGCGGGGAGTGGTTTGAGGCGGACGCTGAACTTTGTCAATTCATAGATTCTATTTTAGCAAATAGACCGAAACTTGACGATAATAAAATTAAAATCAAAACCTCTGAAGATGTCGGAGCCGCAGCTAGATTCTTTCGACTACAAAAAGGTTTAACTCAATCTCAACTGGCGCAGTCAGTTGGTGCTAGTCGAAAATGGATTTGTGAGTTCGAGAGAGGTCACAACAGAGCGGAACTTGGAATAGTTCTACGAGTTTTTAACTGCTTGGGAGTATCTCTCGAAACTGGACCCAGAAACACTGATAGCACGATAGACAACATACTAAACTCATTAAAGAAATAACTGTCCAGAAAATGGACAAAATACATCCGTCGCGTCCGATTGGCGCAGGAGAAAGACAACATGGCAAAAACACAGGAACCAACCATTGCTGAAGATCAGCAAATCTCTCTAACTCTCGAACAACTCCAGTCTCTAATCTCTGAAGCTACAAAAGAGCAACAGAAAGACTCGGATTCTAAGTTCTCAGAACTTATTTCCGCGCTTATCGAGACCCGCAAACCCTACGTAGATCCCGGCCAGGAACTCAACAAAGAGGTCATGCGCCAGAGCGAGCGTCAACAGCAAGCAGCTATTGACCGCAATCGCAAGTGGGCGCAGGATTCTTGCCTACACGTCAAGGGACTTGGCGGCCAGGAACCAGGTAGCGCTTCTGCGTTCTGGATTCACAGGTCCGACACAGGCGAGACTATCGGAGTTTGCTCCTTCTGTCAGAGGGTTATCAGCAGCTTGAATCCTGACGATCAGAGATTTTTCGCGATGAAGGGATCAAATGTCCCCTCACAGGCGGGACAAAGAGCCTTCCTTGATCCTATTAAAGCCATGACCGCCCGTTTTTCTGAAGAGGAACGGAAGAAGATTATCGAACGGCTGCACTTTTCAGCCAGCTAGGTTCTAAGTGGCATCGACCATTACATTGGAGCGCACTGTAAAATATGTTCAGCGCTTCATCAGGAACGCCCCTCTAACTCTTGTTAACGACGGTGACCCGGCATTCCTCTCTGCTGATTGGGTGAGACAGTTCATTCTGGCTCCCCCGTTCGCGTGGAGATGGAACCGGGCATACGTGTCTCCAGTCACATGTACAATCGGAGTAGCTGATTACAAAGTAAAACTTCCCGATTTTGGTTGGATTGAAAAAGCATGGTTGAACTTTCCTATCGTAAATGGTCAGCCCGGCCAGTCGATTGAACTGGAAGTCGAAATGGTGGTTGCTGGAGACCAGTTAGTTAACCAACCTACCCGTATTACCGCCAACCTGGACGACGACAACGGAAATATTACATTCCGCCTCTTTCCCGCACCAGATCAAGCCTACATACTGAATATCATATATCAAAAGGCCGCGCCTAAGTTTGATTCCTTGACTGAGACTTGGTATCCCCTTCCAGATTATATGTCCTATATTTATACGCAGGGAATGAAGGCTCTGGCTTACGAGTATATCGACGAAGAGAAGTATGCGTTCGCCTTTCAAATGTTTTTGCGGCAGGTAACCGCAGCCAATGATGGATTGACTGAAACCGAGAAGAATATTTTCCTCTCCCATCAAATGATTACACAAGCAGAGCAACAGAATACTATGGGCACTGCCCAGATAGCGCGATCTGCTCGCGCAGGATCGTAACATGAAATTTATACTTTGGATTAAGTGGCTATTGGAACAGGCTTTAGGGGCCAACGCAGCCATCAGTTTTGGACGGGCAGTAAGCCTGTTGATAGTTCTGTACTTTCTGGTAATGGACGCGCTGTTTTTCTTCCACAATGGCCACCACTTTGTAGATAACGCAACCCTCTTGACACAACTTTCTGTCATGACTGCCTTCTACGTAACCAACAAAGCCCACGATGCAGTGGCTAGTTTCAGTGATAAGAATGACCAAGTTCGCTAAGGTACTACTTCTACTGCTTTTCCCTTGTCTGGCTCTGGCACAACAGAATCAGCAGAGGGAAGGTACTGCAATACAGAATGTATCTTCTTACGCAAAGTTAATCCCGCACGCCCAGATTACTCTTTGTAACTACAATGCCCAGTTTCAGTGCTCTGTTCCCGTGCCGATTTATTCAGATCAGGCACTTACATCCCCGATCACTTATCCGTTTTTAGCGGATGGAAACGGAAACTACGACTATTTTGCTCCCGCAGGCACGTACATTGAGCAAATCTGCATAACTGCAAACCAATGCTACACTCGTCCCCTTACTTTGATTTCGGGAGGATCTGGTGGGGGCGGCGGAGCATCTCCTAATCCTCCTCTTTACTCTATTCAAGCCTACAGTTCCACGGGTGGATTGATTTCCGACGCGTCGATCACTATAAATCCCTCTACTCATAGTCTGAGTTCTCCGGGTGTAAATGGCAGCGTATGGGCATTCCTAGAGCCGGGCTCAGATCAGGGCCAGCAGGTAATCAACGCTATCGCTGCGGCTGGTCCGGGGCAGGTAGTTAAGACACAGGGACTCACTGGAAACTGGACCACGCAGGTCAAGATCACCCAGGACAATGTAACTATCGACTGCTCGGGAACGACATTCAACTTCACTGGGCAGGACCAAGGCCAGGTTGCTGGCGTTATCGACGTTCAGGCAAACAATTTCAATATATTCGGTGGAGTGAATGGCCAGCCCTGCAACTTCTTTCGCGGGACGGGCACAAACATTCAAACGCTGATGTATCTGCGTCAGCCATCGAAGTACATCAATATTCATGATATCTACTTCGACGGCAACCGTGCGGGACAAAACTGCCCTGAGCTGACTTGTTTCTACGCCGAAGTAAAAAGTGACCCTACGGGAGCGTCTACAGGCGATATTCGCATGTGGAATGTGACCTTTGAGAATGGTATGAGCAGGCCATTCGATTTCAGATCGGTCAACAATCTCTGGATCCACCATTTCAAAGTAGAACACTGCGACACAATCAATCCGAATTTTGGATGCGAGGCCGGGTCAATTGATGAGGGTGGCGTATTCGCCAACGGTATTGGTGGTACCTCAATTGCCAATGGTGGATCTTTATACCCTACCAACGGCTCGGCGGTCCTAGCTTTCTCTGCGCCTCACGCAGGCGGCATACAGGCCACAGGAACACCCATCATCGCGAATGGAGTGCCTAACAATCTGACCTTGCTGACTACGGCGCACGACTTTACGGGTCCGCCCTGGGTAAAGATTACAGATTCTACAGGCAAAAATACAACCGCATCTGCAACCATCTCTGGTCAAATCACCTCGGTTACTGTGCAGAACGGTGGTGTATTTTCTGGATCACCTGCCGGAACCCTGATTTGGAACAACGAACCAGGAACGGGTGGAATCCTTATCGCAACCTACGCTGGCGGCGGCCTCGTTTCCTGCTCATTTACCGGTGGAACTAATTATGTCTCTGGATACGTAACAGGAACTCCTGTCTCAGCCACAGGAACCGGAGCCTTTGTGGTACTTACGGTCGGGCCGGGCGGTGTTGGAGCAGGATGTAGCGTCAAGAATGCTGGCGAGAACTACGCTAACACAGACACGCTTGCCCTAACACAAGTAGGCGGTACGGGCGGAACTTGCCCAGCTCAATTCACTGGAAGCGCTATTTCAGGGTGCCAAACGGGGACATTGGTAGGCGGCGATGGGTATTTCTCGTCGCAGACCGCTTTTCAGCTTAATCTGACTTCCGGCACGCAGGTAACTGCCCCGCTGTTGACGGGAGTCGTAACGTTCTACGTAAAGACGATTCAATTCACAAATGTGACATCTGGATATACTGCACCAACCTGCACAATGGGTGGTGGAGGCTCAGCCACGATTCCACCTGCTACCTGCTCAGTCGGAATCGGTAACGGTGTGTGGATCGGTACAAACATGATCGATAAGGGCACCGGCTACTATGTGGCAGGAGACCCAGCACCTACTGTAGCCTTGACCGCAGGAACAGGCTCTGGAGCAAGCGGCATACCGCAACAGCAGATCATCCTCAACCCGACCACAAATGTCTTTGTCTCAGACGGCCTAATTTCAGACTATTCAGACTCTTTCGCGACAGGCCGTTGCGTGAACTGTCACCTATCTCGCATGACGCTGCTTGGCCGTCCATATTGGGGAGAGACGCCACGCGCTACGGCTGGCGGCATCGATATGGCTGACTGTATAAGCTGCGATGCGGACCAGATCATTATCAAGGGCGCAAATGGTCCTCAATTCGGATTCATCGGATTTGACATCGTAGGTGTGACTACTGTCATGCCGCAGCACAATCAACTGAGCAACTTCGAGTTCGATCCTACCGCTACCGCACCGGGAGTGACTCCGCAGGACATATCTGGCTTCGATCAGTTGCTGGAAGTAGGAGCAGCCAGTCAGCCAGCTACCTGCACCGATATTGGAATAAGTCACGGCCACATGGTTGGTGTCAGAATGATTATCACCAACTGTGATCACGTCACTGTGGACAATGTGCAGTTCACGAACATCAACCCAATCCAGGGCATACACGCTGCGATTGATCTGCATCCATACTCGTTCATTCCACAAGTCCTGCAATCGATTGACATCCACAACAATACATTCTCGACGACCGATGCAAGTATCACTTCGGCAGTTCTCTATGAGTCTGCTCTGACTGGAAACTATCCGTTTACCCAGAACAACAACATTTACGAAAACGGTATAGCACCGTATCTCGATCCGGGCGGCATCATGGCTGCTTCAGTGGATGTTCAGACGATGCAAAAGAAATACACGACCCTGTACGGAACGCTTACCTCTCTACCCTATGGTCCAGAGTGGTCTACTCGCGCAGCCACAGGCACACAAGGAACTCCAGGACAACTTTCTATCGGAGCCTATTGCGGAGCCTATATGTTCCGTCCATACTCTGCGGCAGGGCAAGGACCAGACGCCTCCGGATTCATTTACGCTGGCGGCCTGATCTGCACCCAGCTAGGAACACCGGTTGGGGGAGTTGTTTCAGCCGCTCAGTCCATGATGGTACAAGATCCTCTGGGATCGGGCAATTTGGTTCAAGCAGAAATATGGGAACCAGGAGCAAATATATCCGAGCAGATGCACTACTTTGTGAAAGGTATTACTTTGGGAACTTCGGGGCCTACTTGGACTTTTGGAGCTACCACGCCATCCGGTTCGTGTGCAGTAAACGGTAGTTTTTATAGCAATACCGCAGGAACTACCACCGCAAATACTACATATCGGTGTATCGCAGGTACTTGGACCGCTTTTTAAATAATGAAAAAACTTCTCTTAGTTGCTTTATTTATGCTGTCTCCTTTTCTGTTTGGTCAAAACCAGCAGCGAATTTCTGTTGCTATACAAAATTCTTCCAGTTATGCGAAGCTTGTACCAAACGCTCAAATTACGGTTTGTACCTTCAACGCACAACTACAATGCACCAGTCCCGTAACTGTATATTCCGACGAAGCACTGACTGTCGCTCTTCCAGAACCATTTTTTGCCGATATAAACGGAAACTATTCCTACTATGCTTCTCCAGGTCAGTACATAGAACAAGTATGCGCACCGTTAAGTCAATGCTACACCTTTCCTATTACTCTTATCAGTAGTACAAACTCCAGTTTTACCAGCATAAATGGAGTTCAAGGAGTTTTTGTTTTTACTGGGTCTGGCGTGTCTTGTGTCGCCACTACGTGCACTTTTAACGGAGGAGGAAGCAGCACTCCGGGTTCACCTTCTGGTTCTGTTCAGACTAATCAAGGAGGAGTATTTACTGGAGTTGTAGGTGCTCAAAATAATGCTGTTGTATTTAATCCAGTTACAGGTGCAAGTGATTTTGGTTTTCCTCCTGCTATAGCACCTTCAGTCACTACTTCCGCTTTGTCAAATAATATTGTTAATTATTCGTGGACTTCTTACAAGGCTTACGGCGATTCAAATACGGAGGGAGATCATGCTGTAGGTGTACTTTGCAACAATGTTACACATCTTGGTACCTGCTATGTAGATTATATATCTCAACAGCTTGGTGTAACTTCTGCAACAACTAATTACGGTGCCGGTGGAACTGCACTAGTTGAAGCTCAAAATAAATTTATCAATACTTGGAATGAAGATACAGGTTCTACAGCGCTGAACACAATTTTAATCGGATCTAATGACGCTTCGCATTTTTTTAACCAAGCACCAACAACATCTACATATGAACCTGTTTTTATTCGTATGTACCAAGCAATGGACGAATGGGGGTCTGTTGCTTCTTCAAATAAACAAGCTGCCGGTGCAGGTACACTAGGAGCAGGATGGACTACTGATAATACTTACACGACTATGTTAGGAGCGACAGCTTCCACTAACGGAGCTATTCTTGATTTACCTTCATTTACAATGCCTTTGGGCGCAGAATCAATAGTATTGTGGTATCAGATATGCAGTTCTTGCACGGGAGCTTTTTCTTATCAACTCATTCGGAATAGTGATAGTGCTCTTATTACCAGTGGAGTCGGTTCTAGTGCCCCTCAAAATGCAGTTACATTGTACAGTCCTATTAATAATTTCACTTACGCCATAACAAGTATTATGTTTCCTGGTTATAGTGTATCTCTTCCAATAGGAACTACATATCATTTTCATATAGTAACAACAAATGCGGCTAAAGTAACGATTCTTGGTTCTGGTTTAGGTCCATCTTGGTATCAAACAAATTATCAAACAAATACTCCTAGAGTATGGGTGAGTGATGTACCTTTACAACTTGATAACCTTATTCGAGGAGGAGTAGCAGCACTTTCTGCCGATATTCGTACCGCTGTGTCTGCGGACCAAGCTGCGGGTTTTCCTGTAAATTATATTGAAAATTGGAATTGGGTGCATGGTACTTTTCCTGAATATGGAGGAGTAAATAACGCTATCCACTTGAGTGTATTAGGTCAACATGAAATGGCTAATGCTTTTTTAAGTCCTACTGCACAAATACCAATTGTATTACCTTCATCACAAGGTACTACTATCCAGAACGCTACAGTAAATCCAGTTGTTTGCTTGGCGGGCGGTACCTGCTCTCTTGATTTTACTTTGTTAAATTATGCTTCCGTTTCTACTAGCGTTACTTTAACGTGTAACAATCAAACTGTTAACGCAGGTAATACTATTATACTTACTTTGCCGTCAGGATGTATAGCAGGTAAACAAATTACAATTAATAATTCCAATAATCCTGGCGGAAGTGATATCCCGTTCGTGGCTCCTAGTGGACCGGCTAACGGTTTTCTTCTTCATCCTGGCTATGGCGCTATCTTTACAACTACAGGCTCTAATAATTGGAGTGTCACAGTAACTACTGGACCTTCGCTCGGTGAGATCGGCACTATAACGTTAGTAAACGGAACTTTTACTCTTAATACAGTTCATGCTTTTTCTCAAGCACGCTATTCTTATAATTATCATAGTATGAGTGGTACACCAGGTATTTTATCTCTCGGTACTATAAATAGTGGTGTTAGTGTCGTGTTTAACTCCTTGACTACTACAGGGGCGCTTAATACTTCGGATAATAGTACTATTGACTACAGAATTTATTAGGTTTATAGAATGCCAGTCTTTCCTCTAGTTCCCCCCAGATCGTCAGTTACCCTCCAGCAAATAGTCAACTGGGCTCGCACCTTCCCTGAGTGTGTACCTGTGCTCGGGACCAGTGGTTTCAGCCAGGAACCTGCGATTACCTTCGCGAACGATGTTATGCAGAAGATTCTGGCACAGGGTATGGATTGGAAATGGAATCGTGCGTATATTCCACCCTTTATGACTGTAGCACTTCAGCAGGATTACCCAACGCAGGTAACTGATATTAGTTGGTTAGAATCTTGCCGCATGATAGATATAAACAACTCTACGAATAACGGTAACCTAGCTCCAAAGCCGATGTATGCTCTTGAAGTTCTTAGGGACATAAATCTTACCTCAATTCAGGCTAACCCTTTTAATATTTGTTTTGTACAGAACTACCTTGCTACCTTCGGCGTATGGACTCCAAATACTGCGTTTTTGTGTGGTTATGGTCAGTCGATGACTCCTAAGTCTCCAATTCAATCATTCGTAGATACGAATGGTAACATACTGTACATCGATTCTACTGTACTGAATCTGAACTTAGAAAGTCCTGGATTTGTAAACGGTCCTATAAATTTGCCCCCAACAGCACCCTACGGCACTACTGGAACAGTTCAACCTGTGTTACCTCCAGAATCTCCCGCAGGCGCTACAGTTCTCGATGGAACCGTAACTTGGACCGTTGCACCTTCTAATGGATACACTATACGCTTAAACCCGCTACCACCGCTGTCAGGGCTAGCATGGTTAATGTGGCCCGTGTATCAACGCAAAGCATCTCTTTTTGTCACCATCCAACAGACTATAGATCCGATTCCAGATGAGTACGCGTACTTATTCCGTAGTGGATTTTTAGCGATGTGTTATGACCACGTAGGTTCTCCTAAAGCAACTACCCAATACGCTAAATGGGAAGAACAAATTATGACTGCTTTGAAAGCAGCGGACCGAGAACAAGAAGGCTTCACACTGTATCCGTCAACGGGACTTACAGGTGGAGGAGTTAGCGCCAACTGGGGTGTTAGTATAGGACCCGGATGGCCGTATGGAACTGGTTATGCGGGTTTGTAGTATTATTTTCATTGACTTATGTTAACTAATGTGGTATAATTAGAACATGAGAACAAGTGAAAAACAGCGTAGAAACTATCATGGATATGGTATAGTTTACGCGATTACTAACAAAACAACTAAGAAAATTTACATCGGACAGACGATCCACTCTCTTCATTTGCGCTGGAGTAAGCATGTGTACCGAGCGCCTTTTGATAAGTATGGTCACTTACAGAGAGCCATACTGAAGTATGGAAAAGACGATTTTATCCAAGAAGTACTCGCGGTTACCCACAGTCAAGAACATTTAGATGCGGTAGAAAAATATTACATCTATCTGTTTGACACCATGAATGAAGATATCGGCTACAACACTAGACTGGTTAATTCTGTACCTCCGGAACTCAGAAAGAAAATGGGTGAAAAGTGCGGTAAGAGTAAGCATTGGTCGTACGACCACAGCATAAACAACAGTCAAATTATTGATCTGTACAAGCATGGATTCAATATGGCTGAAATTGCAAAGATGTTTGAACGCAGTCTCACACTCATCAAAACTAGACTTACGCATGAAAATGTTCTTATAAAAAGATCTCCATTAAAGATACAAAATCTTCCAACTGAAGAGATAATTCATAAATATCTTAATGGTTACAACTTATCTATGCTGTCGCGGGATTATAAAACATCTGTAGATTCTATAAAGCATAGACTTCTCAGAAGCGGGATAGTACTGAAAACAAAGATTCCAGGAAATCGTTCTGATAAGTCTAAATGGTTTGAAAAAGAAATATCTGATGAAGAAATAGTTTCTTTGCGTGCCAAAAATTTTTCGTTTAGCGACATATCTAAATATTTTGATGTTAGTCTTGGAACCGTTAAACGTCGTATATGGAAAATAGAAAGTAACATCATCTGCTAAGTTTAAATGCCTAATACCCTGTCGATGCACGGAGCGCAGGCTCCTAAACCAACTCGCTTTGCTCCTCTCTGGTGTGAATATTTTTTTTCGGGCCTTTACACCAATCGCAATATTTTGCGAGGTGCAGGTAGCCGCCAAGAAAGTCTATACTTCGGCAACAGATTAGACACTCTCATCGACGGTCTAAACGTCGAGATAACTACCCGTCTAACTATAGCCCGCCGTCCTGGTTTATCGATTTATAACTCAGCCACATGGACTTCGCCTGACTACTTTTACGAGTTCCGTCTCTTCAACCAGAACGTAGAACAAATAAAAGTAATGGTGGACCAAGCCAACGCTCTATATGATGGCACGGGTCCTAGCACGCAGTCCATTGTGTGGACAAAATCCGCAGGGGCTGGTCAGACCTACATGCAGAGTGTGGCTAACTCACTGTACTTTGGGAACGGCGTCGATCAGAAGAAGTGGTTAAATACACTACTCACTTGGCAGCCAAATACTGCATACGATTTAATCCCGTACAACCTGAATACATTTATTCTTGATCCAAACGGAAATATTCAGCAACTTATCAATACGATTTTTCCTGTAACCAATATTTCGATCACAGGGAATGTTCTTACTGTTACATCCTCGGCGAACCTGCCCGCGACAATTCAAGTAGGAAACGAAATTGTATTTTCAGGACTGACAAACGCCACGTTCCTGAACAATCTTGATCCAAACGTAACTCCGATCACAGTACTGACGATTTCTACAAATCAATTTACTGCTGCTTTTACGTACGCGGGTACCTATTCAAGCCCTGATACAGGAACAGCAACTGTTCTAGTCGGCGGAACTCCGGTAACAGGACCAGTCCAACCGACCTGGAATACTACTTTACTTGGCACCACAAATGACGGAACCGCGCAGTGGAGAAATCGCGGAGTTGAGATTGAAAACTGGGGGATCGCTCCTCCGACTTCTGCTCCGGATTTGGTCGTATCTGGAGCGGCATTAGCTTGGCAGCCAAATACTTGGTATTCGCTACCTCAAGTCATAGTTGATGCCAACGGCAATCTTCAGAAGCTTACCACTGGCGGCAAAAGTGGTACTGTTACCCCGACGTGGGCAACCAGCGTAGGAAACACCACTCCAGATAACACTGTAACTTGGACAATGGTCCAGACTTCTGCATCCTTGAGTTGGAACGCTCATACCGCGTATACTCCAGGTCATTTTCTTGTAGAAGCTGCTTCTGGAACCCCTTGTCTATTTGAGTTACAGAATTTCACAGGAGTTCAACTTTCGAGCGCAGTTCAGGCTTACCTATGGGCTTCTCCGCATACAGGTCCAGTCGGAGCGGTAACAAATGTTTATCCTACTTCAGTAGGTTCAGCTTTAGCATCCGCTACTGGAAACAGTCTGTTGTTCAATCCTCCTACTATCGGAGATCAGCGGCCAGTAGCGTGGGCCACTCTAAATGGCGCAGGAGAAATCACAGGATCAACAGTACCTTTTCCTGGGTTTCCATCTGATTATCAGCTTTCTCTTCAAACTGGATTTGTAATCCCAGCGGCAGGTCAGTACACCTTCACCATCGTTCACCAAGACGGTATGTTCTGGGGCATTGGAGCGGGCGTACTAAATGTATTAGTTACCGATGTTCAAATCACATCAAATGTACTTACGATAACATCAAATGAAACTCTAACAAACATTCTGAATGTTGGAGTTAGCGTTACTTTTTCGGGACTGACAAATGCTACATTCCTGAATACGTTAAGTGTTACCGTAACATCCATCAGTGGAAATCAGTTTACCGCGACCATCGGCCACGCAGACTATGGTCCAATCGCAGAAACCAGTCCAACTGCTTTTGCATCGGTATCATCAGGTAATACCCCAACACTGATTTCTGGTCCGAATAACAACTCCTTTGGACAAACTCAGACTTTCGTTTTGGGATATCCTATCCTGACTGCAAATAACGTATCTGGTTCAAATACTGATACCGCAGTTATTTATTTCCCGACAGCAGGAACTTACCCAGTAGAGATAAACTACGATTATTGGTTTCACAGCGGTCAGACTTTCCAGATGACCTGCAACACTAATAATATCGTACCAGAGCCTGCGGAGAGCGGATCAACTCAACCTATTTGGCCCGCTTGGACAACATCCTTTGCTCCATCCTATCCTTCGGTAACTGAATCTTCGGGAAACTTGACTTGGTGGAATGTGGGTCCAGCGTCAGACTTTGTTTGGCATGCGGCTACGAACTACACAACAACAACCAGCATCGTAGATCCGAACTCAAACAAAGAAGCACCGTACCGTACCGGCGTATCGGGAACAACCATTCCTACTTTCGCTACTACGATCAACGCTCTGACCCTAGATAACCCCAATCTAACTTGGATTAACCAAGGTCCTGCTTCCTCCGCTCCTGCGAACACCATCTCTACCTTCAATGGTGGATGGAAATATTACATTGCTCTAGTCAACACTCTGGATAATACAGTATCGGACGTGGGTCCAGTCTCGGTTTCCACAGGAAACTTCTTTGCTGGAACTGGTGTTCATATATCAGGTGGTTTGCCGACAGTTATTGACCCACAGGTAGACTATGTTGCAATTTTCCGCACGCAGGATGGCGGAGCAACTTATTATCTGATCCCCGGAGACGGAAACACTCAGTATACGGTTCTGCTTTCTGAGTACGAAGCCAACGGCTATACAGATAACACTCCTGATCAGGAGTTAAATACCTTCATCCAAGCTCCCGCGAACCAGGAAAATGCTCTTCCGCCTAAAGGAATCATCAACTTAACCTACCACTTAAGCCGTATCTTTGGCAGCGTAGGAAATACGGTTTATTGGAGCACGGGTCCAGACACCCCAGTTGGAAATGGTATAAACGGGTTTTCTCCGGCCAACTATGCTATTTTCCCGTCGTTGGTTAAGTGTTTGGTACCGGTCAGCTTTGGATTGCTGGTATTTACAGTATCTGATATATACCTGATTTACGGGTCTGGAACCTCATCAAGTCCTTTAACTCCTGTCCCCTACTTGACAGGAATAGGTCTTTTGTCGTATAATGCACTTAGTATCAATGGAAGTGTTATATACTTCTTTACCTCTGACAGCCAGATTGTCTCCTTGGAACCGTCCTCTGGTGTGGCTGAAATCGGTTTTCCAATCGGTGATCAGTTTGAACAAGCCCCTTGGTCTCCTTCCTCCGCGTACCTAACCTGGCACGTCTCCGGTTCGAGAGACAAAGCTATCTACGTAGCCGATGGAGTTGGTTCTTGGTTTAGGATGATTCCAACCCCAAGCCCTGAGAGCGGAGAAACGTGGTGCCCTAAAGCTACGATTGCCGCTGGCTGCAAAACCGTGCTGTCAGTGGAGACTGTTCCCGGCGTGCATCGTCTATTAGTAGGTCCTTCCGGCACCGGTCCTATTCTCTACCGCAACCTAAGCGTATTTAGTGATAACGGATCGATCTATCCCGCTTTCTTCACCATCGGCTCCATCGTGCTGGCCCAACCTGGTCAACTCGCGCAGCTAGGGTTTATCACTACCGATTCTATCCGCACAGGAAAACCGCTAACCCTCGGAATTCTTCGCGACGAAATTGAAGGCGTGTTTGATCCGCTTAATCGCTGGGTAGTAGACCCCACACAACTTGACCGCAATAGTACTTCTCTGTATGCGCAGAGGTTCTATTTCTCACAGACTGACGAACCTGCGTTGTGCCGTCATCTTCAGATTAAGGTGCAGTGGGAAGCAGAAGCCGTTCAGAATGAATTGCTTAGCTCTACCCTTTGGGGCGGTTTTTCTTCGGAGTAGCCATGCCTCTAATTAATCAAGAAGATTCACAAAGCTATCAGGATAAAAAGAGTCCAGTACTACGCTGCCCTATTCCTCCTGTAGGTTTGGGTCCGGTAGACAACCTGAGACAGTTCTATAACAAGGGCGCTGTTCCTCAGTTTCGAGCACAGGTTATCAGCGCCGCCCTGCCGTATGGTTCCTTAACTACAGGCAACACCTCCACGACGACCATTGTACAGGGAAGCAGTAGTTCGTCGGGAGGAACTTCTGGCGGAGGAGGAACAACCCCTACTTCTGCTTTAGGTAGAGTTTTTACTTCATCGATTACTACTCCTACCTTGAATCCTGGCGGCATTTATCAAACTACCCTCATCATGGCGAGAACCTACGGCGTGATAAGCGTATCAGTAAACGCGGCGGCCAGAATAAGACTATATACGAACCAAGCCGCCGCCAACGCAGATGCGGGTCGTCCGGTTTCGGTTCCAATAGCTTTAGGAAACCCAAATGGAATTGTAGGTGATTGGCTGCTTCAGATTCCATCTGAATACCAGTGGTTCTCTTCACCAATGGCAATCGGATTCAACGCTGATGAACCAGCTACAACCAATGTATACGCGGTCGTAAGTAATCCGGTTTCTACTTCTAATCCGATTCAAGTATCGATAACTTTTGTAAGTATGGAACTTTAAATGCCCCAGCTATTTCCCAATCCAATTTCGTCAAACAGCGGAATTACTATCAATACTGGAGACGGACTTACTGGCGGCGGAACTGTTACATTAGGTGGATCGCTTACTATAGCTTCAGCAGTAACATCCTCCACAGGCAACCGAAACTGCTATGCGGTTTCACCTGCGGCCAACGGAGTTGCTGCGCAGTTTACAGTTGTAAACCCGCTACAACCTCTACCCCTTTATGTAGATGTATACGTAGCGGGAATTCTTCAACAACCCAACATACATTATACCGTATCTGGTACGGTAATTACTTTTGTAACTCCTCCGTTAACCGGACAGGCAATATGGGTTGTGTATGCGGTCAATGATGCTAGGTCAATGTTTTACCTAACTCCAAACCCTGCAACTGGTGTTGCAACTACTTTTAGTTTTCCTACTCGCGTTCCTCAAGCGGCTTATATAGATGTTTACATAGATGGTGTGTATCAGATTCCTACTATTGATTACGCGCTGAACTATATAGCGGGAGTATGGCATGTTATTTTTGTAGTTGCTCCTGGAGTAAATTCTGTAGTTTTTGCTGTGTACGACAACACTGTCTTCTTAACTCGGGAAAACTACAATGTTACCCCGATATCAAATTCAGCTACTACCCAATTTCTATTGACAGGCGGAACTCCAACAAGTTTGTATGTAGATGTATACGTGAATCGATCTTTTGTATCTCCTTTGGCCGACTATACTCTCAATCTATATTCAGGTGTCTGGAAAATGGACTTTTCTGTTGCACCGCCAACAGGTCAGTTAGTAAGCGTGGTGTTTTAAGTGGCTTTACGCTGGAGAAATCACGGAAGAGGAAAACTTCTGTGTGCTAAGTATAATGAATCAAAAATAAATGATTCATACATTGATGATGCTTTACATAGTAAATTAGACGACTTTGGTGTAATACAGCCTATCGGGGAAGGATACGAATGGGTTTGGGTTAAACCGGATAACGCTTCTCCAAAACCAGCGATAGAAATCTATGGCAATCAAAGTAGTTAATGCAAACACGCAAATGGGTGCATCTGGACCGAATCACGCGTCTGGCGATGTTCCTGACCCTGGTGCCTCGGCGGGAACTACGCATTTTCTAAGAGAAGACGCTACATTCCAGACCGCAGTCACCAGTGTTGCCCTGACCGCACCATCAATCTTTACGGTTGCTGGATCACCTATAACAACTTCAGGCACTTTAGCTTTAAGCTTGGCAACCCAGTCAGCCAACACAATATTCGCGGGACCGACTACAGGCGCAGCAGTTACTCCTACCTTTAGAGCACTTGTCACCGCTGACTTACCTGTTGGAACGGGAACGGTAACATCAGTCGCACTTACGATGCCATCCGAGTTTACAGTAACTGGGTCTCCGATTACAACTAACGGAACTTTTACAGTTACCAAAGCAAACGAAACGGTTCATACAGTTTTCGCAGGACCGACTACAGGCAGTCCCGCAGCACCTACTTTTCGTACTTTGGCCTCAACTGAATTAAGTGATACTGCAAACATCGCGTACGACAACGTAGCAAATGTATTTACAGCGAACCAGACCGTTACCGATATTATTTTGACCGCAGCAACTACAGCAACCACAGCAACTGCGGGAGCACAAACTCTTCCCGCTAACCCAGCAGCATTCCTTCAACTAAGCATTAACGGGACAGCGTACAAATTACCTCTTTACAATATATAATATGCCCCTTACACAGATTACAAACGGAATTTTCCAAGATAATGAAGGTCACCCGCTTAGTCAGGGTTGGCTGGTCTGCACGCTATCTCATGATTCTACCTACGCGGTTTCTCCGTACGCACAGATAACTGCTGGAATCCGCACTAAAATTTTTCTCGATAACAATGGAAACGTAGCCGGAACGCAATATCTGTGGGCTAATTCCAACCTCTCTCCTGCTTCTAGTTACTACACAGTAGAAGCCTATAACAACAAAGGACTTAAGGTGTGGGCTTCTCCGCAGTATTGGATTATCTCCGCAACCAGTCCCGTAGACCTCGGCACGCTGACAAGTACAAACCCGTAGCGCCTGACTTTGCTCATCTCTCATAAGTTGTCAACACATGAATTTTTTAGTATGGGTCTCTGACCACATCCAGTTATTCGGCTGGCCTTCCCTTATCGTGCTTACCTGGAAAATATCAGGCCGATTCTTCGACTTTAAAAAGCGTCTGGAAAATACAGAGACTACCGTTCAGCTCTTAGCTACAAATCATATTCCGCACCTTCAAGCTGAACTTGAAAAATTGAATGAAGCCATACCAAGTGGTTTCGATCAGATGACTGATGCCATCTCAGGTCTTCGTCAAGACCTACTTATTATCGCCACAAAGAAATAATGTCTAAAAGAAATCGCCAACCAATTTTTGTACGCCCCGCGACAGCGGAAGATGTACCTGATTTTATCAAGTGGTCCGTTGCCAACCAGGGTAACGCATTCGACCCCGAAGCAGGACAGTACCTGGACAGCTTTACTTTGTGCGCATTTGATACTAAGGGTCCGTTGGCCTATTTGCCTGTGCAGCAGCCAATGTTTATAGAGCCTATGATGCTGGAGTCTTTAGCAGTTCGTCCCGATTCAACCAGCGTTGAAATAGCTTCTGCACTGAAAGAATTGATACAAGCCTGCGTGACAATCGGCTACATGAAGGGAACGGGAGAAATGTATTTTCTCGGCTCAAATGAGGACACAAACCGATTCGCCGAGAATACTTTATTTGAAAAACTTGATATGCCGATATATCGGTTACGCATGTCGGACTTGAGTAAACATGAAGATTAGTACTAAAGTTGTATACAATTGGAACGACCGTCTTGGCTGCTATATCCTGATCGAAGACTTGTCCAGAAAATGGACAGGCAACATAGCCTACTGCAAGGGCGCAGGTTCCCAGTTAACAGATATATCCCAATCTCAACAAGACTTCATGAACACTCTTCAGAAGGATTTTGGGACTGCATTTTCTGGTCAGCAAAATATCATCAGTTCGCTTACTTCTGCCTTGACTCCAATTCTTCAAGGTGGGGTGAACCAATACGGATATTCTCCTTCGGAAACCAACGCGCTAAACACGCAAGCCACTACAGGAACCGCCACGCAGTATAGAAATGCCGCACAAGCCGCAGGTCAGGCTGCATCCGCAGTCGGGGGAGGAAACGCAGTACTTCCTTCCAGTGCCGCTGCGCAAACTCAAGCTGGAATCGCACAGAGTGCCGCGCAACAAACCTCTAGTCAACTGCTCGGAATCAAGACCGCTGGTTATGAAGCTGGACGCCAGAATTTTAACAATGCAGTCAGCGGTTTGACTGGAGTTGCTTCCCTGGAGAATCCTACAGCCTACGCCTCCGCAGCAAATACCGCAGGATCTACCGCAGCAAATACCGCTCAGCAAGTTCAAACGATGAACAACGCATCCAGCCCTTGGAATGTAGTGGGCGGAATCCTTGGCGGCGTAGTTCCTACGTTAGCGAATATTACCGTACCTGGAATAAGCTCGGCTTTCGGCGCAGTTAATAAAAGCGGGGCCACCTCCGCAAATCCAGCGTGGGGCGGTAGCTTCTACGGTGGATAAATTTCTGAGAAATAGAAAATGACAATGAAAAGTAAAGAACTTAAGATCGAGGCGCTGGTTGACTCGATAGGATCCCTACATCATATACACGTGCCCAGCTCCCTAGCCTACCAGATTCGCTCTCCCCTGCTAATTAAATCCTTCGCCAAACCCGGCAAACACGTACTCGACCCCGAGGGCCGCCGTGTATTTCCGTCGCTACTTTCTGGCTACAAAGCTTCTGTGTATGACATGGAACTGAAAGTACGCGGCCAGAGTAGAGCGGGTTTGAAACCTACAGATGGTATCCGTAATCTTCTAGGTGTCTACGGTATAAAAGATTTACACGACGTGGATATAGTAGTGAAATTTTTACGCTACGCCCTTCAGGATGATTCAATTACTCGCGATACTAGACTTTCGTACTTTATAGAGGAGGTAAAAAATGGACAATCCGATGGCAACGCCTAACGGCCAACTACCCGATCCGGATCAACCGCAGGCACAGGCTACCCTTCCTCCGCAGCCGATGCAGCAAGCACCTGTGGTGCAACAGAACGCTCAACCTCAACCCGTGCAACCAACTCCAGAACAGGCAACCGCCGCACACGATTCGATGATAGGCCGTGCCTTTAAAGTGCTATCTGGGCAGAACACTCAGTACCAGGTCGATCCTACTACCGGGCGAACGATAGCTACGCAATCCCAGAACACTCCAGGGCAGTTCTTCAAGAACATCGTGGCTGCCGCCTTAGTAGGTGGAGCAGCAGGAGCGGATAACGCTAACACCCGCACAGCAGGATCTGGTCTGGCATCTGCAATGAAGGGCGGAACTGCGGTCATTGACCGTGACAAGCAATTGGACCAGGAACGTGTCCAGAGGGCACAGCAGGAATATCAGAACGAGTTGACTGCGCAGAAAAATCAACGCGAACAAAGCGAAGAAGGACGGCAAGTTCAGAATTTTCAGAATCAACAAGTTATGTTTAAAGCTCAAATGGCTAATAGCAATTTGCAGACTTTGAAACTACAACAAGAGCTAAGGGGATCTGATTTTGGTTACCACCAAGAGGTTGCTAATGCTGGAAAAGTAAAAGCTAACGTATATCTGAATGCGGGTATTAAACCTATCACAGAGATTCCCGAATCAGAAGTTCCTGATTTCGTAGCTAATAGAAAAGGTTCAAGTACCGATCTAGACTGGGTAGCTACTGATACAAAACCTATTACGCATCCAGATGGTACCGTCAGCTATGAATCAATAATGTCTGCTTTTCCGAAATCAGAAGACCCCAGTAAAAAACAGTTTACAGTAACTAAGAACTTGTTGGATGATTGGAAAAAGAACGGCATGGACAAGTATCATCCAGAACTTTTCAACAACCTCAAAGTAGGTAAAGATATCGATGGTACTCAGTTTGCGGCCCTAACCCAGCGCAACGAAGAACTTATATCACGTAACCTATCGAAACAGAAACTAACTGCCGATATCGCGGATGTAAAATCCCAAGTCCAGTTAAGAGCGGCAGACGCAGCAAAAGCCTATGCAGATGCGGCGAAAACGCACGCCGAAATCTCAGAAGCGGCTCTTGGTAAAAAGAAAGACGAACAGTTTAACTCGGCAATGCAGGAACTAAACACAACGGGAGATATAACTAAAATTAAGCCATCTTCTCGTCTGATTATCAGTGAATCGGCACCTAAACTTCTTCAACAGTATAACGAAGCAGCCAAGAACGCGATTGCGGCAGGGGAAACAGATTTAGCCAAAGAATATCTAGGTCAAATCAGTAATATTGGCCGCATAACCGCTTCTATTTTTGCTCCTCCTACTCAAGCCGGTGTCGCACCAAACCCAAATGAACCTCAAGTAGTCGTTACACTGTCGAACGGTAAAACAGGCCGTATTCCTCAATCTAAACTTGATGACTTTATTAAAGCAAATCCCGGAGCGAAGGCACAACAGCCTAAACCGACTGCCCAACAAATTATTCAAGAAGGTCAACAATCCGGTGGAACTACAAGTGAAGGCGAACCTATAATTCCTGGTTAATTAAAACATGCCACAAGATGATCCATTTGCGGCGTATGGCGGATCGGCTATATCTTCGCCAACTCAGGCAAATTCAAGTCCTACAAATATTCCTCCCCCTCAATCAGACCCGTTTGCGGCCTTCGGCGGTACTGCGCTTTCTTCGGAGTCTCCATCCTCTCCTCAACCTACTCAAGCCCCACAAGATTCATCAGACCCGTTTGCGGCCTTCGGCGGTCAGTCTGTCCAGAAAACGGACAACGAGCCTGATCCAAATGAAGGATTGTTGGCCAAGAGCTGGCGGCTGGCTAATCAGCCCTTGACGGAGAGTTTATTCGGAATTCCAGAATCTCGTCCCGGCGCTGGTGGGCTGGAACGCGGTGCCGAGAAAGTTTTGTCGGGATTCACTTCACCTCTATCTCTGCTCTTGACTGTAGGTACTCTAGGTACCGCTGGATTCCTGGAATCGGCTGGCGCTAACGTGCTGAAAAGTACTTTGATGGCTGGTGCCGAGGGATTAGATGCAGCAGGAGCCGCTGAAAAGGTTGCGCAGTTTGGTAAGGCCGCTGAAGCAGCTACTAAGGCATTCAAAACTACAGGCCAGTCTGTTTCTGGTGCAGTTGAAGCAACTGGAATGAAGTACAATGAATTTCGTTCCCTTCAGAATTTGCTCTATGATTCTGGGCTGAAAGAAGCCGATGTTACTGGTGGAAATTTAGTAACCCGTGGTGTATCTTCTGTCTTCCGTAATCTTGGAATGGATGCAGTCAAAGCTCAGAAACTAGCCAAGGGTACGCAGTTCTTGATGGACACCGGATTTACCGGACAGCAGATACACCAAGCCGTCCAGACTGTTCCTAAAGTTTTTGATCTGCTCAAGGAAGGTCGCTACGATGACGCGGCAGAATATATGGTAGAAGGTGGAGTTGGCGGAACACTTGGACTGTTAGGTGTTTCTCACGCGATGCACTCTGCCGGGGAACTTGCAGGCGGGTCGATCAATGAACGAGAGCGCTTGAGACCGTCCGGTGAAAACCAGAAATTGAATGAAGCGTTTGGGCAGCGCGAGGGAGCACACCAAGCCGCGAATTTGACTTCCCAGAATTGGGAAAACGCCACCCGCGAGGAAATGGATCAGAAACTCGGCTTTAGTAAAGTTTTTGAATCAAAAGCGGACAGAGATATCGCAGATGCAAGCGCACGTAAACTCTTGGTCGCGATGGATACAGGAAATGATCCTGAGTTAGCGAGGCAAACCGGCAATGCTTTGGCCGATGCAATTGATCAGCCAGAAAGAAAACTTGGCGGTCCCGAAGATTTTAAACCTGGAGAATTTGCGGATGCAGAACAGCAAGTTCTTGGTCTGAAAATAGATAAGCCTTTAGAAGATATTAGTCCGAACGATATTATCAAAACAGGAGGAAGTCAAGATTTAGCTGATAAATGGAGTAACTATTCGGATAAGGCAGCGGTACTGTATACAAAAGATAAGTCGGGAAACTATAGTGTTGACCCTTCGGGTCTTAGCAAAGAAGCGGCTTTCAAGACGTTTCCTGCCACGGAAAACCATCCTCCATCTGTGGTTTTGAATCCATTTGCTTCTGAAATAATTAATCGTGCTCTGGAGAAAACTGATGGTGTTCGTCCCGATAGTTGGTTAGGGACCAACATAAACAGACGTGAACTTAACCAGATTACCTTAGAAATCCAAAAACAGGCTGATTCTTTACCAAAAGAACAAAGACAAGGGTATGATTGGGCGATTTCTTCTCTGCGACAAATGGGAAATAACCCAGGAGATTCGTTCGTTTTGATGCAAGATCGATCAAATGTTCAGAACACCTATAATCACGAAGCTACACATACTTGGTTAGATCAAAATAAATTACCCGATAAGGTAGTCAACGGTTTTGTAAACAGTCCAGATCCTGTGGTCCACAAAGCGGTAAAGTTTTTATTAAATTTAGGTTATCACCCAGGTGAACTATTCGAGGAGATAGGTACCCATCTTTCCGAAGGTGGAGAAGATTTAAAAGAATACGGAGATTTATCTAAAGCAGAAATTAAAGATCTAGCTAAAAAATACTTTTCATTATATAATAAAGATGCTCTGAAATCTCTTCCTTCCGAGCATTCAAACGTGCAACAGGCACTCAAGGATATAGGTCATGCAAATATTAACCAAGGAGCAGGTCGATCAGTACCTCAAGGGACGACTAGAGGACTTGCACCGTTCCAAAAAAGCCAGCATCCTGGCCTCCCAGAAAATCTCGTCGAACTCGTCCACAACGCAAAACTCAACGACAAACAACGAACCTACGTCTCAAAATTCATAAACGCCTATCATGACGTTGCTAAAGGGCTAACTGACAAAGAACAGGAAATCTACCAAAAACTTCGTGACCGTGACGATCAAAATTGGAACGAAGCCTCTACAAATGGTTTGATCCACGACAAAATCGAGAACCACATTCACCACGTGTGGGGCGAAGATTCTGACATCGGAAACCGTCTGATCCAGCAGGCTCGCACTGGCATGTTTGATACAAATGTGACCCAAGCCCGCAAACGTGTGTGGGATACCTACGCAGAAGGACTGCTACGTGGCCGCCAATTGGTTACAGACGATCCTGTAGCTATTATTGGGCACGATCTAGGCTCTATCCAAAAGGCTGCGGCAAACCGCCAGCTAATCGACTTCCTGCGCGATCATAACGTGCGTGGATCGGACGGTAGACCCTTGACTGTGTTGTCTGGAGAAGGTCACGTTGTCCAGAACGCCGATGGGTCAGATCCATCCCTGATGATCAACCCAAACCGTGTTCGCAACATTCACATTGCTGATCACTTGATTGACCAAATGAGGCAGTCAGGAGAATTAGACAGATTCCTGCAACGCGGAGACATTGTTTCTACAACTTCTTCAATTCGTCCTGATAATATTGATCAGTTCATCAACAAGTTTGAAAATAAAGCCACGGGCCAAACCCCTCAGTACGACGCGGAGGGGAATGATGTGCTGCGTAAGGACATACAGACACTCAAGAACGTGAAAAATGGCACTGCTCCAGCCTCTGCTTTGGGTGACCTAAACGCTAAGTATGTAAAATCTACATACGCATGGCATCCGCAGGACTATGTTACTCCTCGGGATAAATCTCTGAGTGGATGGAACTGGCTGGCTAAGACAGACGACGGAACCAACGTAATTTCCCGGTCGGATATCAAGTTCCATCCAGAAATAGCCGACTACATGATTAATCGTCTCGGGTTGGAAAAATCATATCTAAAAGAGAACAAAGGAATAGGAAAGATAACAGGACCAATTCTCAAGGGCGGAGGCGCAGCCAAGAAAGTGCTGCTCAGTTTCTCGCCATTCCACTTGCAGCAGGAGGCTCTACGCGCAGTTATGATGGGTGTGAACCCGCTTAAGATTCATCCAATCGGTGAACTAAATGCTCGTCCAGACTTGAAAACGACAGTTGAAAACGGATTGACAATTGCCCCTGACCGCAATGCAATCCAAGAGCACTCCGCAGGCGTAGCGTCACACAGTGCTATTCTATCCAAGATTCCAGTCATAGGTAAGGCGCTGGATTGGTATCAGGATTTCCTATTCAACCGCTATATCCCCTCCATGAAGGCGCAAGCGGCTGAAATGATGTTCGACAAATACCAGAAAGCGCATCCCGACTGGACTAGAGACGCCGTTGGTAAGGCTACAGCAGAGCACGTCAATAATGCGTTTGGCGGCCAGAACTGGCGTGCAATGGGCCGTGCGACAGCTACGCAGGATTGGTTTCACTTGTTAGCATTAGCCCCAGATTGGGTCGAGTCGGAAGCCAGGGCAGCCGCATCTATGATGCGTGGTGGATTGGGTGGTAGAAATTTTACTAGAGAACAAGCCGCAAAAATGGCATTTGGTTTGTGGGGCGTCGCACGAGTCGCAAATTTAGTTAACACCGGCGATATGCACTTAGAAGCACCGTTCGGTTTTGCCGTAAAAGATAAAGATGGCAAAGAGAATATTTATTCAGTTCGTACCCTCCCAACAGACGTTCTTCATATGGCATCCGACCCTGTAGGGTTTCTGAAAGGACGTATGAGTCCTTTTGCCAGAATCGCAGAAGAAGTAGCCACTGGACGAGATAATTTCGGACGTAAACTACAACCGGGCGATCTTGCTGTAGACATAGGTCGTAATATGGTTCCTCTTCCTTTTCAGGCACTGGGACAGATAGCTTCTGGAGACACCTCAAGCGTAGGAAACGTTGGACAAGTTCTTAAAGCCAGTGGTATCACAGTTACTCCCTACAGAACAGAAGCCGAAAAACTAGCGTCCAACATTGCATCGGAAAAATCAGAATCAGGTCTACCACTGAATCCAGAGAAATTACGTAGATCCCAAGCTATATCTAAATTCGAAGACGATATTCGGGCAGGCAATCTAACTCTTGCGCAGCTTAACGATGCCAAAGATTTTGGTCCACTTACTGAATCCGAACACAAGAAAATACTTACTAACATAAAATTGACGGCGGGGATGGACCCGCAGACTGCACGAATGGTTTCACACGTATCCAGATTAGATATGCCATCTGCTCTTCAAGTGTGGGATGCTGCTACACCGTCAGAAAAATCAGCTTTGGCTAAGACTCTTATAAAGAAGAAAAATAACTACATGGCTAAGGCGTACAAAGAAATGACGCCAGAAGAGCGTCTTTCAGATCCTACGTTTCGACGAGTGAGACTTCTATGGCAACAAAACGAACAACCATAAATTATTAACCCTGACCGAATAAGTCAGGGTTTTCTTTTATATAACGTATAAACTGTTTATAGGTCTTATCTTTCTTACTTGTGTTACAGAACCTACACGAGGGAACTAGATTCGAGGGCCAATTCGTTCCTCCATGACGTAGTGGAATCATGTGCTCTACTTGAACCGTACTATCATCTAGTTTACAGCAGCAATATCTACATTTTCGACCATGATAGTTAAATCTTGCTTCCCATTGCTCTGGATTACAAAATCCTGGCGCACCGTTTTTACGTGCTCTTTTTAAATGATCGTACATTTTAACTTTATCTGGATTAGCGGATTTCCAGTTTTTATTATTCTGTCGAGAACGCTCGTTGTTATCACGATGCCATTTTCTTCTTTTAGGAAGCACTTGCTCTACGTTATCTCGGTAGTACTGTTTAGAATATTCTTTAATATGTTCAGCGTTTCTTTCTCGCCAAGCTTTCATCCAAGCATTAATTTTTTCGGGAAATAATTCACGTCGTCTTTTTGACCTAGCAGCAACGAATTCTTTATTGTTTTCTCGCCATGCTTTAGTTCTTAGTTTTGAATACAATTCATTACAAGCGCAACAATGCGTACCTTTTCGAATCGATTTAAACTCGTCAGGCGACTTCCATTGTTCACACTTCTTACACCACTGTAGTTTAATACAAACCTCTAAGTCACTGAAATATAACTATATTATATCAAATTTTTAGAGAAAAGTCAACAAAAATCTTCACCTTTTATTCTCCTAACGTCATTACTCAACAACAAGTATATACGACAAAACCCCTCAATTGAGGGGTTTTTATTTGTCCAGAAAACGGACGGTTATCAAAATCGTTTGTGTCCTATATGATAAACTTTGCTACGCGGACAAGGATAGGCTGATAGCATAGCGCGTAAATAAGGTTTGTACAGACCCACAGTTTGCTTAATGTGTTCAACGCTGGCGCGAGCAGCCTCCAAAGTACCGTATATAGTCTTTTTGCAAAAAGAACATTGAGGAGCCGATGGTGTAAATTTTTTCATTGATAATCCTTTACACGGCGAATAAAATCTATAACAGCTATACCTTCATTGCTAACTGTATCCAGTACACTATATTTCTTCAGATATTTTCGAACCAGCTTTTCCGCTTTTACTGACCGCTCGGGGTACAAACTTCGTAACGCCTTTGTACCAATTACACCTACTTCTCCGAGAAAAGCTTCAGTATCCGCGATTTTAACCATTTTCCATATATCAGGATTTAGATGATAAGACTTGTAGTGCTTGTTTGACAAATGCTCTCTGAATATAGTATTTAGAAGATCGGCTTCCATTAGTCGAGTCTTATCTTCCTTAAACGGGGTAGGGATGTCCGAAAAAACCGTTTCTGAGGCATCATGTAGTATCGCGATCCCTTTGGCTTCTTCACATACGAGATCTTGAACGACAAAAGAATGCAACAACACGCTCCAAAACTTCAATCCGTGCCCAGCAAACCTACAGATGCGGCCAAGAGATACGGCGATGTCCTCAACACTGGGTGCTTGGTACCCGGGACCTATCTTTTGCCCCGAGTGGGAGAATATAAATGGCTTTGGATGGTGAAGACCTTCTTCGCTAATTGGCATTTAATTCCACCTCCTGTAAACGATCCAAAATAGACGCGAAGGAGGCGATAAGGTGTTTTCTTCCATTCTCTGTCATATTTCCTAAACCTTTTTCGGTCATTACTTTTTTAATACGCGGATCTAAACCATTTCTTATACCTAAAGGCGACAAAGATGCGTGACATAGATTAAAATGTTTCCAATAATCAGGGTCGTCTTTTGTGATACCAGATTCAAGCAATAGTTCATTAGTTTGCATGATCCGCTCCATCTATAAGGTAGTTAAACAACGTGGCCGCTTGACGGCCAAGAAGGTATGATTGACCTCGGCGTGTCACCAAAAAGTAGTCAGCTTGGATTTGGTAGTTCTCTATCTCGGAAGAATGATTGGGGTCGCGATCCCGCGATACCCACTCGACGTTATCGGCCACGTAAGCTTGGACGCGAACTATATTTCCACCCAAATCCCTGACTGCTTGTGCTTCGTTGAGATATCGTACGTTTGGTATAATCGCGACATCAGCCTTTCTCTCCCGAACGTCTCTCTTCATCATCCTGATCCAGTAGTCGGGATGTTCCTCTCGGCGCTGAGTACCCACAACCACAAGCTGCTCAACTTCTTTTGGAGTAAGATCCTCCCTGGATTTTCCAATAGGAATTAAACCTTGGCTGATAGCATCCTTCAATACGTACGCGCTCAGTTCAAATATTTCCGCAGTCAGTCCTTTTTTGTTTGCTTCTTTTACGACAGATTTCGCTACCGTCGATTTACCAGATCTGCAACGACCGGTCACTCCTATAGTAATCATATTTCTCCTTATTTCTTGTATGAGGACATCCGCCCTTAGCTTTAGCAAAATTACAATTCATGCACAATAATTGAAATCTATCTTTAGGAAAATTGTTTCGTATAAGCCACCTATAAAATGTTGCTCCTACGCAAGATCGATCATTTCCGGTAGTAGATAGTTCTCGTCTATGCTGTGCTCCATCGTCAAATATATGATCGATGGTTAAAAATTCAGGAATATCTATATCACATCCTGGACACTGACATTTTCTACCGTACGCATCTAAAATCAAATTTCTTTCGTGTATTCGTTTAACTCTTTCTGCTTGAATGCACTCGACACACTGCTTAAAACTTTCTTTAGGTGGATTTCCGCATCTACAGAACCCGGCGTCTTGGTTTCTCTTTTTGATAGCTTTACTTTTAGCAGTTATACAACTCTTACACCAAGCCGCAGCGCCTCTCTTCTTTCTTAGATTAGGCGTAAAACAATCACGAGATAGAAGATTATTGCATTTTGAACAAACTATTTCTTTGGGTAGAGAATCTATATTATGTAAGTTCCATTCCAACATTTTCTCAGCATGTTTTTGATAGGATCTGTTAAACCTCTCTGGGTTGTTCGCTCTGTGTCTTCTATTGCTTTCGTTAGCACATATTCTACAACCGTGACTCTTGGTTGTATTTTCAGGAGTTCTTTCGTGTCCTCGTAAGCAATGTGTTTGTTTTTCTTTAGACATGACTATTAATCCGGATCAGTGTACATGGCGATAGTTACGATACCGGACGACTTCTCCCACACGAACGCTTCACTTGATCGCAGGTTCCCAACAAAACCATGATCTGCGTGGTAGTCATCCACTCCGCACAAGGCAGGCAGAATACGTACTCGGACACCGTGGTTCTCATCTCCATCCTTTAGTATGATCAACTCAGATTGACTTGTGTGCTTATGACCAGTGTGGGCTTCTCTATACTTGGTAGCCCCGAACATTTTTGGCTGTTCTGTGGCCATCAAAATAGGCAAATTTGACAGTTTTGTCTTGTGACCGTGAGTCCACAGTAGCATATTACTACCGTACTGGTAGTACTTTCTCATTCGAGGACTGTTATCTATTTCCACATCATCGTATCGAAAGAAGAACATCTCCAGACTAGAGCCTAAAGAAAATACGGACAGAGAATCATGATTACCACTTACCATCACAACCTTGATTTTTCTAGCCAAAGGACGAAGAGCTTCGATAGATTTAATCATGGTATCGCGTACTAGAGTAAATACTTTGTGGTACCGTCCGTCGGTAGAAACTGGAGTTCCTTTAGTCGTAGTTCCTTCAGCAGTGTCACTCTGAAATAAATCATTTCCGATAACCATGACTATTTCATCAAAAGTGAAAGTCTTTGTGCGATCAATAAGAGTGTTAAATGCTTCCCAATAAATCTTTTCCGCGACCTTTATATCATAACTTTTGCTACCAGTTTCTGGTTGCCAACCAAGTTTCCCGAAATGATGATCAACGAGCGCAAGCTCTAACATGTAAGAAGAGGTCTTAGGTTTAAGAACTGGAGGAGGTTCTGGAGAATAGTTCTTTGCTTTTTCCTTAAGTGCTTCGATCTCCTTGATAGCGTTCGCTACGTGAACCTTCTTCTTCAGAAACGCTTTAACTTGGAACAAAGGCTCAACAACCAAATCTCCCTTTTCGTTCTTAGCTCCCATCTCATACTTGTTACAAACGAAACGTTCTGCCTCCCAGACCAACAAATCTACCTTACAGTATTCCAATAACTCTTCCAGCGTGTGAATCCGCGTTTTCGGAAGAGAAATAGTCCAGTCATTTCCAGAAACTTCTGACTGCTCTGTCAGAATCTGTCCATTTTCTGGACTTTTTTCCCCAAGAGTCTTAAGCACGGTAGTGTTGTGAACACCAAATCGTTCTCCCAGTTTTCTGCTGGACAGTGAAGGATCTAGTCGTTTTGCTTCCCGGATTTTTTCTTGTAACTCGGTGGAAATTTTTTTATTTGTCATGGTTTCACCAAAACGCACAGGACTGTATAGTGCGTATCTTTGTCAGGAAATAGCCGTACTCCTGGAACCGCGTAGTAGAAATTAAGGTCCTGACCCTTGGTTCTCTCGATTCGAACTAGAAGGCTGTATTCTATCGGCAGGCAGGTTCGGATTTTACCATCCAAGCCAACTACATAAGCTCCGCCGTCCTTGAATTCCGTGACTATTGTTGGTGGAACGGTATTTGCTTTATAATCTTTTGCGGAAATAAGCATGCTCAAAGCAAGGAGAAAATGGGTCATTTTGAATCCTTGTCTGTGAAGGTTGTCGTAAAGTCGAGGTATAACCAGCTTCCGACCAGAAACACGCCAGCAATGATGTCTCCAAAATGATGCGTTCCGAACCCATATATAACCAGTGTGGCTGCGCTGTATCCGATTAAAACCCCGTGTATGAACTTTTTCATACTTCCTCCTCGTACTCAGTCAGAGTAAACTCTATACTGCTGTCTGTCAAGTTGTGTAGTAGAGCGACCTCTACCATTTTCGATATTTCCTCGAAACAGCCGTCATCTTCGTCCCGCAATTCAACCAAAATCTTATGATATGTAGCCACTACCGACCACCTTTCCTGTCCCGTATATTCATAGTACTGCTTTCGCTACCAACCCGGCCCCGATACCAAGTCCAGTAAGAAACCACTTCAGTTTTGACTTACGACCTTTTGCGGTCACGCTCTTGATTTTATCGTTGCACACTCTATCTGCATCTGTCAATTGAAGGTTCAAACCGTCCACCTGCTTCTTGTAGTCTGAGTTGAGACTAGTTGAAGAGTCCAGTTGTTGATTCTTTGACTGGATGATTTTTTCATCGTCCGCGAAATTCTGCTGTAAGGTGGGGACTTCTTCTAGTTGAGAGACAGTGGCTCGGGAGGCGGATTCGTCGGCCAACAGTCCGGATGGGGTGTTGGATACGGTTCCTTGAGGGACGAGCAGGTGCCAGCGAGCGCCTAGATCACTTAAAGGCAGAACCTGATCTTTTTGCTGCTGAACTGTGGTAGCTTGGTTACGCTGGGCAATGACTGCGAGTAATTGTTGGTTTTGAGCGGCCAACTGGGTGGACAGAGATACGTACTGTTGGGTTTCTGTATCAATCTTCTGAGCCAATTGCTGGTTTTGCTGTTGTTGCGTGGTCAAAACTTGTTGCGCAGCAGTTAACTTCGCATCGTCGTTTTTGGACGAGTAGTTCAGCCACTTATTGCCTAGCCAAAGCGCAACAGCCAAACCCAGAACGACTAAAATTATACGTTCATGTTGTTTTAACCAGCTAACAGCTTGCGCTGGAGATTCGATAATTATGTTAGGAGTACTTGGAGTTGTGCTCATTCGATTCTTCCTCTTTTCCGCAGTAGAACTTTTGCAGGAGCAACGTACTCATCCACCGCGAGACAATCCCTTCCTTCTGACATAAGAGCACGAGTCATGTATAATGCGTACAACACCCGTTCTGCGTCGTCTCGTTGTATACGAATTTTCTCAGCTTCGTTCCACAACTCGTCGTAATTTTGTTGAGTGATAACTTCGCTGGTTTCTGTTTCAGTTGAATTTGGAGTTGTGCTCATGGAGTAGTTCAGCCGCCTTTATTAGAATTTTTGGATCATCGTGACCCCATTTTAACATACTGTTACAGGCCCAGCAACTAAGCGAACGTATCGAGAAACGAAGCAGCACGTGCTTGACGGCTTTAATAGCTTCCGATTTGGTTCGCAGAACAAACTCAACATTCAGTTTAGGATAGCGTGGGTCTACGGTCTGAGCCCACCATCCTTTTTCTGTTTTTCGGGTCCGAATCTTGGCGTGTACAAGTCTGTGGTCGTGCTCTACGTGTAAGGCTCTGCCGGTAGGAGGCCTACCACAAATCTTGCAGACACCGCCTTGTCGTTCCAGCATCTGCTCATATTCCTGCTCGGTTATACCGTATTTTTTGAGTAGGTCTCTGTTTCTGCGGTTCTTATCAAATTTCTTTGGCATTTGGCTATCCAGAAAAGGGACTATTGATGTGTTTTGGAATTGGTACCGTCTAAAAACGATTTGTGAAGATTGTAGATAAGTTCAACGGCTTCGTTGGTAATGAACGTACATCCAACTTTTATTCCGTCTTCGTAGCTTCGGATTATTGGAATATCCGAACTTGAAAAATTAAATCTATGAAATACAGTTTTTCCGTTTGCAAAAATTTTTGTACTGCAACCGTGAGATGTTATATTCAATTGATCAGTACTTTGATGTTGACTAGCATTAGATTCGACGTAGGATCGTCCGGTTCCCATATTATTTCTCTCCAAAGTACGTTGTGCGTCCAATCACAGCTAGTCTCGGAAACTTAGCAGAATTAGAAATTATGTTTCGGGCAAACCAACCTCCGGGTTGGATATACTTCAGATTGGCATAGTACACCGCTCCGTCTGTACGGTCTATCAATTCGCCTCTATAAAGATCGTCGATATTCTCAAGCAACTTTCCGAACTCAACATCATTTTCAAGCGGATACTTATCCAGTTGGAGATCTCCGGGAATTACCATTGAAGAAAATTGGTTCTTCGCGGTCACGTTCATATATTGATTTCCGTGGTTCCATCCCCGTTTCGCCCGGTTGTTAATTACATGAGCAATAGCCATCTCACCGGCGTATAAATCCTCTCGATTTTCTCTCCAGCAACACAGACAAACAATGGAGATTTCATAATCCTGGCTCGTGACTGCCTGCTCTACCAGATGTTTATGGAACTCAGGGTCTCGGGAATCTGGAAAATGATGGGAAGGTTGATCTGCGGCCAAGCGCCAAGCTTTGAGAGCGTTTACGGATTTTTGGAATGTTTCGAAATTCATTATTCTACTACTCCATCTGCGCACAGTGACATAAAATCTGGCATTGCAGCATCTTTTATGGATTTATTGACCTCGGGATTGGCTATTTCGTGGGTCCAAACAGGCCGTCCCAGTTTTTCTTCAATGTACTTATGGAAATCATCGAAGGGACCAGCCATGTATCCCGTATAAGCTGCGATTATTGCTGCCTGTTCTCGGGTAAGTTTTTGCATTATTCTACTATCCCTTCGCCGTCCGGAAACTGGACAACATTACTCGGTCGCGGAGACTTTAACGGCCTGTAGGCTTGGAGAAAACTCTGGAGACAGCCCTTCGAGCAGAAGGACCGCTTCGTGTTATCGTAGCTCACGATGTAGAGCACTTCCCAAGCATCATCCGGTACGCTGTCAGGGTTTTGGGGGTCTAAAGTAACTGACTTTATCGTCCGTCTCTGAGACTCGGAGTCAAATCCACCCCTCTGACAGTTTGTATTTTCACAAACAATTGTAATGGTCTGTGCAACTTCAACCAAAGATCCTGTGAATCTTTCACCATTGTATTCTACTGTAATTTTTTCGTCAAGTGTTACTGGCATAGTTTCTTCAATTCCTTTAAAATTCTTTGTTTATGATACTGTAAGCGGCCAATCGGTACGTTTGCGGCTTTTGCTAGCTGACTTACGCTATATCCTTGATAATAAACATCGTATAGCAGTTCTTGTTCTTCGGGTTTCAAACATTCTACCGCATCGCGTAATTTTTCATTCGGCTGTTTCGCTGCGGTGCCCGTATCAAAAAATGGTACCAAATGAACATTTCGCAGAGGACGCTGAGAACTCAACAACTCGTTCCGGCACATCACAAATACATACCCCTTGGCTGCATCCTCTCCCCTGTTCTGCTCCACCTGAGTAATTCTATCTGACGCCCGAAGGATCGCCACATAACAGTTTTGGGTGAGATCCTGCTTGTCCGAGCCAAATATTTTGCGACCGTAAATGTTAACTGCTTTTTTTATCTGTGGTTCCCATTTTAAAAGATTCATTTGGCCCTAGTTTACTGAATACTCAGTATGTTTTTGAAGTCCACACCGTGGTAATTGTTCTAGGTGCCCGTACGCGTTTTTCAGAAAGCGTGACAGCAACCGCTTCTTCTAAAGTTTCACGATGAGCGCAGGTCAGACGAAGGTCCGATACATCATCGTAAGTCTCTACAATCCAAAAAGTTTTATTTTTCAGCAAAGTATCGTTTCCTGTACCGTCGTAGGATCTTTTAGTAATTTTTATAGAACATACCGAATCTACCACTTCTAAAAGAGTCTGTAGTGCTGGACAGTCGTTGATTAGTTCCCGTATGTTGCGATCTTCTGATTTCATTGTGTTATTCCTGTCTATTTGAAAATATTTGAGATAAAAATTCTAAGATACTGAACATGAACAATCCTGCCCACGCGCTGTGCATCCACGTTCCAAAACAAAAAGCTGCACATAAATGAAAAAATAATCTGCCGAAAAGACTCAAAAATAACCGTAGTTTAAACATATTTTCTTCTGAGTTCATTGTCTTCCTCCCCATCTACGATCTCCATGATAAGAATCAGCCCGCCCTTGATGGCACGCATGACAAATAAAGTTACAATTTTCCATACTAACTTCTCCTCCAGAGCTTTTTGGAACAATCTCGTTCAACTCCCCGTTGTCCCAGGTAATCCGTTTACCGCAGTCCTCGCATTCACCCTTAGACCGCTCAAAAACCTGCTGCCGTATAGTCTTGACTGCCTCTGCTCTAGGCCACTGTTGCACTGTCTCAGAAGGTAACCGCCAAGCATCCGCGTTTGTCCGGAGGATGCGGTATATCTTGGACTCGCGGATTTCCACAAAGACGAGCTGTTTAGCCACTACGCCTCTGCTTATCCATTTGTTCGTGATGTTTCAACCAGTTTTTAGCATCTTCGGATAGATCTTCCCAAAGATTGCATAGCACCACTATCGCTCCCAGTTCACACGCAACCCTCGTGGCGTAGTCTAGTGCTGCCTTCATCTGAACTGGCTCGCCCCAATCTTGATTATCTGAACACGGCATATTTATTGTCCCGCCAAATATTTAACTAACTCAGGGTTTTCATAAAACAGTTCCGTCAGATACTGTGACAGCCTATAAATTCCTTCATGTTTTTCTGGGGTAGAGGAGTTCCAGTAGAGATTATTCACATCGCCATCTTTGCTTTCGGTGCAGGTTCCTGCGTGCAGGATCTCATGGAATAGTGTATCTCTTTGGTTTGCAACAGTTAGTCCGCTTTTTACGAGAATCTCCTCGTCCTTGCAGTTCGTCTCACCAAATATGTGATGGTTATCCATGTAATTTGTTTCATCGAGGATAACCACCCAGCGATGACCGCGAATGAACAAAATATGCGGAAAATCAAACCCTTGGATTTTAGTTTCAACTTGTACTTTGACAACATCGGGTTGGTTTCCGCAGCCAAGAGTTGAGGTCAGGAGAAACACAGCGAGAAAATATTTCATATTACCCTCCGTATGTAGATCTAAATTCCATGCACAAACGCAAAAATGTCAATTTGTTCTGCTCATGTTCTGGAATATCGTGCGGAATAACCGGGTCTACCTGTCTGGTCATTTCAATAGTATCTTCAATTAGAATTTTCTCTTCGGGGGTCACGAAGAACCCACCTAACTCCCACCATGAACCCTTTTCCTGCGGAACTTCGTGTAGCTCACTGGAGACATCCGCTCGAAACTGATCAATATCTTTAGTTCGGTCGAGAGCAGCATCGATCAGAATTTGGGGAACTATCTTTCCTGAACTTTGAACGTACTTTTTGAGCACCGAAGCCCGTGTAATACCCATCTCTTCAAGTTGCTCGTCACTCAGTTGCGAACCGAGAGTTTCGATCACACCCACACAGACGTATACTTGCGACCGCTTTTTCTGAATCTTTGGCTCCAAGCTAAGTACATACGCGCCAAAACTGTGCGCTCCGTAGGTCTTCCAGTACTTCTTTGATCGCACCTTGTGGACACGAGACCCCAGCTTAACCCAACTGGTGTTGAGATCCCGTTCGCCGGTTGCGATACCCTCCGCAATCTGGTCAATCTCATCTTTGAGACTCTGCGCTTCGAGTAGTTCTTCTACTGTTAGTTCAGTCACTTTTTCTTCCTTATCACGGTAGTTGTCCAGAATGTATCTGGCAGGAGTATTATAAATCCGAATATACCTATTAAAAGTCCTATAGACACAGCCCAAAACAAATCAAACACAGTAATATCCCTGTATGGTGGCTGCCTTTGCATCATTATCACACTTACTATCCCACTCAACCACCACGCAGCCAAGAAATAAATCATTTGCTTTCCTGTCTTAAAACTTCTTCCCATATACTTTCAGCGTGACGAACAGCCGTTTGTATTTCTATCTCGGTAGGTCCACGCAAAGTACGATTTGCTTCCAATTTAACTGATCCAGATAAGAGAGTTGCCGCCATTATCGCCTTAAGATCATTTAATTCCATTATTTTTCCATCCTCTTTTTCAAATCTTCTAACGCAATTGGTGTATAATCTATAGCTTCGACGCTGAGATTTATGTAGTTCCCTTCTGGAGAAGGATTTGCGTGTATGTGTCCGTGGGCGTTTGCTTTAAACCGTCCCATATTTTCTGGATGAATCGGAATGTGTGTAAAAATTATATTATCGAGCACGCGAATTCCGTAAATCTCATCAAAACAGGAAAGATAGTCTTTGGTCTTGTACACATCGTGATTTCCTCTGACCAATCTTTTATGTCCATTACAGCGGGAAACAGTACCTATATCTCTTCGTTTCATGGCTACGTCACCAAGGTGATAACAGTGATCTTGCGGGCGAACCACTGAGTTCCATCGATCAATTATATGTTCGTCCATCTCTTCTACGGAAGAGAAATCTCGTAGTTTGGTGCCGTCCAGCTTCAGAAAGTTTAGGATGTTAGCGTGCCCGAAGTGGGTGTCACTTATGAAGAACAAATTCGCCACTACTTTTCCATCCTCGCTAACAAATATTTCTTCTCTTTACTCTGAAGTACTATGAAATTTTTACCTACCGAGTAACTACAGGTTACTTGTCCTTCTACTCGTTCAAAGAAATCGTTCAGGAATTTCCAGTCAAAGATGGCAGTAAACGCTAACTCGTTTCCTCTTCCCCGCAGGGTCTGGTACGCAATTTCATCTTTTCCGTGCGTACTCTGGTTTCCGGTACGAAGTTCAAGATTCTGCGCCCACGTCAACTTGACTGCCCTGGTTTCCTCGTTCATTACAGCTTCTAAGCGGCCAAGCGCTTCGCGGAATTCTCCTGCATCCACTCTTGCAATAAAATCACAACCTGTTGGAAACAAACGTTTTGCATCTGGAAATTTATCCGTAAATTTGTTCGCACGCGCAGTAAATTTACCACTCTTAATAATACTAACACGAGAGTCGTCAAAAAGCAAGGTTTTTTCATCAGAAAGTGTGGGAATTATTGGAATTAGTGACGAAGGTAACAGCACCGAAAAGGATTGTTGCACATCCGCAGGAATCGATAAACTTGCGATACGTTTACCATCCGTTGCGATTGCTTCGATTGACCCCCCGAGCGGATCTTCCGTGCCGACCAAAGAGACCATCCCAGAATATGTCAACCCCGTTTGCTTGGAATCTGGAGCAATTTGGACGAACTTGATCAGCTCTTGTAAAATTGCCGTGTTGAGGCAGATTTGCAAGGCATCAGCAGGCTCGTACCGCCAAGCGGTTTTTGCTTCTTCCAAATCGATTCTGGTCTTGTTTGAGACAAGAGAATAACCCTTGTCCGTTTTCTGGACAGATAGGATTCCAGACATGCGGTTAACGGAGGTTGTGAACTTTCGGCTTGGGAAAAAGTATACCACTTTTTCTGAATCTTTCAGGGACTCGTCCTCAACCCAGGCGGCTAGGTTCTGTTCCTTAGCGGCCAGTATGCCATGCTCGGTATCCAGGATAATTACCTCAGACTTGACCGCAGCAACGCGTTTGATGAGCGGTTTAAGAGTTGGTAGAACAATATTCATGGTCTAATTTCCACGGGCCAAGTAAATGCTGTCAGCACAAACAGCAATAATGCTAGCAGCAGTTCATGCCCGTTCGTTGGATAGTGAAACACTAAGTAGGTCGCGTACACGGCCATAAACAAGCCGCAACCTCTCGGTATTATATCGGGTAAAAGACGTAGTATGATATCAAATATCATTGAAACATGTCCTCCGGTTCTTCTTGATGACTGATTTCTAGGAACGTTTTTATGAACTCTGCCGCAACTGTGATGACGTCGAATGCGTTATTCATTTTGAAACTCCCCATACTTGCTCCAAGACATATTCTTTGCGGGTGGTTCTTTTAGGTATTCAATAGCTTTTTCCAAGTTCTCCACATGATCTTTGAAATGCCCTAGACCTGTATTGCAGTTCTTACAAAGTACACCACGAATACATTTTACGCAAGAGTAACCTTTCTTCGGGTGACATTTATAATCGTGATCCAAAGCCCATCTATTCGAATCGCCTTCATCTAGGTATCCGCAAATAAAGCATTTACGTTCGGTATAGTTTAAAAGATCTTGATGCTGTTCGTTAGTTATTCCCTGTTTTGTCGGTCTAGATCTTTCACTTTGCCATCTTTTGCAATTTCTTTTAATTCTGTCGAGATTTCGGCTGTTCCAGCTATTACGACACGCTGCCATCTTTTCGGGGTTATTTCGAGCCCATGCTTTGTTTCTTTCATTTATAAGTTCTTTGTTATTCACGTATCGTAAACGATGATATTCTTTTGCACACGCCTTACATACCCAAGCTTTCTTATCCCTACTCTTACTGGATTTAGGAAACAATTCTAGAGATTTCGATTCCTTACATTTTGTACATTGTTTTTCAATCATCACTGTGCGAACATGTCCTCTTCATCATGGTTACTCAATTCTAAAAAAGTAGAAATAGAACCTTGGAAATAAAGTTTAGCGTACGCAGCGCCTCTTCCTTTGGACCGAGCCTTTTTAAGATGAATCTCAGTTTCCGGTCCGTATTCATCCATCGGTGGATTTGCGGGATCGATATTTTTTACGACCTCTCTGTGTAAAAAATACACAGCGTCTGCATCCGCAGTTACGGCTTCGGAACCCTTAGCATCCGAAATATGTAGAGATTTTCCTTTTGTTTTTGAATCGGCTTTTCTCGGCTGTCCAATTACTATGAACTTCAAACCATAAGTCTGAGCCATATTTTTTATTCGCTGCATGGCTTGAGACTGAGCTTTAATTTCGTCTGATGCCGTACGAGTCAAAAAGTGAATATGATCCAGAACCACAACAGTCACCCCCAACCTCTTGACGGCGGCTTCTATTAAGTCTAATACTGAGTTTACATCAGTCAGAGTAGTATCTCTACCAACATAATACCGCAAATCCTTGATCAATGCAAATGTTTTTTTGTAGTCGGCTCCCGTCAAAGTGTTACGATCACGTGCTAAAACATGAGCGGCCACGATGTTCTTATACTCCTCTACACTAAGCTCGCATTGGTACGAAAGAACGATTTCTCCGTGTTTTCTAGCTCCGTGCAGAGTTGCGTTCATCCATAGCTGAGTTTTTCCGCAACCAGTGGATGTGGCGGTTGAAAACACTACCGCGCCGGGAACTAGAATCGCCATTTTATCTACCGATGGCCAAGGAAATTTTAGCCTATTGGGGTGGTCAGTTAACGTTCCTTCATCGTGAGATAGCATACTGTCAGCCAATCCGTAAACTCCGGGCATCGGCTGGCTTTTCGACCGGGCGATAAGTTCATTAAAATGGTCCTTAAAGGCGTTTACGTCCATTTTATTGCACCTTATGAAAGTTTCGTTCGCATCCTTGTAGCCATCGGGCCACTTGACCAGAATTGCTTTATCACCGAAATCCTGTTTTAGTCGTTCCATCGCCTTGATACCGGGACCTTGATCGCAGTCACCCGCCAGGATAATACCGTCTGCGCATTCAAGCGCATCTCTCAGTTCTGGGGTCAGGGTGAATCCGGACATAGGAAGGGCTACAGATCGAAATCCGGCCTGCTCCATAATAATCCGGTCCGGTTCCCCCTCCACGACCACAATTGGTTCAAAAGGGTCAATACTCTCCAACCCAAACAGAGTAGTTTTCATACCCGGTTGACGCGCCGTAATCTTTTGTATCACAGAGCGGTACTTGATTAGAACAACTTTATCATCCTCGAAATAAGGAAATGCGATCCATCCCTTGTTGCGAACTTCTTGGATTTTCGGGTCCTTCTCGCCTATTTTTCCCAAATCCTGCCGAAACCCAACATGCAATCTCTTCGCAGTCTCGTAGGTAATTCCCCTCTGTTCCTGAAGCCACTTCATTCCCTCTGAACTGCTCGCAAGAGCGTCTTCCAGCTTTTTGTATTCAGCCAAGGTGAAAGTTTTATACTCCTTTGGCTTCTCTTCTAGTGGCTTGAAGATTTTATCCACGTGAGATTTTTTAGGATCGGAACCAAGAAAATCTTGCACCGTTTTGACTGCTTCGTTGAAAGTGCATTTATCCGTTTTCTGGACAAAAGACAATATATCTCCGCCACCGCACCCGCCGAAGCAGTGCCACAACCAAAACCCACGAGAGTCTTGGGATACAGTAAACGATCCCGACTTTTCACTATGCAGCGGGCATATTCCGAAAAGATCCTTCCCGCGTTTCTCCAGTTTGGTTTTGCTGGAATACAGTCGAAGGACCGACGGGTTACACTTTATGCTTTCGAGTTCTTCAACAGGGACAGACAAAGGGCCTCACTTAATCGTGCTTGATAGTTGCGTTTTCTGGAATACATCCACACTTCTTCATGATGATTTCAGTGTGCTCACAGTCGTATGTAGTGTGAAAAGTGATTGCATCTATCCTCGCAACTTTATTACCTAGAGGTATACGGCTCACATTCCTAGCTCCTCTTCTATGAATTTTTCTATATAATCTATTTCGACTGTTTCACCAGCATGATACGTTTTCTTCTTAGAAAATACTCTATCGGCTATTTGTTTCTTTTCTTCTAATACCATTTTCCAGCATCCAAGTACTTCATCGAGAAACTCTTGAGGACTGATTTCAGACCAAATTGCATTTCTAACAGAATCGTATATTTTGTCAGTTATTCTCAAAGGTATACTCACAATTCTTCCTCCACGTATTCTTCCTCAACATCATTTTCAACTCCAGCTTGCGCCGCAGCTAAGGCTTCTTTAGCCAGTGTATCACGTTTTTCAGTCTGGTATTTCTTAGCTTTCCGCGCTTCGATACGAGTTCCAGCCTGTTCAATGAAATTCTTGGCTGCGAACTTGATACTGGAATCATCTACGCTATTCCAGAACTCCGCAAAGGCTGTAGTCACCCCGTCTTGGCCGTATTGTTGTACCAAAGAAGCCAATAAAGGACGCTGTTGGTTGTGGAAAAACACCTGAGAGTTGCTTATTGAAGCAATTTTTGTCTCCACATCCTGAAGCGCGGGGCTTTTCACCGCAGGAGTTGCGGCGATTCCGCTACTTAAACTCCGCAAAAAGATAGAAACAGGTTTTTTACCTGTAAACCCTATCTGAGAAGTTACCCAGTTTTCAAACTCAGCCAAGAGTTCGTCGTGCCCGTGAGTCTTCACCGCTTCCTTAAGTTCCTTAGCCCACTGCTTGCGCGGCTCTACGATCCCAAACTGTTCCCTGCACCCGTTTTCAATTTGAGTATCTAAGGGAAGAGTGGATTTGAGATTATTGACTATAGCTTCGCCCCACAGGTGTTTAGCCTCTTCTAGTGGAATTTCTACCTGTTGAGTTGTCCATTTTCCGGATGGATCGCGGGTACCCTCAACCTCTGGAGGCAAAGGCGGTAAATTTGTATATTTTGCTCGCTGAAAAGGAGGAGGCAGCCGACCTGGTTTTTCAATCCCAGTCCAGTGACCGTAGTGGCGACCCTTTTCCTCCCACCGTTGCAGCATGCCTGCTTTTTCAAACTCATCCAGAATTGTCTGTACAATTTCCGGGGTCACATCTGTGCGATTGTAAGAATACACAGTAGACCAGATAAGTTCTGCCTCGCACTCAAAACTACCGTTCGCCTCAGCTAAGGGAATAAGGTTCGCGTACTCGGCCCGAAATTGGACAGGGACTTTCTTCAACTTTTGAGACTTGTACAAACTACTGCCGTCAACTATGCGGGCGGGCATCATTTCTCTTCCATTCCTGTAAGTTTTAATAGTTCACGTGCTAGCTGGATACGACCTTCGTCGCAGCCCATAGAAAAGGCATCATCGTAGTTTCCACCAGAGGCATCGAATACGTTAAAGCCCCACGGATCGTTTGGTACAGGATCTGTTGGTGCGTTTTCCTGTGAAATTTTCTCTAGGTATTCTTTAAGATTTATTGACATTTTTCCTCTAAATTGGTCCAGACAAAGGTATACCATATCCCCACGCCGCTACTGCGTCGTCGCCTCTACCTACAAGCCATTTTGGAATAGGTTCGTCTTCTTCCTCGCAACCACATGGATTTTGAAGACACTCAGGACACAGACAAAATTCACCATCGCTCATAATTCTATTACTACTGGCTTGTTTACCACGCGGTACTGTTCGTCTACTTGAGACGCGTTCACAAAGATAGTATTGCCAATTTTAGACTGTCCATAAGAGCCGTGTATGTGGCCAAATAAATGGAGCTTAGGCTCAAAAATTTCATTGTATTTTCTGCTTAAATCTTGACAGCCAAGGTACTCGGAATTGTTGTATGGATCTACTTGATCCAAAATTCCCCAAGGAGGTCCATGAGTTACAAGGATATCTGTATCATTTGGGATCTTATCCCAATGCTTCTTGATGTCTTCTCCCCTGTGGCGCATAAAACTCCACTGCATGAATGCCGGGGTATAAGGACTTCCCCAAAAATTTAACCCCAAGAGACTGCATCCCGAATCTTCAAGATAGATCGTGTTCTCAAAGTAAGATAGTACTTCGGTCTTATCCTTCTCCAGATATCGGTCGTGGTTGCCGCCGATTAAAATTTTATGGGGATGGGGATGTCTGTTCCACCAGCGTGCAAACCTAGTAACCTCATACAGATCTCGACCCCCGTTCATGAAGTCGCCTGCGTGGATCAGGATGTCACCCTCTGGAACCTTTACCTGATCGTGCAGCCCGTGAGTATCGCTTATCAAAACTAATTGTGGCATTTACTTCATCTCTCCTTCCATCGTATCCTTATACCTGTGGCAGTGATCTACCCACTCTCCATTTTCATATTTCATACCGCCTACTTCATTAAAGCCGTATTTACAACATTCTTCGGGAATATAAATTTCTCCGGTTTCGTTTACATATTCTTGTTTCATTACCATGTTGAGGTGGTGGTCTTCCCAATAACAGCCACAGGTGCATGTACCGCTTCGATTCGGACCGCTATATCGAGGTTGATTCATTAAATTTCTTTCTTAAGACTAATCTCAGGGTGTTGTTTCAAATATTCTTCAAGTTCCTGTTTTCTCCGAAGAAGAGTACCTTCAGCGGCTCTAACACCGGTTTCTGCTTTTTCTACAAGACATTGAAAATGTGCAGCAACTAAAGACGGGATAGGTTGTGCTCCTACGCGGTACCACATTTGAGCGGAACCTCCACCCATGGGTATATAAAACTTATCTGTATCTGCGTAATGTTTTTCGTTTCTGTAATTATCGGCCCGGAACTCATAAATATTGCCGATTAAAGTACTTCCCTCTATATCGGATTCGTGTATCCATCCAGAATCTCCGTGTGCTCCAATTCCCCAGTAGGTATCTTTCGCCAATACAGAATTGCAGGTTCGATACACCACTGCAATACCGTGCTTACACCAATTGTTGTCAGGTTTGTAACGAATTACATCTCCATTTTTATAGTTCATAGTTCCTCCAAGTTATTTGCTGCGTCTTCCCACGCATCTGAAGAATTCTGTCCGTTACCTAAAATTTTGCCAAGAGAATTAGAGTATATAATGAAACCATCGTCCCAAGCATCCACCCAGAACTCTGCGTATGCTTCAGGAAAATAAGATAGTACTTTACGTTTTGCGTCACTATATCGGGGCTGATTCACAGTTTTACACTCTTTATATAGATTTTTAGACTCACAACTCCTCCAACCATTGGTTACTTAATTTCTTCTCCTGCTTACGCAGGCTTTCTCAGGCAACGCGTTGGCTAGTGCCATACGTTAACGCCTGAAGGGCCAACCCGGCCCCTAAGATATTCTTTGCTGCGTTCACATCTCGATCATCGATGTAACCACAAGGACAAGAATGAGTGCGAACGCTTAATGATTTCTGAACTATTTCTCCGCACTTAGAACATTTTTGAGATGTGTAATGTGGTGGTACTGCGATTACTTGACGACCAGCTTCTGCCGCTTTGACTTCAAGTAGATTTCTTAGCATTCCCCAACTGCTATCCATAATTGAACGAGCTAAGTTGTGGTTTTTAATCATATTCGATGGTTTTAAATCTTCTATTACGATCAGACCACAGTCGTTGACATATCGTCTAGTTACTTTATGATAATAGTCGAGGCGCTGATTGTGAACTATCTCGTAAACGTTGGATACAACTTGTGTTGCTTTTTTGCGACGATTAGACCCTATTTTTCGACGGTCTTTGGAGCGCTGTGCAATTCTAAGTTTCTTTAGCGACTGCTTTAGAAACTGTGGATTTTCTACGAAGTTTCCTTCGCTATCAGCAACAAGATTTTTAATCCCAAAATCCAAGCCAATTGATTGAGTATTTGGTTCTAGTTTAGGTTTTTCATAATCAGTTACGATTTGAAGATACCAGCCTGATGGTTTCTTGAGAATACGTGATATCTTTTGATTACCTTGGAGAGGCCGAGTAACATTAACTCGAATTTTTCCTCCCATTTTTTTTCCCGCATAAAATAAAGTTCCACGCAAAGTCAATCCGCCCGAACAAGAAGAAGAAAAACTATGCCAACGATCTTGCGATTTAAAACGAGGAAACCCAACTTTACGTTTTTCTCTTATGCCTCTAAAAAAATCTGCAAAAGATTTATGCAGTCGATTTAATGTTTCATCTACTACAAATCCTTGAAGAGTGGGATGTCTTTTTGAATTATGTAGTTTATCGTGATCGTATCTATGAAGATATTTTCCTATTTTCTCGTAATGATCAATCAATTCTCGAAGACCGTCATTATAAAGTTTACGAGTTAAGTCCAGTGTTTCCAAAAGTTTAACTTCTTGTGCTTTGGTTGGACGAATTTTATAAGTATAGGTAATCATATTTTTCGGATACAGTATATCTGTTTTTACTTCGTATTGTATATAAACCCGATTTTGACAGAAAAGTTTTCTTTATAAGTCAAAAAGCCAATCCGAATCAGACGACTCTTCACTCCGAGATGGGCGTGAGTTTCCGATTTGAATTAGTTTATTCTTTATCATTTTTTCATCACCGATGCACAATCCTAAATGCGAACAGAAGGTGCAGTGATTATTCGGAAACTTGATTCCAGGTCGCTTGGGAAAGAAATTCTGAATGTTGGAATCGCAGATATTCCGAGCCTGCATTCCAGCCAGTTCACCTGCTTCGTGCCGCTCTTCTTCAGAGATTATCGCGGCCAAGAATTGTAGTCGCTGCTTTGTAACCTCATGCTTGGCAGCCTGAATTCCAAATCGATCCGCAAATTCCTGTTTCTTTTCCTTGAGTACGTTTCCTTTTAGCCCTTTAGCCTCCGCGTCGTACTGATCATAGATCTTTGGTGTCAGCAAAGTCAAGACTTCTTTTGAGGCATCTAAAACTACCAACTCAGTACCTACCGGATGTTGCTCGCTGTACGCTTCAAGGACAGTAACCGTATCGCCCTTTTCAAACTCCATTCCTCGTTTTACCAAAACTAGGAAGCAGGCAGTCTCGATTCCGGAGGTCCACGCATATCTCCGTAGCTGCGGGTCCAGTTTTATCATGCGGGGATCTACCGGATACAAGGCTGCCGAAGTTTTGATGTCAATGAAGATTTTGCGTTGTCCATTTTCCGGACATTCTTCTAAAGGAGGTAGCAAGGGGTGATTCCAAGGAGCGGTCACTTCCATATCTAGGAAGGCTGTATCTTTTAATCCCGCGTATTCAGTATCTGGGTAGTACTCCTTCTTGTAGTTCAACTGAAACTGTGGATTTTGGATAGGTAACGTAGGCAACACAGCGATGTACAGCCGAACCATCTGCTCGCCCTGCCTATACATAGATTCCCAGTCGCCATCTTTATCTGAGTATACCAGTTCTTTATTATCCTGCTGAAGCACCCACAGCCGTTTCCATTCATCGATGGTGTCGGATAGTACCATTCCAGAGTTGTGGTGATACTGGATGGCCGATTCAACTGCGGTACCGAAGGCAGATGAGGCGCGTTTCTCCTTCTCCTTCCATCCCTGACGGCGGTCATAGTCGTACTTCTTAGGGCAGTCATCGTAGAGCGATCCTGCGGAGTAACTATGATCCGTTACTGGATATCCCCGAGTGGGGCTGGTATATAGTATCGCCACGTTATTTTCTCATTCCGAGCAGCACTTTCATGGTTTAAACCTATTATGATACGCGCAATATCCTTCGCATTTTGACCTGTATCCTTTTCCAATTACTAGTCCAGGAAATATAACTGTACAAGTTGGAGTAGTTAAACGAGACATAATCCATCTCCAAATTTTCATTTTCTCAACTCCGTAATTTTAGTGTAAAGTTCAGAGACGGTTGGTTCGGTATCTCGAACGAAGGCCTTGAGCACTGCACGAATCGCTTCGTTATACGCTAGTCTCTCCCGCTCGATTACCCATTTCTCGATGAAGCAAAGAAGACCGCAGCGGGGATCAGGATAATTAGCTATCTGATTTTGGATGGATTCCAGAGTAGCTTCCTCGCCCTTCTTAAACAGTTTGAGCGCATCTAGGTCGGACTCGTTCAAGTCTTCAAGAACATGGTTTAACTCTTTGATTGCTTTTCGAACAGCTACTGTGTTCATTTCTTCAACTCCCTGATTCTTGGAACTACGGCAGATAGAGTGAAGGAGTCGGTCAAGATATCGAGCACATCATCGATGGCACTGTTGTATACCGCGTCTATGCGGGCCATAACCTCTATATCCCCTCCCGCGTCAGGATAGTTTTCTATGCTCGACCGCACAGCATTTAACATCCAATTTGCGCCTTCGTAAAATTGTGGATCGCTTTGACTCATGTTTATCTTCCTTCCGGTGATCTCACCAAACTGGTTGTAAAATTGTACGGGTCTCCGACCATCGTGCTCGTGACCCACCAGAATCGGTATTGACCCCACGGTTCTTCAGCCAAGTGATCGATGGCTTCAATCGCATCGTTCAACGACGGCCACACAGATACAAAGTACTTGGCTGTATCCGTAAAATCCGATTCCGAACTAAAAATCAAATAAAGCATATTTCTCGTTAGCTAGCTTGACTAGTATCTCTCCGTGACATCTTTTCGGAGCACACCAGCAACCTAAAACTTTTCCTTTCAATTTATATACGTCCGCTAGCAGATCTGGCTGCGTTTGAATCCATTGTTCGTACTTTTCAATAACTTCGTCGCGAGTACCATCTGCACCAACCACAAAAGGATTGCCCCATTTTGAAGGACGACCTATGTATTCGTCGTATTCTGACTTTTTACAATGAACAACCAGAGGATGAGGCATGTTATCCTTTTGTAAACATCCGAATCAAAGCGATGAAGAAGAAAGCCCAGATTGCTACGACGATACTGGCAATGAGATAGCCGAGCATACTTCCTCCCTCAGTTTTTCCTGCTGCAATTTGTTGAAATACCTGCGAATGTGAAAGAAACACAGATCATGGCGTTTATCGCAGTGTAGGTGCTTCTTTGAATTCTTTACTTTGAAGATTGCTGGCCGTCCGCACTCTGAGCATCGCATATGTTCTCCTTGGCTTCTGTTATATTGTGCCACTCGTTGTGTTTTTGCCTGTCTACAACTATTGCTCCGCACGTATAGCATCTCCAAACTTCAAAGAATTCTGATCCGATGTCATAACTCCAACATGGAAATCTCTCGTCAACTTTCATTTAGTTCCTCCAAGAACTTTGATTTTTGGCCGCTGTAACTCAGTATAAGCCTTTTTTCGGGTCTAGAGCAAGCGACAAAAAATAAATTTCGTTCCTCTTGCAAATCTGTGGATCGCTTATGCGGAAAAATCCCCTCAGTCATTTGCACTACAGCCACCGTGGACCACTCGCGTCCCTTGGCTTGGTGTACCGTCGCGACCGCACAGCCTTTCCTAGACTTTGACGCGGCCTGAACCTTCCGGATGAAGTTCAAAAAATCCCGCAGGGTCTCGTGCTTTCCTGCCGCTTTGACTAATTCCTTAAGGTTTTCGACAGGGTTGTTGTCGTTTTCGACCGATTCCTCTTCTTTGTAATACTCCGCAGCTTTGAGATCCTTTAGGATAGCAGCCACGGCGTCTTTGGCTGGAAGGTATCGATATTTCACCAAGGATCGCAAGAAAGATACAAAATCCTGTATATTCTTCTCTGGTCGCGTCAGAAGATATTGATAGGCTGATATTTTTGCTGATCCTGTTTCTTCTGCTAACTGTTTACGTTTCAAGTACTTAGACGGATAAAAAGGAGTCCTAATTGCCGCTATGACTGCCGAATCTGTCAAATTCACACAGCACTGTAACCACGGTACTATGTTTTTCACTTCTTGGCAAGTCCAAAATCCGGATTTACCGAGGAGGTGGTATTTGGTACCGTTTTCTATCAACGCTTCCTCGATTGGCCGAAGTGCTAGGTTAGTTCTGGCTAGTACCGCAGAATGTTCAGGATCTTCAGCGACAATCTTAGCAATTTCTTCGGCTTCACGCTCCGGCGTGGAGTATACCCTTATTTCAGGTTCGGTACCCTCTTCATTTGGAGTGTTAAAGCGGTCAAGAAGTTCGTCACGGTTTGGGGCAATCTTCTTTATAAAGTTCACTATAGAGCGAGTTGACCTGTAATTCGTACCTAGAAAAAGTTTCTGAATCGTAGGAAAAATTTCATGAACGTCTCGAAACAGTTCAGGTGCAGCCCCACGCCAAGCGTAACAAGACTGATTCAAATCCCCTACAATCAACAAGTTACCGTGTTTTTGTGTCAGTAGCTGCAATAATTTATACTGAATTCGATCCCCATCCTGGGCCTCGTCTTCCATTACGTGCAAATAAGAATATTTTTCCCGTAGCTCCTCGTTATCCTCTAAGGCCTTGACTGCTTCCAACATCAGGGAGTCAAAATCAAGGATTCCTGCCTCTGTGAGGCGTTTGTCGTACTGTTTGTAGGCCAGCGCCTCGCTTTGACCTTCCCCGCGCTTCTCGGCGGCAACCAGCGCATCTGGCGGTGTGGTTCTGTTCCGCTTCTGAAGACTGATGTACGATCTCAGCGACCTCCAGTTCAAATTGAACTTATTTGCTAATTCATAGCCGATTTTGTTTAGCTGGCCCTCTGTAGCCAGAAAATTATCCGTTAAATGGACAGAATCGATGTTGTGCTTCTCTTTTTCCAGGAAGGCCAAAGCCCACGCGTGGAAAGTCATGAATCCAGCTATTCGTTCAGGAGGCTGAGTGAAGATTCGGTCTTCGACCCTATCCCTAAGATTTCTAGCAGCGGAGGATGTGAAAGTAAGTATGAGGAGTTCCTCTGGTTCGCAGCCAGACTCGAATAGTCGCACCGAGCGTTCGACAAGGCACCGTGTCTTGCCTGATCCGGGCGAAGCACGGCAAACCCAGTAACCGCTTTCTGCGTTGACAACTGCCTGCTGTTCTTCATTCAGTTCCACTCTTCGGCTCCGCGTATTCTTCCGCATCCTGCCCGTATTTGGTTAGAAACTTCTCTTTATCCAGAAAACAGTAGTCCCATCGTCTCTCAGAGGTTTTAAGGCTCGACGAGGGCAGCGTAAACTTTCTTTGAGTGTAGTTCATTATGCTTTCCTCAGAAATTTCTGTAACAAAATGATTATAACACCCGCAACAATCGTAAAATCCCCGATACTGGCGATTGCGTTTCCTCCGAACAGGGAAAAGCGGTCGCATAGTAGAGGGAATCGGGTAGACGCGGTAGCTATTGAATGCACGTAGTCTACGCCGATTTTATCCAGATTATCATATACCGGCATAGTGCAATGATTAGAGACAATCGCAGTCAAGTTTGACAGTGCTCCCAACACAGTAAGGCTCCTGCCCACACAAAACTGAACCCGCAGCAATGTAAGCATTCCCAGAATATAAATAGAAATGGATACTGCGTTTAGAACGCCGATCTGAAAAACGTGAGCGGCGATAAACACGACGACCGCCGTCAACAGAACAAGCGTAGCTACGCTGTTTATACTTTCCTTTTTCATTTCGCTTCTTTTAGGAATTTCGTAAATTGTTCATTAATTGATTCTTCGGCTACGTCAAGAAGCGCTAATTCTCTGTTCCACCGCTCTACGTCCGACTTAGCAAGAAGCAATTGTTCTTTATATTCGGCTCGACGGTGTTTCACACCGATAAGAGCGTCACAATACGTTTCTGATTTTAACACGATTAAACTCCTCCTTATTCCACGGTTTACCTGCTAAAAAGCCACGTCTAGGTCGTCTGCAACTTCTTGAGTGGCAGGTTCGCGATAATTTGTTTCCTGATTGAACTCATCGCGAGGCTTAGTGCCGAGAAATTCCACACGGTCAGCGATGATTTCTGTGCGGTACTTTTTGTTACCGTCCTTGTCATCCCAAGAACGATAGTCCACGCGGCCAGTAACAGCTACTTGGCTTCCTTTAGCCGTATACTGCGTAACCGCATCAGCGGTTTTATCAAAGCATGTGATGTTGTGCCAGTTCGTGTGCTTGTTCTGACCAAATCCATCCTCTGTAGCCAGAGAGAAATTGACAACGGTTTTACCCGACGGAAGAGCTTTGCTCTCGGGATCTTTACCAAGTCGCCCTGCTAAAATTACGATGTTCACTGCTTACCTCCAAATTTTTCATCCATCTTTGAGAAAATCACAGTCCATTCGGCTCTGGACAATTCCTCGGTCTTCTTGCCGCCAGAGTTTTCCTTGATGAAGGCTAGAATATCAGCCCGATCAGCCTTGTCGTAGAAACTCTTTACTTTCGGAGCCACGACCGCGAGATACTCTTCCTTGGTGTAAGGAGTATCTGCTGTTGACTGCGTATGTATAGTTGTCTCGCCGCCACTAATAATTGTTGCTCCAGTGATCGCTTGTTCCTTGGATTCGTCCATTTTCAGGACAATTCTGCTCTCAAGAGTTGTTTTCCCGGCGGCGGTGCGGGCTAGGTTGGAGTGTCCCTTCTCTTCTGGACGAGGAGCGGTAGTTGCCGTAGATGGTTTTTGGTTTACCTTCGGGCGGTCAGGTGGATTGGGTTGCTTTTTGGACTCTGGAGCGTTTCCATCCATGTCGTCATCCGCCGCAATACCCGCTAACGCCACCCACTGACCGCGCCTTGCGTATGTAGAAGCCGCAATCACGAGTTGAGCGCTTGCCTGCGCACCCGGAATCCGCAAGGATTGAGACATGTATTCGCCAGATTCATGCACCAAAACGGTATGAACTACAGTTTGACCTTCGATAAAATCTACACCTTGCACTATTGTCAATCCGTTAGTATTGAGTGCATCCTGCGTAGCCTCAATCACGTCAGCCAAATCAGCGTATTTGCTGCCAAAATAGAGGTTGGTCTTGTTTTTGACCAGCGGTTTATATGATTTTTGCGCCGCGATCAAAGCAGGCACAAGTTTTGTTACTGATTCACTTCGTTCCATTTATTTTCTCACCTTCTTAGCATAATTATATAGTATTCCAACCAAGGCCGAGTAGTCAACACCGGACTCAAACGCATTCAGATTTCCAATTCGGATCAATGCCTCTGAGATTGCATCGTTTGCTTCCGGTCTGTAGTTGTTAATCAAGTTGGACCGCAGAAACCCACAAACCACCGATTTCAGTCCTTTGGAATCCGCAACCTTGGTTTTTTGGAGCAATTCCCGCGTTCGGTTCCAGTCACCCTTGACCGCGTACTTAGCAATATCCGTATACAGCGGATTCTGATCTGGGGGAGGGATAAGAGCCTCGGCCAAGGGTACACCGCTGATGTACTTCTCGTAAGAATACAGTATCTCTCGGGTGTTTGTCAAGCCAATTTTTATAACTTCTTCATAAAAATCATTTGGAAATTCCCGCTCAGGGTACGCCGCTCGTCCTAGCAGTATAAAAATTCCTGATTTATCTAGAGGTTTCAACTCATACACCATAAACCGCGAACGCAGTGCGCCAATAATTTCCTCTGGTTCAGTAGTACAGAAAATCCAAATTGTATTGGAATCTGGTTTCTCTATCGGAATTAGTAGTGTGTTTTGGGCCTCGTTGGTCATCATGTGCGCTTCTTCCAAAATGATGACGCGGTATTTGCCGTGGGTAGTGGAGTATCGAGTATCCTCGCAGAGTTGACGCGCAACTGCAACCCCGTTTTCACTGGCCGCGTTCTTTACTTGGATATCCCACATATCCTCGTTTGGATCATCACCCTGAACTGCGCGGGCAACTAGGCTGGCTAGAGTAGTCTTTCCGGTGCCGGTTTCCCCGCAGAAAAGAATTGCGGTAGGCGGGTTATCCATTTTTGATCGCAGAGAAGCCACTACCGATTCTTGGCCGATAACCTCATCAAAAGTTTTAGGACGCAGACTGATCGCGAGAGATTGCATTTGGGTTCTCCGGTGAGTATGAATACATAAACATTCGTTTATGTGGTGAGTCGATAACAGGATAGCCCATCAACATTGCGATTGGACGGCTATAAGGAAGCGGACGTGTTTTACAAAACTCTAGAAGAGGTAGTTGCCTCTTAAGCATCTCCACTGTTTCTGTCGAAAACAGAAGAGAAGGCCACTCTAACTCTTTCTTTCGCTTCTTAAACAACTTTTTAAAAAGATTCATTTTTCCCATATAAACTCTCCGCGATCATTCCAATGTATTTCTTATCCAACCCACTACTTCGCTGCACATATACTCCTAAAGTCATTCCCTCAGATAGGTGCCCGACACGTTGGCCGATAATCGTCTCCGGGATTTCAAGATCCCGAACCAAGTGAGTTATATTACCGCGTCTAAAAGCATGAAATCCAACTCTCGGAATTCCAGCTTTATCGCACAACCCCCACATCTGTTTCTCAGCCCACCCGTAGCTCCATGGTTCTGCGTATTTGGTGTGGAAAATATAGCCGTCTTTCTTCGGAACTAAACTCTTAAAAGTATCGCACAGTTCGTCAGAAATTGCAAGTGTTCTGTTCGAGGAATCTGTTTTTGGAGAGTTGGGCCTGCCTTTGAAAATTGTCCGTTTAATGGACAAAGTTTTGTTGATAAAATCAACATCACTGGTTTTTAATCCAAGCGCTTCTCCTTTTCTACACCCTGTTTCACAAAGAATCATGACTAATAGATGCAGGCGGCCAAAGGAATGTGCTAGAAGTTTCTTCATCTGTTCCAAATCCAACCATTGCTGCTGCGATCTGGCCTTTCTAGGCAGCTCCGGGCGCTCAAAACCTTCTATCACGTTCTGTTTGACTGCGTACTTGAGAACTGCCGAAAGTGCTGTCCAGTGCCGTTGAACAGAGGAAGGCATCAAGCGTTTTGACAGTTTGGTAAAATAAAGTTGGATTACCTGCTTGTCCAGTTTATCGAACTTCAAGTGACCGAATTCCTCAGCCATCTCTTGATATATTTTTGACCAGCCGTCGTAGGTAGAGGGCTTTTTCAGTTCCAGAATCTCCTGCTTGAATCGTTCTATAAAAGCATAGACATACGGGTTTGATAGCGCATGTTTCTTTTCGCGGTTGCGAACACGCCGTCCGATATTTAGTATCTTATCGGATTTGTGACTACCAAACCCCGTATGATATTTCATTACCATTCGCTTTTAGAAGGTTTTTCAAAAAATCCTGTAAACCCACGCGACTCTTGGCTGCCGTACTCCTTAAACGGAGCTGGAGCCTTGGATGCCATATCCTTGAGACGCTTGATTACTTCTTCATACGGATTCTCAAGGCAGCGAACAGCGACAAATAGTTCCTTGAGGTGCGCGATCCCAAGTTTGTTGGTATCCTGAACCCACTTATTTAACGTGGCCTCATCCAACGGAAACTTCTTCGCCAAGTGTTCAAGATATTGACGCCGTGAAACCTCATTAGGCATGTCAATCAAAATGTGTTCGTCAAAACGGCTTGGGCGGTTCACAATACGAGCGCCTAAACGTTCAGGGTAATTGGTACTTGCGATATTCGTGACGTTGGTTATCTGGTTTTCTCCATCCAAAAGAGAAAGCAATACGTGCTCACCGTACTGTTCCAGCATCTCGTCTATGTCCTCAAAAATTACGATGAGAGAACGATGCGGTTCGATTTGACGAAGATGTTTGAGACCAAGAGCCGCGATTGCTGGATGACCTACATAGACCACGATTCCGCCTGCGTCAACTAGTTCTTTACTCAAAATTGAAATAGAACACGTTTTTCCCGCACCTGGCGGGCCCGACAAAAGCAAGCCCCTGCGATACATAATTCCATATTCTGTGTATTTTTCCTTCATCTTCCAAAATTTTCGGATTCCGTCAATGACCTTGCGGGTAGGGCTGTCGCTCAATTCAAGCAGGGAGTCAGTATTTGTATCCATTTTCTGAAAAAATACCCTACCATCTGAAACGTTGACGTTGTAAGTACCGGGCGGTATTGTCTTGACCGAAGGTGAAGTCGCGTAATATGTGTGGTTGGGTCCACACGCCCAATCCGTATACGAAACCTTGTCGGCGCGGTTAGAGGATTTTTCCGTGGGTTCGGAAGCTGATTGGTCTGGTGATGTCGAGCCAAATAATGAATGTTCTGCCATGTTACTCCTTAATTGATAAATAATCCTTCGGGTTCTGATTCTATTATGTCTGCGATTTGGGAGAAAGTCTTATTGGCATCGTTATCGTCAACTAGAGATCCCTTTTTCGAATAACCACCCCAACTGTTACTTAACTTGGACCACTTTTGAACAACAGGAACATTAATTAAAGTGCCCGCTGTCTGTGGAAAGATATCCAATACTCCCTCTTTCAACGCCACGTCACATAGCACACCTAAACAACAGTATGTGTCTCCGTTTCTCAGTTGTCCTGTTCCTTGCTCGTACTTTCCACTGCGTAACGCGGCAACCCATTTCTTCGCTACTAGGTTTAACATGTTACTCCTTAATTGATTCTAAAATTGAGAATTTATTCGCTTACTTCGTGTACGTAACAACCTTCGTGATCTACGGTAAGACTTCCTTCGATTTCTCTGTCTTGTGTACTGGGTTCAACATATATAGATCTGAAATATACTCTTTTTGTCCAATCATGAAACTCATCAAGTGTGAGGCTTCTCTTTGCATAATTACATGTCTTACAGCAAGGAACAATGTTTTCTTCCACATAGCCGAGTTGATTATCCACTCGATCTAAACCGTTGTATATCTGTTTTGAACTCTTACTATAGTTCCACGCTTGACTTGGAGGAGCACCACAATAATGACAGTCTTTCTCAATCAGAATTTTAAACGTGTTTCTATCAATCGACCAAGTAAGCTTTCTGTTGTCAGCTTGTCTCATATAGCTGTTATAAATAGCATTACAAGCACCACCGTTGTTTGGTAAAACCTTAGAACAACCACAGCTTTCTGAGCCTCCGTTACGAAGCATTTTACCATTTACGGCTCTTTCTGTACCACAATCACAACGGCATAGAAAGAAAACATGATATGCAAGTCCGAGAGGAGTGTCAACTCTTTTTATTACTGTCCATTTTCCATATCTCTTGCCGCTTTCGTCTTCAAAATTACACTTACCGCACCCAAGCGATTTACCTTTTCTTAGAGACTGACTATGGATAGATTTTTCATTCCCGCAATCACATAAACATTTCCAATATGCCGCAGTATTACTGTATTTCTTGTTATTATATTTGCTTTTGTCGCGTTCAATAACGATTAATTTCCCAAAACGTTGTCCAGTTATATCTATAGCTTTATACACGATTTAAACTCATCCCTTTTTGTAATAAGGGCTACAGAAGCCTTCAGCTCCTATTGGAAGTTTTGCTGCCCATTTTGGTAATTTTATCATACATTGAATTAAATTATCAAGGGCTTTTTCATCATTTTCATCAGCCTCACAAATAATCTCATCATGAATATGTCCGATGACTATCATTCCTTCTTTATCTGCTTCTCGAAGTCCGTTTGCTAAAAGATCTCTGGCAATTGCCTGTACACTATTTTCTGTCCACAGCCCAGGTCGAGACTGCATTCTAGTCCATTGTCTCGTAACTTGATCCATACCCATGAACGAAACAAAGGTTTTCGTATAAGATTCACCATCTCTGCTAATTCTCTCTTCTTCTTGGACCAAGGGATCTGCGTAATGAAGGACGCGACCCGATGGGAGAATCATCCGGAGAACACGATCATCTGCGCAATCAAAAGTAAGGACACCAATTTGTTGCGGTTCTTTTTCTTGCACAGCGTCAATGGCTGCTGAGTCTAATGCTTTCCAAAGGCGCGGAATCTCAGGAAACTTTTTACGGAAAATTTGTACAGCTCGGTTAGCTTCTTCCTGCGTCATACTGATTCCCATCGCATAACTATACCCAAGCAAACCTGACCGCACTAAATCGCCCGCCTCGTTAACTTTTTCTTCACCAGCGCCCAGACCAAAACCACACCCCAATGTCGCTGGTTTCGATTGGTTGCGTTCTTCTTTAGTAATACTATCATATGGTTTGTTAAACATATCACATGCAAAATCTTTGTAAGGGTCTAAGCCTTTTTCAAAAACCTCCAACATTCGTTTACAACCCGATACCCAGCCAATAACACGGTTTTCAACTGATGAAAAATCTGCTACGACTAGCTTTTTTCCTTTTGGTGCGATGAGTGTCGGTCTAATACAAGACGTGGCTACGTCGATAACCGAACTAAACTCAGATTTAATGGTCGCATGATCAACAGCAGTCAGGAGATCGATGGCTCGATCTGTATTTTTCTCGACCTCTTTTGTGGGTCGAGCTAAGTTTTGAAGCTGGCAATCTCGTCCACTCCATCTCATCGTCCTAGCGGCCCCGCCGAAGACAAACTGCTCCCTGATGCGTCCGTCCGCACACGCATTACTCCGGATAGCATATAATTTTTTGACTGAGCTTTTTGAGACTTGTTGTCTGATAAGCAACGCTCTCTTACAAAGGTCTGTAATTCCACCTTCACCCTTTATAGCTCTGTCCACAAAAGCTTTTCCCATGACGCTGAATGGATAATTTTGCGTCTTAGCCCATTGGAGAATTTGCGTCGCCGAGTTGGGGTTGTCTGCTCCCGTCAAATCTCGAAGTTCGTCCAGCAAAAGTGTCTGTTCTTTTTCAACAACGTCAATGGCTCCATTTATGAGGTCAAGATTTACCAGCCAACCACAGTTGTTTATTTTCTGGTCTAAGAACCACATTTTCCACTCATGTGCAGGTAAATCAAAATCCTTTAGTTTCCAACGTTCTTCCTGCTGCGCACGTACGTCTTGGATATTGTATTGACAAAATCGCTCCCACTCCACTGGATTTGTATTCCAATCCTTGAATACCGGATCTGTTAGTCCGAATAAAGGGGTATCTTTTTGATCTATGAAAGGCTCGCAAAACAGTTTAATTAAAGACTTACCCTCTTTTAGTTTTTGGGACTCAATTTTAAGAATTGCGCCAACATTTTCAAGATTACCTGGCAAAGAATAGTAACGCGCCATTACTTGAACGTCGCGCCATTCTTCAAAAGGAACTTTGATGCCAAGTTTCCTCCACGTCATGATTCTCTCAAAAGCCACATTAAAAGCCCATTTTTGCTCTACTAAGGGATCTTCGAGCGCCCATTTTAACTCCTCTGGGATAGGTTCTAAATGTGGCTGCCAAAGTTTTATAGGTCCTTCATCTATCGAAAACGAAGCGAGGATAATTTCGGTAGATGGATGAGAGGCGTAGTTATGTATCCCGACGGATGTTAAGTCGACGCAAGACCTGCTCTCATAATCTAAATCGAGTATCATCTATGATTTATGATTCTCCAAAACTCCGCTGAAAAACAGGCACAGCATGAAAAGCACGGATGTTACACCCATGAATTCCTTGTCCGCGCTCGGTCCTGAGTTGGTTATCCCAACAAAAATGAAGGACACGATGACTGAAAACACGACCATCAGAATTACGTACAAACAGGTTTGCCACACGGTTCGCTTAGGTGGATCTTCAAACTGAGGCGGCTTTATTCCTGCGCTACTCCACGGTTTTGGTTGCATTACTCATCCTCTAGGTCTATAGTACCAACCGTTTTGTAGTCATCTTTTATTTCGTACAGTGTTAGGTAAGCAGTAAAAGCTTGATCGTCGTTTGGATAACGAACTCCGATTTCCAAGTTTTCATCAAACTCAGATAATTCTGCAATAAGATCTTTAACTTTCATACTTCCTCCCGTTCAGAAAAATGGACTATTTACTAAACCACCTGTATTGAAACTTCAAAAAACATCCGGTGCTGCAAAAATGTTTTGAGCGGTGCCACGCGGCAACTTCATCGTTCCATTTCTGGACTTCCAGAGCGTCTTCCTGTTCCAGGAAAGCCATCAGCCAAGGTTCCGGTGCTTGACGGAATTTGTTGCACTCCTCGCACTGGTAGGTTTCGACTTTCATTGTAGTTCTTTCAACACAAAACTAAAAGGCTTAACTTTCTTCCCTCTATCGAAATTATCGATAAATTTGGTCACTTTTTCCGGAAGAGGCAATTCTTCATTGTTAAAACTATACCACTCAGAAATTACTGTTGGCTTTCTTCCCGTTGCTTCTTTGATAGCCAAAGCAACGGGACACTGCCAAGGATTAGTTGTTTTACCGTTTATAATGTGCTTTTCAGTAACATGAATTTTCATTGTGGGTATTCCTTCAGGAAACTCTCCAAAGTAGGATAGTCCCACGCCAACGCTGGAAATTTTTTGTTGAAATTATTATAGCGTTCTTCTGCGGTTAAAGGCTTATTTCGCCACTGCTTTGGTATCCATTCGTAGACAATGCCAGCCGAAATAAATGCTGCAAAAGGAAATACATAGCACATAAGCCGTATAAATTTGCTTGGGGCGAAATAATTGTACTCCAGCCAGTTTCCTTCTATGCTAATGTAATATTTATCTACAAAGTAACCTGAAAACAACCACAAAACTATGAATATCCAAATCATTTCATCTCTCCAAACATTTTAGTAACCGATTGCTTCAAGCTTTTTTCCTGCCGCGCAATTTCAGCTTTCCCGAATTGCATTTTTATATGCTGTCCAGCCAACCACGCGTGATAATGCGGCTCCCGATCTGGAATGTAGGACAAGATTGCGTTGCAAGCTGCCGCCTCAACATGACCGCCATTCATCCACAACATCTCGTTGTCCTCGGCCCAGTCTCGTAAATTTTCCCATGACGACTGAGAAACCTTACCCCAGTGAAGCCAATAATACAACCCTTCTAGAGATTCTGTCAAGTGTTTTCCTGAGAAAGTTTTCAGCCCCGCAAACGCAGATCTCCGCGCAAAATGCTGTAAGATTAGAGTTGCATCTTTGCTGAGTAAAGGTAACATTTCCTGTGCCAGGAATCCGCCTTTGTGCTCTGTCCATTTTCCGGACATCTCAACGATATGAAGGACGTCGCCCCGCGCCCAGTTTAAGGCTTCTCGAACAGAAGGATAGGCCGGTCCACTGAAAATAATAGAACTAGTGAAGGCGTAGCATAACTGAGATTTCAAGATTTCACCTTCTTAGTCGCTCGATTATGGGTTTCATCTGATACATAACTCAAGTCACCAAACCCACTGAGCGAATATCCGATTAATTGAGCAAACTGTTCGTAATCCTCTTGGCTAAACGGCAGGCAAGCAAGTTTATTCATATCAAAGGGTCCGTGATCTAAAAGAAAGCACACAATCTCATTCTTCTTGAATCGAAGAGTTCCGAAGGAGTCTTTCATAACTGGTTGAACTGGATGTTTCTTAATTTTTGCCATTTTTCCACCTGACTGCCTGCTCAAAAACATCTTCCCACGAAACCTCTGAAATTGCAACCATTGTTATGAAATCTGGAGTTATGTTGAAACCGATATAGTACATACCGTCGTGTTCCACCGCTCGTCCAGAAGGTCCGAATATCTCTATCGATTTTTCTTGCGCGTCTGATAGTTTCACAGCCTCTTCCCCCAGCCGTCCATCTTGCGCAACAACTCACCCATATCCTCTTCATGCGTAGGGATGTGATATTTGGCTAATTTCTCGCCTATGTGAAGCGCCTCGAGTTCCAACCTAGCCTTAGCCGCATCCGTCTCAGTAGCCTTGCTCGTGCCAAGGAATAGGTGGACATTGTTTACGGCATGCGCCAGCGCATTAAGATTCTCCCATTCGGAATTATTGAGCTGAGCATGGTCGAGAACGTTGACGATGGCTTGGTAGGCGAAGTAGTAGTCGGAGCGTGCCGAAAGTAAACCAATGCAGTCCGATTTCATGCAGATGTATGGCCCGGATTCTCCATATTCGCAGCCATAGTTCGCAGAGGGTTCAGGTGCGCGGCACGGATAGTTCACTTTGTCAGAAAAGATGATATCTGGGTCTGGATGCGGCGCTATTGGAGCCAAAGCAGGCAGCCCACACGTCAATAATTTCTTGTGCTTAAAGGCGCAGTAGTATCCGGGACGATGAGGGTCCGGGGAATACTGATCCCATTCAACCTCACGGCCTGCAAGGATAGACTTATCTTGGGGAGTTGGATTTGTCCCAATTAGCGGCTGTCCCCACGCCGTGCCTGCCAACAGCAATGCGATGATGATTGGTTTCATGGTTGATCCTCTTTCTTTGGCGCACAGTTCTCAAGAGCCTTACCGAGAATTTCATGTAAATCAGACCTTATATCTAAAACAAATTCAACATAACCGTTTCCTTTGCAAGTAAAGCAAATTCGAGCATTCATGCAGGAGTCGAATGCGCCATCACCTGATGAGCGGCATAGATCATCGCAGCATCCATGAACCCATCCTGAGCCATTGCAAGTAGTACAGTGAATGGTGCCATCGTCTTCATCTTCATCGTAAGGTTCAAAGACTATTTCGTTCATTTCTCCCCCTCGATACACCGCGCAATCTCGGCCCATGCTTCCTCTTCCGAATCCATTGGGTCACTTAATGGTATGTCTTCATCTACAAAGACTCGGAACTTCTGCTTATATTCCAACTCTTCACTGTTTGGATTAAGTCTGTAGCCAATCCGTTTCCAATATCCCATGTGCGCGTCCGGCCATTTCTGCTTCACGATCTCTTCATCCGTTGGGCGGTTCATGGCTTGGACGCCTTTAGCGCTTCCTGGTGTAGGGCTGTGTTTGCGTCACAATAGCCGTGGTGGTAGGCTGTTACCCAATGGTGGGCTGTGTACGGATTGGAATATTCCCACCCGCGCCAACCGGCTTCATACCCGCTATCATAACCACTGTGAGTTCTATTTTGCACAAATCTATCCGGTACTTCGTAGGTAAACCAAAGCCGCTTCGCTCGAAGTAAGTTAAGAGCACACTGTTGACACTTACTCACCCCTTCTTCTCCGTTTCTGAATTGGACAATGCGCGAATTGCAGTAACTAGGGCAGTAGCCATATCTGCCTCCATACTGTCCCATTGGTGCATCTCAGTTTCAGCTACTATTGCAGCTTCCTCAAGTCCAGCCTTGCGGCCTTCCGCGAGGATATTTTTCTCTGCATTGCAGGCGCTGTTGAAAGCTATCTTTGCTCCTTCATATTTGGATTTCCATTCGGATACCTCCGCATCCCGCTCTTCAAGCTGTCGCTCAAGTTGTGCCATCTTGTTCCGCACATCGAATTTTTGCAACACGGCTTCTTGCACGTCTGCCTGTTCGCTCCATATCGTATTTTGGAATTTGTTCAACTGTTGCTCAAGCTCCAGTATTCGTGATTTATAGTCAATTACAAAATCTTTTGCATGGCCCAGTGCCGATATAACAGCTTTGGCTTCAAGCTGAGGCCTGCGTGCCCAACCAATCACCACATTTATCCAGCCGATAGCGGGATCATCTGCATCGCAATCACACGGCCCCGGCTCTTCTGCGGGAGCTATGCTAGTAGAGCAATCGGAAGCATTAAACTCTTTACCGCTTTCTCGCTTAAAACGGTCTGCTTTCTCTTCGCGTGTTTCTTTATGCTTTTCCATGACTCTCCTCTTTCTTCTCTCGCACCAGTGCCTCACTAGCCAATTGCTCTATCTGATCTGCCCAGAATTCAATTCTCGGTGCGCAAGGTACATCTGCCAGTTCAATCACTTGCCTGTGGCTGCGATCACGAATTTCCCGTAGCGCCTGTTCAAGCTCTAGGACGCGTTCGCGCTGTGCGATGACATATGGAATCTGAGGAATGAACATTAGATTTTCAAGTTGATTCTCCACTCGGTTGTCTTGCAAACTCAAAGCTATTGCCACATCCCGAATTGCCTGCTCCAGAAATTCACTCATGATTCAATCATCCTGTCTTGTGTTAATCCGCAGCGTTCACAGTGCCGCTTCTGTCGATCCTCGGTCACTTCGTAGCTGTCCATCCTAATCCCGGTCAAATTAGAAACTGAAAATTGTTCTCCTTGCCATTTGTAAGGCTCCCACTTTGACCATCGATGAAGGAACAACCAGCAGCACCTCATAGAACCTCCGTTTTATCTAATATCGCGCAAGCCTCTCGTATGTCGAATACATCGCCATTTTCATCGTGGCCTCCAGTATCCTCGATGCTATCGACTAGATTGATTAGAGCTATGCGCAACTCTTCTACTTGGCGAGACAAATTCACTTCGGCCATGGTTGCACTAGGAAAATCCTTCACAAATCGAGTGCGCGTTACCTGGACTTGGGCGCGTTTTTTTGCTCTCTGCTCTAAGCTAAGTTCATTGGTCATTGGATGGATCGATCCTTTATCTTTTTGTTGTGTCTATCCTTAAGCGCATTCAAAACTTGCTGAATCGGATGAGCCACCCATGAATCAAGGTACAAACTAAGCTCCTGCTTGGATGTTTCACTGCATGCGCAGTCCTCAAGAAGGGCCGACTTTAGGGCCATTTTAAGTAGTTTTACTTCTGAAGCGTTGATGGTTCCACGAAGTTGTCTTGATCCTTTACGTCTCATTACTGCAACTCCTTCTCGGCCTGTTCCAGCCAAGGTTCCAGCGGGGATGTGGACATGTTTGGCGGAAAATCCTCTCCATTCCAAGCGGCAATCGCGTTCGCCAGCGCCCTCATCGCCACCTTCTCGTGATGTTCGGCTGCATTGGCTTGAGACTTGATTTCTCCAATCTTCTTATCAAGCCTATATGCTTCCATACGCTCATAATTCAATTGATCATTAAGCTCCCTCACTTCTTGGATGAGACGCAGAGATTCCCCGTAGAATAAGCCACTACCTAGTTTTGATACTCTTGCTTCCCACTTTTGCAGCTCTTCCTCGCTAATGCTCATGGCTTCTCTTTCTGGATTGATGATAAGTAGTCTTCTAATTTAGCACGGCAACTTCGGAGTCTCAATTCAGCAGTACAATAGTGCATAGTCACATTTTCAATTTCCTCCATAAGAACTGAAATGCGATTCTTTTGCGTGGAATTTAATGTCTTTTCGTGCAATTCTTCGCTCAGTAGTTTGCTAAGTGTCATTGCTCGATCCCCTCTTCTCCGTTTGCTTATCGATCTCTCGTAATACTTCACCCGCATCACACATTAGATCGGATAAACTTTCGTGGAACTTTTCACTGGATATCTTCGTATAGGCATGCAATAAATTCCGCAAAGCATCTACCAGCTTTTCGTGATACTTAAGAGCGGTATTCTGTTTAATAAATTGAGAATTTCTTGCCTTATATTCAGCATCCCATTTTTCATCCCGCTTAGCACGGCGCTCTTCTACATTCACAGGATCGTGTTGCTTGCAGTACCACTTTCCCTCGCGCTCAACAGTTGCACTACGTGTACAGGTTTGACCACGGTAGCTATTTCGGTTAAACATCAGCTCCGAGCATCTGTGTTCGCTCATAATTCAACCTCTTCAAGGAATTTCTCGAAACTACGCTGTAACTCTATCACTTCTTCTCGCATTTTGTCAAGAGAATTATGTGTGCAAATTTCAGATCCGGCAGCCAAGTGGACTAGCTCGTGCAATAGTCCGTCATCCGCTATGCTCATCTGTGTCCAGTTTTCCTTGCCGAGCAGACTCAGACACAGCATGCAGCCGTGAAGACAACCTAACCAGTCTTGACGGTCAAAGGATGTAGTGGGATCTTCTCCTCGCCATCCCGAGAAATCGTAGGTTGCGCCGGATTTTGTGGTGTATTTCATTCGTGAACATCTGCTAAATATGATGAAAGTTGTACTTGTAGAAGATCTGCTTGCTCGCGGGTCATAGTAATCCTACTCAAGATTGTTCCGCCCGGCAAGACTTGTCGAATTTCTACAAGACTCAAACCATCGGCATCTGGAGATACGCTGATATAAGAACCATCGGAATCGTCGTACACGCGATAATGCTTTTCAATACTGTAACTCATGTTTCCTCCTTTTCAATTTTCTTGAGAATTATTTCATAGTTTCATTCAGATGTCAAGGAATATTTTTGCAAATACTCCATCGCTCTCAAAATGGTTGGAATACTTTCTTTGAAGTTTCCAAGTCCAAGATTACATTGAGTACACAGCAGTCCACGGATTCTTCCGTTTACATGGTCGTGGTCTCGAACTAATCCTGGACTTTTCTTGCGGTCTATCCAACTATATTTCAAACAAAGAGATGCAGGCTTTCTACATATCGCACACGCGTGATTTTGTTCATCCATTTTCGCGTCCCATTGTTCTTGTGTCAGATACTTTGGAATTTTGTTAACGTAACCTCGATAACCGGAAGGCGCGTCAAAGTTATTAGTGTCATCAGGATAGACTTTTGCTTCTTCTAGTAGCGCCGTAACGCCTTCTTCGGAGTAACCAAGAAGGGCAAATACTTCTTCCGTCCATCGATTTGCTGCTACTTCATGCGCTCTTTTACGTTCTGGAATTTCTTCCTGCGCAGCCAGACCATAACAATTGGCTGACTTCGCGCTAAGACTGCCTGCGCTCCTGTGTCCATTTGCCACGCTCTCTGAACCCGAAACGGATCTATCCACTCCCAGCAGCCAAGCATTAGCCCAGCCTTTAAAAGAGGTATTGTTTTTAGTACGCCGATGTATTGAAGCTGCGTATACGCATGTCTTCACTTTTTCAAATAGTGTCATTTTGTTCCTTGGAATAGATTTTTTTCTTCTATAGATTTTAGTTCTTTTATAACCCTAGCCTGATACCATAGACTTATTCACAACTAGCCAAGATAAACTTAATGAAGTTGTCCCACTAGCGTTTGTCTAGTTGCGATAAAGTCCATGAACTTTAAAAACCTCATCTTCATGGACTTTTTGCTTAGACGCATCCTAGTCACGATATAAGATCATTGTACCAGAAAAAGATCATGAACTCAAGAAAAATCGTATTCAGGCACAAAAACAACTTATTTTTCACCCTGATCGCTAAAACGCTTCCCAATTGCATTGTACTATATTGAAGCCCAGATTCAACAGCCCTGCGCAGCCTTCTCCCTCCTAAGGCACAATCCAAGCGGCCAGTTGCGCCCCGCCGGTATCCGAAACGGCTCATCTGGCTTCGAGTCCCGAGCCTTGCCCTCCTTCAAGGCTCGGGCAAATCTCTGTCCGGAAAATGGACTATGGAAACTGTATGACTGAACAAAAACGCGGAATTCGACACGGCGATAGGCTGCTCCGACTTTTGTTGGAGATTGCCGAGAACCCAAATTTGGAAACCTCAGACCGACTAGAAGCCTCGAACCAAGCACTAGTAGTCCTTGGCCGCCGTCAGCCGTTCAAACGCGACCCCAAGAAGAAGGCAATTGAAAAGATGCTGGGCAAGAAGCCAAAGGAACAGTAGTTTTTGCGTTGTCAAGTATTATTTGGGCGCTTGTCTAATAAAAATCGGGTCAGCGTAAGGCCGACCCTATCTTCTATATTTGGTGCTCTTTAAGTACTATCCCTTCTCCACACTCCCATCCGCTTTAGTAACCGCTTCTCCCCGCGCAATCCTGCGCGTCCGCTTGTTCAATCCAAACTCTTCCGATTTGCCCGGTTTGTAGTACTCTAGCCGAGCGCTGCCAGGTTGTGCCTTCTGTAGTACCTGCGGTATTTTCATTTGTTACCTTTCTGTCCATTTTCCAGACAACTAAACTAATCCTTTACAACGGTGAAATGCAACGCAAACTTGTAGCATTCTTTCTGGCATTCCTTTTCTATCCAGCAGATCCCAATTGCATATTTGCCTAGCCGCGCAATAAAATTTCCGGCACCAGTTTTTAGCTCTGCGATTCGTGGCAACATGAGTTTCATCGATCATTGCAAGTATCCAAGACGACCACGATGCTAAAATCAGAATACGTGCGTCGTAATTGTGCTTCTCAAGCGGATATTCTCGTTCTAATCCACAAATCTCCCATCGAAACTGCTCCATTGGGTTCATATTGTGCAAATAAACTTCAGCCAAGCACTTCCTCGGCGGCATTTGATGCAGAACCACGGCAAACCTTCGCACGCTTGACGGCATTCACAAGCTAAACATTCATATACACTCATAGCCATCTCCAGACTTGCCTTCCGATTAGAAAAACCATACACCAAATTAAGGCAGATGTCAAGGTGGCAAGAAATAAAACTGCAACTCCTCGTAGCCAGCGTTTAAGCGGATACCTGTAGTCAATTCCCATGTTGTAGTCAACTCTCATAGCCGACCGCCGAATATCTCGAACAACAGGAGTAACGCAGTCAGCAGTACACCTAGCTCTAGCGCGTGTTTGACGCCTGCTTCATCCTGTTTGCGGGTTGATCCATGATGTTTCATACCAACACCCCTAATCCGGCCAACCGAATAGTGTCTGTCTCCTCAAACTTCGGCACCCAGTTCTCTGGCCGCGCAGTAAAAGTTAGACGGTCGATCACAGCCCTGCGGCACGAAGGACAGGTACCGTCTTCCAAGTACCACCTGTCGTGCTGACGGCAATAGTTAGAGTTTCCCATACCTATCCTCCGTTGAGTAGCCTTCCGGCAGTCAAAGCAATGTCCGTACGCTGGATAATACACTTGATGCAACATGCAATACTCTGATCTGGGAGTTAGCATAATATCCTCTACCTAAATGTTACTTTAACGGCGTTCGTGTGTAACCCACAGATGAACTTGCTGCGTTTTCCGTTTCTAATTCTGATAAACTTTGCTGGATGCGAACATCTTTGTCCGTTTTTAGTAAATGCTTGACATTTTGTATTTCTCATACTTCCTCCTATCCATAAAAATGGATTAATGTATTCCCGAGGTTACTATCTATTCGGACTTCTGGTCGTTACCCTTTCGGGATCTATATCCGTTGCCAGCTAGCTTTTCAATAGTAACCACGGCAAGACACTAATGCACTTTCATGTTCTGTAACGTTTGGCTCAACGCTACCTTGACTCCAGTAGGTAGCAAGTCATAGGTCCACCTACCGTCCAGTACGCTCAAGTGATCTGGTCCATACTTCATGAACCAGAAACTACGCTCCAGTTTTCCTGCTCCGTCCCAAAACTCTGAGGGTGTCATTTCTGTTTCTCTTCTTGTTCGGTAGCAATTCTTGCGCCACATTGAATACAACGGTAGCCAAATACAATCTCTACCGTTTTTGAGCACAGACCACAATAAGCAGTTTTAACGCGTGTCATAGTATCCTCTCCGATGTACTCCTGTAGCTGCTAGTCGTCATTTCTGAGCACGGAGCTCACTCGCAAGTCTTCAACTCTAAGTTGAAAATCTTTCCTGCCTTATTCGCTCTTCATCGGCAGCATCCATCGAATAGCAGCTACAGCAATACACCACGCTTCAGTCTTGGATAGTTATGCCTTGTAGATACGTTCAAATTCCTTTGCTGCCACTTTGTAATCATCTTGATTCCATGTGCTTCTACCAGATTTACGCATGGATCGATTGCCTGCATCCCAACTTGCGGCCATTGCGAGTTCGTAAGTAATCCGTGTCATAGATTTCCTTCCAATTTCTTATGCCAAAGGTAATGAATACTTGTATTGCGCACCATAGCTCCACAGTCAGAACACATCCACATAGACAGTAAAGTTTCTTCTGCCAACACATAATAGTCTGCAAACATGGCGTCTTTTTCCTGCTGCTGCATTTCCTCTGGAGTAATCGTCATATTCCCTTTTTCTCCGAGCGCTTTAAACTTGGACTTGACCATATTACAGATAAAGAGTGCTTGAACGCTTCCAAAGCCTCTTTGCAGAGTTCTCGATAGCAAAATCCATCGCCCGCGATAAAGGAAAACAACCCGGACAGGGGAAATATAAATATCATCCATGTAGCCCCTATAGGCACACATGAAGTTATGAAAATAAGAGTAAAGATCATACGTACTGTAAAGCGCATTATCTCTCCTATGCGTGAACTACCTTGATTTCTTTGCAGCTTTCTTTTCCTGGCGTGCTTTCTCAACCGCGTTCTTAACTGCGACGTTGTACATCCCGGACCAGCTAATCATATAGCTTGACCGCATACCTTTAAGCCGGATCTCAGCATGGTAAGGATGAGCTTCTATTACTACTTCGCGAAGGCGGCCATGTTCACGGACGCAATCTTCGGTGGTAAACACCAATCTTGATTTTCTTTTCGTTAAAACTGTCATACTGTGCGCTCCTCAACTTTTAAGACACCTAATCATTGCACGTTCGATTTTATTTGTCAATAAAATTCGTAATTCCTTTGAAATGTGTGATTTAGAACAAATCCTGTTTGGTAGCCGTTTAGTTTTCCACAGGATTTGGTTTGGTGCGACGTTCAATAAAGCCACATACAAAAAGTATGGCTCAGCATAGAGCTGAGCCGGGTGTCGAGAAAACGGACAAATCATAGACCGAGTAAAATCATCACACCGATGATGATTCCTGCTATCAGAAACCCATCGTTGAAAGTTATCTTGCCGAATAGATCATCACGGCAGACACCGCACGTAGTTCCAAATCGGCAGTGGCATGACTGTACGGTTTCTGTAGGCATCATAGCTCACCTACCGTGATATGCAGTTCCTGTAGGAACGCGATATCGGCCAAAGTGAAGGTGCTGCTCTCCTGCGCCCAATGCTTCTCAATGCCTGTCGCAAGTGGATACCCGCACGCATCGATTGGATGCTCTGCAACGAATTTGTCTACCTCTGCTTCCCATTTTCTGTCTCGCATGACATTCTCCTAATGCACCAGACTTGGAACTGGCTGCCAGCACATTGCAGGGCTGGTTTGCCCTGTCCTCTGCTAAGAGTTGAAATAAACTTTGTAAAAAGGAATCAAGTGGATTTCTCGCGGCAGCATGATCCAAAACGTGTCCGAGCCAAACCCACCCCCGACTACTTCATTAGGCCACATCATCTTTTCCATGAGAGTATATGCCGCCTTTTCGTGTAGTTTGTCGGAGTTGAGAGAGTAGTCGTAAGAAATAGTGACGCGATTACCATCACTATCAGTAGCGCTGATGCGAGAACCGCGAGTGTTTGTCGGTCCGTGATATCGTGTACGTATTGCTTTCATGACAACCTCAATTTGTCCATTTTCCGGACAGTTAGTTACCCTTGATAGCAGCCTTGATCGATAGTGCTAAGATCAAAGCAATAGACAGTAGCGCTGGTGCGAAAAACAGGCACATTTTACACCCCCTTGACTGCGGTTGCAATTGCTCGTTTGGAAAAACCCATCTCATAGAGTATAGAGCGCAACGAAGCTAACTCCTCTTGCTCGATCTCTTTGAGGTAGTCTTCATCCGAATCAGATTCAATACCCGACAAACCCATAGATTTGATTGTTTGGCAGGTATCACCGATAACTATTTTGGCCTCTGCGCGAATACCAATAAACCCGAACAGGTCATTTTGATATTGCGCATATCTGTCCTCAAATCCCTCTTGAGTGAGATAGCTAGTATCTGGGAACTCGTCATCCACCCGTTTGACAGTGATTGATTGAATGCGTTTTGCCGTTGGCATCGTCTTTTCTCCTAAAGATCATAAATCTATTCAGGTGTAACTTCGTGCGCAGCCCATTTGCCTGCTACGCGTAAGGGATAAACACCATCAAGTCCCTGAAAATCAAAATCTTCTTGATCCATGTTTAAGTTGACAGCGCGTACTACTGCGTTTTGCACTGACCCGAGAACTTTATCATCTAAAAAATTGACGGGAAGTTCGGTATCTATTTCTATATCTACGGCGAGAGTAACTAAAACCGTGGTCGTTTGCATATTTTCTCCTAGTTGTATTACTTGACTACGATTCAAACTATATCCACACCAAACAACGGTTGTCAAGACAATTCTAATAAATTTATGGTGGCGGCCAAAGGCTTATCAAGGCAAGAAAAACCCGCATCCGAAGACGCGGGTGAGCGGGGCAGTGAAAATCTAGTCTTTCCAGCCCTTAACAATCGTAGCTTTTACCACTCTGCCTGCATACAGTTCACGCAAGGCTAAGGCGGAGTAGTTGACCTGAGAGATGCGGTCTAGGCAGATTATTTCCTGCTTTTTCTTAAGCTGTTTCACCATATCCTTTTGATTGATTATCATTCTATCTCCTATGTTATGTTAAAGTTAACTGCCGCTATACCTTGACTGCAACTACCTTATCCCCACGTATAAAGTCTGGATAGGTAGAGTGAGTACGGACAGCCGCGCCAAGAGCAATGTTGCCGTCTTTGTCGCACGCTTGGACCGTGACTACCCAAGAGAAGCCATACGGAGTTGAAAGGTAGTCAAAAGCGTGAACTAAATCGTAGCTGCGCCGGTAAAAGGAATAAACTACGTTACCCGGCTTGAAATGGTTCTCTAGGATTTGCTGTGTGTCTTGGGTCATGTTTCTCCTATCAACTACGCCTATAATTAAAGCATGATACAAAGCCGCTGTCAAGGAAATAATAACGGTGAGAAAAATGTATCAATTTATCTTGCTAAATCGTCCATTTTCCGGACAGTTGTTTGCAGCTAATCGCTAGATAGGTATAGGTTTATGGTCACGGAACGTCGTACACCTTGGCTGCAAAAGAAAACCCGCCACTAGGACGGGTAAGGGGAACAGGGAAGAGACTACACGTGAAGCACTAGCTCATTATACCGAGGATTGTCTTTTGGTAGGTTGGCGCTGTGAGCCAGAAGACCGTACTCGCCTAAGATTACGCCAGACAACTCAGGCTTCAGCTTTGTGAGTGCATCTCTCGCGATGGCGACGCTGTCAACCGTGGAGTTAACGGGATACTCACCCATTACCTCGTGACCGCGATATACAAGCAACCGAACTTTCATATTGTCCTCATCAGCAAGCGCATAACGCTTGAATGGGCAGGTTCGCCCATTTCGGACTGTTATTGTTCGTTTAACCACGAACTGTAGCTAATCCGAGTGTGGTGATTGTCAATTCGCTGTGCGCGACGATCTAATTCATCAGCTTCGCTGGTTTGCATTTCTTTACGCATCTGTTTAGCGAATGCGCCATGTCCGTAACGATTCCAGTCAGTCATTGTTGTATCTCCTATGGTTCGCAATTAAAGCAGCCAATATGAATGGTTGTCAATAGAAAAATGCGCTAGAGGCAAAGATTTTTGTAAGGTGATGGTTTGTATAGGGTTAACTCGCTACTAATAGAGATGTACTGTCCATTTTCCGGACAATTTGGATGGATATAGAATGAATCATAGACCGTTAATAATCACTTGACCGCCAAACCAAAGCCTATAGATATAAAGCACAAGAGGATAACCATAGAAGACTGACAAGAGGATTGTCAGTCACAGGTTTGATTCGGTGTAGGTCTGGGATAGGAACAAATGATAGCGCAGACTAACAGCTAAGTCATTGATAACAAAGGGAACAGGACAGATACATTCTCATATAGGAATATGGATTTTCCAAACTATGTAAAAATTACACGGTGTGTAAAAATTACACTGTAGACGCACTTGCGTAGACTATACACCACGCTGAAAATAAACAACATCGCGCAAGTTTTCGCAAGGAACTGCAAAACATATCAGTAAACGGGTGAATCAGTGACTGGATATCTCCGAGGTAGTATAGTCCACCACATGACTGCCGTGTGTGTATCTCGTTGATATCATTGGTAGTATGGTTTTGTCGTAGAGGGGACCCTATTTGTCTCGTGGACCCCGGGGAGTGGAAGCCCCTCGAGGCTCTTGGCGTCGGAACTAGTTTGCATAGCAAAACTTCATCTTCTTTTCTGGTACCCTGTACCATAATAACTGTGGTACTATGTACCAGAACCGGCAAGAATCTGGTACCCTGTACCGCGCTAGATTTCCGTTGACAAATACACGAGGATAAGGTATAATGAGTTATATAAAAATAGAATGTTGCAAGTGCGATGAATGTGAACACATTTGGATTCCTTCGTCGTTAGACCCAGAGCGCTGCCCAAGCAGAAAATGCAGGACTGTAAATTGGCACCATCCTGAAGATAAACCAGCGAAACCTAAAGTTGTTAAAAGAGCCGTCGAGAAGCTAGAACCTGAAGTAGGTCGAACCGAACAAGTCAAAGAATCGCTTCCAGAAAAGGCCAGAGTATTAATTGTGTCATCTCCAAGGTGCCCGGCATGCCGAACCCCTTTGGTGCCTTTTGGGACGAGTAAACGCTGTGATAATTGTAAAAGGAATTTTTGATGCGCATAACTTGTTGGAATTTAAATGAACTCGGACTCTATACTGGCGGTTGCTGCGGATCATGCCACATGGATGCCGAAGAGGGATATGATTACCCTTTAATCGAGATTAATGGAAAAGACCTTGGATTTGAGGATCGTCCTATAAGAGATGAAGTGTTCGGAGAATTATGCTGCTCAGTATATCGGGACGTAAAGGAACGGAAGAACCTCCTTTTGGAGTGTTACTATGCCTAAACAAAAACCAGCGCAACTGACTGCTCCAATTCCTACTTTAAATGAGTTTCGAAAACAGCTAGGTATGGGCAAACGCAGGGCGACTCAGATAATCAAAATTGCAGTAGACGAACATTTGCAGAAAAGGATGATAAAGAGTTTAGTATGAACGTTCCCCGTGAAACATTGTGCCCTCGCTGCGGTTTAGACCCGAACTCGCTGGGAGGATACGTAGATTATGTCCACTATAAAAACAATCAACGGTACGCGTGTCTTCCGTACCTACTCAGTTCTTCCGCTGCGCGAGTAGTTCACGAATTAGCTTATATGCTTACGAAAAGATTGATGCAAACTATAGATGAAATGTAAAGGGCTATCGTTGATAAGCGAACATACTAAACGACTTAAACACTACCGCAAGTTAATTGGTCAATATGTAAACTACTGGGCTCCAGTAATGGGGCTTGACTCGTGGGCAGAACTTAGCGTAGACTACACTTACGTTCCCTGCCCGGACGCGCCATTTGCGTTGGCGAAGTGCCAAGCAGACTGGCAGCACATGACCGCTATATTATCTTTCTACCTCGGTATCTTTGTTGCGGAAGACTTATCAGATGAACGAACAGAGGCGGTTGTGGTTCACGAGATGTGCCATGCGCTGTTATCTGAGATAAGCCCCGATTGCAATGACGGCCACGAGGAACGGGTAGTAACCTATTTGACAGAATCGTTTTTGAGAACAAAGTACAGGGAGAGAAATCAGCGATGTTCAAGCACTTGTGGCAAATCATCAAGCACAAATACTACCTCCTGATTCAAGGCAGAAAACTTCATGTATCAGCTAAACAACTGGTTGTACACGACTTAGATAAACTAAATTGGAACTCATCGATTGAGTTCCATAATTCTCACACGCCACACCACTGGGAGTTCTGGTATGATGGAGAGACCGCGCACTATATGCCGCCAGAGTACTCAAATGAGATGCTGGCTGACTGGTCCGCTACCGCAAGGCAGCAGGGTAAGCTGGGCGATGTAACCGAATGGTATTACTCTCACCGCGATGAGATAAAATTGCACCCCGAGACCAGAAAGCATATCGAAGGTTTGGGATACGAGACTGGGTTGATGTTGGTTCCCTACGAGTACTGGAAAAGAGTTCATGGTAAATGCTGACTGACAAGTGGTTGCGGCGTCAATACGTTGGGTACAACAGAGAGTACTTCCACGACACTTTGCCGCCAAAACTGCCGGTGCGGTTTGGTCTGATTCGGGACAAAAAGATCGCGGCGGTAACCATGTTTATGGACGGGCAGGCTGTTGAAATTATTGTTGACAGGGGGTTGCGAAATCTCCCTAGGTATGTTAATATACTAGTACTTCATGAAATGGCACACGTTGGCATAGGCAACAAGGAAAAACAGTACCACGGTCCCCTGTGGCGAAAAGAAAGAAAGAGACTGCTTGACGCAGGGGCGTTTACCAGGTTAATATGAAATTCAAATATACGAGTTGATTGGCGCAGATGACGTACGAAGAATTCCGGGCTCTTCCTGATTTTGATGTAAATGATTTTAAACGTGGTCACAAAATTTTGTATTGGGATGAAACTGAAGCACTTACACCTTTTAAGGTTGATTACTATACCGGGCATCCATGTCCTTTGGTGTTGAAAACCAAAGAGAACCAGGAAGCCTTGATGTTCAGGGATCGGGATATTTTCCGCCAGATCCGCATGGCTCCGAATGACCGGTACGAAGTCCAGATTTTTATCAGTTCTACGGATATCGGAGTGGCTCAGTACTACGTAGTTGATACACAGGCCCTTAAAGACAAAGAAGTCGGCGAATTCTACAGCAAGGAAAAGGCTGATGAATACGCTAAGTACCTTAACATGAAAGAGATAGTAATCGATGCGCCGTCAAGGGCGTTGGTTATTCAAAAGGAAATATGAAAACACTTTTTACTCTAGCCCTTCTAACCGCATCTGCGTTTGCTCAGGCAGCGCAGCCAGCGAATACGGTGGTTCCGAAGGAATCTACCAACACGGTAAAGCTGCAACTGAACAGGTCACAGTACACCACCGTTCAGAACCAATTTAATATCAAGGTTCAGCAAGACTACTTCACGAATGTAAAACCCGTGCTCGACAACTTTGACCGCGAAGCCCAAGCCCTAATTGAGCAAATCAAGAAGGATAATGGATGGGATGAGACATACAAGTTCGATGCCCAATCAAACACTTGGTCTATCCAGAAAACAGAAAAAAGTACCGATTCAAAGAAATAGCTTGACAAATCGCAACTAAGTTTGGAAAAATGGGTTTATATACAATAAGGACAGTTTTGTTTTGGCGACGTGAAGGGAATCGGTATACCTATCTCCTTTAAAATGAGATGTTTCCGAGTTCGAGGCTCGGCGTCGCTACCAGTTTTATGCCGGATTAACTCATTCAGTAGAGTGCAATCCTTACAAGATTGAAGTGGCGGGAGCAAAGCCTGCATCCGGTACCAATGCTATGATAGTGTAACGGGAAACATAATACCTCGGTAAGGTATAGTTGTCGGGTCAGTTCCGACTCGTAGCTCCATCCACCCTTCGTCCAGCGACTAGGACGCGCTCCTGATTAGAGCGATACGTTGGTTTGAGTCCAGCAGGGTGGACCAAAGTTTAATGCGGAAGTATCCTAACGGTAAGGAATTAGTTTTCCAAACTAACGGCGCAAGCCATGCGAGTTCGAGTCTCGTCTTCCGCTCCAAGTTTGTCGGCATAGCTAAGACGGTAAAGCGCAGGTCTGCAAAACCTGAAATGCGAGAGTTCGATTCTCTCTGCCGACTCCAAATATCTATGTACATAAATACATCTAACGAAAGAAAATCCGATCAACTTGGAATGCCCATAGGCCGAGCGAGTGGTAGGTTAAAGAAGAGAATACTATTTTCTCTTGTTTGCAGGTTAAAAGAAAACATTTGTTATCGCTGTAAGAAGATAATAGAGACTCCTGAAGAGTTGAGTGTAGACCATAAAGAACCGTGGCTTGGTCTAGATTCTAATTTATTCTGGGATTTGGATAATATTGCCTTTTCTCATCTAAGGTGTAATGTGGGGTGTAGTAGACCGAGAATCGGCCCTCGTCCAAAATCGTTTCTTCCACCAAATACCAGACACTTAGATGCGCCAGAAGATACAAAATGGTGTGTTGGGTGCGCCGATTATCTCTGTAAAAGTCTATTTCACAAAAACGGAAATAGGCGAGATGGTATACAGGCTTACTGTAAAGATTGCAGGAGTAAAAGTAGAAGTAAGAAGTTTAAATACGCCCGATTGGTGGAACGCAAGACACAACGCGTTTAGGCCGCGTCGATCGTAAAGGTCATTGAGAGTTGAAATCTCTCATCGGGTACCACATCAAGGAGGAAACATGTACGGCGACGACGATTTTGAGGATGAGTTTGAACCAGTACGCCAGCGAGTAGGACAGGAAGGTTTTGACTACACCTTTCGATCTTACTCAACCTTCAAGGAAATAAATGATAAGGAATTCCACAAACTAAGAGTTGCGTACGTTTGGGCAGCCGAGGCTTTGTCGGAGTATATTGGATTAGATTAACGCGGATGTGGTGGGAATTGAAATACCTATCTTATTCAAAATAAGATGTTTACTGGTTTGAGTCCAGTCATCCGTGCCACAATTTACGAGAACGGGCAGGACGGTAATGCAGCAGTTTGCTAAACTGTAAATCCGAAAGGATTAGTTGGTTCGACTCCAACGTTCTCGGCCATGGAGAGGTGGCAGAGCGTTTTATTGCAGCGGTCCTGAAAACCGTCGTGTCTTGCTAAACCCAAGCACCGTGGGTTGAAATCCCACTCTCTCCTCCATTTTTAAAGGAGAACTATGTTTTGGAAAAATAAAAAGGAAGAAGTTATCGTGTTGGATACATACCCAAAACCAGGTACGTGTATTCCATGTGATAATCCTGAAACCGTAAAAATTATAGCACCAGATCCAGAACCCGATTTGGACACCAAGCCAGAAGATGTGATAGCCTATAGTTTTGGATATGCCTGCCCTCAAAAGCACATCGGACAGTACGTAGATTCGATTGCCGAAAAAGATATCAAGTCTATCAAAGTTTGTCAGATCTGTGGAAAAATAGCCCGGCTTTGTACGGTCAAGAAAACCGCAGAATCACGGTGGCGGGTTTACAGAGGTTGTTCCGATGGTATTCCTCGCGGAGGTTGGGAATGTATCTTCAATCATCCGTATTATTCCAAACACGAATTTGCAAACTGGGTAAAAATTACACTGTCTAAGAAGTAGTCCAGAAAACGGGTGCGATGGACTGAAGGCAAGTCCACCTGTCTGTAGAACAGGCGCTTTAGAGCACACTCAGTTCGATCCTGAGCGCACTCACCAGATTTTTATTGACAACTGAATAGTTTTGTGTTATTCTAATAATGCGGGGTAGTAGAACGGCTCTACGTGGGGCTCATAATCCCAAAAACTGGGTTCAACTCCCAGACACGCAACCAAGGTCTCGTAGCTTAACGATAAAGCGCCACCTTGTCACGGTGTAAGTTAAGGGTTTGATTCCCTTCGAGATCGCCACTTTAAAAGGAAAACAATGCCAAAATTTTTACGCACTTTAGTTCGTTCCTTGTTTCACAGAATAACTCTTTCAAGGGTTGGAGATGATGTAGCTTCAGTAGCATGTTCCTGCGGACTCCGATTTAATGCTTCTGGTGAGTCGAGATGGGATAGAGCCTACGCTGTCGCAGGTCGTCACGCTTCTGTAAGTTAAGTTTGCCAGCATCGTCTAACGGTCGAGGACTCCTGTCTTTCCAACAGAGAATGCCAGTTCAATTCTGGTTGCTGGTTCCAAATTAAATGATGTATACGTCAATTTAGTTCTATTTTGGAATGAAATTGACGTAAATATCAACTTTAATAAATGTTTCAAGGATAAAGGATGAGTAATCCAACAGATGTTGGAAGAACTGATAGAATTAAAAGAACAGTTGATATACTCACCCGAACAGGTTGGGTTCCTACGTGTACGGCATTTGACATAACTGAAGAAATGTTATCAGCCTACATTGAAGTGTACGGAAATTTAGGTGAGTCCAATAACAAAAAGTTTCAAAGAAATTATGCCAGAAAACTAGCTGGACTTGAACTTTTAAGATTGAAACTGTCACGCGGGGCAAAGACCAACAACTGTAAGGAAGGAATGGTTTATCTTATAGCTAATCCTGCTTGGCCAGATCATCTTAAAATAGGTATGACTGTAGATACAGCATCTAGGCTGTCCTCTTACCAAACGTATGATCCGTTTAAAAAGTTCTACATAAAACACTACGAGTTTTGTTTGAATAGAAGAAAAGCGGAACAGGAACTCTTAGATAAATATAATGTTCACTCTGAGGATGGAGAGTGGGTTAAATATTCTGATGCGCTTGAGATTATCAAGATTATTAGAAACTGATGTAGGGTGCGCTGAATGGGAAGGCAATTGGCCGTTAACCAATCGACGAATCAAGTAGTCAACTGTGGGTTCGACTCCCACCCCTACAGCCAAAATTTTACTGCCTCTTCGCCTAGTTGGTATGGCACTTCGCTCTGAACGAAGAATAGGCTTGGTTCGAGACCAAGAGAGGCATCCACATCTGAAAGGATTTCCAATGAGCACATCCGACCGCATTAAATCGCACTTCCAAGATGATCGTTTACAGGCTATCTTGGCCGAAGAAGGTTTTGTTGTTGATGAAGAGGCGATCAAGCAGTTCGGTCACTACTTGGATGACTTGGAGTTGGAAAGAGCTTTAGAAAACGAAGAATAGTTTATTCCGGAGTCTTCTAAGATGCTAGGAAATCTGGCTTTGAACCAGTGAATGTGGGTTGCAATCCTACCTCCGGAACCAAGTTGAAACGAGGAGGACGTTTGTCTAGATACAGTCTTAAACATTATTACGACGTAATCAATTCTCGATACTATAGAAATACTCTTCCGACAGATTGCAGAGTATTTTGGTCTTCTGAACTTCCTGAAAATGTTATGGGTGACTATAGTCCCGAAAGATGTGTACTCGCTCAGAGAGTTCGAGGAAACGATAAAGGAACGTACAGAAAAACGTACGAAAGAAAGCACACTATACGAATTAATACCAATCTATATGATGTTGGTAAGCGTACTGTGCTGCTAACACTTTTTCACGAAATTGTCCACTTGAAATTAAAACTTCGTAAAAGCCGTCATGATCACGGTCCCGACTTTCAGAAAGAAATGAAACGACTAGCAAAGGTTGGGGCTTTTTCTGGATTGTGGTAGAATCGTCAGCATAGTTCAATTGATAGAATTTTTCTCTCGTAAAGAAAAGACGCCAGTTTAAACCTGGCTGCTGGCTCCATAAGTATGTTACACTAAGAGCACGTATTTTGAGGAGGATATTGCTCGTTGCCAAGTTTAATTTCATCGCCGGTCTTGGTCCTTAATGTGGCTTATGAGCCTAGCCAAATCACTACGGTCAAGAACGCCGTCAAGTTGCTGGTTAAGAACGCCGTTGAGATTACCGAGCACAAAAATAAGTACCTGCGTCCCGATATTCCAGTCCCTTCGGTAATCCGTCTTCTTCGGCACGTATACATTCCTCATAGACTACAAGTTTTGACTCGTAAGAACATTTACCTTCGGGATAAATACACCTGTGCTTATTGTGTAAAGAGATTTTCGTCATCGGATCTTACTTTAGACCATATTCAACCCCAATCTAGGGGCGGACGCGGAACTTGGTCCAACTTAACCGCGTGTTGCAAGCCTTGTAACTTGTTCAAAGCAAACCGTACTCCTGAAGAAGCGGGAATGGTGCTTTCAAAAAGATACAAGCCCGTGAACATGCACACCAGCCGTCATGTGATCCGGGCGATGGGCGAAGATGATCCACTTTGGCGTAAATATTTGTATTTCGAGAATACTTCGATGCAACAAGATTAACCGCCTCCAAAGCATTGACAGCGATGCAATAGTCCTGTAAACTATAGAGCAGAGCGCAACTCTCTGTGGAGGCTCCATTTTACGTGTGCGAAGCCAATTGGTGCGGCCTCAGACTGTGACTCTGTTGTTTAAGGACGTTCGATTCGTCCCGTACACCCCATTTTACCCTTGACAGCCAGTCAATATGATAGTACAATGTATTTAGTGGCTTAGCGCCGCGAGGCGTCCCACCGTACGTTTCAGACACGGTGCGAGGGGGAGGACTCAGTTTCTCCCTCTCCAAATTTTTTTGTCCAGAAAATGGACAGGAGGAAATATGGAATTAACAAATAAGTTAGCTAAACAACTTAAAATTGTGTTTGGCGCAGATTTAGCTGTTTGTGTCCGAAATCTGTTTGATGCGGGTATTATCAGCGCGACAGAAGCAAGACAAATTTTGTTTGCATAAATTTTAGGGGCCTTAGCTCATTCAGGAGAGCACTTCGCTTGCACCGAAGAGGCGGTCGGAGCAAAGCCGACAGGCTCCACCAACTTATTTAGTATCAACGATTTGCCAACTTCGTAGATAGGGTTATTACGTTTCCCTGAAGAGGAAAAGAAATCCGATCAAAACGGATAGTTGGCACCATAAGTTTAACGGGATATAGTGTAGAAGCAACATCCATGTCTTGGGCACATGTGTCCTCCGTGCGAATCGGAGTATCCCGACCATTTTAAAACGCATCCGTAGTCTAACGAAAAGGCACTACGCTACGAACGTAGGGATTAATTTCCACATACAGGTTTGAGTCCTGTCGGGTGCTCCATTTTAAATGACAGAAACTAGATACCATATCGAGTGTGACGCTTGCGGGCGCGACGACATTATCCTCAACTTGGATGGTGTTCCTGTCCCGAAAACATGCAATAAACTTTTAACGCGAATCAAAGGAAAATTTGTTCGTAGAGAAGATATTGAAGTTTCTAAAACAACTTGTAAACTGATAGGAACAGGTATAAGACCCTTTTATTCGTATTGTTCGAATCAGCTACAGATTACGCGGGAATAAGCTAACTGGAAAACTGTTGGTCTCCAAAACCAAACTTCTCGGGTCGGTTCCGAGTTCCCGCGCCATTTTTAACTAGGTTAGCACCGGCTGTGCAGTGCGGTCTTATAAACCGCAGAGAAACTCCAGATTAGAGTACCGGGAGGGATCGACACCCTCAGCCTAGCCCACTTGCAGCCATCGTATAATGTCAGTATATCAGGCTCTTACCCTGTTTGGCGAAAGTTAAATCCTTTCTGGCTGCACCAAAAATAGTTGTTGACAAACACCAATCTATTTGGTATAATGTATTTGAGGATTGGAAAGATCCTGAAATCAGTTATTCACGCTAAAGAGAATAGGGATCGACTGCGTGTCGCCCAACTCTCCCAGTTTTTGGGACGTAAGCATTGATGGTTAGATGCAGTTGGCTTTTAACCTCCAGAGCTGGATTCGAGTTCCAGACGTCCCACCACTTTCGTAGCCATCGTCCAATAGAATAGGGCCTTGAGCTTCTACCTCAACGATTCCGGTTTGAGTCCGGATGGCTACCCCACTTTGACCGCATAACTTAACGAAAAAGTCCTTTGGTCCTAACAAAGAGTATCTGAGTTTGAATCTCAGTGCGGTTCCCAATTTGGTTCTGTCGTTCAATAGAAAAGGACACATTCCTCCGAAGAATGTTATGCTGGTTTGAGTCCAGTCAGAACTACCAATTTTTCAACCGGCCCTCGGGCGGTCAACGCCTGCTGGAGTTCCTTGGACCTCGCGGCGGAAATAAATTAAAATAACCTAAGTACTTTAGGACCAATAATATATGGCAAACGTAAATACGGCGTTCGGGTTCAGTCTTGGACTTCCCGTACCAATTTCTATTACAGGAGCTACAGAAACTCAGATCGTAGTTCCAGTTTTCACCTACAACAGTGGTTCACCTGTTCCATCTCCAGCTTTTGCGGCTGGCGCTCCTTTGCAGGTTCAATATCCTGCTGATATCGCAGTTGGAGCCTCGGGCGTAGATGGTCACCCCTTCAACGTTAAGATCGTAGGAACTTTGACGGCTGGAACAGCAGCAACCAATTTTCGTCCGTTTCTTTACATCGGAAACAGCACAACTCTGATCAGCGGAAACCAACTCGCGGCTCCATTGGCTGGTGCCTCAAATGCTGTAACTGCGACACTTTCCTACAATTTTCAGCTTACTGCAAACTTGCTTTGGGATTCTACGAGCAAAGCATTAAACGGAACATACAGCTATCAGGTTGGTAACAACGCCCCGGCAGCCGTCGTAGCTTTGACAAACGCTGGTGCGAGTATTGCGGAATCTGGTCTGATATTCACCTTATCAGTGACGATGACGGCTCAAACTGGAACTACAACACTCAACCTCAAGGAATTCGCTATTTCTAACGCATAACCCCTTGACAGCAAACCAATAACGTAGTACAATGTATTTAGTGCTAGGCACGAAACCCGTTACGCCCGTAGGCGGGCACACATTCATACGACCTAGTGCAGTTGATTTACTTTTTGGAACGGCCCGTAGTCTCCAAGAATAAACTATCCTCTGCGAGGTCTGATACGGGCGAATTTTAGGTTGGAGCGCTGCTATTAGTTATTGATTTAGCGCTCCCCGAGGGCCAGGTCTTTCTCCTCCTTTCACCTGGCCCTCCAAACTTCAAAGGAGTTGGAGACTTATGTTAGATTTCGTATTGTTACTCGCCGTAATCCTCATTGGTTACCTTTACTTTTCCAAACACCTGAACCTCAAGGAAATCGAAGGCGAAGCGCAGGCTACCTTCACCAAGGCAGTTTCTGACCTTGAAGCCGCCGCAGTCAAGGCTGAGTCGGAAGCGAAGTCCGATATCGCCGCAGTCGTATCCTATCTGAAGTCTAAAATCTAATGGCTGTCGCAAAAGAAATTCTCGGCGGGAAGCACATTCCGAATCCTCGTGAAACAAGGGTTAGCGGGTATATTGAGACGCCCGTACCAAAGGCCTGTCAATACTGTGAATATTTCTCGAAGGGCACTCTGTGTAACAATAGAATAGTTCTTCGAGATACTCAGATACCAAAAGACTCCGTTAGTGGCTTGAAAATAGTCAACGGTCCTGATGGCTGCTGCAATGAGTTTGAAGCAAGCGACGAATCTCGTAAAAAGTTTTCCTAAAATGAAAAGATGCTATCGTTGTCATCAATTCAAAGATCCACAAGAATTTGGAAAAGACAGGCACGCTAGAGACGGTCTCCGTAACAAATGTAAAACATGTGTTTCTGAGTTTTATCAGCAGAATAAACATAAATACAGAGAACAGCAAAGAAAATACTATCTCACTACGTATAAAAATATTAGCCTAGAGAATTCTCGAAGAAGACGCCAAAATCCTGAAGTAAAAGAAAAAGAACGGGAAAAAGGCCGAGCATGGCTTCAAGTAGAAGAGAATAGACAAAAGAAAAAAGAGTATAGAAATCGACCTGAAATCAAAGAAAGGTCGAAAAAGTATCATGCAGAATTATACATCAACAATCGTGAATCTATTCTAGCGCTCCAAAAGATTTATCAATCTCAACCAGACGCTAAACAGATGTCTCTTGCTCGGCATAAAGATAGAGTAAAAAGAGATGTTAACTATCGTTTAGGGTGTGCTCTCCGGCAAAGACTTGGTATCGCTATACGTAAAAATTACAAAGCTGGATCAGCGGTTGATGATCTTGGATGTTCAATTGCAGAACTAAAAATACACTTAGAATCAAAATTTCAACCCACAATGACTTGGGATAATTATGGAAAGACGGAAGATTCTTGGAGTATAGATCATATCATTCCGTTATCAAGGTTTAACCTAAGTGACCGACAACACTTCATCCTAGCTAACTATTATCTAAACTTACAACCCATGTGGCACTTAGAAAACATTAGCAAAGGAAACCGTGAAATAAAAATAGTTGTAGTTTCATCATAAGAAAGGGGTGAATCTTTGAAAAAAGTTCTCACTCTGCTGGCGTTGTTCCTTCCTCTTGGTCTTGTTGCTCAGACCAGTAAATCCGATATCGAATACGTTTCAAACGTGTTTTCACCTGCCACTGTTCTTTTGTACGCGCAGGACGAACATGGTAGCCTAAAGATGCGGTGCACTGCAACGGTAATTGATAAAACAGATACAGGCTACGAAGCCGTGACTGCTAGTCATTGTGGTTGCGAAGAGAATGAAGATACTCGTACAGTCACGCCAGAGAAGACTTCTTTTTATGTAACTTCCGACGACGATCAAGATAAAGATTTCTTCAAAGCCAAGATAGTTGGATGCGGTTATCGCCACGCGGGCGATGACTTTCTTCTCGTAACATTTAATACTACCAAAAACTTTCCTGTAGTAGCGCTGGGAACAGACCCAAAGGTAATGGAAGCCGTAGTAAACGTGGCGAGCCCTTTGGGACTTGGTAAACAGGTTTTTACTGGATCTGTGACCTCTGCGTCCCTTAATCGTCCTGTTATCGACGGTGATTTGAATTGGGAGCACGTGGTGACTCTGCAAATGTTTGGTACCGATGGCGGGTCAAGTGGTTCGGCTGTTGTTTGTTTAGATCAAAAGGCTGCCTGTGCATTTATTGTGGGGTCAGCAAATCGCTCAACTATAACGGCCATGCCTGTAAGTAGATTGATTAATTTACGCAAAGCAATCACAACTGGAAAATATAAACACTGGGTAGAAAACCCTGACGATGCCACTCCGGTTCACAAAAAAGACAGCGATCAATAGGGTACAACCGCGCTAGTTATAACTATGAGTGAAAAACTTTGTCCCGTGTGCGGATGTACGACAACTAGAAGTAAATTCTGTTCTGATGCTTGTTTCCTACAGAATCGAAGAGAACGTCAGTCTGAATACTATAAGGTAAATAAAGAGTGGATTTTACAGAAACAAAAATTAGCCTACTCTCTTAAACCTAAAGAACCTAGATATTGCTCAACTTGTTGCACGTCTCTTACTTCTCTTGTTGCTTTATACTGCTCTTCTTGCGCACGCAAGCGTAAGAACAAAGGTAACCTAAGATACATGGTAGGCTACTATGCAAAGAACAAATCTCGCATACAAGAATACTTAAAAAGTTATTACGAAGATAACAAAGAGGTATTGCTTGAAAATATGCGCACGTACTCAAAAGAAAATCCTGTAATATCTAAAGCCTGTAAACAGCGTCATCGCGCCCTAAAACGAGGTGCTACAGGAAGTTTCACTGCGGAACAGATACAGGCGAGATTTGACTATTTTGATAACGAATGTAGGTATTGTTCAAAAGATCTAAGTGAGGAAGTGACAACTATAGATCATATGATTCCTTTGTCAAGAGGCGGAACAAACTGGCCTTCCAATTTAGTACCAGCCTGTGCTAGTTGTAACAGTCGAAAAGGTGACAAAACGTATTTTGAGTTTTGTAAGTATCTAGCCGCATGATTAAGCCCGATGCAGACGGTGTAACTGAAAAACCAGATAAGTCTGCGCCCTAGTATTATTTTCAAGAAAGTTCTTGTCCATTTTCCGGACAACATCTCAACATGGCTAATTTGTATAACCAGATGCCGATCCAACTGGATACGGACATCGCAAGCTATCGTGCGGCGCAAACACTTGTGGCCCCCACCAGTAATGTTCCAACAAATGTGAACGTGTGGAAACTTGTTCTGCAAGTCAACGCTACTTCAGTGGCCGGAACGGTAACCATCACAAAACCAAGTGACGGAACAAATCTATTCCCACCCATGCCCGTGGCCGCAGGAGCAACTGCTGGTTCTATATTGTATTTAGACGAGCCTAATTCTCTCATGAATTGGGCCGATTTTGCTGTCACAGGTCTGACCGCCACTTCAACAAGACTTTGGTTGTGGTATCGCAGCTAGATATGAAAAAACTACTTACATTATTCCTGTTCGTAGGATCTTTTGCCTACGGTCAATCCCCTTCTACCAGTATCAACGGGATTTCTGGACCATTTACTTTCACTGGCGCGGGAGTTTCCTGTACTGGGTTTACCTGCACGTTTAGTGGAGGCGGCGGGGGAGGTGCCACGTTACCTACGAATGCTGTCGTTTATGGACTAAGTTCAACTACTTCGCGTGGTGCAACTACCGGGGATATCGCTAATCTTTATGGCTCGCTTGCCGCAAATCAGTTTTTAGCGTCGCCAACTGGATCATCGGGGACGTTATTGACCCGCGCTATCAGCATAGCTGATCTGCCTTCCACAACCTTATCAGCGGCGGGTACGCCAACTGTTAACGCTGTCACGAAATGGGTAACGGGGAACACGATTGGCAACAGCGCCTTGAGCGACGCCAGCGGTACGATTTCTTCGACAGAGCCAATTCGCTTCAACGGTACCGGACCGCAGATTCGTCCAGGCACGACGAACGGCGGCAATCCTTATGCCGCCGCGACAATCGACTTCTGGAACAGTACTACCGCTGCTGGAATTAATCTATATGGGGCGGACGACGGAGCAGGGAACTCGTGGATATCCACAGTCCTGCCGCAGGGCGTGATCTGCGACAATATCGGCACGCAGACTAATTGCGGCTCTCAGAGTTATCAGATACTGCAATACGGTGGTTTAGGAATACAAGATGGAACAGGCTCGCTAGTTGGCATAGTTCCACATTTAGGTCAATACCGCACTACGTTCTCGCCAAGCACGAATACCTACACGGTAACCACGCCAGACTTTGCCGGTGGCGTGAATCTCCCTTCTGTAGCGAGCGGAACTCTGGCAACCGTGGCGGGCACGGCGGCTGCCACGACAACTACAGCGGTACTTGCGGGTGACGGGTCCGGGAACACTACGGCTGCAACCACTGCAAAGATGAATACGGCGCTGAACCTCTCGCAGGGTTATAACTACGGAATCCTCTACGGATTCGGCGATAGCACGATAGCCTGTCCTAATGGGTCGGGTCCTTCTACGCCTGCTAATTGCCAATTCTCTATCTTGGCTGGCGACAGCTTAGGTCTAGCAGTCGATTATGGCGTGTCGGGCTATTACATGTCCAACGTAGGAGACAATTTATATAACTATTTCGTTCCCGGCGCAGCATCGCCACAGCGCATACCGAAGATAGTGATGAATGGCGGCATCAACGATGCCAACTTTGTTGGGAACACTACCGGGGGAATCAACAACTACACCAATGCGCTGAACGCCATACTCTACTATGTTGGCTTACCTCCGGCGAGCCGCATACAGGCCAGTGCGTGCACAGCTTCCGGATCATGGGTTAATCCCACTATCGGCCCGGCAATGAATGCGGCTGCACTGAATTATGCAACCCTGCAAAATACTACCAATGGAAGCACGCTTACCTGCACGATTACGACAACTACGGCGCAAACCAAAATCGGTATTGTTTATGTAGCTGGCAATACCAGCGCTGGCACGTTTACGGCAACCATAGATGGCACGCCAGTGAACGATGTCTGCAATGCCAGCACAACCTTCAACAATTTCGGCTGCAATGGCCAGACTCTGCCGGATTCTCGCGGAGAGGTGATGCGGCAAGAGTATACCGTGAGCCCAGCCACTTCACACGTGGTAGTGTTCACGGTAAGCTCCACGACCGCCGCGGGAAATATCGTAGCGATTAAAGGTATCGACGCGCCGCCTTCCGCCGCATTCGTGAATCCACCATCCTACGTCATCATGGAAGGCGTGCTGCGGCAATTTGCCGATGCGCTCTCTGCCGCCACTGCCGCATACAACACGGCTGCCCTGAATACGGTGAATACCGCAATCTCGGATCATATCAATGTGATCTTTTCCGATATGCGCACTGGGACTCCCGGCGTCAACACATCAACCGACATGGCCAACGGAGCGGCAAATGCCGCATGCCCTGGAGGGAATCAACCGTTGCATCCGAATGACTGCGGATATTGGAACGAAGCTCTGACTGACGAGAAGGCTGCTACCGCAGCTGGATGGAACATCTTCTATCCCAACCTTGCAGGGAAGGGTGCAAGCTCCGCCCAATATCAGAATCTTCAGCCTTCGGGTCCGATCATCAATAGTCCTATGGTGGCAAATCCCGTGGCATCAGGATTCGCAAACTGGTGGCAGATTTATGGGGTGGGAATCGGCAATCCAGCGGCTACAAGCATCATTCCCGGCATCCTCTTCAACAATAACGGAAGCAGCAGCTTTCAAGGGGCGGCAGCGGCATATGACAACGATCATGCCGTCATAGTGGATGCTTTGGTAACGTCTGGCGCTTCGGCAATTCTCAACTGCCCGACGTTCACCAACTACACATCCTGCCATGCCTCGGCCTACTGGGATACGAGCGGCAACCAGATAACGCGAGGCACTGAGACTGCCACAGCTTTTACGACAACGGGAATAGTTTCGGCTGGAACTGTAAATGTAACAGGAAATGTCAATGTCCAAGGAACTGTTAACTCAACGATAAACACAAACCCGGCTAGTATCACAAATACTGGCGTAGCTCTTACCGCTAACTCCAACGTTGGCGATGAGGTTTATTACGACTCAACTCAAACGGCCAATAACCGCATTGTAGAGGCGATTTGGTTTCAAGGCGCATATCAGATCAGATTTAAGAGCGACTCACAGGCAACCGCTTTGGCCGCTCTCCAGATCACTGGGGGACAGGCGGGCGGAGTCACAGGGATTACATCGACCAGCGGATCAGGTTCATGGGCACACACTGGAGCATTTTCTGCAACCGGAACATCCTCAGCGCTTCACCTTATCGGAACGGGAACCGCGCCCACCTTCGCAGCGGGAGCAGGGGCAGGAACAACGCCAACAGTCACTCTCATCAATGTGCATGATTCAAGCGGGACGATAGAGATAGCGACTGGAACTGGAGCGGCAGCGGGAGTGATAGGCACATTAACTTTCGGCACGGCCTATGGGACGGCTCCGAACTGTACATTCTCTGCTGGTAACGCATCTGCGGCTGGGGTGTCCAATACGGTTTTCCTGTCAAGCGGGACGTCTAATTTCGTGATAACCGGAACTTTAGTAGCAGCTACCACATACTTCTGGACTTACACATGCGTCCAATAATGAAATTAGTCAAATACTTATTTAAATTAACTGTCCATTTTCTGGACACAAGGAATATATGAAAGAATCAAGAGCAAAATCCGCAATGGGCGGAAAATCTAGCAAGCGGTCAGGACGTAAGGTTCGCGAGATGCACATTCGTCCCGGCAAGAGCGGCGGCTATTTAGTAAAGCATGACTTGGAAAGCCCCTCCAAAGAAGATATGATGAATGCAATGATGGGCGGCGATCAGTCGAACCAAGAAGAACATTCGGTTCCTGATTTGGCTGGAATGCAACAGCACTTGGCTCAACATATGCCAGAGCAGGTTGCCGATACTGATCAGGACGGTGAATAATGGCTCCCGGTATTAAAGGAACGATGGAAGAGTTTAAGTCTGGATCGCTCAAGTCTTCGTCTGGACAAAAAGTTACAAACCGCAAGCAGGCAATCGCCATCGGCCTTTCGGAAGACCGACGTGCGGGCAAAAAGGTTCCTAAAAAGAAGAGATAAGGAAAATATCATGGCATCGAAACATCCAGGATTTGCAGCAGTAGAATCCAAGATTGCTAAACAAAAAGGCGTCAAGGACGCAGGCGCAATTTTAGCGAGCGCGACAAGAAATGCTAGCGCCGCAGCAAAACGAAAGAATCCGAATTTAAAACGTGTAAAAGGAAAGTAGTTCCTAGTTCGTGGACCTTCAAGACCTCCAGAAAAAATACGGCACCGACGGTGAAATAACCGATTGGACTGCTGTATCTAATGACGACCTGTACGATTACCTGAATTCTAACCGTGAGGGCTTACAAGCCTTGGCTGAAAAAGGTATCCTTAGAGATCAGATATGGGCCAAAGAAGTTGCTCGCAGATCGGAACAAGATTTAGAATGGTTGGCAGGTTATTTTCTTCACGAAACTAATCCTGAAGTTGTAGCCCAAGATTTAGAGATTCATCAAAATTTAATACGTCGGGAAAACCACGAACCTTTCTTTGATTTCTTCGTAAAGAAAGATAAGAGTCGGTCTATAGCGGAACAAAGTCAGATCAAAAGTAGATTGATTCTGTATCCGCGAGGCAGCATGAAAAGCACGGTGGGTCGTGCCGATATTGTTCAGTGGATTCTAAACTTTCCATCCATCCGTATTCTAATCTTGACCGCTGCCAAGGATTTGGCGGTAGGTAGTTTGGATGAAGTGAAGGGACATTTCACAATCAGGCAGCGTACCCCAAGCCTAATGAATCTTTTCTTTCCTGAATTTTGCGTAGAAGAAAAAAATCTAGGCAATCAGTTTGAGTTCACTTGTCCAGT
>Ga0137415_10000031_pt1 | contig 109914 bp, 83 predicted proteins | sample CZODoug3_1_1_16f_FD_183082 | JGI IMG/M metagenome (GOLD analysis project Ga0137415, IMG submission 183082) | Vadose zone soil fungal communities from Angelo Coast Range Reserve, California, USA - CZODoug3_1_1_16fungal (Hybrid Assembly) | ecosystem: Environmental > Terrestrial > Soil > Vadose... | reverse complement strand
GAACTGCGTTTTACTTCATCCCGAGTGCCATGACCGGGTTCATCGTCAGCGTCTTCCCGTTTCGAAACCGCGTCTCCTCTAAAGAGGCGTTCGAAGGGCTTGAGCTGGGTGAAGGGAAACCTTCACGCCCAGTTCTGAGAGGGCCAGGCGGCCGCAAGGCTGCCTGGCTACTCGGTAGTTATCCTTCAGCAGCGGCTCTGCGGCGGCAGTGAATGTTCTTCCCGGTGTCAGTTTTGGTGCCAGTTGGATTTCAACTTTTGTGCAAGTCAGTGCCGAGTGGTTCCTGGAAAGAATTCGCGGAAAGCCTTATCAGTATTGGGTTTTCGGGTGGTTGTGCAAAAACGAGCGACACCGTGCGACGATCGAAAAAATGATTTAAAAGGGCATTGCTCTGCCAGCTGAGCTACGCGCCCATCTTCTTGAAAAAACTAGTGTACCATTTCGACTTTGTCTTGTTCGGATGCAGATTAGCTCAGCCTGGTCAATCAGCATCTCCAACTTCTTCATCGCCGCGATACTTTGCTCTGGCAGCGTCTTAATGTAGCATCGCTGCGTGACGGAGACATCGCTGTGACGAAGGATTCGCTGGATGGTTAGATCATCCACGCCAAGGTCGTGCAGGTTCGTCGCCAGCCCGCTGCTGAGGCCGCGGTTCTGTTTACGCTCGACGCAGTAATGTGCTTTGGCATTCTATTGAGCGTGATTTGTTATGCATCGGCAGCGGAATACACCCGCTACAAAAGGGGAATCCTGGGCCGCTCTTCATCAGCTTCCTAAGGGCTGGGTCTGGTAATCCGCTAATCCGCTTGACGCGGGCAGTTGGGGGAAAAGCGGCCTCGGCATTGCCCTCAGGTTTGCCGTGAGTTCTCTTTGGCTCGTTATAACAACAGTGATGGGCGTTGTTCTTGCCCGCGCCACAGGCTCTTACTGCCACACCGCCACAGGACTGTGCACTGAGAACCGTTATGCGGATCTCCTATGCACCTTCCGCGATTTCGATTCGCAGCAATCTTCGGCGCCAGCGCATGGATGCAACACTCCGTTAGTAGGCTATTCCACATAGGAACCGACCCAGCCCTTTGCACGACCTCAATCGGGAGCGGTGCCAAGCCGACGGACGGACAGTAGATCAGTCTCAGCGTTGAAAAATCGGGAGAGGCATAGGAGCCAAAGTATGCGGCCCCCCGAAGGGGCCTTAATTTCTCGACGATGATGCATTAGAAACAGAACATGGACCGTTGGGTCGGGTACCCAAAGAACCGGTCCGTTCCGGGAGCCGGGACTTTGGAACTTTGCGTTCGTGGCATCATTAATTCGAGAGGCAGCGCTCTCGGTTTTTCGCGCTGTGTTCAGCGCTGTCCACATCATCCGTGCTGAAGCAGCCAGTGGTACGGAGCGGCGCTGGTCGATGCCTGGTCGCAGATCCACACATGTCGCTCAACGCCCTCAGTTCCGGTGGGTGCAGGTTCACAAGTTCTCGACCGAGTCTGGGCTGCGGGTGAAACATCAAGACCTTTGTGTATCTGCTGCGTTAGGAGTTCGTTGAAATCCTGGATCTTTCGGAAACGCTCGTCCTGTCTGTATGACGTGTGAATAGCCCAGAAAGGGGGTGGCTGCTTGACCCATTCATTGGATGCTTCTTTGGCATGTTGGTTCATCGGGGAGGCGTCGATCGTGACCATTGCATCGGCACGAAGCTGATCGCTGACTTGGAACGCGCCCAAGCCACCTTTGCTGAATCCGATGATGTACAACTTCGTCCTTTTCGAGCAATGACTGACGAGAATCTCTTTCAACTCATCGACCACATTGATCCACGGAGTTTCGCGGTCCGGCAGTTGCGGTGCGATCAGAATGAACGAGGTGCGCAACGGATGATCTGGCGATGCATCTGCGAGGCGCTTAGGGACGCTCTGTTCGAAAAGGCTCTTCGGGCCAATCTGCTGTCTGTTTTTTTCGTTGAAGAAACACTCTCCTACCCCGTGCAGGAAGAGTAGAACAGGGGCCTCGTGGTCAGACTTCCCCGAATGGACATAATATCCCAGCCCATGAACTGACTTCATTTGGCGATCTCCACCAAGCATAGTACCGCAAGAGCTCCTAGCCGGCACCGTGCGGATTGCTTGATGTGCGGATTGCTTGAGGGCAGCGGAGCGCTGACTTTTTGTATAGTCTCCCGAGCGCAAACGGACGCTACCGGTCCGCGGAAAGGGATTTTCCCACCCTCTCATTTGTTGAAAGTTGACGAACCTTCTTTCAGCCCAACCATGGCGAAGGCGAAGAGCGGGCCACAAAACTGTGAGCCTCTCCTTTACGTCTGCTTCTCCCGCTACAACAGCAAGGCAAGTCAGGCTGGAGATTTGGCTGAAACTGCACGAATCCTCCTGCGCCATGGCGCCGATCCCAATGGCTTCTTCACTCCCGATGATTTGCCCAACAATCCCCTTTCCTGCTTGTACGCTGCCACCGGCCTCAACAATAATCCCGCGCTCGGCGTCGCCCTGCTGGAGGCGGGAGCAAATCCTAACGATTCCGAATCGCGATATCATTCGACGGAGCATCGCGATCTGGCGTGTGTGAGGGTGTTGCTTCGCCACGGCTCAACACCCACTGGCACGAACGCTCTCAAGCACATGCTTGATCGTGAGGACATCGAAGGTCTGAAGCTGTTATTGGCGTCGGGCGCAAATCCGAACGAGGTCAATGATCGCGGCGAGACAGCCCTTCACTGGGCCGTTTGGCGCGGGCGCAGCACGGAGACGATTGCTACCCTTCTGGATAGTGACGCAGACTTGAATACGCAACGAAAGGACAGCCGTACCGCATATGCACTGGCAATTCTGGGCGGCCAGATGGAAGTCGCAGCATTGCTGGAGGCGCACGGAGCGAAGACGAACCTCTCTGCTCTCGATCAGTTCGTCGCCGGCACCTTGAACGCTGGTCCCAAAGAACTGGATCGATTGCTTGCCACACAGCCGGAGATCATCATGTCACCTGGTAATGAGCGCTTGGTGCCTGATCTTACGATGAGCCATCGCAACTCCGCGGTTCGGGCGCTATTGGCAGCGGGCCTGCCCGTTGATGCTCGCGGAGAGATGGGAGGCACGGCGTTGCACTGGGCCTGTTGGAAAGGCTATGCGGATCTGGTTCAGCTGCTCCTGGATCACGGCGCTTCTTGGACGATTGAGGACGAACAGTTCCAGGGAACGCCACCCGGATGGTTCGGCCATGGCGTCCGCAACCGTGACGAAGGCGCCGGCGACTATGCCCGGGTCGCACGGATACTGATCGCTGCGGGTGCGACGATTCCGGCGGTGGATCTGCCGACTGGCAAGCCCAATGTAGATGCCGTATTGCGTGAGCACGGGCTGATTTAACAGGCAACGACGGTGCTCTCCGCTCTTGGTTTTTCGGCGATCCGGAAGTCGTCCGGTCTCGCCATCACGAGATTAGTACTGGGAGGTCGGCATGGCGCCACAATTTCAGGATCAGATGAGTAGGAAAATGCATGGCTCCATGGGCGTGCACCGATCTCTACCAATCTGAGGCGGGTAATAGATTCAAAATGCGGAAACTCTCCAACAGCACTACTTGGCACTTGCGTTACCTAAATTATGCACAACTCAGCCTCGTCTGAGGCCGACCTGGAGGCGAGACCGCATTGTTACTGTCCGTTCGCGTCTTGATTGTTCTGCGATTCGTCTCTTCTCTCTAAGCTGCTCCGTCCCTTCGCGCTAAGTTGTGGTGGATTCTCGGCTGCGCGTGCATAGATTTTCATGCACAGCTCACGATCGTAGTGCGGTAGCGAGCACCGGCCGAAAATTCGTCTCGCCCGGAGCGATGCTGCGCAGCCTTTCCATCAGCCGCTGAAACAGTCCTCTCTCCGCGTAGTGATCGCTGTAGCTGACCCCGACGCGACCGGCGTGGCGCCAGATTTTCGCTGCCAGGAACAGGAAACGCAAACGCGCGATGGCCAAGGTGGTGTGCTTGAGTTCCGCTACCTGCGCCTGCTCTTCCCGCTGGAACAGCATCAGCCAACAGTTGAGGTTGTAGGCCAGCATCGCGATCTGAAAATGAACGCAGTTCGTGGCCCACCGCCCCGAAGGATGGGCGGCCAATCCAGCATCGTTGTTGGCTTCTTTAATCAGATTCTCGGCTCCGGCGCGCTGATTATAGAACCACACCAACAGATCGATGGCTGCCTCCATATCGGTCACGAAGACCCGATAGGTGTACTCCGGCGTGTCGAACAGTTGGTATTGCTCGCGCTCCGCTTCTCCGGCGCTGGGCTTCTTTTCGTAACGCAAAGCCAGAAAGCGATAGGCCTGGTCCCATCCCTCCGGCTGATAGCGGAATTCGCACTGCCCGTCGGCATCGGTGCGCGGAGAGCGCTTCCAGTCCGCAGCTTTTAGTTCCTCCACCAGACGCGAGGTCTTGCGCGCCACCATGATGAAGCGGCAGCCTCGCTTCTGGTACGCTTCCACTGCTTCCCAACAGTAAAAGCCAGAATCCACCCGGGCGTAGATCGTGTTCACCGAAAGCGGCAGGGCAGCGAAAACACTCTCCAGATGGCGCGCAATTTGCTGCCCGCTCGGCCGATCTCCGTTGCGCAACTCGCCCCCGATGTACTCTCGCGTTTCCGCAATAAAGGTCAGAATGGGTTGGTAGCTTTTCTTCCCCTTGTTCTTCGGGTTGTAGCCCTTGCGGGCTCCCATCTGCCGGCCATACAGCGTGTGCACGGTGGTATCGGTGTCCAGGGTGACGGAGGGCAGCCGCACGTTCGCCGCTTCCCACACTCGTTGCCGCATCTGTCGCTGGACGGTCAACAGTTGCCGCGCTACCCCGAGGTGCAGTGACGCCAGAAACCTCCAGAACGTGCATTGTGGCGGCAGCCGCAACACTTGCAAGATCCCCGTGAGCATGGGTTCTTGCGCCACAAAACGGAGGTGATTCAGTCGCGTAAAGCCAACGTAGACCGCCAGCACCATGCCCAAGATGAATTGATAGATGGTCATCGCTCGCGGTATGCGCCCGACGGTCAGGGCTTCTTCCACCAGTTTCTGGAATCCCAGTTTCTCCAGCAGGGTGGCTACCGGTAACAAGCCACCATAGGCAGTTAAGTTCTTGCCTTCGAAGTCGTAGGGTGTGGAAGCCCCAAGTTTATTGGGTTCCGGAATAACTCGCTCTCCCCCTTGTGGGGCAAGGCTTTCCTCGCTATGCTCTCTACTACGCTTAACCATTTGGGTGACTCCTGGAAGTCAGCTCGCGAAGCTCTCAACTTCGCGGCCTTTCTGTTCTACAACAGGATTTCCGGGGTCCCCAAGTGGTTCTTTCTTTCAGTACCCCCCAATCAACTCACAGGCTGTGCATAGGTCAGGCGTTACAAAACAGCCAGAGCGATGGGTTACAGCGACAGCCGGAATATATCTTGCGCGCGGGAAGCAGGTCGAAGTCCGCGTGACTCCGACGAGTGCCGCCATCACTGAGTCGGTCGAGCTAGCGCATGAATTTTCCAATCGTGTGCTTCGGAGGGTCGGGCGCGAATTCCCAAGGGGATGGGATGTCCGCGAGCGGCCACAGGTCCGGACGCTATGCCGCAGGGTCGTAGTTCAGGTTTTGCCCGAGCCATCGCTCGACTTCTGCCACGCTCATCCCCTTGCGTTCGCTATAGTCGGCAACCTGGTCGCGGTCGATCTTACCGAGACTGAAATAGCGCGATTCCGGATGGGCGAAGTAGAGCCCACTCACGCTCGAGCCGGGCCACATCGCAAAGGACTCCGTGATCAGCATTCCGGTGTTGGCTTGCACATCGAGCAATCGCCAAAGGGTGCCCTTTTCCGTGTGATCCGGGCACGCCGGGTAACCCGCAGCCGGCCTGATCCCCCGGTACTTCTCTGCGATGAGATCCGCGTTGCTCAGGCCCTCTGCACAACCGTAGCCCCATTCATCCCGCACCCGCTTGTGCAGGCACTCGGCGAAAGCTTCTGCCAGGCGATCGGCGATGGCCTCCGCCATGATCGCGTTGTAGTCGTCGTGCTCGGCCCTGAACCGGTCGCATAGCTCCTTCAAGCCGATCCCGCTGGTTACCGCGAAAGCACCGATGTGATCGTGCAGTCCTGTTTCCTTCGGCGCGATGAAGTCGGCGAGAGACCGGCACGGCTCGGTGCCCTCCTTATTTGATTGCTGGCGGAGGAAGTGGAATCGATCCAGCACCTTTCCGCGGGTGTCGTCCGTGTACAGTTCGACATCGTCGCCCACCGCGCTGGCAGGAAAGAAGCCGTATACGCCACGCGCCGTGATCAAGCTCTTCTCAATGATGACATCCAGGAGAGCGTTGGCTTCGGCGAAGATCTGGCGCGCCTGTACACCTTGTCCCTCGTGCTCAAGAATGCGGGGATAAACACCCTTCAGCCCCCAGGTGTGGAAGAACGGCGTCCAGTCAATGAAATCGCGTAGTGTCGCCAGAGGAAAGTTGTCCAGCACACGCACACCTGTAAAAGCGGGTTTGGGAAGGTCTTCGGAACGCCACTCGATTGGAGTCCGCCTTTTGCGAGCGGCCTCGATCGAGATGACCGTCAGGCGAGGCGCGGAGTGGGCCTTGCGGAGCGCCTCGTAGTCGGCGCGATGCTGCGCCACGAACGCTGTCTTGCCCTCGTCACTCAGAAGGCTGGTCGTCACGGGCACTGCGCGGCTGGCATCCAGCACGTGCACCACTGGCTCACTGTAATGCGGCGCAATCTTGACGGCGGTATGGGCCCGGCTCGTGGTTGCCCCACCGATGAGCAGTGGCAGCTTGAAGCCCTGACGCTCCATCTCGCGGGCGACGTGTACCATCTCGTCGAGAGACGGGGTGATCAGGCCGCTGAGTCCGATCATGTCCGCCTTCTCCGCCTTGGCGCGTTCGAGGATCTTTTCGCAGGGGACCATTACCCCCATGTCGATCACTTCATAGTTATTGCAGGCAAGGACAACGCCGACGATGTTTTTGCCAATGTCGTGAACGTCACCCTTGACGGTCGCGAGTACGATTTTTCCCTTCGCCTTGACCACCTGACCCGATGCAGCCATCGCCATTTTCTCGGCTTCCATGAACGGCGTCAGGTGCGCCACCGCCTTCTTCATCACGCGGGCAGACTTCACCACCTGGGGCAAGAACATTTTGCCGGATCCGAACAGATCACCCACCACACTCATACCGGCCATGAGCGGGCCTTCGATAACCAATAGAGGGCGGCCCAGCTTGACGCGGGCTTCCTCGGCGTCTGCTTCGATATAAGTGTCGATCCCCTTGACCAGCGCGTGAGAAAGACGCTCCTCGACCGTGCCGTTGCGCCATTCCTCGGCCTTCTTTTCACTCGCTACTGTGCCCGCGCCCTTGAGCGATTCGCCGTGCTCCACCAGGCGCTCGGTCGCGTCGGGACGCCGGTTCAGCAGCACGTCCTCGACCAGCACCTTCAGCTCAGGGTCAATCTCCTCATAAACCTCGAGCATCCCGGCATTCACGATGCCCATGTCCATGCCCGCCGCGATGGCGTGATAAAGGAACGCGGAATGAATGGCTTCGCGGACCTTGTTATTGCCGCGAAAGCTGAACGAAATATTGGAGACACCACCGCTCACTTTCGCGTGCGCCAGGTTGGCCTTGATCCAGCGTGTGGCGTTGATGTAGTCCACCGCGTAGTTGTTGTGCTCCTCCATGCCGGTGGCAACGGTGAGGATATTGGGATCAAAGATGATGTCTTCGGGCGGAAAACCGACCTCGTCTACTAATATTCGGTAGGCACTCTCGCAGACGCGGATCTTGTCTTCGTAGGTCGCGGCCTGGCCCTGTTCGTCGAAGGCCATCACCACCACCGCCGCGCCATATTTCAGAACTTTAGCGGCGTTCTGGCGAAACTTTTCTTCGCCTTCTTTCAGCGAGATCGAATTAACGATGCCCTTGCCCTGCAGGCACTTCAGCCCTGCCTCGATGACCTCCCATTTTGAGGAGTCCACCATAAAGGGCACCTTGGCGACTTCGGGCTCGCTCCCCAGCAACTGCAGGAAGCGGGTCATTGCCACGACACCGTCGATCATGCCCTCGTCCATGCAGATGTCGAGAACATTCGCACCGTTCTCGACTTGCTGACGGGCAACGCTTACCGCTTCTTCGTATTTGCCTTGCTTAATCAGCTTCGCGAACTTAGGCGAACCGGCCACATTGGTCCGCTCACCGATCATGATGTAGACGCCGGGCTGCTGGGTGAATGGCTGCGATCCCGAGAGACGGAGTGGCTTCGTCTCAGTGGCCTCGGGAACGTTGATGGTATCGGACACGCTCACGCTCGACTCTCGATCTCGGTCGGGCGGGCGTAGGACCCCTCAATGAGCGTTGTCCCCCACTTTCGCGGAGGCTGACCGTCGAGCGCTTTGGCGATAGCCGCGATGTGCTCGGGCGTGTTGCCGCAGCAGCCACCGGCAATGTTGATGAGCCCTCCCTTTGCGAAGTCGCTCAAATAGCGAGCCATGTCTTTTGGGCCCAGATCGAACCCGGTTTCCGACAGAGGATTTGGCAAGCCCGCATTCGGGTAGCACGAGATCGCCACGTCCGCCTTTTCCGAGAGCTCCTCCAGAAACGGATACATTAAATCGGGGCCGAGAGAGCAGTTGAGCCCCACCGACAACGGTTTCACGTGCTGCACCGCGTTCCAGAAGGCCTCCGTGGTCTGTGCGGAGATCAGCGTCTCGCCGCCGCGCCCCACCGCTGCCGAGATCATCACCGGTAATTTCTTGCCGTCTTGATCGAACACCTCACGGATGGCGACGAGTGCTGCCTTGGCGTTCAGCGAATCAAAAATCGTCTCGACCAACAGCAGGTCTACGCCGCCCGCCATGAGGGCGCGCACCTGCTGAGTGTAGGCGGCTTTGACCTGATCGAAGGTGACCACCCGGAAGCCTGGATCATCGGCATCGGGCGAGTTCGAGAGAGACACGGTCAGCGGCCCGATGGCCCCCGCCACGAACCGTTGACGCGAGGTTGCGGTCCCCACACGATCGGCCCATTCGCGGCACTGCCACGCCGATTGCTCATTGATGTCCCAAGCCAGGCTACCGAGAAATGGATCGTCGATGACCCTTTGGTAGAACGCTGGATCCTTTCGGCCGCCGTGCGCTCGCGGATCGTCCACAAAGAATTCGCTTTGGGTGATGCTGGTTGCCCCGAAAGTGTTGGTCTCGATGATGTCCGCGCCAGCCTCCAGAAACCGGCGATGGATGTCACCGATCATTGCTGGCTTGGTCAGCGAGAAAAGATCACCATTGTTCAGCAGGCTCTTCGTCGAGTCCTTGAAGCGTTCCCCACGGATGTCCGCTTCCGTCATGCCATAGCTGCGGATCGTCGTGCCCATCGCTCCGTCGATGATGACAATTCGACTCTCAAGGATCTTTTCAAGAGGATGTTGGTTGAATTTGGTCATTGTCTCCTGATGGTCTTGGGGAGCCTTCGCCTCTTTGCACCATTTCCGCGAAGTACGCCTTTCTTATTATAGCGATTGCCAGGGTGTCCAAACTCTGTCGCATCGCATCGCATGTCATCACTGAAGTAATCGTGATAGCGTTGAAGCTGCCTTGTAGCCCGGAATGCCCTGACAAAGAAGACTTTGTTCCCGGGCCCGGACGGCAACACTTCCAGCGGAGAATTGAAAAGCGTGCAACCCACAGCTATTAGATCCCACACCAGCCGAATGCCGTTCGTCGCGGCGGGCGCGGTCACAGGCATCGGCAGTTTGCCGCTCACCACTATTACATCGGCAATTCGGTCAGTGGCAGAATTTTCGCCGGAAGTTCCCTTTTGGCCTCAGCTTCCGCAACTCTCAGAGCGGGAGAGTATCGTCGGCCAAGGCCTCGCTATTGTGGAAGACCTTATTGAGCCTCGCAACGAAGGCTACGGTTATCAGGTAAAAGATGGCCAGCTCAATTCGGTGCTCGAGATCCTCCATCGGAGTAGAGGGGAGTTGACGCCGGCCAACGCGGCTGGCTTCAGTGCCTTCGAAGAAGCATTGTCATCTGGTCTCTTCAGTTCTGCGGTTGCTGTCAAGGGCCAGATCGAGGGGCCAATCACGCTGTCGGCGTACCTGTTCCACGAGGGCCAGCCCTTCCTATCCGATCCAGCACTTTTTGCAGCCATCGCATTTCATGTCTCGCAGATCATCGGCTGGCAGATTGATCGCCTGAAGTCTGCTGGCCTACCTGTGCTGCTGTTTGTTGACGAACCAGCGTTATGCCTGGACGCATCTGTCGCGAACGCTGTCTCAGAGGAGCAGCGGCTCAACGCCTTGGCGGCCACACTGGAGGACGCTAGAATTCGCGGAGCCTATGCCGGACTACATTGCTGCGCAGCGCGCCCCTTCGAGCGCATGTGCCGCGTGAAGCCGGATATCATTTCGTTCGACGCCCATGAGGGGCTGGACTTGTTTTTTGCCGACTGGCATGCGCTCGACTTCGTGAATCAGGGAGGAGCGGTTGCCTACGGAATAGTCCCAACACGGCCAGGTCTGAACGCTGTCGATTCAGCGACCATCTTTATTCGCTGGTTGAAAGCAGCATCCCTGGCTGGCGATCCGCAGAAATTTGCCCAGCGCGCGATGATCACGGCAACCTGCGGACTTGGGCTGCTCGATACGTCCGCTGTCGCAGAGTCATTCAGCGTCGCGCACAGCATAAGCAAACTGATCAGATCCTTAGCTGGTTCGGCAGAACAATAACACCTTGAGGATAGTACTCTGCATAGACTGCGAGGGGGAGTTCTGAAGGCCGAGACGGATCATCAGGCTGGTAACCCAACGATATGCCAAGAAGCACACACTTGGCACGCTAAATTGCCTAGGAGATCCAGGGAGCACGCGGCGGCCGGCTTACCGACAGTCAGTCGGCGACCGTCCTCTGGATCAAGGCCTTTCGGATCGCCTCAAGTCTCGGCTCAAAGAAAGAACGGTCATTTTGTGCGAGAGCAGCGACGGCGGCTCGAGCCACGTTCGCAATGCGATGTATCGGTTGGGGCGTCATCGACCATCGCCGGTCATCGCTTATCTGTCGGCTCCGGATCTTCGCGGCTTTCGACGGCTCTCAAGAAGTATTCCATTTTCATTTAGTTGAAAATGTCATTCTTACGATATTGGAATACGCAGATTCTCCTTCGGCATTGACCGCACGGACCCGATAGGCGACGCGTTGGCCACTTCTGACAGTAGCATCGCTGTACTCGACTGTGCCGGCGGCCAGGTTAGCAATCTTCTTCCATGTCTCTCGCCCGTCTTTGGCATCCTCGACCCGCCGCTCTACAACTGAGCCCGTCGGATCGCCTCCGTGAACCTGCCAGGTCAGTTTCACGGCGCCGCGGGCACCGCTGGCGTTGAGCGAACTGGGAGCTTCGGGAAGCACAGGCCAGTCGACATAACTCTCGTCGGTGACTGCCATGATGCTGTCCTTCAGGGGCAGAAGTTCCAGCGTGTCCGTGGTGCCTTGTTTCCAGGTAACGGGTCTGATCTCACCGCTCACTACATCGATCACTACCGGGTGAGTGATGCCCGTGTTCTTCAAAGATAAGGTGGTATACAGCGGCGGAAAGGCATTGCCTGGGAGACTGTGCGCCGCCAACCAGTACGCTACGACGGCTTTGCCCTTGGCTGAACGAAATCCATAGGACATGAAAGGAAAGCCAGTCTGGCGGCGCAGCGCCGGAAGATCAACACCTGAGATTTCAATGGAGGCATCGAACTTGGTGTCGGCAAATAGAGCGTTTGTGTTTTGTAACGCTAGAAAGACGGGGCGCGGCGTGAAATCGGTATCATGATTCGTGATCCCGTGGATAATGCCAAAATCGTCGTACTCATTGCCGTCCGCCCCAGCCGCCAAGAGCCACACGAAAGTTTTTACTCCCGCAGCATGGTTGTAGATCAGACCTCTGGGAACATATTTCGCCTGCACCGACTCATCCGAGCCGATCCATGAAGGAATGGAATTAAATTCGTCATCGAAGAATGCAATATCAGGTTTGATCCCGGGATAGTGCGTGACCAAGTCACGCAATGCGCGCGGTGATTCGTTCAGATAGGCGCCGTAGTCCATCGATTCCGGATTCAAATTCTGCCCGTAGCCGGGATAGGTGTGATACGCGTAAACGTCGATTCCCGACGCGCACTTGCAGGTGTCGAGAGCGTTCTGTGTAAATTCACGCGACGGATCTGCCTGCCCCCCATAAATCACCTTGGCGCTGGGATCTGCCCCGTGGACAGTCGGGATAAACGACGCCAGCAGATTCCCGTATTGTCCGGGATTGCCCCAGGGATTCCAATATCCAATGTCCTGTTCATTCCATAAGGCCCAGTAGTGAATGCGGTCATGAAAGCGGTTGACCGTCCACGCCACGTAGCGATTGAAAGCTGCGATTTGATCCGGAGTTGTGGGCGCCCAGAATACGGAGTACAAGCTCCGGTCATCATTGTGAAAGGATCCCGGTTGCGGTGTCCCTACGTCCGGCAGCTTTCCAGACGGTGAGGTGTACATCACGTTGCCGTACATCAGCTGGACCTGGATATTCATTCCGTTGTCCACTAACGAATCCACGTAATCGTCCAGCTCCGACACCGCCGCCATGACCCCACGCTTCTGCTCAATCCAATCCCAGCTGGTGTAATCCGAACTGTTCTCGTACTGACCGATGCGTATCCACTTGAAGCCCGCATCAAACATGCGCGTCCACCACCAGCGGTTCCAGGGCAGATATGGATCTCGCGGCATATCGGAATTGATGCCGAAACCGTCCTGAATCTGTGATGATCGCTTGGGTGGTAGGTGGTCAGGAACGTGCCGGCGTTCTTGACTGAAACAACGCGGAGCGAATCCGCACGAGAGCAAGACAAGCAAAAGAGTAAAAACAAAGAAGGACTGCCTGCGAGGACTTCGCAATGCTAGGGACCGCATTTTCTTCCTCCATCCAGACAGCAAAAGATTTATTTAGTGCACGCGTACCATACATCATTTCGCCGCGATTGCTGGCGACTCATCGCACAACTTTCAAAAGCTAGAAGCAAGCGGCAATAGTGCGCTACGAATCCAGGAGTCGTCCTTCCCACCAGGGATGTTTTTAAACAATGCCCAGCCTTCCGTGTGACTCGTGCTTTCTCCCGGACCCAATTGAACCTTCGGGCCAAGGCTTTCAAGTTCGAGAAAATCGGAATTGGTGAATACCTCAAAATTGCACCCGAAATCGGGATACAGTGCCCCGGGTGTGGCGGGAGCGGTCTTAAGGAATACAGTTCCATTCAGAAAATATGCACCCCAACCTGCCGGGTTGTAGACGCCAGTCATCTGCTCTGGAAAGCGACCCGTCGGATTCGTTTGCTGTTGCAACTGAACATATTCGGTCCCGAGAACCCATCGCGAATCCGCAAAGTCCGTGAAAGACCACAGCGTCAAGGGTCCAACAGACTGAAAGTGATCTTTGTCCATGGCCGCCCGCGGAGGCAACGGCAAAATCGCCCGTCCGCCGGTCTTCATCATGGTCGGAGCCCACACCGCAAGTTCGGTCGGACGATTATCGCGATTGGTGACGCGATGCGTAACCGTGACCCGCGAGCCCTCATCCAGCCTGATCTCCAGTTCCTTCTGCAAATTGCTTCCCGGCGCCGCGCTCTCCACTGGTGCCTTGAAGCTCATCTGGTTGTGGCTCTGAGAAACAGCCACCGAAGAATTGTCTGGGAAATAAGTGCGCTCGACCTCCGGCCATACCCAAAGACGGTGGCCACCGTACAGCCGAAAGTCGTTGCCACCCATCAGCCCCGCTTGGTCAGGAATTTCGTGAAAGATATTGTCGCCACCGCCTACAAAGCGATAGGACACGATCCGCGGACCCACATCAGCCAAAACCACAAGTTCGATGGTAGCGTTTGAGATCCGATACGCGTTGTCCCATCCCCGATAACTTATCCGTTCCAGCATTGACGAATTCGCCTGCGTTCAACCGCGGGCTGGCACCGGCGTCGCATGCCCATCGTGGGCGGCAAGTTCTTTCGCATTTGCCTGAAGTTTCCGGATGCCGGCTACGATCTCCAGCATGTCGGTTTCATCTCCCAACAGCGCAGGTTGCGGAATCCAAACCGTCTCCCAGGCCGCCCGATGGGTGTGCGGAAACGATTGGCGCAAGAACGCGTGCTCGGCGGTGGCCTGGGCTCCGCTCAGCCGCTTGCGGTATTCCCCGTTGCGGAACATATCCAAATCGTGCAATGGAGGATAGCTGGCTTGATTCGGAATACCCTCTGCATTCATGGCGGCAATAAAACGTTCCGTCGAAATGCCGGCAAACTGTTTGCTGTCGACGTGAAAGATATATGCGTATTGACCATTGCGAGTGCACCGTTCATCAAGCTTCTGTGGAGTGATGCCGGGGATCTGGCTGAGTTCGCGATCCAACCAGCGAGCGTTCTTGTGACGCCGCTGGGTTTGCTGATCCAGTCGTCCAAGCTGCGCCATCAGGATCACGCCCTGCCACTCACTGAGGCGATAGTTCGATCCGTAGCTGAAATGGCTGTAGAACCATTCTCCCGGCAACCGGCCGCAATCGTGGACCGAGCGAGCCTGGCGCTCGAAGCCATCATCGTTTGAGATGACCATGCCGCCTTCACCCGCAGTCATCAGCTTGCTCGATTGAAAGCTGAATGTTCCGCCAACGCCAAAGGTCCCCACACGCCTTCCGCGCCACTCGCTGGCGTGAGCATGGGCGCAGTCTTCGATCAGGAGAATTCCCTTACGAGCAGCAAGGTCTTTCAACGCGTCCAGATCGGCAGGATGTCCACCCATGTGGACTGCAATGATCGCCTTGGTGTGTGTAGTGACGGCAGCCTCGGCCAGTTGGGGATCGAGGCAGTAGGTGTCTGGGCGAACGTCAACCAGTACCGGAAGCGCATTCGCGAACAGAACGGCGCTCGCGGTTGCGACGAAGGTGAAGTTAGGAACGATAACCTCGTCCCCGGGTAGGAGTCCGATTGCCGCCATCGCAACCTCGAGCGCAGCTGTTCCATTTGTGACCGCGAGTCCGTGACGGGCGCCATGAAAACGCGCGAACGCTTCCTCGAACTCCAGAGTCTTGGTTCCAGGCGTACGCCACCAGACCCGGCTTTCCAGGACATCGTTCAATCCTCTGCGCTCGGTGTCGTCGAATTGCGGCCACGATGGAAATGGTTTGCTTTTGGATTTCTTACCGCCGAGCAGCGCCAGTTGTGACATGTTCCATCTCCTCAAGGGCCACTGATCAGAGTGATTTAGGCTCAGTACTGGTTAAATTCGGTGGCACGACGGAAAGCTTCGACGTAGTGCCCGTCTTTCTTGGGTTGTTCGTTGCGCATTTCGTCTTTTGCCTTTTTCAGGTCTTCCGCCATCCAATCCGGACGGTACTTGTTCACTGCAGGTTCGAACTGGCTTACCTGTTTCGTTGCGGACTCGAACTTGAGCTCGGCGACGCTCTCAATGTTGACGAAATAGTTTGCTTCCTGCGGCGAAGGATAGAAGAAGTACATTTCAGGAACTTTGTACGGCTGCAGTCCCTGTTGCAGGCGCTGGTTGGGAAAATACAGCCAGAATTCCGCGGCACGTACAGCGTCGATCGTGTTAAAAGCGGCCATCCGATGATCGGTCTTGTGCCAGCGCTCGTACCATTCGCCCGGATCAACGCTAAGCAAGATGTCGGGACGAACTCTGCGAATGATGGCAGTGGCCTCCTCTGTGAGTTTGGGTTGCGCGGCGTACTCCAGCATGCCGTCGTCATAACCCATCCACATGATATTTTCCTTAGGAGTGCCCAGTAGTCCTTCGGAAACTTCCTGCTCCGCCCGTCGAATACCCGCCAGACGTTGGGAACTCATGTCCGGATCATATGAGCCCTTGTCGTCGTTCGTATACACGACGATCAGGACCTTATTGTGATTACGATTGAGGAGCGCAATGGTGCCGCCGGCTCCGAACACATCATCGTCGGGATGAGGGGTGAACACCAGAATCGTCTTGTTGTGGAGTTCTTCGAGACGCGTTTCCTGCGCCTGTCCTGAAGCAAGTGTGAGCCACAGCGAACAGAAAAGCATGAGCCAGTTCCGCATACTGGAAGTCCCCCCGGGATCACTCCAACCCAGCGGCAATACGATAGCGCAAAGATAACGATTCGTCGAACCGATCTTTTCGGAATGAAGGCTGGCACAAATTGCTCCAGGAAAACAGGCGGCTCGCAATTCCAGCCACAGGCCACCAGCTGTCAAATGGGATTTTTCAATCCAGGGAGTATATCCTTGAGTCACGCTCGCCGGCATTCTTGACAGGCTGGATAAGGTGGTGTCACAGTTCCCCGTGCCGTTGTAATTCTCAGCCTGCGTACCGTATCTCCGGGAGGACCTATGCGCGCCAGCTGGTGGTTGTCCCTGGTAGTTCTGTTGCTTTGCTGTTTGTTCCTCTTCAGTCCTAGTCCATCCTTTGCCCAGGTGGATCGCGGCGGCATAATAGGGTTGGTGACCGATCCAGCCGGCGCCCGTGTCTCCGGCGCCCAGGTCACGGTTTCCAACCTTGCTACCAACCAGTCCATCGCCGTAACCACTGACGAAAAGGGTCAGTACGCCGCAGATCTTTTGCGCATCGGAACATATTCCGTAACCGTGGAGAAACCTGGCTTCCAGAGAGCCGTGCAATCCAGTGTGGAGGTCGGAGTGAACCAGATAGCTCGAGTCGATATCGCTTTGAGCGTCGGTTCCGCGACAGAATCTGTGCAAGTGACCGCCGCCCCTCCCCTTCTACAAACAGAAGCGTCGTCTCTGGGTACCATCGAAACCGAGCGGCGCATTTCCGAGCTTCCGCTGAATGGACGAAACTTCATCCAGCTCGCATACCTCGGTCCGGGAGCAAATGGCGGTCAGACGCGGACGAACGTCAGCGGCGGAGTGTTTGAAAACGAGCGCGCTAACGAAGCCGTCTCGGTGAACGGCCTGCGCGTATCCAATAACAATTTCCTGCTGAACGGCGTGGATAACAACGAATTCGGATTGGGTGGAGTGGTCGTCCTGCCGCCGCCCGACGCCATCCAGGAGTTTCGCACTGAAGAAAATTCCATGAGCGCCGAATTCGGCCGCGGTGGCGCCGCCGTCAACGTCGTCCTGAAATCCGGAACCAACCAGATTCATGGCGGAGCGTATGAGTTCATTCGCAACGACAAGCTCGACGCGGTTAACTATTTCAACCAGGGCAAGCAGCCATTCAAACGAAACCAGTTTGGAGCGTTTCTGGGCGGCCCCATCAAGAAAAACCGCACTTTCATCTTCGGAGACTATGAAGGATCGCGCTTGCGCGAGAGCAATCCGTTCATCTCCACCGTTCCCACCGACGCCGAACGAGCTGGAGATTTTAGCGACCGTCTGACGGGAGACACCTTCTCACCCTGCGCAATCCCGGGTCCCGCCGACACATTCGACACCGGAACGATTTTCGATCCCTTCAGCACCCACGACTACACCTGCGCCGACGGAGGCATTGTGTCCCTCCGCAATCCCATTAGCAGCACGAACATAATTCCGGCCGGCTCCATCAACGCTGTCGGCCAGAATGTTGCCAATTTTTATCCCCGGGCGAATCTCACGGGATTAACCAACAACTATCTCGCCAACCAGAACCACGTCAATAGCCAGGATTCCTTCGACATCAGATTCGATCACCGCTTCCGCGATCAGGATCAAATGTTCGCGTCTTACAGTTTTGGCGATGTGCGAAGCCAGCGGCCCGGCCCTCTGGGTCCATTGTGGGGCGGTTCTGATTGTTGTCCCAGTGCCAGCAACTCTCGCGCCCAGCACTTCGGCCTGGGCTTCACCCACACTTTCTCGCCGCACTTGTTGAACGATCTTCATGGCGGATATTTTCGTTATGCCATCAACGCGCTGCCCTTCAACTTCGGCAATTCCATCGGTTCTGACCAGCTCGGAATTCCCAACGCGAATCGCACCACCGATCCCAACTCGACTGGTCTGACCAATATTGATATTGCCGGATTCACTCCGCTGGGCGATTCGTTGTTCCTCCCCGAACACGCCTTTGAAAACATTTTTCAAATTGCGGATACGCTCACCTGGATCCGGGGACGGCACTCTCTGAAGTTCGGTATCGACTTCCGCCGACAACAGCGCAATTTCTACCAAGTCACAGCGCCGCGGGGATTCTTTGACTTTGGTGGGGTTTACACAAACGACCTCAGCACTGCGAACGGCGGCAATGGCTTGGCTGACCTCTTGCTCGGCATCCCTGATGCTAACGAACAGGATTTTCTCCAGGGCCTCTATCCCACGCGCTATTGGGACCTGGGTGCATTTGTGCAAGATGATTTCCGGATTCTCCCCAACCTGACCATCAATCTTGGAGTTCGCTATAACATCACGTCGCCTGCAAACGGTCGAGTCGGCAACTTCGACCTGAATCGCGCCATCGTGGTCACGTCCTATGGCCAAAAGTCGGTGTCACACGCCGGCGTTCAGTTTGACAAGAATGATTGGGCACCGCGCATCGGCTTGGCTTGGTCGGTGCAGCGGAACACCGTGGTTCGAAGCGCTTTCGGAATGTTCTATTCGTCCGAAGCCAATATCTTCGACGATCTGGGACTGAACCCGCCGCAGTTGACCTTCCTCGCCAATAACTACAATTCCGGCGCGTTACCTTCAAACGGCCAGCTTATTTCGACCGGCTTTCCAACCACCCTGCCGGTAGGAGATGCTGTCAACATCAGCGGACCGGTAAAGACCACCGGACCAAAGCGCATCATCCCCCGCATAATGGAATGGAACCTGAGTGTGCAGCGCCAGTTCAAGGACAACTTCGTGGCCCAGATCGCATACGTGGGAACCCGCGCGTATCACTTGTGGAATCACGAAGCCAGCGATCTGAACCAGCCGCCGCAGATTCTCGACACAAATTTCTGCGGTCCCGACCCGAGTAACTGCATTTCGAACTTCGGCCGGAGATACTTCAACCAGCAGCCGAACATGACCGCTGTTCTGCCTCTCGATTATCCGCAGCTGGAGATGTTTTATAACGCATTCCAGGCCTCGCTGAACAAGCGCTTCGCCAACGGTTTCAACTTTCTGGCGGCTTACACCTTCGCTAAGAACCTGGGAAATGCGGACGGCAACACAGGTGGCTTTATCCAAGACTCATACCGAGCTGATCTTGAACACGGCCCGGTCGTGCCCGATCTACGCCACCGCTTCACCATCAGTTATCTCTATGAACTCCCGTTCGGTCCCGGACGGCCGTTCCTTAGCGACATGGGTGGCATTGCCGACGCGGTTTTCGGAGGATGGCAAGTAGCTGGAATCACTTCGCTACAGAGTGGCGAAGCCGTCACCGGAGTTTTGTCTTCCGATCTCAGCAACACCGGAAGCTTCAGCTACCGTCCCGACCAGATTGCGAATCCCAATGACTTCTCTTTCAATACCGGATCGCAAGCCACCGACTTCGGCTGCACCAATCCCGGACACCAGACATTGGACTGCTGGTACAACCAGGCGGCATTCGCAGTGCCAGGGCTTGCGCCCGGGCAACAATCGGCCCACAGCTTTGGGAACTCTCGGATCGGAAATCTTCGCGGCCCTGATCTGCTAGATTTCGATCTTGTCCTGCAAAAGAACTTTAAGATTCGAGAGTCGCAGCAAGTGGAATTCCGAGCGGAATTCTTCAACATCTTCAATCATCCCAACTTCGGACTGCCCGGCGGCGGCTCCGCCGTCCCGGTAGACGTGCCCGGAGGCGCGAGCATCACTAACACCGCGACGGACAACCGTCAGATCGAATTTGCTCTGAAGTACACCTTCTAGCGAACTAGCGTCGTAGGTTGTACAAGCCGAGCGCTAGGGCTTGCTGGTCCCGACTGGCTCGTACTTTATCCCTTTACATGCGGGGGAACTCGGCATCTTGCTGTCGAGCAGACCCGATGCTATGCAAGCCCACGCCCGCGCCATTTGCGAGCTGGCCGAATTGGTTTCGTGATAGTGGTTTGGCACGCCCTTGGCCTTGCACAGATCTGCGGCTTCTTTCAGGCCGCCATGTTCGACATCGAGAGTGGGAGGCAGAAAATCATAGCCAGGAACGATGTAGCCCATCTCGTCGGGAGTCAGCCCCAGAATGAATCTGTACTTCCTTCTCATACGCTCCCAGACCGCCGGCTCAGCCGGCCTTCGCGTGTCTGCTACAGGACAATCCGAGCGGCGATGTCTCGCAACTCCGTACAGGACTTCAGGAAACAGTTCTCCCGGCACAGTGAGTAGCTGAGCGTCGCCGAACGTAATCGCGTAGACCCAAGTGCTGACCTTCGGGACTTCGCCTATCGTTGGCATCGGCAGCGCATTCAACACGCCCTTCTGCATCAACACCACATAGCCTTCATTGTCCATTGGCACGGCTAGAGGAGCTTTCTTCACCTCGATGCCGGAAACAGCGCTCCACAGAGCCTGATCCAGAGCCTGAACCGCAGCCTTGGCGAGGTCTCTTCCTATCGCTTCCGTCCTCGCAAAAGAAACGCTCTTCCCCTTGTCGTCCTTCACCATGGGAAAATCCTGTCCGTCGAATCGAGTTCGCGTTCCCTGACCACCGTCTCCCACGATCTCTACTGCGCCCAGATCTCCGGAAAAATAAATTGCTGTGCCGCCGTACTTCGTTTCCAGACTCTCGCGCACGGTGTGAGGAAAATCCGAGGTCAGGATGGTGTTCTCATCTTCCATCGACTCTGGATGCGTGTTCCAGTTCACGATTGTGGCGATGTTCTTACCCTTCCACTCATCGGCGATGCCGACGAACTGCATGACCCGCATCTCTTCATCAAAGAACTGCGGAGGGCGGCCTTCGGTTCGGGTTTGGAGCCCTGCCAGCGAAGGAGAGTGTTCAGGATCGGTGCGCCCCAGTCGCATGCGCGCCGCTTGTGCAGATTGTGCCGCTTGGGTGATCGCTTTGGCAATTTCGTGATCCACAAACTTCAAATACCGTGGATATTTTCCGTCGTGGAGAGGATCGACGCCCCATACCCCAACCGTATCCGGCCCCTCGTGGTTGTGCGTGCTGGCAATCAGCACTTCCTGGATACCCAGCTTGGGGTCGAGCAGCCTCCGCACCTCGGCCGCACCGTAATATTTCGCGTCAGAGTAGTACCCAAGAAGATCGACGGAGACAATCGCGATGCGAGTACCGCCATATTCCAGGATCAGCGCCCGGGCCCACAAGTCATCATGCTTACCGGTTGCCAATCGGTCGTTTCCGAAACCGGCGAGATAGATGCCGTCATACTTCTGGTCAGCGCTCCGGTCCAGGGAGGTGTTCGCCGAATCGTCTTCGAAAGGCTCACCCAAGTCCCACCGGCCGTTGCCGTTCTTGTCGGTAAATCTCTCGCCCCATACGCCAGAACTGGAAATGCCTCCATCCCAATCTGCATTCTGACCGAACGGCGTGATCTCGACCGCGGCAGCCCCGACACGGAACTGCACTCTGTCCGATGCTACGGCCCACGCCACAAGCCAAAGGCTGCACAATAACCCTGCACAGCAAGCCTTTTTCGACATTCTGCTTTTCCCGCATGGCCAACAGCGAATTTACGACGACCACCGAATTGTACAGCGCGTATTCTTACAGATGCCGCAAAGAACTACTCCTTTAACGGCTCGCAATCCGTATCATTCCTTCTTGCTCTACGATTCGCATCCTCTCGCGAACAGTTCGGCCCTATAACCCGGATCTTTGCCAGAAAAGAACTGTCTTTAGGTTGCCCGGCCCGACGATCTGACCGGAAACCAGGCCCATCAGCTCTTCCCGGCTCCAAATGACTCCTGAATCCAAGCGGAGCGGTAATGCTCTCATCGTTCCACGCACGTGCAAAGGTTACCGCTTTGCTTCCCGCCCTTGTCCTCCCCCGCTCTCTCCCATGCCACTAACAGGTACCCGCAAACTCCACAACCCGGCGATGCCGGTTCAAGTTCTGCTGCCGCTGGAACCCACCAAGGCCAGCCCTCTTCGACCAGGCTGTCATAACCCGTGACGACCCAGTCCAGAAATCAGAACTGGAATCCCTTACGCACCTGAAATGAACACGCGTTATGCTATGTTCCCGGCTCGCCCCGAAGAGGTCAATCGATCAACTGGAGTGATCTGAATGCTCGTCATCATAAGCGATCTTCACCTTACCGACGGTACCTCGGGCGAAACCATCAGGACGGGAGCGTTCCGGACCTTTCGGGAGCGGATCCGCGATCTCGCCTACGATGCCTCGTGGAGGAGTGATGAAAGGTACGCTCCGATAGAATGCGTGGATCTGGTACTGCTGGGAGACATCATTGATGTGATCCGTTCCTCGCGCTGGTCCGAAGAAACTCCCTCCCTGCGCCCCTGGGGAGACCATACCAGCCCCGGATTCGCTGACAGGGTTGCCCGCATCACGGAAGATGCGATTGCAAACAACAAGGCCTCTCTGGATGTCTTGAAGAGCCTTCACGAACCGAGGATTATGAATGTCCCACCAGCCGGCGCAGACGGCAAACCGGCAACAATTTCGCACAACCTGAACGCGAGGGAGCGGGTCCCTGTGCCAGTAAGGATTCATTACCTCGTGGGCAATCACGACTGGTTCTTTCATCTCAAAGGGCAAGGATTTGATGCCATCCGGAAACAGATTGTTGACGCAATAGGGCTGGCGAACGATCCGGACATTGTCTTCCCCCATGATCCCGATGAATCGGCCCTGATCCGGCAGGTATATCAGGAGCATCGGGTCTTTGCCCGCCACGGGGACATATTCGATCCGGGCAACTTTGAACATGACCGTGATGCCTCGTCGCTGGGAGACGCCATCGTCATTGAGCTCCTGAACAGGTTTGCGATTGAAGTCAGGAAACGGCTGGGAGGTGAAATCCCCGAAGCGTGCGAAGCGGGACTCAGGGAAATTGATAACGTCCGGCCCCTGTCGATGATTCCCGTCTGGGTAGAGGGACTCGTTGAAAGGACCTGCACTGAAGAGCTGGCCGCGCAGGTGAAGCAGATCTGGAACCGACTCGTGCACGAGTTCCTCAAGATCGATTTTGTGAAAGATCGCCCGCTCGGAAGCTCGGCACTGATCAAACTGGGATTTGAGATTTCGAGCGATCTGTCACTCACCGGCTTGAGTGATGTGGTGACGTGGTTTAGCGCAAAAATGGGCGGGCGCACAGAAACCTTTTACCCTTATGCCATGCATGAACGTGCTTTCAAGGAAGGCTGGGCGAGGTTCATCGTTTACGGGCATACCCACCGTTACGAGATTGTTCCCCTCCGGTCAGAGCAGCGGGATGGAGAGACTATCGATACCCTGTATGTAAATTCCGGGACCTGGCGTCCGGTGCACGAACTCGCGCGGTTTCATCCCGTTCAGAAGCAGTTTGTCCGGTACCACGTCATGACTTATTTGAGTTTCTTCAAGGACGAGGAACGCAAGGGCCGAGGATTTGAAGTTTGGTCGGGCGCGCTCGGCTCTTCGGCGGCGTGAGACGAACGATGTAACTGCACTCAAGGAACGAGCCAAGCTAGAATGATTGGAAACAACAGTCGCAAACCTTATGTTTCACCACATTGGTCAAAAGACTTTGTGGAACATATCAGAACGGTGAATTTTGCTCTGATAGCAGGCTGCCTCGCGTTAATCGGAATACTACAGTTCGACAAACCGAAGGATTAGGAAACTGCCGAATATCAGCTCAAAGAAATCCGCGAACTCGTTGGAGGTGCACAAAAAAACCTTAGCGTGCAGTTGCCAGAACCTATCACTGCGGACGAGCTGGAAATTTCCGGCCTGCATTTCAATATCCTTCTGACGCCATCGGTTGTTGTCTCTGGCGATAAGAAAGGTAACGAGAAACTCGTTCCCGGCGCTAGCGCCGCCACGCAGCTAATGCCGCAGCTTAGGACACTGGCAGATTTCCCCACTATTTGGGAAATGTTGGACCGCAAGCTGCAGATAGTCCACGCATGTATCAGTTCACGTTGGGCTAGTCTCCGATGCGGAGGTCGGCTTGCCCGGCGATATCCGGGATCAGAACGTGAAGAGCATGCGTTGTCGCGTCATAGGACGTCTTGAGCGGAGGCGCGCCGTTGGAGAGCTTCGCATTGGCTTGTGCAGAGGGCCAGTCGTAGATCACAACTTCCACGGTTTTCCACCAAGGCGCATAAGTTCCCTGGCGTGCGCCGAAGTTGACGCTCACAGAGTTGCCGTCGAACTGGCAGGTGAACGCCTGGCGGAGGAACTCGCCGCGTTGATAGCGGAAAGTGTGACCGTCATCCAGATAGAGCGAGCCGCTACACTGCTGGCCGGGATAGACTCGCAGCTCCAGCGGACCGCTGGGAGTTTCGTCGGTGCTCTGAATGAGCGGCTGGAGCGGCAGAATGCTTCCGCCTCGAACATACACCGGCAACGTGTCCAGCGCCGGATGGATTTTGGGAGGCGTAGGGAAGGTGGCTCCCGGACCTGCGTTGGCGATATCAACGATCGAAGGTTCCGGCGGAGGAACAGCAGCCTTGAGGCCGGTCCAGAAGTCGTACCACTGACCTTTCGGGAGCGACACAACATAGTCGTCCAGAGTCTCTGCGAATGGCGGCGGAGCGACCAACAGGCTGGGACCCAGTAGGAATTCCGTATCGAGATTACCGAAACCGTTCGATGGTGGCGCGAAAACCTGGGGAAACTCGAGAAAAATGGGGCGCACGATCGGGAGGCCGGTGCGAGAGGATTCGTCGGCGAGAGTGTAAATGTAAGGCAGGAGGCGATAGCGAGTTTCGATGTAGCGGCGGCGAATGGCTTCCTGCTCCGGGCCGTGCACCCAGACTTCCTGCGGCAGAGAGCCTTTGGTGGTGTGGTCGCGGTAGAGAGGATTGAAAGCTCCGATCTCAATCCAGCGAGTGAGCAGGTCGGGTGGCGGGGAGCCGTTGAATCCGCCGATGTCATCGCCTACAAGAGCGATGCCGCTCATGCCTAGATTCAGGAGCTGCTGGGTGGCCAGGCGAAGATGGTTCCAGGTGGCGGAATTGTCTCCGGTCCAGGTGAATCCGTAGCGTTGTCCGCCAGCGAAAGTCGCACGGGTGAGAACAAAGGGGCGCTCGTCGGGACGCAACTTGAGCAGGCCCTCATAGGTGGCGCGCGCATTCTCTACTCCAACGACGTTGTGAATCTCAGAGTGAGTGGCTGTGCGGGTAACGAAACCCGGCTCTTCGATGCGATGGAGGTTAGTGAGGGGCATCGTCTTGCCAGGTCCGTCAAAGACAGCGGGCTCATTCATGTCGTTCCAGAAACCGGCAACACCGTTCTGAACAAATTGTTTGTAGAGGCCGCCCCACCAGGCGCGAGTCTGGGCCCGGGTGAAGTCAGGAAAGACCGCGGGGCCGGGCCAGACGATGCCCACAAACTCGCTGCCATCTGCATTCTTCACGAAGTGGTTGCCGGCCTTGCCCGAGTCGTAGGGGTAATAGCCCTGGTTGGGTGCATGGGCGATGTGCAGATCGGTGATGGTGACCAGGTGAAAGTGCTGCTTGCGAAGATCCGAGACCAGCCCAGGGAAATTGGGGAAGGTTTGGGGATCGACGGTGAAGGGTCGATTTCTGTACTGGTAGTCAATGTCAAGGTAGAGCACGTCGGACGGGATCTTGTCCGCGCGGAGGCGGTCGGCGATCTCACGGATCTGAGTCTCCGGGGTATAGCTATAGCGACTCTGCTGGAAGCCCAAAGCCCACAGCGGGGGGAGGGGAGGGGTTCCGGTGAGGTAGGCATAACCTTCGACAACTTGCTTCGGGTTGGGGCCGTAGATCAGGTAATAGTTGAGCGGGCCGCCCTCGGCACCGAAGGAATAGGCGTCCCGTGTCTGCTTACCGAAATCGAACCAGGCGCGCCAGGTGTTGTCGAGGAACAGCCCATAGCTGCGACCGTCGCCGATCCCAAGGAAAAATGGGATGCTCTTGTAGATGGGGTCGATCGATTCCTGGGTTCCAATGTCAGTATTCCAGAGCGTGTAGGCCTGATTCCTGCGGTCGAAAGTGCCGGCCTTGTCGCCGAGGCCAAAGTAGTGCTCGGTTAAGGGCATGGTCTTGTAGACGGAGAAGCCACCAGCTTGGAACGTGGTCGGACGACCAATAGCGTCAGCGGAAATGATGTCGCCGGCGAGATCGCGAACCACGAGACGGAGCGGGCTGCGCTCAACGCGAACCTCGAGCGCTGCGGTACGGAACCCGACGGATGCCACATCCTGAGTCGGCTGCACATCGACAGACTTGTTGCGAGGCTGAGAAAGAACTGCCCAGGAAGCGTCCTCGGGGAAAGCGCTGCCGGGGGCAATGCGCACACGGAGGATGTCGTCTCGGAGAGCGGTAATGCGCAAACTCGCAGCGCCAGCCTGAACATCAATGCCGTCACGTCGTGGCCTGGAACCGGTTACGGCTTCGAGTGTAGTGCAGGTTTGTGACCTGGTGGTGGTCTGTGCTTGCGCGGAACCTAGGGCAATGGCTGCCCCGAAACAGAAAACAAGGAACTTACAAGACGAGTACATTATGGCTCTCTCCGCATGGACTGGCGTTTTGCAAACGGACTTTAGTGGGTCTTGCCCGTGAAATGAATGACGATGCTCTCCCGAGGGTAAGGCTCGGATGCATTGGCTGGAATCTTGACTTTGATCCTAGCGCTTGTCGCATCAGGCCTCACCAGTTCGGCTCCCTCAACCGACGTTACCTGCGCCGAATTCCACACCCCAATTTCATACTGCCCGCCTTGGGATCCGGAAACTTCCAGAGTCAGGCTGTCATGCGCGGGGGCCCAGGACTCGGATATCACTCGCAATCCCTGGCTGGCACTGCCCAGCGGTGGCAATGCGGGGGACAAGCTAAGTCCAAAATCGTTCTTGAGGCGGATGCGCAGGGTGTCCGGTCCCGTATTCATCGGGACTCGCACCGACACGTGCTGGTCCACATCGCTTTTATGAATCTGGAATGGCACCCGGCGACGGTTCAGCTCTACGCCTGCAATCTGAGCGTGCAGGCTCACCGCGGGAGAAAATTCCAGGCTGCAATCGCCGTTGCCCCGACGGCTGACTTCCAAAGAAATTTCGCTCGCAGTCTTGCGATAAACAACACGCAAGGAAGCCGTCCCCACATGCAGATTATCGAGCGTGAACCAGGTCCAGTCGGCGGGGACATGGGGTGCCAAGATAAGCTGGTGTGATCCAGCGTCCACCTCCAGCCCAAACAGGCCGCGCAGCAGCGGACTGATGACCATGGATGCAGACCAGATCTGATGAGGAGAGCTAGTCGAGAGGGGCTGGTAGTAGTCACCTGATAGCACCTCGGTGACGTGTCCCAGCGATCCATCGAGCGCCAGTTGAGAATTCGCCATCAGGTTGGCAAAAGCAGGCAACGCCCGGTGATAACGATATTCGCCCACCGACGCCCATCCGGTGAACAGCGGCCACACCGAGCCGAAATGGTATCCGCCGGCACTATACTTCGCGGCGCGGGAGGAGATAATCCTCATTCCCCAATCGGCTTGATGCTCGGGCGCGGCAAGCTGGGCGAGCATGGCCCCAGCCTTGTCGTCATCCAGTAATCCGAACCACATCGGAACCGTAGCGAGCACACTCGGTTCGTCCACCCGCTGGTCATTACGATCAAGGGCTAGTGCAAACCTTTTCTGCTCCGCCAACCAGAAGCTCTTGTTCACCAGGGGTCCCTGGCGCGCGAACTCTTCTCCGAGTTGCTTACTGACGTCTTCCCTCCCCGCCAGGTGTGCCAGATTGGAAAGCGCCCGCAAAGCCTCCGCTCCAAGCGCACTCTGGTAAAGCTCGGTCTTGACCGGAAGCAGAGGTCCGCCTTCCACCCAACCGTGACCGATCCCGAGATTCTGCGGAAGCCCCTGTGAGTCATAAGTGGAACGCAGGAATTGGTAGGCCTTCGATAGGCTGTCCCACTTTTGCTGGGCAAACGCCACATCGCCGCTTGCCATCACGTAGTCGTTCATCACGACGATGTAGAGCGGCGTAGCGTCGGCCGAAGCGTAAGGATAGGGATAATCGGTGAACCACGGAACGAAGTTCGCGCCCTGGGAAATTTCGTGGGGAACCTTGCCGTCGGCGCGTTGATACTTGCTCAGGAAATCAAGCGCGGTACGGGTGCCGTCGAAATCACCTTCGGCATCGAGAGCCAAAGCAGTCCAAAGCGCGTCGCGCCCGAAGAACCAGGCGAAGCCGGGACGCTGGCTGCCGCCCGAAGTGCGATACCCAGCGATGAATCCCGTACCCAGAAATGGATTCTGCACCAGTCCCTGAAGCACGCTCACCCGGGCCCAGTCATAGGCCTGCTGCAGCGTGCGATCAGGCAGTTCAACGCTGACCGTGCCATCAAGATATGCGCGGTAGTAGTCCGCCGACTCCTTCTCCAGAGCGACGTAGTCGGCGGCGAGATGACGATAGGTGGCTTCTGCTTCGGCGAGGCCGTTGGTCGAGGCGGCAACGACGACGACCTTTGTCTCTTTCCCTTTAGCGGTTACTCCCAGGTGGAAAGAGTTCTGCTTCGAACTGGAATAATTGGTGTCATATTCCTGCTGCACCTCAGCCGCAGTCGGGGAACCAACCAAGGCGGAAAATTTCTTATGCTCTTCGCCGAAGTAGAAGGCACTCAGCTTCGGATCCCAAGACCCGTACGTGCCGCCCAACGCGGCCGGCCACTCCAACTGGAAATCACGCTCAAAGGCTACTTCCACGTCCAGGGGTTCCGCGGTCTCAACCTCGATGATGATGACCGCTCCCGCTTCGCGGACTGGAACAAAGAACGTCTCCCGTACCGCGAAGGTGTCGCCGGTGTAGAGAATCGTGCTCGACTCCGGCCGGACCGTCGCTGTGCGGGCGAGCGCTTCCGCAGGAATAACCCGGCCTTCCTGGTGGAAACGAAGGCGGAAGTCACGCAGAATTTTCAGCGGGTAGACCCAGGCTTCAAACTGTCCGGCCTCGTTTCCAAACAATCCGGCACGCGTGCCCGTTATCGGAAGAAACTCCCAGGGACGGTTCGTCCGCGAGAGCTCCAGCGGACGTGATGGGTCAGCCGCCTGAGCTAGCCAAGAAAGAAAGGTTAGAAAAGCTGCGACTAGAATCAACCAAGAGGCAAGCCGCCGCGGCCGAGAAAGCATCATGCGTTCCATGCGTGAGACACAATCAGGATACGCGCCTGAACTTGCAAAGTCGCGATGCACTTAATAAAGTAGGGGCGAATTCTAGCACGAGCCAACTCCGGGAAGGTACCACCCTTTTGTCTTCTTCACGCCGTACGTTTCTCCAGTCGGTCAGCAAGTCCGCAGCCGTGCTGTCTCTGGAAGGCGTTCTCGCGCGGTCGCGTCCCTTGCAGGCGCTGTTTCCCGCGAACGATGAGTCCGTCAAACCCGGCGCCAGTCTGGGGTTGAGCTTCATCAACGTGGCCAAAGAATCCGGGCTCAATGCAAAAACCATCTATGGTGGCGAACACAAGAATAAATACCTGCTGGAGACCACGGGCTGTGGCGTGGCTTTCTATGACTACGACAGTGACGGCTGGCTGGATATTTTTCTGGTCAACGGCTGGCGGTTGGAGGGCTTCCCTTCCGGGCAGGAGCCAACGTCTCATCTATTCAAAAACAATCGCGACGGCACTTTCACCGACGTTACCGCTAAGGCGGGCCTCGTCCACTCCGGCTGGGGACAAGGCGTCTGCATCGGCGATTACGACAACGACGGCTTTGAAGACCTTTTCGTTACCTACTTCGGCAAGAACGTTCTCTATCACAATAACGGCGATGGTACCTTCACGGATGTGAGTGAGAAAGCCGGCGTCGCCGGAAATGGAACGCGATGGAATACCGGCTGCGCTTTCGTGGACTACGATCGCGATGGCAAACTCGATCTGTTCGTCGCCAACTACATTGATCTGGACCTGGCGACCGCTCCCGTCCCGGAATCCGGGCCGTGCCTGTACAAGAGTGTGATGGTCGCCTGCGGGCCACCCGGCCTCAAGGGTGGAAAGAACATTCTTTACCACAACAACGGAGATGGCACATTCACGGATATCTCCGAGGCTTCGGGAATATTGCAGGCCAACGGAACCTTCGGGCTGGGAGTCCTGACCGCCGATTTCGACAATGACGCATGGCCCGATATTTACGTGGCCAACGATTCCACCGCCAGCGCGCTCTACCAGAACAAGAAGAACGGAAAATTTGTCGACATCGCCATGGAAGCCGGTTGCGCGCTCAGCCCCGATGGCAAACCGCAGGCGGGCATGGGTGTGTCGGCAGCGGATTACGATATGGACGGCTATCTGGATATCGTCAAGACAAACTTCGCCGGCGATACCCCGTCGCTCTATCACAACCTCGGCGACGGCAGTTTTGAAGACACTACATTTACCGCGGGTCTGGGCGCGCATACTCAGTACCTAGGATGGGGCTGCGGATTTTTCGACATGGACAACGATGGCTGGCCGGACATTCTCATTTGCAACGGCCATGTCTATCCGGAAGTTGAGCAGCTAAAGAGCGAAGCCGGCTATCCGCAACGCAAGCTGCTCTATCGCAACCTGCGCAACGGCCGCTTCGAAGATGTTTCCATGCAGGCGGGTCCCGGCGTTTCGGTGCCGGTGGCGGCGCGGGGATGCGCCTTCGGCGACTTCGACAACGATGGGGATCTCGATCTCGTGGTGAATACGGTGAATGATTTTCCCCAGCTTCTGCGCTGTGACTTGGAGCCGGGAAACAACTGGATCAAAGTGCGGACGATAGGCACCAAGTCAAACCGCAGCGGCATTGGCGCCAGGTTGCGATGTGTTACGCAAGCCCCGGGCGAGACCAAACCTCATCAGCAGATTGACGAAGTTCGCAGCGGTGGTAGCTACTTCTCGCAGAACGATCTGCGGGTCCACTTCGGCCTGGGAAAAGCGGACAAAGTGCAATTGCTCGAAATCCGGTGGCCCAGCGGCCAAGTGGATACGCTAAAAGACGTCAAGTCCAATCAAGTGATTTTTGTGAAAGAAGGCGAAGGGATTGTGCGCAACATGCAGTTCCCAGGCAAGGGTCGCTAGTGGTTTGGTGGTTGGTTAAGACGATTGGCGAACCAGCATTGGTCAGCGATCATGGCCAACGACTACCCTCAGAAATTCTCTACCATCCAGACATTAGAGTCGCCGCTGGCTTGCAACAGCGCGAGGTAGCGTCCGTCGGGCGAAGGAATGGCCCAGCCCACGACCATCTTTGTTTGCTCCCAGACTGGCCGTGCTCTTCCTAGCAGGTCAACATTCAGCAGGGCATTCGTGCCGGTGTTTGTCGAAGTGCTGACCCAAAGGCTCTTGCCGTCCGCCGCCCAGTCAAGGGAGGAAACCCCAGGCCACTCTTTCAATCTGATGGTTCGCTCGGTGTGGTCCGTAAGCGACAGAAGACGGATATCGGGTGTTACCGACAGGTCTATCTTCTTTGCTTTGGCTATGGCCAGAGTTGAACCATCCGGAGCAAGACTCCAGTTGTATGCATAGGGAATGTCGTCATCAACGTGCGCCACCTCCTGCCCTTTGCCGCGCAATGGGTCGAAGCTGAAAAACACCAAGCGCTTCTCGTCGACACGGCTGTAAAGACAGAGGGTCGAAGGCAACCGGGCGCACTGCAGATTGGTCAAACCGCGCCCTTCGAGAATAAGCTCAGGAGGGCCACCAGAGAGCGGAACTCGCAACAGGCGAACGGCCTCCGCCCACTCGAAGCCCGGCCGGAATTGCAGATATACGACCTGTTTCCCATCAGGCGTCAGCCGTGGCACCATCGACTCCTCTGCGCCGCCAACCAGAAGCTCCGGCGTAGTTTGCCCGGGGGCCTGCCGGAAAAGGTGGAATGTGCCGTCGCGGTCAGAGCCAAAGATTACTTGCTTGCTGTCGGGTGTCCAGGCCCAGGGCAAATCCTGCCTTTCGTCTAGGGTCAAGAGCCGCGGTGTTTGCAGTTTGGTTCCCTTGCCTTCAACTCTGGCAACATACACATCTGGTTGCCAGCTCTGTTTTACGTAGGCCAGCCGTTTTCCATCGGCCGCGCTGCTGAGATATTGGACCTTTCCCGGACCAGATGTAAGCCGCGTGGCCGTGCCTAGCGGCTTTCCCGTGTGCGGATCGATTCTCACCGACCAGACGTTGGAATCGTTCTGGTTGGGCGGCAATTCGTCGAGCACATAGACAAGGTGGTCGTTAGTCCATGCAAGCGCCGGTCCAAACCGCGCTCGAGACATGAATACCTTCCGTTCAAGGCTCGCGACGTCCAGAATTTCAATCTGTGGCTCGACCCCATACTCCTCGTGGTGAAATACGCCTCGCAAGAATGCGATCTGCTTGCCATCGGCCGACCAAACAGGAGCTCGGAAAAGATCGCCGAGCTCGCCCGCGATTTTCCGCGATTGGTCTCCATCCACCCGCATCAGCCAGAGTTCCTGGCTCTTTGCGGCTCCTTTGAGAAAGACAATCTGTGAACCGTCAGGCGAAACCGCCGCCTCGCGCCCTTCATCGCTAAGTTTGCGCGGACTTCCGCCTACGGTCGAGACTTGCCACAGACCGGCCCGCTGCGCTGGGCCTGCGACCGAGGTGACCAGAATGTGGGAACCATCGGGCAGCCAACAAACAGGCATCGCCTTGAACCCCGCGGGCAAGGTCAAAGGATGGGTCTCGCCGGTGTCTATTTGCCGCAGGTAGGAACCGGTGTCATCGGAAAATGCCAGGTACTTTCCATCCGGTGAGATGGCGGCACTGCTTACCGGATCTTCGCTGGGATTCGCGGTCAAGCGTCGCTCTGCGAACGGCGTGGATGTGAGCAACGGAGGAGACGTTCGCCTTCCCACAAACAACCCTACCCCCAATCCGATCAAGAGCAGGGTGGCTGCCGCCGCGGCGATCCACCCCTTGTGTGTGGGCTTGGTGGGCGAGACCGCGATTTCAGAGACCACTGCAGGCGCAGTTCCGTTTACTGGCGCCAGAAAGCGGTAGCCCCGGCGCGCGACGGTCTCGACAAAACGGGGATTCTCGGCTGTGTCTCCTAGTGCATCCCTGAGCCTGCGGACTGCGGCATTCAAGCTATGGTCGAAGTCGACAAACGTATCTGCCGGCCACAAATGGGTTCGCAGTTCTTCCCGCGTGACGATCTCGCCCGGCCGCTCGACCAACATCACCAGAATCTGAAACGGCTGCTCCTGAAGCCTGACCTTGGCTCCATTGCGACGCAGTTCTCCGGCGCGGAGATCGGCCTCGAAGACTCCGAACTGGATCGTCCGCGTCCCATTACTCGCCACCGCTCCCTTCCCTTCCTCGAACCCGCGAAGTTTAGCAGGGCCGGCGTTTTTCAGATCTGTCACCTCAGCTCCTAAGCATTTGACGTAGAAGCGCTTAACTGGTTACCCACAGATGCTTTGTGGGTTATCGGCAAAGCCTTGAGGCACCACTCCCATGAATCGAAGATCGGCGCGGTGGAGGCTTGGTCCCCGTGCTTCAACTCTCGAAAACATGCCCATGGTTAGTGTTAGGTACGCTACTGCTGATGTTGGCGTTCCCGGTCTGGTCGCAAATCTACGTTGGTGAAAATCCCCGGGTGGTTGTTTCTGTCTACGACGACGCTCGAGTCCCGGCGACGGTGCTGGCTCAGGCCGAGCGGAAAGCCGCCAAGATCTTCAACCGTGCCGGGCTGGACGTGGTTTGGGCGAACTGCTCATCTTCCCTACAAGACGCAGGCCGGAACGTCTTGGTCCAGGTGGGAGAGCCAAGCTCGTGGGGTCTTGCATTCGAACCGGGAGATCCTGGGCGGGCGGGCGCACCAGCACCTACGAGGGCTGCTTCGGCAAATGAGGCGGGCTGTGCCCGGTTTGATTGGCCGACACATCTTGCTGTGCGCATTGTGCCCCGTTCCAGCACCTCGACGAACGAGGTCTTCGGCGTGGCCTTTCTGTCCGCTGAAGGAGCGGGCTGCTATAGCGATGTCTTCTACGACCGCGCAGCGGAACTGCAAACTGCCTCGAACGTCGGCTTGGCGGACATTCTGGGAAACGTTATTGCACACGAACTCGGACACCTTCTGCTGGGATCGAACTCGCATGCTCCCGCGGGAATCATGCGAGGACGCTGGCAGGGTGAAGAGTTGCATCGCATGGCGAGAGGAGGCCTGTTGTTTACGGTGGAGCAAGCCGAACACATGCGCGGAAAACTGATTGCCGCACGTCCACCGTTGGCGGTTGCGGTTCGGTCGAGTAATTGAAGTTGACGGCTCGTGATTCTTAGGAAAGTCTGGCTGTCGGCTTTACCGCGGCTCCCGAGCCCTCTTTCAGGGTGTGAATCGCGTCAACAGCAATCTTATCGAACTGCTCTGTAAGCCCGCTCGGCCAGCGAATCTGCACCCATTCAATCTTGGTGGCTGCTCCCAAACCAAAGTGGATACGCATGTCGTTATTCGAATCGTAGCTGGAGCCGCTGCGCACCTCATCCACTAAAACTCGCGGGCCAATTTTCACCGTGACCCTCGCGCCAATTCCATCGCGGTTCGACTTGGTTCCCAGCGCCCGCAACCCGATCCAGTGATTCGCCGAGCGCACCTGATTCACGAGCAGACTTGGGTTCGCATTCATATTGCTGATCACGGCCGAAATGCGGCCGTCGTTCCACAGATCGCCAACCGCCAGCCCTCGCCCGGCGTGAACCGTGGTGATTCCTGCTCCGGCATGGGCAGAAATGTCGGTAAACGTCCCGTTGCCATTGTTGTGATACAAGATGCGCGGCTCCTGATAGCTGCTGCCCAGGTTCTGTTTGTCGACTTCGGGGTAAACATGGCCATTCACCAGCAGCAGGTCGGACCAGCCATCATTATCAAAATCCAGGAACATAGTTCCCCAGCCCAGATAGCGAGTGTAGAGGCCCAGGCCCGCAGCATAGGTCACGTCGTCGAACGTCCCGTTGCCGTTGTTGCGATAAAGAGTCGAGGTATCATCAGAGAAATTGGTTTTGAAGATATCCAGTCTGCCGTCGCCATCGTAGTCGGCAACTGTCGAGCCCATGCCGGCTTGCTCGCGCCCATCCTCGTTGAAGGCCGCTCCGGCCACCACCGCCCGGTCCGTGAACGTTCCATCGTGATTGTTGTGGTAGAGAATACTGGCGGTGCTGTCGCATGCGACGTAGATGTCGGGCCAACCGTCGTCGTCGTAATCGAGCGTGGAGACGCTGAAGCCGTAGTGCCCACTGGTCTGATCAATTTTCGCTTTGGCGGTGACGTCCTCAAATTTGCCGCCGCCCAGGTTGTGGTAAAGAATATTTTTTGCGCCGGGCAGACCGCGCGGGCCGCACATCACTGGAACTCCCTTCCAGACGCAGGAGGCTCTCTCGCCCGGCGCCGGAGCGGTGGAAACATCAAAGTCCACATAATTCGCGACCATCAGATCGAGAAGGCCGTCGCGATCGTAGTCCACGAAGGCGCATCCCGTTCCCCAGGTCTTTCCCGTGCCGGCCACTCCGGATCCCTCCGCCACTTCTGTGAACACCCCCTCCTGGTTGTGATAGAGGCGGTTCTTGCCGTAGTAGGTGACGTACAGATCTTTCCAGCCGTCGTTGTCGTAGTCTCCGGCGCAAACTCCCTGCCCCCAGCCCGTGGCCATGAGTCCGGCCTTCGCGGTGACGTCGGTGAAGGTTCCGTTGTGATTGTTCCGATACAGATGATTGGTGGGAGCGGTGGCAGCGGGAAAGCCTTCGAGCGTCGTGCCATTAACCAGAAAAATGTCGGGCCAGCCGTCGTTGTCGTAGTCGAAAATGGCGACGCCTGTGCCGGTAGTCTCGATGATGTATTTCTTGCTATCCTTTCCGCCAAAAACGGTGGTCATGGTCAGGCCGGCTTTTTCGGCAACATCAGTGAAGTTGGCGATGGGCGAGGCTTGCGGAGGCTCAGCCACCGCAGCAGGGAAGACAGGAATGAGAAGAAACGCAACTCGGGCCAGTCGGCCAATCAATAGCCCGCGAGACTGCGGCGAAAGGACTTGATTCATGGCCCCAGCCTGAATACTAGGGCGCGGGCATCGGAGGGTCAAGCTGGGCTCGCTTTCCGCGGAGGCAAGCATTCGTACCCGCCTGGCGAATCATAGTGGTATTTTTAGGCAGTGTGTGAACTCGGCCTATCTGAATTTCGAAGAGGCACCAGCCCTGGGCTGGGCGGCACCCGGGCGAGGGATCTTGCGCGCAGCTTTGCGGAAACGACGTTCCGGTGTGGAGGCTCTGCCCCTCAGATCCTTCGCAGCCTCAACGCCGCTCAGGATGACGCTCTGCCACGAGTGCGGTGGGGGCGGCTGCAAAGGATCGCGACTCTGCTGGTGTGCCTTGCTATGTTGGCTTTTTCTGTTGCCGCCCAGCCGCAAAATCCACATTCACAAGTTGACTCACTCTATCGCCAGGGATTGGACGCCGTGAAGCGTGGCGATCTCGTCCACGCCCGCACTGCCTTCGAACAAGTGGTCAAGCTCGCACCCGCAAGTCCCGAGGGACACAATTCGCTGGGATGGGTGCTGTTCTCGCAAGGGCAGAATGGAGAAGCCATTTCCCAGATTCGGATCGCCCTGCGTCTGAAGCCGAATTTCGTGCCAGCTCGGATCAATCTCACCAATGCTCTGGCTCAAAGTGGCAATCTGGTGGAAGCCGAGTCCGAAGCGCGTGAAGCCGTCCGCCTGGCTCCGGGCGATTCCGAAGGGCACCGAACTCTGGGACGAGTCATCAGTTTCCGCGGCGACATGAAAGGTGCTCGTAGCGAGCTGAAAAGAGCCGTGGAACTGGAGCCGAAGCGCGCTGACCTGCGCGATGAACTGGGGTCTGTACTGGCGCAGAGCTCGGACCTGGACGAGGCTGCGGTCGAATTTTCCGAGGCTTTGCGTCTGCAACCCGACTTCCCTCAAGCTGCTTTGCATCTCGGGGTAGTGCGCTGGCGGCAGAAACGGACGGACGAAGCTCTCAGCCTGCTACAAAAGGCGGCGCAGCTTTCTCCCCAAAGCGTCCAAGCTCACTATTATCTGGGACGCGTGCTGGAAGACACCGCACAGCGCGACCAGGCCATCGATGAACTTCGAACCGCGGTCAAGCTGCAACCGAATTTCGCAGAGGCCGAAACCAAGCTTGGCCTGCTGCTGCAGCGTGCAGGCGACGCCCAGGCCGCCGTGGCGGCATTTCGCCGGGTCGTAGAACTCCAGCCCAACGATCCCGATGCGCACAATAATCTAGGGCTGGCGATGATCCAGGCTGGCGACGCCAACAGTTCCATTCCTGCCTTCGAGGCGGCGCTTCGTCTGCGGCCGGATGACACCGGCTATCGCACCAACTTGGGAACCGCATATTTGCAGAAGAGTGATTTTGACGCCGCCACTGCGCAATTTCAGGCTGCGCTGAAAGCCGCGCCCGAGGATGCGACGCTGCACTATGACCTGGGGCTGGCGTTGAAGTTAAAAGATCAATTGGCTGATGCTGTCGCCGAATTCGAGAAAGCCGCAGCCCTGGATCCCGATCAGGCCGACATTCACTACACGCTGGGAGTCACCTTGTGGCAGCAAGGCGATTTCGACAAGGCCACGAAAGCTCTCCGCGCTGCCATCCAAACCAGACCTGATTACGCCGAGGCCCACTACACCTTGGGCACGGTATTGAAGCAAGAGGGTAAATTGCAGGAAGCTGCGGCCTCCCTTCAGGAAGCGATTCGCCTGCAACCTGATTTCGCCGGCGCTCACACGACGCTCGCGGCCATATTGCGGCAGTTAGGCGATACCGAGGGGGCTGCGCGCGAAAGCCGCCTAGGAGCGCAGATCAGCAAGGACAAAACCAATCTGCAGGCGGCGACCTTCGATACCAACTCTGGAATGAGGCTGCTGAAGGTGGGGGATCTTGAGGGAGCCATCTCTCAGTTTCGCGCCGCTATCGCCCTGGCGCCAAGCTATGCGCCCGCCCATTTCCACTTAGCCGAGGCGTTGCAACGGAAGGGCCAGGTTGCGGAAGCAAAGCAGGAATTTCAGCGCGCGGGAGACCTCGACCCGCACTTGAAGCCGCAACATCCCTGACAGTTGATCTTTGCCCCCGGACTTTGGCTACGGTTTCCCGCCGCGCAAGGCCACGATGGCCGACTCCACGGGAACGCCGCGGGTCACCTTGACCCGCAGGACGGCTTCGAACGGTTTCAATTCCCCAGTATCCGAAACCTGGAGTCGTGGCAGCAGTTCCTCCAGCGAGTTCTGCTGACAGACAAACTCCACGGCGGCTTGCGTACCGATGGTAGTAGTCCCAGCAAGAATCAATACTGACTTCGCGGGATTTAAACCCCTTACCAATGCAATGACGGAGTAATCCTCGATGAGGTTAGCGTGGGACGGACTGCCGACCCAGTACTCCGCCTCTCCAGGTTGTGGATGGACATTGACGATTGCCAGGTCGCCCTTACGCGGGCCGGAGTCAAGCGCGCGGAAAATAAAATTATGGGTGCTGGGAATATCGCGCAGCGTCAGGTTTTCCGCCGGCGAACCCACGAAGATCATGTCGTTATTTTTCACGTCGTCAAGGGAAAGTAGGCTTCCGCGCTTGACTCGAATTTGCCGGTGCAACAGTGCGAACGTGTGATCGAGAGCATGCACCGCCAGCACTTCTCCCACGCCGGTGTAGTGCTCCAGAATTTGGTCGCGCGAATCGCGGACGGGATCGAAATAACGCATTCCGGTCTCAGGCCGACCCACAAAGGCCCCGTTGCTGAAAATCACCCAGGGCTCTTCCGGTCCGCTAACAAAGTTCTTCCAGAAGGTTGCAAAGGCAGCAGGGGCCAGGTCCGATGCCCGATCTGGCGCACGCGAGTTGTGTGCGAGCCAGAGCGCGACCGCTGCCGACGCCACCATCAGCAAAGCCAACAAAACAATAAACGCGAACTTCCACTTCCCATCCGCCTTGGCCCCAGCCACAATCTCGTCATGCTGGGCAGAGTGTGAAACTGCCTGCAACCTGGCGGCGCTCGCTTCCCGGCGGTGGAACGAAAGCACGTACGTGCCTTTCGGCATATCCACCTGGATAGTATCTTCCGCTCCTTCGGAGGCGTAGTACTCCACCATCTTGAGCCGCAGTCGTCCCGCCTGGACTCGAATGGTCGAATCCGACTGGGGATCGAAGGTCGGTGAGCGCCCGAAAACCTCGGTCGCAATCTGGTATTCCTTCAGCGACGAGCCGGGATGGTCGAGGGCATGTTCAGCAAGGTAGCGAAGCAACTTGCAGAGAGATTCCGAGCCATGAAGCACGTGGCTGTTCACCAGCCGGTCGATTTGTGCGAGGTACTGCTCCCTTTCGGGAAAGTGGACTCGTGTGACGCTCATTGTCACGTAGGGTAACAAGCTCCGCTATCAAACTGCAATCTAGAGACTTAATCGTTGTAACCGTATCAAACCTCATGAAACCTGAATATTCTCAGTGAAACAACACATTTTGGTCCAAAAGATTTCTGTGGAATTCTTAGCCAGGCGCGAGCCCACCCCATGTACAGGCTCGCGTTGGAGTATAGTTACCATCTTTGAATCAACAACTTAACAAAACATGGAATGATTTTTTGGTGGCAAAACAGATTTGCGAGATTCTATTTTTTCATAGGGCTAGAGTTGCGGACTTCCAAATGTCATAGTGTTTCGAGCACCTTGAATGGCCGCTTTCATAACAGTATCAACACTCTACGAAGGATTTGATTTAGGAGGACCACCTGCACGTCAAAGATCCAAGCTAGTGCTTTTGTACTAACGGACCACGTTCCGAGAGTCAGAAGAGTACTGAGTGAAATTCTTTGAGGGATTTGTTGAGTTCCACACGATTTTCCAATCCCAGGGCGTGCTTCTATTTTTTTTCTAGAGCAATAAAGACATTAAGGGTGGGGAGGCTGTAATGAAGACAAAGGTTTTTGTACTCCTAGGTACTCTGGCCGTGCTTGTCGTTCTCGGCACCGTGTGGACGCCTCCGGCATCCGCTCAAGCAGTTTTTGGCAGTATCTTCGGAACCGTGACCGATCCTTCGGGTGCGTCCGTTCCCGGTGTGAAGGTCACCGTGACCTCCGCCACCAAGGGTACGTCGGTAGAAACGACCACCAACGCCGACGGCAACTACAGCGTCACTCACCTGATCCCTGACACCTACAATGTTAGAGGGGAAGCCGCCGGCTTCAAGGCGTTTGAGTCGAAAGGCATTGTCGTCTCTGCCGACGCCGCCGCCCGCGTTGACGGGCAATTCCAGGTGGGTGGATCGACTGAAACCGTAGAAGTGACTTCGGAGGCTCCGCAACTGAAGACAGACCGCGCCGACGTGGCGACGATCTTTAACGATAAGGCAGTCGAAGATCTGCCGTTGTTCAATCGTAATTTCACCGCATTGGTGCTGGCGTCACCCGGTTCGCAGCAGCTGGGTTGGGGGCACGCCTCTAGCGAAAATCCTCAAGGCAGCCTGCAGACTAAGGTAAATGGACAAACCTTCGCCGGTACCGGCTTTCTGCTGGACGGCACGGACAACCGCGATCCAATTCTCGGCATTATCGTCATCAATCCCACCCTGGAATCGGTGACCGAAGCCAAGATGACCAGCCAGAACTACGATGCGGAATTTGGGCAAGCCATCGCCGGCGTAGTTGCCAGCCAAACCAAGTCCGGCACCAATTCGCTGCACGGCAGCGTGTTCGGGTTCCGGCGCAGCGATGCCACGCAGGCGCGCGATCCCTTCAGCCAGAGCCCGTCCAAAGCGAATCCCGTGACCGGTCGAACCATTCCTCCAATTCTCTATGGCCAATATGGAGCTTCCGTCGGCGGCCCCATCATCAAAGACAAGCTGTTCTTCTTCGGAGACTACCAGGCAACACGTTCGAAAATTGGGTCTTCCTTCTTGCAGTCGGTACCTTCAGCTCTTGTCCGGTCCACCTGCGGCGATGCCTCAAGTCCGATTTGCGATTTGAGCGAGTACAGCGCTGCCACGAACCAGATTTACGACCCCACCACCGGAAACGCTTCGGGCAGCGGACGAACACCGTTTGCGGGCAATGTGATCCCCAACGCTCGTATTTCGCCTCAGGCCCGAGCGCTGCTTATGCAATTCCCCGCACCCACTTCGTCCGGCTTACTCAATAACTTTGCTGCCGGTGGGAATGGCGTGTTTAATAACGACCAGTTTAACCTTCGCATCGATGATCAAACCACGTCGAAGCTGCATACCTTTGGCCGCTACAGCTTTGCCAACTACACTCTGACCGGCGCAGCTGCATTTGGCACCCTGGGTGGAAACGGATTCGGCACGGGCGGATTTGCTGGCGCCTCCAAGAGCCGCGACCAAAGTATCGCAGGCGGCTTCGACTACGCTTTCAGACCGAGTGTTCTCACTGACTTCCGGTTCGGTTACGTTCGATATCACGTGAACGTCGTTCCAAACGGCGTGGGAACTACTCCAGCACAGGATGTTGGAATTCCTGGGCTTAACGCTGGTACCGACTTCACCTCGGGCCAGCCTTCCTATTTCGTGGGAAAGTCAGGCGGGGATGGAACGGATACCGGACAGCTCAGCCAGACCGGCGGCCTCAGCAACTTCGGATACGGTCTCGGAGTGAATCGTTGCAACTGCCCCCTGATAGAACAGGAAGACCAGTTTCAATTTGTCAATAACTGGACCAAGATAACCGGTAACCACCAAATCAAGTTTGGCGGAGACGTGCGTTATGCTCGCAATCTTCGAGTACCCAGTGACAATCATCGCGCTGGCGAGTTGACCTTCGCCAAAGAGCGGACCTCCGACTTTGTCAACGGAGGGGGCGTAGCCTTGGCTACTTTCCTGCTCGGCGACGTAACCACGTTCAAACGCTACGTCAGCACCTCCACAGATGCTGCCGAGCGTCAGAAGCGGTTTTACTTCTACGGACAGGATACTTGGCGCGCGACGTCAAAACTGACCATCTCCTACGGGCTGCGCTGGGACATCCTCAATCCCGAGTACGTGACCGGTGCTTCGAAGGGCGGTCTACTAGACTTGAACACGGGCGACATTCGCGTTGCCGGTGTCGGAGGTATCGGCCGTAACTTCAACGTCGAGAGAAATTGGAAGAACTTTGGGCCGCGTTTGGGGATTGCCTATCAGCTTACTCCCAAGACGGTAGTACGCATGGGCTATGGACGCAGCTACGATATCGGTGTCTTCGGCTCCATTTTTGGTCACGCGGTCACGCAAAATCTGCCCGTGCTGGCAGTTCAAAACAACAACGCCACTACTCAATTCGACAACGTGTTCAGTCTCGCGACAGGCCCTACGGCGCAGGCGTTTCCTGCCGTACCGTCCGATGGCCTTCTGCCGCTGCCTGACGGCATCTTCGCCCGGTCTCGTCCGAACCGAATGCGGTTGCCAAGACTGGACGCGTACAACCTGACAGTTCAGCACCAATTGAGCAACACTCTTTCAGCAGAACTTGCTTTCGTAGGCAACAACGGGCACGGCTTTTACGCAAACAATCCGGAACTGAATGTGAACCAGCCATCGATAGTAGGTTTCGCCACCGGCGTTTCCCAGAGCAAGCGTAGACCCTTCTTCGCCAGGTATGGCTGGACCCAGGAAATTGACTCATTTGGCAACGATTCACCCAGCTACTACGACGCGCTTCAGGCCAAGTTAGACAAGCGGTTCACCAATGGCTTGCAGTTTGTCGGGCACTATACCTGGTCTAAGAATCTGACCCACGACCATACTTATTACAACATCGACCCCCAGGTGAACTACGGTCCCGATGATTTCAACCGCAAACACGTGTTTTCATTCAGCGCGGTTTACGATCTCCCGTTTGGCAAGGGACGACGCTTCATGGGGGGCGCCAATCGAGCACTGAACTTGCTGATCGGTGGTTTCCAGGTCAACACCACAACGAACTGGAGCAGCGGCTTACCCTGGAGCGCCAGCTACAACAACTGCGGTCAGGACGAAGATGTAGGCATCTGCCGGCCGATCCTGGTGGGAGATTTGAAGACATCAGTCGGTCACTTTGATCCTGTTGCCGGGAGCGTTCCCTTCTACACTCCGGTACCCGCACTTGCGACTCCAGGATTGACGGAAGGCGCTTTCCTACGCCCTCAAAAAGGAGCGCTTGGCAGCGGACGTAACGCCTTTACGGGCCCTAGCTTCTTCAACTCCGATATGTCGCTGTTCAAGAACTTTGCCATCACAGAGCGCTTCGGAGCGCAGTTCCGGTTTGAAGCCTTCAATGTCTTCAATCATGTGAATCTCAATAACCCAAACAATTGCATCGACTGTACTGGTTCGGGATTGATCACCAGCCTCGCACCTAACGCATCGATGCGGCAATTGAATTTCGGACTGAAGCTCACCTTCTAAAGGCAGCGTCAACGTCTGTTTAATCGAGGGAGCCACTATGGCTCCCTTTTTTCAGTTCAGGATTCTTCGCCCGTGATCCGCCTGACGGTCGCTCACTCTATGTCTAAGATCCTGATTAAGCTAACCACGGTTCCTCCGCGAGCCAGGCGTGAGTATACTTTGTCAGTTGGCCACTATGGGCACGCGAACCTCTCGAGGCATTGTCCCGCTACTATTCGCGGTCTTCATTACATGTTTTGCCCCGCCGGGCTACGGGCAGAACGCGGAGGATCTGGCGGGCAAGAACGTCGATCCCTTCAGGGAAGCTTCCGGAAAAGTGGTGGTGTTGGTTTTTCTGCGCAGCGACTGCCCGATTTCAAACCGCTATGCCCCAACCATCCAACAAATTAGCGCACGATACTCCGGGCAGGCTGCGTTCTGGTTGGTGTATCCCGACAAGAAAGCGTCGGCGGCCAGCATTCGCAAATATTTGCAGGACTACGGATACAAGCTTCCTGCCCTGCGCGACCCGCAACGCGCTCTAGTCCAGCAGAGCCGTGTACAGGTAACGCCGGAAGTTGCAGTTTTCGATGTTCGGAGCCGTCTGGTCTATCACGGAAGGATCGACAATTGGTATGCGGACTTCGGCCGCTCCCGCCCCGCGCCTACGACTCACGACCTGGACGATGCCATTCGAGCCACTTTGTCTGGGAAGCCTCCCGCACTCGGCGTGACTGACGCCGTGGGGTGCTACATCTCTGATCTCCGATGACCTCCGTTCGGGCAATCGCGGGATGCTTGCCAGCCATGGCCCTGGTGGCGGCTGCAGCCGGGCTGACGGCGGTTCTGGCACCAACAGAATCGGAACCCGCCTCTTTCGAACAGCAGGTCACTTTCAATCGCGACATCGCCCCCATTCTGTTTCGTAACTGCGCAGCATGTCATCATTCAGGCGGTGCGGGACCGTTTTCACTCCTTACATATCAGGATGCCAAGCAACATGGTCGCCAAATCGCAGCGGTCACACGCACCCGTCTCATGCCTCCGTGGTTGCCGGAACCGGGAAATCTGAAATTTGCGGACGAACTCCGCCTCTCGGATCAGGAAATCGCGACGATTCAGGAATGGGTGCAGCAAGGCGCGGTCGAGGGTAGCCTCTCCGATCTGCCGGCCCGGCCAGAATTCGCCGAGGGATGGGAACTGGGGAAGCCCGATCTGGTCCTGACCGCCCGGAAGCCGTTCGTTCTTCCTGCTAGTGGAGCCGACCAATACTGGAATTTCATCCTGCCCGTTCCAATCAGCCAAACGCGCTGGCTCAAAAGCATCGAGATCAGGCCCGGTCAGAAGCACCTGGTACACCATGCCAACGTCTTGGTGGACCGAGCCCAGGCTTCGCGCGGCAGGGAGAAGGCGCCGGGATCTGGCTTTGGTGGAATGGAGATCAGGTTGGAATCGGAAGTTTTTGACCCTGACAGTCACTTCCTTTTCTGGAAGCCCGGGACAATACCTTACGTCGAGCCCGACGGGATGGCCCTTCGCCTGGATAAAGGTACTGATCTGGTCCTGAATATGCACATGCAGCCCTCGGGCAAGTCCGAAGTGATTCTGCCGAGCATCGGACTCTACTTCACCGACCAGCCGGCGACCATGTATCCCATGCTGCTGCAAATCGAAAATGACGCGGCGCTCGACATCCCCCCTGGTGAGAAGAATTTTGTTGTTAGCGACACTTTGACGCTTCCCATCGATGTTGACCTGTTGGCCATTTATCCCCATGCCCACTATCTCGGTAAGGACATGCTAGCTCTGGCGATACTGCCAGATGGAACCAGTAAAACGTTGATTCACATCAAACAATGGGATCTGAACTGGCAGGCTGTCTACCGCTATGCGGAACCGGTGTTCCTCCCCAAAGGCACCGTCATTTCGATGAAATACAGTTACGACAACTCAGAAGGCAATCGGGCGAACCCCAACCATCCGCCACAACGCGTCACCGCTGGCAATCGTGCCAGCGATGAGATGGCGCACCTATGGCTCCAGGTTCTGCCACGCCATAATCCAGAAGCGGGAAGCGACCCTCGAATGTTGCTGCAGGAAGCCTTGGCGCGGCATAACATCGAGAAAGACCCATCCGATTTTGAAGCACATTACAATCTAGCGGCCATGCTTCAAGCCCGAGGCGTGTTGGAAGAAGCGGTGAAGGAATACGAATCCGCGTTGCGCGTGCGACCCCGGGATGGGGTCGTGAACAACGCTCTGGGCGGGGCTCTGCTGACAGCGGGGCGCGTTGACGAAGCGATTCTCCGCCTCAGCGCGGCGGTCAAAGATCGTCCCGACTACTTCGACGCGCATTACAACCTGGGGAATGCACTGGCTTCGAAAGGAGAGTTCAGAGCGGCGGCCGACCAATTTCGTTCCGCAACCAGGTTGAATCCGGACGACGCAGATGCAGAAGCGAATCTGGGGAGCGCACTGGCGCGGATCGGTCACATATCCGAAGCGAAGTCACACTACCGGCGGGCATTAGAGCTGAACCCAGGCCACGCTTTGGCTCGTGAAAATCTGGACGGACTTGAGCGCCCTCTGGTTTCCCGATGAAGCGTACGCGAGTCGCTCAGCATCTTCTGGGATCACATTTCTCGTCAGGAAGTGCCGTGAAACCGATCAAATGCATCGCGGTTGGTCTGTTGGCAGTCTCCTCGATCCGAGTGCAATCGCAGACCGCGCTTAATCCGCAGACGGAACAAGCAACACAGTCGAATCAATCAGGGCCCGCTGATTTTACTCGGGTTCATGGGCTTCTCCAGCAGGGGAAATATGACGAGGCCTTGTCGCAGCTCTCGGATTTAGCCGTCAGGCAGCCGGGGTTGAAGGGTTTGTCCAGCGAATTGGGCACGGCTTATTACCAGAAAGGCGACTACATCAAGGCGATCGGCGAGCTCAAGAAAGCACTGGCGGAAGATCCGGAAAATAAGGAAGCGATCCAGTTGCTGGGGCTCTCCTACTATCTCTCCGGAAGGCCGGGGGAAGCCATTGCGCCGCTAGAAAGGGTTCAGGCCTGGTATCCGCGGGCCAACGTGGATGCCTCCTATATTTTGGGTTTGTGTTACATCCAGACCAAAGATTATCCGCAGGCGCGGAAAGCTTTCGCCCGCATGTTCGACGTACCACGTGATTCAGCTGCCAGCTACCTGTTCACTGCGCGCATGCTGTTACGGCAGGAATTCGATCCGATTGCCGAAGAGCATGCCCAGAAGGCAATTGCGCTTGATCCCAAACTGCCCTTGGCTCACTTTTTCCTGGGAGAACTCCACCTTTACAAGTCCCGCATTCCAGAGGCAATCAGCGACTTCCAGCAGGAACTGGCTCTTAACCCCGGCCACGCGCCGACTTATTACAAACTGGCCGACGCCTACTCCCGGATCCAGAAATTCGATGACGCGGAAAGACTCCTGCAGCGCTCCATCTGGCTGGATGCAACCTCAACCGGACCTTACATCCTGATGGGGAAAGTATTGGCAAAGAAGGGTGAAACTGAGCTGGCAGTAAGAGCTCTACAACACGCGCTGGGCATGGATCCGAACAATTCCGTAACCCACCATCTGCTGGGCCAGGCCTATCGTGATATGGGCAGGAACGAAGACGCCGAGCGAGAACTGAAAATCGCCCAGCAGTTGCAGGAGAGTAGCAGCGTCAAGCCGTAACACCTTGGCGACACGAGCGGGTTTCGGGAAGGGCACGGTTCAAGCCTTGCTTTAGATTCTTCCCGGTCAAGGTAACTCCAGACCGCGCAGCGAAATCACTGGGTAGCGGATGATGTCTTGGCTGTCTGCTCTTTCGCCAATCGGTCCACCCATTCCTGCGGCAGCTCATGCAAGAACACCAGGAATGCGGCGTTCGTCCAGCCGAAACCGATCACGTTCTGCTGATATCCCGCGTGAACACCTGACTCCGAAGAACGAGTCACCACGTTGTATTTCTCGCGAATGGTACCGTCGTGGCGGAAGTTCTCGGCGATGGTGGCTAGAAAATTGTAGGAAATCCGATTGGCGTCGTCGTTGAAACCATATCGCCGCAAACCTTCGATAGCGACGATCTGTGTGGGCGCCCACCCGTAGGGATAGTCCCATTGCACGTCGGCGTCAGTGCTGCTCATCGCCAGGCCCCCGGGCTGTTCGAAAATGCCGAGATTGCGGACCAACTCCCGCGCCTGTTCCGGAGTCGCCAGTCCAGCCCACAGGGGATAAAAAGTTGTGATGTATTCGTACGAGGAGCGCACCCCGGTTTCGAAGTCATAGTCGAAGAATAGCCTGCGGGCTGGATCCCATAGATATTTCTGAATCCTGTCTTTCCTTGTATCCGCGCGCTGCAGCCATTTCCGCGCGTCATCTTCGCGGCCGAGAATCTTCCCCATCGCTTGCAGGTCTTTTTCAGTTTTATAAAGCAAGCTGTTCAGGCAGATGGGGGCATAGTGATGAGTCGCGGCGCCATACGGGCCAAAGCGAAAGGAAATGTCGAACCCGGATTCGCGCATGGACCGGTCGCCCTTGTAATAGTCGGGGCTAAGGGCAATCTTCCTGGCGGCCTCGCATTCCGGCTTGGCCGTGGTGTTGGGAACGTCGCAAATCTGCACTGAGTACCAGAAGCCGGCCCCGGAACCGGAGTCGCTGGAATTTTCAGCGAGATAATTCCGCCCCGGTTGCGGGTGCAGGAGAAAGTAGCCTGCCACCTTGCGATAGCTTCCGGCTTCGTCTTTCAAGCTCTCGGGAGCGGGTCCGTTTCCGAAATCGTAGTAGCGCGACAGACCGGTCGATCCGGCCAGGTGAGGCTCCCGGTTCCAATTTTCGTAGTCTCTGCTGGCATAGGCGTACGCCCTTTCCAGCCAGTTGCGGTCTTCGTGGCCAGCAGCCTTGTCGGCCTCATACACCGCCATGATCATGGAGGTTAAAAACGGAGGTTGAGAACGAGTCAGGTAATAGGCGCGATTCGCGTTCAGGATGGTGCCGTAATGCTCGATTTCGAAGAAGAAATTCTCCACCATGCCTCGAGCCAGATCCATGCGCCCGGCGCGCACCAGTCCGAGAATAATGAAGTAGCTGTCCCAGCCATACATTTCGTTGAACCTGCCGCCCGGGACCACATACTTGTGTTCGAGATACAACAACCCGGGAGCGATCCTGGACGGATCAATCTGTCCTGGCGTTGTGACCACAGCGGGAAGCGCCTCCACATGGACTTTGCAGCGTTTCTGCAATTCCTGCACGGCCGTTGGCGGCGGAAAGTCAGCCGGAAGATAGAGCACCGAAGCCTCGGTCAATTTGGGATCAACCACCGTCTGGCAATCGGTCATCGAGCGTGTCAGCGTGTCCCAACCCGAAGAAATGTAAGTTAGGATTGGGGTGAGGCCTGATTCAGGAGGGGAATTCTTGCTGTCGGCGGCCCAAGTCCAGGTACTCGCCAAGGGCACCCAAAGAGCGAAAACAGCAAGGACAAGAAGGCGGAACGACCGGTTAAGTTTCGGGACTGCCCCAAGGCAAGTCATTGTAGCTACAAGGATAGATCATTTGGGCTGTAAACCGAAGAAAGTAATTGGGTAATTGATCAATTCGCCATAGGGCAATTGACCCCGCAGGACCGCGCCTGACCCTGTCAAATTGGGGGATCGCTAGATTTTCACTAGCCCGATTTTCAGGCCGTTACCCCACCATGCGCCGTTGCTCGGCCTCTTTCAGAGAGATGTAGCGCAGCAGGATGTCGCGGGAAGAGACCAGGCCCTTGAGTTCCTTGCCATCCACGATGGGCAAGTGGCGAAAACCAAATTCGCGCATCAAGTACAGGCAGTTTTCTATGGTTTCTTCCACGTTGACCGCCTTGGGATTGGCAGTCATGACCTCGGAGATCTTGGTGGTCCCAGGCAGGCGTCCAACAGCGACCACCCGGTTCATAATGTCACGCTCGGAAAAAATACCCACCAATTCGCCGTTGCGCAGGACCGGCAGAGCGCCGATGCGGTGTTCCATCATGAAACGAGCGGCTTCCAGAACGGTGCTATCGGCTTCGATGGAATAGACCCGGCGATCCTTCACCAGATCGTAGATGGGGGACATAGACAACTCCTTGGAATCAGCGTTTGGAAGTCCTTTCCAGGGCAGCGAAGTGCAACACTCTACCACGTATGTCGGCAGGTTGTAACGGCTGCAGGGCGAGAAAGGAAACGGCAGCCTGAGCAGGCTGCCGCGGTTCCACTGGGGTGCTAGAAACGGATCACCGGGCCGACGGTCACTTTGAGGTTATTGCGTGCCCCATTGTCGAAGTAAATTTCGTCCCCCACCTCGAGTCGCATACCGAAGGGACCCCAAAAGCCTTCCACCCCGGCACCGGGGTACAAGGCAAATTGTGTGTCGCCGTTATTCACAGCACCCAGCGCTCCCTTGAAACCAGCTGCCGCATTCTGATCGGAAACGCTGAAGTTCACGAACCCCACCTTCCCGGTGGCATAGGCCCGCAACGGCCCGGAGCCGACCAGGAACTTGGGTCCGAACAGCCCGCTCAGCGGGCGCAAATTGGTATTCACGAGTTGAGTGGTGACGCCATTCGAGAAGGTGCTCGCGTAGCCGCGTTTGAAGTCGTAGGACATCTCGGCTTCCAGCTGAACGTTGGGATGCACATTAAGTGCGGCGCGGCCTCCCACGCCGACAAAGTTAATATGAGGATCAGTACGACTGAGGTTCAAGTAATCAGCAAATACCCCCACTTCGCCGTGATCGTAGCTTTGTGCCCTTGCCCCTGAGGGCAAAGCCAGGCCGCAGCTCAACACAACCAGAAAAATAAGGCGTTTCATCCCTTGTATCTCCTCCTAGGTTCGGTCTTGTTCCGCGCCCACGCGCAGCCACGCCCGAGTTCAATCCCCGGGGAGTGGACTGCTGCAGGAGCGGTGCAGGTGGGTAGGCTATGCATAGGATGCTTTCATGGGTGCGAGGGTTGGGTCTAAAAAGCATGGTCCCAAATCCGCACGGATGCTGTAGTTTGGGCGAATGGGCAGACGTAGAAAGCTACGTCTCTACGGAATATGTCGATGGGGAATGTTGGTAACGGAGATGTAGAGACATTGCTCGCAACGTCTCTTAGCTGGGCTGAAACCTCAGAACCTAGCGGGAGCAAAGCGGCGCGGATCATGACGAACCCGCGCCAGATTTCAATACATTTTGAGGGCTTATTTAGAGGAAGCGTTCTCGGCGGACTTGCCGCTCTGGCGCGGAGTCGCAGAAACTACGCTGTATTCCCGCTCCTTCTCATCGATGTCTTCCACTTGCAGCAACATCTTGTCCTTGTGAATGCGGAACTGAGCCTTCTGGCCCACCGGCAACAGTACTGGATGCTTTTCGTCCCGTGGGCGAATACGGTAAATCACGCTATCACTCTGCAGCAGATATTCCTGACACAACAAAGCGTGAGTCTTCTTGTGAGCCGAGTCGGTACCGACGAGTTCGCCGACAACGCTCTTACCGCTGTTTTCGTCCACACCACACTCCGCCGAGTCCATTTGCAGCAGGGTGCCACTCTGATGGACTTTTGGCTCTTTGGCCTGGGCAAAAGACACACATAGAATTGCAGTGATGAGAATCTTGGATTTCATTTAGTCCTCCGGCGCCAGACTGGCAAACCCACGCCAGATGCGCACTGGTCCAGATTGTCACTCATGAGGCCCAGCCAGAAGGTCACCTCGGTGAAAGACCTCCGGTAATCAGCCTTCGCGAGCAGAGAATCGCTTCTGCGCTGGCGGATTCGAGGTCCGGCCGATAGCGGTCGCGAATACAAAGAATCATAGCGATGATGGACCAGCTACCAAGAACCATAGTTGACGGCGTTTGCCCGACCCCGATAGGCTGATAATAGTTACGAAAGTCATCCGGGGGCGTCGGGCCGCAAGCTCAGGCAACGCCGTGGGTTCAACCCGGGTGCAGCCGACCATAAACCCTGCAAGCGGTACAACGAAAAGATAGTTACGCCGCATCTGACTTAGTGCGGCCGGAAAAGGCGACTTGACGGACGCAAGAAAACTACAGGGCGACAAGCTTTCCGAAGCTGAGGCTATTGAGCGGGCAAAGCAGGGAGATGCAGAAGCCTTTCAGCTCTTGTATAGCCTGCATAAACGGCGCGTGTATTCGCTATGTTTGCGCATGACGGCCAACACGGCGGAAGCCGAGGATCTCACTCAGGAAGCTTTTCTGCAGTTGTTCCGCAAGATTGCCACGTTTCGCGGCGAATCAGCCTTTTCCACTTGGCTGCATCGGATGGCGGTAAACGTTGTCCTGATGCAGTTGCGCAAGAAGAGCCTTCCCGTAGTCCCGCTCGAAGAGACGCTGGAAAACGAGGACGAGACTCCGAAGAAGGAACTGGGCGCGCCCGATCCGATTCTGTCGGGTTCGATCGACCGACTGCGACTGCAGCGAGCGGTGGATGCGCTGCCGCCGGGATATCGAAGGATTTTCGTACTGCATGACGTGGAAGGTTACGAGCACAACGAGATTGCGACCATGGTGGGATGTTCCATCGGAAATAGCAAATCTCAGCTACACAAAGCGCGCATGAAGCTGCGCGACGCGCTCAAAACGAGCAGAGCCGAAAAGGCCGCAAAGCCGTGATGAGCGAGAGCAGACGTTATGGGGGAGAGATGAAGTATGAATTGCACACAGTTTCAGGAAATTTTGGCGGAAGTGATTGATGGTGGTCGGAGTACCGAGCAGGAAGCGCATTTGCAGTCCTGTCCGGTGTGTTCAGGCTTGGTGGCGGACCTCAATCTGATCGCGGGGGAAGCGCGGCAGCTGCAAGAGTTCGCCGAGCCCGCTCCGCGGGTTTGGAATTCCATTGAGGTTGCGCTGCGGCGCGAGGGGCTGATTCGCGAACCGCAGCTGGGACCAGCCTTGCTCCCGCCCGTCAAGCGTCGATGGAACGTGGCCTGGCTGGCGCCGGTGGCGGCCGTGGCGCTGCTTACGTTCGGAGTCTTCGTCTACGAAAGAGGGGCACGCGAACCGCAGCCGGTGGCGCAAGCGCCCACGGCTGCTCCTGCCGGAGTCACCAATTTACAGACTGGCAAGAACCAGAAAAGTGTAAATAATGAGGACCAGCAACTGCTGGAAGCGGTGGCATCGCGTGCCCCGACCATGCAAGCGGCGTACGCTTCCAACTTGCAGAATGTGAATGCGTACATTCGGGATGCGGAAGAATCCGCCCAGGCTGACCCGAATGACGAGGAAGCCCAGCAGGTGGTGATGGACGCTTACGAGCAGCGGGCAACGGTTTACGAGATGGCTTTGGATCGGTCGTTACCATGATGGGGCCGTAAGTGCGAAGGCAGATTTGGGGAGCTCAAAGTCATTCGTGGTTCGAGGGCTTGAGAAGGGAAACCTAAATGGAGAGCGCGCAGCGGGCGGCACAGTTGGTTACAGTCGCGATTCTGGCCACGACTATTTGCTCTTCGGCCGAAGTTCGGAAGGAATTCCGTTTTACCGTGGGTCCGAGGGCAACCGTCTCGGTAACCAATCAGTACGGGCCGATTTCGGTGAAGGCGGGCTCGGGAAACCAGGTCGTGGTGACCGCAATCCTGCATTCCGATCGAGCAGAAATTGATCAGAGTCAAAGCGGAAACCGAGTTGACATCATCTCCCATCTGTTCTTCGAGGCAACCGCCGACGCGGGGCGCATCGACTACGAAGTCACTGTCCCCGCCGACGCCAGCGTTACCTTGCGATCGAGCACCGGCCCTCTGCGGGCCGAAGGACTACATGGCGATGTGGTTCTGGAAGGCAGTCAGGCCAACATTGATGTGCGCGATATTAGCGATGCCCACGTGCACATCAAGACTTTGAACGGTTCGGTAACCTTGAGCAATATTCGCAACGGGCACGTAGAAATTACCTCAGTCGGGGGCGATGTGACGCTAAATCGGGTGAGCGGTCCGCAGGTGCAGGTCAACTCCACTAGCGGCAAGATTCGCTACGAAGGCGATTTCGGCAACAGTGGTGAATACTACCTTGCCAGCCATAGCGGAGACATTGAGGCCAGCGCTCCGAACGATGCTTCCATTGATGTGACGGCCCGCTCGGTGCGCGGCAAAGTCGAGAACGATTTCCTGCTGGAACCCAAACACACTCCCTTCGTGGTCAAGGCAGGGAGTGCCTTCGCAGGTACGATGAACAAGGCAGCATCTTCAGTCCGGTTGTTTTCCTTCAGTGGTAAAATCCATCTCAAGAAGCGCTAAAACAAAGCAACAAGCGAGAAGCTGACGGAACGTTTGATTACGTTTCATTGCAGCTCCGCCATTGGCCGCCATGTATGAGCTCCAAACCCGATGTGCAGCCGGAGATCACCAATGTCTGCGGCTGACTCCGGGGCGCGGACCGTAATCCTGGTGGGCTTCATGGGAGCCGGCAAGAGCAGTGTAGGCCTGGCCTTGAGCCGCAAGCTGGACTGGCCTTTCGAAGATTTGGACGAGCGGATCGAGGCTCAGGAACGCCGGTCGATCGAGCAGATTTTCCAGCAATCCGGAGAAGCCGCGTTCCGCCAGATCGAGCACGCGGCCTTGCGTTCGCTGATCCGGGACTTAGGTGTTTCTCCCAAGGTCGTGGCAGTGGGAGGGGGCGCTTTTGTGCAGGCGAACAATGCTGCATTGCTGGAAGAGGTTGGATTTCCAGCCGTCTTTCTGGACGCTCCGGTGGAGGAATTGTTTCGCCGTTGTCAGGAACAGCAGCTGAAACGTCCGTTACGCCGCAATCTGGAAGAGTTCCACCGGCTCTATGAGGCACGCCGGCCTTGTTACCTGAAAGCCGCGTTGCGGATCGAAACTAGCGGCAAGGATGTGGAGAAGGTCGCGGCGGAAGCGATCCGCAGTTTGGGACTGCGATAGTTTGAAAGTCTGGCGATAGGCGGCGGGGCATTAAGGGGTGCGAACGTGAAGTGTAGAACGGCCTGGGTAGTGGGGATCGCGTGGCTTTTGCTGGTCTCGGCAGCTATGGCAGGACCGGGCAATGATAAGGATAAGAGTGATAAGGATAAGCAGCCAGTAGGCAAGACCGTGGACACCGGCTCCTTCGGAGTTTTCATGAACGGACGACGGATTGCCACGGAGAAATTTTCCATCCAGCAGGATTCCAGCGGTAGCGTGGCCACGTCGGAATTCAAAACGGAAGAAGGCGTCGCCCAAGCCGCCCAATCGTCCGAATTGCAGCTCGCGGCCAGCGGCGAGCTGCGCAAGTACGAGTGGAAGGAAATCAGCCCGGGAAAGGCGCAAGCGGTAATCGTCCCCAACGACAACCTGTTGATCGAACGCTCCACCAGTAACCCGCAGGACAAAGCGGAAGAGCATCCTTTCCTGCTTCCCACTTCCACCAGTGTTTTGGACGACTACTTCTTTATCCAGCGGGAAATTCTGGCGTGGAAATATCTGGCGACCGGTTGCCGCCAGGACAAGGGACGTGTAGCCTGCCCGCAGAACCAGCAGGTCAAGTTCGGGGCGATTAATCCGCATCAGCGTTCTTCGCTGCTGGTAAGTATGGCGTTCACCGGGAAAGAGAAGGTTCCGGTGCATGGCGTGGAGCGCGAACTTGATCATTTTGTTCTGAAGAGCGAGGCCGGGGACTGGTCGATGTGGCTGGATGATCAGTTCAAACTAGTACGGATCCTGGTAGCGAGCGACAACACCGAAGTGGTGCGGGACTAAACAGGAGGACGAGCGGCGGGAACTCCATCAATGTCCCTGATTGACGCACGTACGACGCGGGTCCTGTTTACAGTGCTGCTGTTTGCGCTGGCCCTCGGCTTTTTGTACATTGCCCGCCGGACGCTAATCGCCTTCCTGTTCGCGGTTTTCTTTGCCTATCTGGTGGACCCTGCTGTTTCCCGAGTTGAAAAATGGGTGAAGGGCCGGGGACTGGCGATTGGCGTTATCTATCTGTTGCTGGTCGCCCTGCTGGTCACGTTTTTCTTTTTCGTAGGGCCGCAGATCGGCCGCCAGGCGCAGCGTTTGAGCGAGTCGCTGCCCAAACTTTTGGAAACCGTCAGTTCCGGCCAAATTGCGGAACAGATTGGCAAAGAACACGGGTGGAGCGTGCCTACTCGGGCAAAGTTGTCCGCGTTTTTGGCCAATCACCGCGGCGATCTCCTTGACCTGGCTCAGCGAATCGGCCTGCGCGTGGCGGACGTGGCGAAGCAGGCCTGGCTGCTGATCGTGGTTCCGATTTTAGCGGCATTTTTTCTCAAGGATGCGCGGGCGTTCGGCGAAGTCTTGCTTTCGTTTGTGCATTCACGCCCGCAGCGCGAATTCCTGCAGGGCGTGCTGGACGACCTGAATCAGATGCTGGCGCAATTCATCCGCGCCCAGTTGATGTTGGCGGCGTTTTCGTTCATCGCTTATCTGGCCTTTATGGAAGTAGCCCGGGTTCCCTATGCATTGGTACTCGGTACTGCGGGTGGGATCATGGAGTTCATCCCGGTCGTCGGACCGCTTGTCGCCGCCGCCGTCATCTTCGGCGTTGCCTTGCTGATGAGCTATCCCCACTGGGCGCTGCTGCTGATTTTTCTCGGAGCTTGGCGCCTGGTTCAGGACTACGTGATTTCGCCTCGCATCATGGGACAGAGCATGGAGCTACACCCCCTGGCCGCAATTTTCGGTGTGCTGGCCGGCGGTGAAATCGCGGGTGTGCTGGGAATCTATCTCTCCATTCCGATCATGGCCAGCCTTCGCATCGTGTGGCGGCGCTGGCGGCTCTATGCCGAGAAAAAACGCTTTGGCCCGCTGAATGACTATTCGTTTGGCGCCGAGATCATTCCCCAGAAGTCAAACCCTTAGAAAAAACATAGGCGCGTACGTCCTGCGACTCACCTGACGCCCAGCTTGGCGATAACTCGGTTGCAGGTTCGCGCCGTCCACATGAATCCATCGTGCTGCAGCGGCTGCCATTAACATCTGTCAGTACTGTTAAGTTCCCTGGATCGGTTAAGTTTCCTGGATCAGGGCCGTTACCTGCCTGTGTTGTAAAATCTCAACAAACTCATATGACGGCGAAAATCCCCGTGGGAATCCTGGGCGCGACCGGAATTGTCGGGCAGCGCTTTGTCCAAATGCTCGAACACCATCCCTGGTTTGAAATCGCATGGCTGGCGGCTTCGGACCGCTCCGAGGGACGTTCATACGCGGAAGCCGCGCGCTGGAAGCTGAAAACACCGATTCCTTCGCGAGTGGCGGAAATGCGGGTTTCGCCCGCCACCCCAGAGGGCGCGCCCAAGGTGATCTTCGCCGCGCTGGATGCCTCGATCGCCGTCGAGATGGAACCTCGCTTCGCCGCGGCCGGATGCGCCGTGGTCACCAATTCCAGCGCGTTGCGCATGCAAGGCGATGTGCCGCTGGTGATTCCGGAAGTGAATCATGACCACATCAAGCTGATCGAATGCCAGGCATGGCGCAAGAAGTCAGGCGGATTCGTGGTTACGAATCCGAACTGTTCCGCGATTGGACTGGTCATAGCCTTGGCTCCGCTCCAGCAGGCCTTCGGCTTGGATACGGTGATGGCAGTTACCATGCAAGCGGTGAGTGGCGCAGGATATCCCGGGGTGGCGTCGCTGGACATCCTGGGCAACGTAATTCCCTACATCGCTAAAGAAGAAGAAAAAATGGAAGAGGAAACCCGCAAGCTGCTGGGGCAGCTCAAGGGCTCCGGCATCATCATGGGTTCGTTCGCCATGAGCGCACAGTGCAACCGCGTGGCGGTGGAGGACGGACACACGGAATCGGTCTCGATCAAGCTCACGAAGAAAGCGGAGCCGGAAGAGATCATTAAAGCCTGGAATACCTTTCGCAGTCTGCCGCAAGAACTGCGGCTGCCCAGCGCGCCGGAACAGCCGGTGGTGTATGTGACGCCGAGTGATCGCCCCCAGCCCCGCTTCGATGCCGACCGCGGAAACGGGATGACGACCACGGTAGGCCGCTTGCGTCCGTGCGGCGTGCTGGACTGGAAGTTTACCGTGTTATCGCACAACACGATCCGCGGGGCAGCCGGGGCGGCCTTGCTCAACGCCGAGTTGCTGAAGGCTCAAGGTTACCTGCAGTGAGATCTTTGACCAGAGCCTCCGTCGTTCTGCCATCCATACTGATCCCCGTTCCCCCGAGCCTGAGGAATCTACCCCGATGATCGTGATGAAGTTCGGCGGCACCTCGGTGGAGGATGCCCGAGCCATCGAGCGCTCTGCCGGGATCGTCAAAGGCCGCCTGGAGCACAATCCGGCCGTGGTGGTCAGCGCCATGGCCCAGGTGACCGACCAGTTACTGGCCATGGCCCGTGCGGCCGGTACTGGTGACCGCAAGACCGCGCTAAAACTCTGCCGAGCTTTGCAGGAACGTCACTACAATACTGCCGGAGAACTGCTGGGGACAGCGCTCTTCACGCAATTTCATAGCGACCTGGGCGCGGACTTCGAGACCCTGGAAGAACTGCTGCGTGGCATTGCCGCGGTGGGCGAACTGACCCCGCGCACCACCGACTACGTATCCGCCTTTGGCGAGATGTTATCCAGCAAGATTGTGGCTGCGGCATTCTCCGCCCTGGGCATGGATTCCGCGCTAGTGGATTCCCGCGAGTGGCTTGTGACCGACAGCGCCCATATGCGGGCCGCTCCTCTGTTTGATGAAACCAACCAGCGCTTGCAGTCCCAAGTGGCACCGTTGATTGCCGCAGGCAAGGTACCGGTGATGGGCGGTTTCATCGGCGCGACCAAAGCCGGGATCACCACCACCATCGGTCGCGGCGGTTCCGATTATTCCGCCGCGATTGTCGGCGCCGGCTTGAGTGCGGAGCGGATCGAAATCTGGACTGATGTCGACGGCATGATGACCACCGACCCGCGGCTGTGCCCCGAGGCGCGGCGGATCAAAGTGATCAGTTTCGACGAGGCGGCAGAGCTGGCCTACTTTGGAGCCAAAGTCCTGCATCCGGCGACTGTGCTCCCGGCCGTACAGAAAAATATTCCAGTCTATGTCCTGAATTCCCGCAACCCCGATTGCGAGGGGACGAAAATTACCGCGCGCGCCCCGCGTTGCCGGAATTTCTTCAAGGCCATCGCCGTCAAAAAACGTATCACCATCGTGGATGTTGCAGCTCCGCGTATGCAACTCGCGCACGGTTTTCTGAGCTCGATTTTCGCGGCCTTTGAGCGACATCGGGTGGCGGTCGACGTGGTCTCCACCTCAGAAGTGAGCGTGTCGCTCACTGTGGACTCGAACGAGTCCATTCCACCGCTGGCAGCTGATCTTGCCAAGCTGGCGGATGTAAAGTATGAAGGTCGCAAGGCAATCGTCTGCCTGGTCGGAGAAAACTTGCGCGATACTCCGGGCATAGCCGCGCGGGTGTTCGGCGAGCTGGCCGACGTCAAAATACGCATGATTTCGCAGGGGGCTTCAGAGATCAATCTGACTTTCGTGGTCGAAGAAGACACGGTGTCCGAGATTGTACGGCGATTGCACAAGACGTTCTTCTCGGATCTGGATCCGGAAGTCTTTGCCTAGGAGTTTGCGGAAAACGCCGATCTGGATGAGCTTTGGGAAGAGTACGATTTTGGAAGGGTACGACTTGAGTCGTGCCACAAATCGCTCAAAAGCAGGTCCGGCTTTGGCCGCTGCGGTTCACTGTCTTATGCCGCAGCGCCCTTTTTCTGCAGCTACCCAGTGAATCTCGAGGGATCTTTTGTGAACATTCTTATCTTAGGCCGCGGCAAAACCGGCTCATTGGTGGCGCAAGTGGCCCGCCAGCGCGGCCATGCCATGACCCTGCTGGGCGCGGCAGACAATGCCCAGGCGGCTGCGCTCACCGCCGGCAAACTCGCCCAAGTCGATGCCGTGGTTGATTTCACCACACCCGAAGCGGTTCTGGGCAATATTGAAGCTTGCGTTGACGCGGGCAAGAACATGGTGGTAGGAACCACGGGTTGGTACGGCGACCTGGAACGCGTGCGGCAACAGGTCGAAAAGCGCCAGACTGGTTTTCTTTATGGCGCGAACTTCTCGATCGGCATAAATCTGCTTTTTGAGGCCGCGCAGACCGCTGCGGGAATATTGCAACATCGATATCTGGGGCGCATCTTCGAGCGTCACCACGCGCAAAAAAAAGATGCTCCCTCGGGGACGGCGGTAACCCTGCAGAAGATTATTCGTGACGCATCCGGCGTCGAGGTGGAAATCACTTCGTTCCGGGAAGGCGATGTGGTCGGGATGCACGAGGTTGTGCTGGATTCGCCCAATGACACGATTTATCTTTGCCACGACTCCAAATCCCGCCGGGGATTCGCCGAGGGCGCGGTGCGGGCCGTTGAGTGGCTGGCCGGGAAAAAGGGGTTTTTCGACTTTAAGGACGTTTGGCGAGAGACCTAAAGTCAGATGAAGCGCGCAGCCATCGGCGTTCGTAGGTCTGGCACAAGCAGAGCTGATTCCGCTATGGCGTCGCTTTGCTGGTGCGACTGGCTCTAGCCGGCTCTTGCCGAACTGATCCAACCGAAACTCTCAGGGTTTCCTACACACCCCAAATAGCGTTATCTTTATATCCTATGCAATTTCGTGGCTGCGGTACGGCTCTAGTCACTCCGTTTCGACAGGACGGCTCCATCGACGAGAGCGCCCTGCGCCACCTGGTTGAGTGGCAGGTGGAGGCGGGGATTGATTTCCTGGTTCCCTGCGGCACCACTGGCGAGACTCCGACGCTCTCTCACGACGAATGGCTGCAGGTGATCGATACCACCATCGAAGTCGTGGCTGGACGCGTACCCATCGTTGCCGGCGCCACCTCGAATTCCACGCAGGATGCCGTGGAAAAGGCCAAAGAACTGGCTGCACGGGCGGGAGTAAATGGCATCCTCACTGCCTCGCCGTACTACAACAAGCCGACCCAGGAGGGCCAGTACCGTCACTTCCGAGCCATCGCTGAAGCGGTGGACAAGCCAGTCATTCTCTACAACGTCCCGGGCCGCACCGGCGCGAACCTCGAGCCCAGCACGCTGGCACGACTGGCCGAGGTCCCGAACATAGCCGGAGTGAAAGAAGCCAGCGGCAATATCAGCCAGATGGCCGAAGTTTGCAACGTGGTTCCGGAGCATTTCGCAGTCTTGTCAGGCGATGACGCGGTGACGCTGCCCCTCATTGCGCTCGGTGGGGTGGGAATCATTTCGGTAGCCTCCAACGAAATTCCACGCGAAATGGCGGACATGACCCGCGCCGCGCTCGGTAACGATTGGGAGACCGCCCGCCACCTCCACCGGAAATACCTGCCCCTGATGCAGGCCAATTTCATCGAGTCCAATCCCCTGCCGGTGAAGGCGGTGCTGGCCATGATGGGCAAAATCGAAGAAGTCTACCGTCTACCCATGCTGCCCATGCGTCGCGATACCCGATCCAAGCTGCAAAAGATCGCGGCCGAGGCGGGACTGATTGCTAAACCGGCTACGCCGGAAGCGGCTGATTTCTATGTCTACGAAAACTGGCTGGCCGGTCCGCACAAAATCGTCCTGCACCGCTCCGGTTGCGGCCAGTGCAATCACGGCAAAGGACGCCCCGCCGGGCACGACGCCAACCACGCCCGCTGGCATGGACCGTACGCAACCCTCTCCGAGGCGCGCGAAGCCTCGCATCATCTGCCGGGAGTGTTGATCCGGAGCGAGTGCAAGTGCATTTGAGGCGCTGAGTAGCGCCGGGCGGCCCGCCGACGATCTCGACCGGATCTCGCCCTCGAAAGGGGTGCGCGGGAGCCGCCGAGACGGCGGCGCTACGAAGTTGCTTTATACTTCCGTTCTCATGCCCTCTCTCCAATCTGCCATTGAGCGCCTCGCCACTCTGGGCGAGGTAGAACGTAATCCCGACGCGCGCCAAGCTTTTCTCAAGTTCCGTGAGCAGCTCACCCAAGGAAAGATCCGCGCCGCCGAGAAGATCAATGGCCAATGGAAGGTGAACGCCTGGGTGAAGCAGGGAATCCTGCTCGGCTTCCGATTGGGCGAACTCAGCAAGATGGGCGCCGACACAGATACGCTTTCCTTCGTAGACAAAGACACTTTCCCAGCCCGCCATTTTGGGGTGGCTGACCGCGTGCGCGTGGTTCCCGGCGGATCGTCGGTGCGTGAAGGCGCCTATGTCGCGCCTTCCGTGATTTGCATGCCACCCATGTTCATCAACGTCGGCGCCTATGTAGACGAGGGCACCATGGTGGACTCGCACGCCCTGGTCGGCTCCTGCGCCCAGGTGGGCAAGCGCGTGCATTTGAGCGCCGCAGCCCAGATTGGGGGCGTCCTGGAGCCAGTCAACGCCGCTCCCGTGATCATCGAAGACGATGTGCTGGTGGGCGGCAACTGTGGGGTCTACGAAGGCACGCTGGTGCGGGCACGAGCAGTGCTGGGCGCAGGAACGATTCTGACTCGATCCACGCCACTCTACGATCTCGTCCGCAACCACGTGTACAAGGCGACGGAAGGGCAGCCGTTGGAAGTGCCCGAAAACGCCGTCGTCGTGCCCGGATCGCGAGCGGTAAGAAAGGGACAGGCCTCGGATTGGAACCTGTCGCTCTACACGCCGGTGATCGTGAAGTATCGCGACGAGAAAACCGACCAGCGGATTGAATTGGAAGAATGGTTGAGGTGACTACCGTGCGCTCGAAGGAACACGCTTGCTCGCATCGTGCGGCTTGACTGGCAGTCTGAAACGCACTGTCACCTCGGTCTCAACCGTACAGGCTCGCGGTTGAGCAGGTATGGCCGGTATCGCCATTGGGCTACGGTGTTCTCGGCAGGCGAAGCTAGCATTGGATTGCCGCTTCGCGTTGTTATCTTCCCGATTGTGCCACTTTTTGCCAACCAGAGTTGAAGAACAACATCACCTTCAATAAGCCCGGCTCGAGTTTCGGGGGATAGACCGGTTGGCTCTATATGAACAACCTTTCCTCTGGGTATGGTGCAGACGACCTTCGAAGCAGGTTTGTGGGGATTCGGATGCTGCGCAAACAATAAAACGTTGAAGGAGAGTCAACAGGCGGCGCTGACCGTAATCCGAACCCTCATGTCCGTTTAGACACCAGCGACCGCTATTTCCATCTGGTTCCCGTCCTTTGCATTCCGCACATTGATTTGTGCCAGCTTTTGAATCACCACGTCGGCCCCCAGCGCCGACGCCGAGTATGTGCTGGTGATGCCGATGACTTTCATCCCTCCAGCATGAGCGGCAAGGATGCCCGCCGGAGCATCTTCAATCACCAAACAATCGGACGCATTCATCCCGAGCAGTCTGGCCCCTGTGAGGTAGGGCTCGGGGTCGGGCTTGCCTTTGGACACGTCATCCGCCGACACCATGACTCGCGGAGTGGGCAGACTCGCGTGCTTCAGCCTGGAGCTAGCCAGATACCGCGTACCGGAAGTCACGACGCACCAGCGGCCCTCGGGAATCGACTTGAGCAAATCGGCGGCGCCGGGCATTACGACGACGCCGTCTTGGTCCTCCGCCTCCATCTTCTCAATCCGCTTCACTTCGGCTTCGGCGTCAAGGTGTGGCGCTAGCTGGCGCACGACGTCAATGGAGCGAACTCCGTGGGGAATATCCTCCACTGTTCGTGGATCGAGGTTGGCCTTCTGAGCCCACAACCGGTATTGGCGGGAAACGGATCGGGTAGAGTCCACGAGAACGCCATCCAGATCGAAGAGTATGGCCGAGCAGTTAAATGTTCGCATCGTGGAGTTCAGTCGTCACCTGCAGTGCGGAAAAAACTTTTAGCCACGAAGAACGCCAAGACAGCGCGAAGCACGCAAAGAAATGGTTCGCCTTCGCGATTCTTCGTGATCCTTGGCGACCTCTGCGGCTAAAAACTTTTGATCGTCCTATTCACGACGGTAGTGCTTTTAGAGGATCAGCCACCACCAGTTTGCCATCGCTTATCCGCCCGCGCCTTTCCATATGTCGCTTTCGGAAATGCGACCGGGCGCGCTCTCCCCAAGCCCGCACGAAATAATAGTTTAGCCCGGCGCCGATTAAGGAACTGGCGAGCGGAATGAGTCGCCCCGACCATTTCTCCACCGCTTCCGCGCTGGCCTGGGCGGCGATGCGCTGGATGACGCGCGGCACAAACCGGCTGACCACTTCCCTCTCCAGCAGTTCGCGGCTGATGTCAACCCCGGCGGCGCTGGCGGCTGCAATCCATAGCTCTGCGGTTTCCTCTTCGGTATTGAACTCAAACCCATAGATCAGGCTGAGCTTCTGAACGGTTCGCAAGGTGACCGCCGACAGAATTCCCAGATCGGGAACGATGGTGATCAAGCCACCCAAGCCGAATCCGGCGCCTTCCGCCGCTGCAACCTTCATTGCGCTACGAATCACCCGCTGGGCGAGGGCGTCGAGCTGGCCGACTTCCACCGAGTAAACCCCCTGAAAATTGCTGATGGGCAGGCCGTAGGCGGCGCGCACCTGCAGCAGAAACTTCGACGGGTCCACTCTCACGGTTTCGTAGGCGTGCTGGAAGCCGCGTCGCAGGCCGTCCTCGACCCGACGTCGCAGCCACGTCTTGCGCCCCGGCTCAACCATACGGTTCAACCTTATCGCAGATTCCAGACGAGTGGAAGATTACCGATGTAGGCGCGAGCGCCCGCTCGCGCTCCCACCGCAGAAACGCCGCTCCCACCTGCTTGTGCTACGATCACTACTCCGCATGCCAACTGGAAAACTGCAAATTGTACCCCTCGGCGGCCTGGGCGAATTCGGAATGAATTGCATGGCCATACGTTGGGGTGACGACATCATGGTCATCGACGCCGGCCTCATGTTTCCTGAAGCCGAACTGCTCGGGGTCGATATTGTTGTCCCTGATATTTCCTACCTGATCGAGAACCGGCAGCGGGTGCGCGGCATCGTTTTGACCCACGGGCACGAAGACCACATCGGCGCGTTGCCGTGGGTTTTGAGCGAACTGAACGTACCGGTCTTTGGCACGGAGTTCACGCTTGCCTATGTGGAAGACAAACTGGAAGAGCATGGATTGCTTGACAACGCCGATCTGCGTGAGATCCGGCCAAACGAACGCTTCAAGCTAGGGCCTTTCACCGTCCATCCCATTCAGGTGACGCACAGTCTGGTGGATTGCGTTGCCCTGGCGGTTCATACCCCGCTGGGCGTGATCATTCACACTGGCGACTTCAAAGTCGATCCCACACCCACAGACAACCGCTTGTTCGACCTGCACGCCTTCGCTGAGTACGGCAAAACCGGAGTGCTGGCGCTGTTTCAGGACTCGACCAACGTCGAGCGCAAAGGCTACACCCCGAGTGAGCGCGCGGTGCGCCGGAAATTCGACGAAGTGTTCGCGCACACCAAGCGACGCCTGTTCATCTCCTGTTTTTCATCCTCCATTCATCGCATCAAGCTGGCGGTGGAAATGGCGTGGCAGCACGGTCGCAAAGTTGCATTCGCCGGACGTTCGATGAACAACTCCGCCGAAATCGCCGAGGATCTGGGCTACATCGACATTCCCGAGGGCCTGTTGATCCACCCCGGCGAAATGAAAAACTTTCCCGCGGAAAAAGTTTGCGTGCTGATCAGCGGGACGCAGGGCGAGCCGATGTCGGCGCTCTCTCGCGCCGCGGTGGACAATCACAAGCACGCCAAGATCGAAAAAGGCGATACGGTCATGCTCTCGTCGCGCATCATTCCGGGCAACGAGAAGGCCATCTATCGCATGATCGATCACCTGTTCCGGCGTGAGGCGTATGTGATCTATGACGACGGATCATACCCACCGGTCCACGTCAGCGGTCACGCCAGCCAAGACGAATTAAAGCTGATCATCAACCTGGTGAAACCAAAATATCTCATTCCCATCCACGGCGAATACCGGCAGTTGAAGCTGCACGCGGAAATGGCAGGCGCCATGCACGGCTCGGTCGGAAAGGCAATCCTTATCGAGAGCGGAGACGTTCTCGAGTTCGATGAACTGGGAGCGCACAAAGCAGGCCGAGTAAACATCGGGCGGGTCTGCATTGATTCCGGCTCCCGTACCGACGTGGTTGAAGATCTGGTCGTTAAAGACCGGCGGCACTTGAGCGAGGATGGCATTGTGCTGCCCATCATCGCCATCCACAAGCTGACTGGCAGAGTAGAGACCACTCCCGAAATCGTGACCCGGGGATTTTCGCCCGGCGAAGACGGCTTCGTTGAAGGAGCCCGCGAGATCGTCATGCAGACACTGGAAACGTCAAGCGACGAGGAGAAAACCGACTACGGCGTGATCAAAGAAAAAATTCGCACTGACTTGAAGCGATATATTTCCAAGCAAACGCAGAAGCGTCCGTTGATCATGCCGGTGATCCTAGAGATTTGAGCAGTTTTGCTGTCAATGCGGTTTTCTGTCATCCCGAGCGAGGCCTGTCCTTCGCTCGCGAAGGACGATCGAGTCGAGGAACCCCTACTCGCGGCAACGCACCTTCGCGCTAGGGATCCGTCGATTCCGCACGGACATCGCCAAGCGAAGTTCGTCCTCCGCTCAGGATGACGGCGGTAGTTTCTTGTCATCCCCAGGGATGACAGGACGACAATGGAGATGGTCCCATCGTCACTCTCAGCGATATTCGCGAAGCGCAATCTCGCCTGCACGGCGTTGCCGTGCGGACGAAACTGATTCCATCGCACGTCCACCAATCGGACGGCATGAAAGACGACCGCCAGCTTTACCTCAAACCAGAGAATCTGCAGCCCATCGGTTCCTTTAAGCTGCGAGGCGCCTACAACAAGATCGCATCCCTTTCTAACCACGACCGTCAACGCGGCGTAATCTCCTACTCCAGTGGGAATCACGCGCAAGGCGTGGCCTATGCCGCGCGGGCCCTGGGCGTAAAAGTGGTCATCGTGATGCCCGGAAATGCACCCGCTGTCAAGCGCGAGGCAACCATTGCTCTGGGGGCGCAGATCATATTGGTGGGCCCGTCCAGCCCCGAGCGTCAGGCCAAAGCCGAAGAGCTCGCAGCACAGAACGGATACGTGATCGTACCTCCTTACAACGACGAAAAGATCATCGCCGGCCAGGGCACGATCGGACTGGAGATTTTGGACGATTTGCCTGACGTGGAAACAGCCATAGCACCGGTCGGCGGTGGAGGTATGATCAGCGGCATCGCGGCGGCCATCAAGCTGAGCCGACCCGCCGTGAAAGTGATCGGCGCGGAGCCGGAATTCGCAGCCGACGCACAAGCCAGCCTACGGTCCGGCAGAATTGTTCAGTTTGACCCTGAACAAGTGACCCGCACCTTGGCCGACGGGCTGCGCACCCAGAGCATAGGAGCGATCAATTTTGAGCATATTCGTGAGTACGTGGATGACATCGTTACCGTAAGCGAAGACGAAATCCGCGAAGCCATGCGGCGACTCTCGGCCGATCCCAGGACGCTCGCCGAGCCGAGCGGGGCGGTGGCGGTAGCCGCCTTCCTATTCCATCGGGAACAGCTGCCCCACACTGCACTAAACGTGGCCGTGATCAGCGGAGGAAATATTGAGCCGGGAGTGCTGGCGGAACTGAAGAAGGAAAGACCATGACCGACCAAGCTTGTAGCGCTGCCGTCCCGGCGGCTGTGGGATGGGCGTCTCGCCCACCGTTTTCGAGCGCGAGACGTCCTCAAGCCAGTCGACGGGACGCCGGCGCTATTTTCTCCGGTGTGAGTCTTGTCGCGAGCTGTCTTCTCTTGCTCGTGATTTCCGCCACCGCCGCCGACTACCAGCGCGGCACGGTTGTTCGCGTGGCTCAGGTTTATCTCTCACCCGATGTGAGTTCGGCGAAGCTGGCAGAAATGGATCGCGGACGCGAAATCATCGTCCTCGAAGCCCCCCGGGGGTGGGTCCATGTCGAGGCTAACCTGAGCGAAGAGCGCACGGTCACCGGCTGGATGCTCGACAAAGGCGTGGTCCGGACGTCCACGCCGAACGGAGACAAGGTGCTGTTTGGCGAAGCGGTAGACTCCGAGGATCAGGCCTCTCGAAGACACGGGCGCAACGGCGCGGCTCAGGATGCGATGCGGCTTTATTATCGCGCGGCGGAATATTTTCCCTCATCGCCCCTGGCCGCAGAAGCCATGTATCGTTCGGCCGATATCCGCTGGCAACTGGAGAGAGCGGACGTGTCCTCGCGCCCGTCCTCCAGAGAGCGCGAGTCTTATCTTCGCGAGGGCATGGAAGAAAAATACATGAAAGAGGTGATCAAGAAATTCCCCGGCACAAAGTGGGCTGACCTGGCCGCCTTTCACCTGATCGACAACAAACTGTGTGGCGACTGGCAGGGCAGCTCGAAGTGTCCGGTAAAGGAATCGGAGATCTACGAAAAATATTCCACTGAGCACCCTCAATCTCCCGCGGTAGCCGAGGCGCTGTACGATGCCGCCTGGCGGTGGTCGGCGCTGATCGAGATCTACAAGACCGAAGAAGAGCCGAGAAAATCCGAGGAAGCAAAGACCCGCGCAATCGCTCTGGCCCAGAAAGTAGCATCACAATCCGCTCCATCCGATTGGGTGACACGCGCCCAACGTCTGCTTTACCTGATCGAGCAAGGCATACCGACCTATGGAAACGTTACCCAATGAATTGCCGAGACATTCGTCGCCCTGTTATGGCGAAGGCGACGCTCCTGCTGGCGGTGATGATGATTTCGACGGAGGCGGGAACCGCGCAGGACTCCGCTGCAGGTCAGAAAGCCGCACGGCCCGGAGCGAAGGAAGTTCAAGTTCCACTCGCGTCACTCAAGCCTGAGGCCATATTCAAGATCGGTAAAGTTGCGGACTGGGTGCAAATCACTGATGATGCGGTCTGGGTCGCCAGCTCTAACCCCGCGTCCGTCCACCGAATCGATCCCAAGACCAACAAGGAAATTGCCATCGTCCCCATGCCCGGTGACCCATGTGCAGGTCTGGCCTTCGGCTTTGGTAGCCTTTGGGTACCGTTGTGTGGAAAACACAACTCGATGGTGCGCGTTAACACTGTTACCAACCGGATCAGCGCCAGGCTTTCCCTTGGACCAGCGGGACCCGAGGGTGGAATCGCCGCCAGCGGTGACAGCATCTGGATCGTCACTGACAATGCCGGCACGCTCGTCCGCATCGATCCGGCCACGAATAAAGCGCGTCAGAAAATCTCCATCCCGCCCGGGTCCTACAATCCATGTTTCAACGAAGGCACGGTCTGGATCACCGGAGCCATTACGAACATCCTGACTGCCGTCGACGCGTCGACCGGCGAGGTGTTGGCCTCGATCCCAGTAGGCCCGAACCCCAGGTTTCTGACCGCCGGCGAAGGGTCCATCTGGACCCTGAACCAGGGCGATGGAACTGTGACCCGGGTTGATGCACAAAGCAGGAAAGTAACGGCCACAATCATGCTGGGCATTCCCGGCCACGGAGGCGACATCGCATGGGGCGCGGGTTCCATATGGACAACGGTGTTGGACGTGCCCCTGACTGCCATCGACGCCGGAACCAACAAAGTTCTCCGCCAATGGGTGGGCGCGGGCGGCGATTCGCTACGCTTTGGTCACAATTCAGTCTGGCTGACCGACTACAAGCGTGGAACACTGTCACGCATTGCCCGCAGTGAAACGCTCAAATAGGTCACGGTTCCGCCGGCGACCCAGGAACCGGGCTGCCCAATCCGGTATCAGTAGCAATTTCTGCGATACTGTTCCACGCACGCTGGAGGAAGCTTGAACGACTACCTGCTGTCCGTAGTGCTGGGAATCATTGAAGGGATTACGGAATTTCTGCCCGTCAGTTCCACTGCGCACCTGCGAATCGCCGAGGCCCTCTTCCACATCAGCTTGTCTGACGGCTACTGGAAGATGTACACCATCGTCATTCAACTAGGGGCCATTTTGTGCCTGCCGGTGTACTTCCGCAGCCGGATCGCCAAATTTATTTCTACTTTCCCGCAAGGCGAGAGCGGCGACCGTACAGCTCTGACCCATCCTCTGGGTCTCACTGCCGTTGCTTTTGTAAGCACTGCAATTCCAGCATTTCTTTTGACCAAGACCATCGGCAAACATCTGGAAAGCCTTTCCATCATGGGCGGTTCCCTGCTTATCGGTGGGATTGTCATGTGGATCGTCGATGCCATGAACGCGCCCTCGGAAGCCGCTGGACCCGGCGCAGCCACAAGCCGCATTCACACTTGGAAGGTGGAAGCCATGAGCCTGGGTCAAGCGATTTGGATTGGCGCCTGCCAGATTCTGTCGGCGGTGTTTCCTGGAACGTCGCGGTCAATGTCCACGATCGCGGCCGGACAACTCGCTGGCATGTCCCGGGCTTCGGCGTTGGAGTTTTCATTCTTCCTGTCTATTCCGACCATGGTCGCGGCCACTTGCTACGACTTGCTGAAGTCGCTGCGCGGGAAAGGCGCAAACCCCATCGGCGTTTCGCAGATCGATCCCCACGGATGGATCGTGCTCGCAATCGGCTTCGTGGTTTCGTTCTTGGTCGCCTACGCTGCGGTCGCGTGGTTCATGGCTTGGGTACGGAAGCACGGGTTTGTGCCGTTCGCGGTGTACCGCATCGTGCTAGGAATTCTGGTGCTGGTATTCGCGGCTGGGCTGACGACCTAATGCCTTAAGTAGCCGGCATCTGGCCGGCTTTCGGGTGGGGCGTCCCGCCATCCAGTTCGAGAGCCGGACGCTGGCGCGACCGGGAAACCAACTCGATACTGTCTCCAAATTCCTCCATTGTCGAGCCGCGCAGTTCTTGACATAATATTTGGTTCTGGCTGAGTTCCGGCGTCCAGCCTGGGAGTTCGTTCCCTGGGTGGGCTACCAAACACTCTCATGAAGTATTTTTCTCAGATCTTCGCCCCCACGAACAACCGTCGGCTCAACGAGCTGATCGGGTTCCTGCTCTGTGTCTCCGGGCTGCTTCTGTTCCTGGCGCTGGCTTCTTATTCTCCGCTTGACCCTTCGTTCAACAGTGCCTCGGTACTAACCGGTTCGCGGGCGGCCCGCAACTGGATCGGCCTGGTGGGAGCAATCGTTTCTGATCTGACGCTGCAAGGCTTCGGCATTGGAGCATTTCTGGTTCCCGTGTTTTTGGGGGCGCTGGGGTCGCGCTGGTTCCGTTCCCGCAAAGTCGTGTCGCCGGCGGCCAAGTCCCTGGGCGCAATCTGGCTGCTGCTTTTTGTTCCGGCGCTGGTGGCGCTCTTGCCCGGACACTCGCGCTGGCTAGGCGTGATCCCGATGGAAGGCTTGGTCGGACGAATCGTCGGTGACGTGCTCATCCATTACTTGAACCTGGCGGGCGCATACATCGTGTGCGCGACGGTTTTGGCCGTGGCGTTGTATCTGACGACGGCATTCTCTTTTGCCTCCCTGCGCGTCTGGGCTCCGACTCGCTTCGCTTTTGTAGTCGCGCTCTGGAATCGCTACAAAGACTGGCAGGACAACCGCGCGAAAAGGAGGATGCAGAAAGAACTGGAAAAGCGGCGCGCCACTCGTCCGACTGTCACAACTCAACTAGTTCCCGCTCGTTCCGCTTCGTCTCAGGCATCGTTTCAAGCGCCTGAGCCCGCCAGAGTGACAGGCATCGATCGTATGATGTCAGCCGGCCGTAGCGAGGAACCGCCCCAACATCTGCAGCCACAGGCCCCCCCCGAACCCGTTATTCCGGAAGTTGAAGTTAGCGAGCGCGCTGACACCGGGGTTAGGCCCAAGACGACCCTGCCCAGGATCGCGGCTGGAGGCTTCAAGCTGCCGCCGAGCAGTTTGCTGCATCGCCCTGATGAGCAACAAGCTATCGACGCCGACGAATTGAAGCTGCTGGCCCAGGTACTAACTGAAAAATACGCGGAGTTCGACGTTCACGGACAAGTCACGCAAATCAATCCCGGTCCTGTGGTCACAACCTTCGAGTACAAGCCCGAGGCTGGCATCAAGTACAGCCGCATCACTAATCTTACCGACGACCTATGCCTGGCGCTCAAGGCCGAGAGCATTCTGATCGAGCGCATGGCGGGCAAGTCCACGGTCGGCATCCAGGTGCCAAACCGGGAACGTGAGATCATCTGGCTGCGCGAGAATATTGAGTCCCCGGAGTTCATTGGCACCAAGTCGAAGCTCACACTGGCCTTGGGCAAAGATATCAACGGCCGCATCGTCACCGCTGACCTCGCCGGCATGCCTCACCTTCTAATCGCCGGCTCGACCGGCGCCGGCAAGAGCGTGGCCATCAATGCCATGATCATGTCCATCCTGTACAAGGCCACGCCCGATCAGGTAAGGCTGATCCTGGTGGATCCTAAGCGGCTGGAACTAGGCAATTACGAAGGCGTGCCGCATCTCTTCACTCCGATCATCACCGAGCCCAAGCTCGCCGCCAATGCCCTGCGCAACGCCGTGCGTGAGATGGAGCGCCGCCTGAAACTGCTGGCGGAAAAAGGCGTGCGCAACATGGAGCAGTACAACAAGCTGTTTGATGATGAAGGCACCCGCAGCCTGTTCGGCGAAGATTCAGAAGATCGACCTTTGCCCTACATCGTCATCATCATCGACGAGTTGGCTGACCTGATGATGCTGGACTCGGGCAACGTCGAAGAATCGGTCACCCGCTTGGCCCAGATGGCGCGGGCGGTTGGCATTCACCTGGTGCTGGCGACGCAACGGCCATCAGTCGACGTGATCACGGGCCTGATCAAGGCCAACTTCCCGGCCCGTATTTCTTTCCGGGTCGCGACCAAAGTAGATTCCCGTACCATCCTCGACGCCAACGGCGCGGAAGCTCTGCTGGGACGCGGCGACATGCTCTACCTGCCTTCTGGATCAGCCCGTGTGCACCGCCTGCACGCTCCGTTCGTCACAGAGAAGGAAATCGCCGCCGTGGTCGAGTTCTGGCGGGCCCAGGGGACGGCCGAATACGAAGAGAAATTCCTGCAAGCGCCCAAAGAAGAACGTGCTTCCGGCGAACCGGGTGCTGCGGGCGAAGACGGCGACGAAGAAAACGACCCGCTCTACAACGATGCTGTGCGTCTGGTCGTAGAATTTGGCAAAGCTTCCACTTCCCTGCTGCAGCGCCGCCTACGCATCGGCTACGGGCGCGCCGCTCACCTCATCGATCTGATGGAGCGCGACGGCATAGTGGGCGCAGCGGATGGTCCCAAGCCGCGCGAAGTGCTCAAGCGACCGGAGTGGATTTCCGAAGTAGAAGAGTCGATGCGCTAACCCGCAGCGGGTAGGCGACAACGGATCCCTCCGGCTCGAGCCGATCCAAATAAGCGGCCGCCCCAGCCTCTTATCAGATGTGAAGTCAATTCATATCTTGAGAATCCAGGACATTCCCGCCGGTAGGGGTTATCCCGCAGCTTCTGCTTTCAGCCCTCGAACCGCCAGCGCCGCCAGCACCGCCACTGCCAGCAGCATAGCCAGCCACAGAACCGCATTGTGTCGCTCTGACCAGGGACGGTCATCGGGACGCCCGCTGTAGGCCTCATTGCGCGCCCCAGGGCCCAGTTCCCCTTTGGCGGCTGCGGGTTCTGCATGGAAGAACCTGGCATAGTCGTAGACCGGGGAATCGAGCTTGTAGTCGCCGTAGTAGAGTTTGAGCGAGGACTTTTCTTGCGGATCAAAATAGACCCGGCGTTCGATCGACAGAAGTTGCACGGCGGCAATCGCCAAAGCCGGATTGTCCCCGTTGTCGACGGTAATCGTTAGCCGGCCGGAGCTTTGGCCCGCGATTGGCAAGTCCAGCTCTTCCGACACGACGGTGGTGCCAGCGCGATTCAGCCGCACTCGCGTGATTTCTCCACCGCTTTCGTACCGGCCGCTCGAATCTGACAGCGCGACGGCCCGCCGAAAGTTCACCTGTTTGGCGTCTACTTGAAAACGAATTCGATCCACCGGAACTCTCACCGGCGACTCGCAAGTGATCACCGTAGTTCGCGGCTTCTGCGACGGCGCACCGCACGATCCCACGTTGGTCCAAATCGCCTTGGTCTCTTGCAGGTTGTAGATAGTCGCGCCTTTGACCTGCTGAGGAGCGATCCCGGGAGAAAGCTTGACGTGCAGATACCGGAAGCTCGACGTAGGCAATTTCAGCACTGAATTGGAGCCCAGTTGTTCGCGGGTGAAATCGTAAAGCGTGGAAGGGGGCAGCTTGGTCGCGGGTCGTTCGCCGAGTACATTGCTCCCTGCCAACAAGGCTGTAACCACGAAATTCTTGGCTTCCAGATTTAGCCTGATGCGGTCGTATTCGGCAATCTGTCCCATGTCCAAATCAAATTCGGTTCGCCCACCGAGATTTCCGAGGTTGAGAATTCTGGCCGCTTCCTCCTGGCTGGACGCGCCCCCGCGCTGCACGCTGAGCGCATATTGCACCTGGGCATCGCCATGATAAATTCGCAGATCACCCAGATCGGGACGAGCCCGGCTCCAGATTTCTTCATCCACCACAAAGTAACTCTGCGCACCAGGTTGGGAGACGCGGATGTCACGGACACTGGTGAAATAGGAAAATACCGGGCCCTGGGCTGCAGGCAGCAGGTGGAGCGGCGCGGCGAGAATAACGCCAAGCGCGAGCACGACAAAGAAAGTGCGGTTCATGCCCTAGCCGAACCTTCTTCTGGACTCTTCCGGCTGGAGAGCCGCAGCCAGTCGCGCTGGTACACGAACGAGATGGCCAAGAGCAGCGCACCGAGGACAATGAAGCTCACGATGCGGTAGCCGCGATCCAATTCTGACACGTCATACAGAAACACCTTGCCAATGGTGAAAGCGATCAACGCCAGCGCCTGCCAGCGCACGAACGCCGAACGCCGCCAAAAGCCCACCATCATCAGCATAGCTCCGTAAGCCATCCACAGCGCGGAATACGTAAAGTCGCGGACGATTTTCACGTGTTGCCAGTTTGACCAGTCGGAAGGATCCCAGCGCCCATGCGGACTGAGGTTGGTCATCTGCTGCGTGTAGTAGTCGGCCACTTCGAGGCTCAGCGATCTGAGAGCCAGTAGGTTCAAGGTAACGACGGAGATAGAAGCAGCGATACGGCCGGTTTCATCTTTTCGACGGCTCCCGTACCAGGCGACCTCACCCAACACCGCAATCGCAACTGCATAGGTCACCATCCGGGTGTTGAAGATGGGGCGCGGGACATAGAAATTGTCGACCAAAAGAAGCCGGCCCACTCCCAGCACTAGGGCACCCACCACGAACACGTTCAGCAATTCAGAATGAACCCGGTCGGCCACCCATAAGAGCACGGCCGCTTCTACAAACCAGCCCATAGTGACCCAGTGGGCGTCGAGTCGTATGGGAATCGCAACCGTGATGAACCCGATGGCCAGCGCAAGATGGAGGAGATCGACGGTCCGCGCCGCCTCCGGGCTTCCCGCTCTGGCCCGGGTTCGCCGACTGAGAAAGATGTACGCCCCGGCCAGAGCCAAGGCGAACCAGGCGGTGTCTTTGCTGTTGATCTCCTCGTACATGATGTAGATCTGCAAGAAATATCCTGCCGCGTTCACCAGGACCAGAAAGAGCGGGATCGATTCAGACAGCCGCGCTTTGTTCTCAGCTTGGCGTGCCAGCAATGGCGCCACCGCAAAGATGGCGAAAAATAGGGTGGCGAAGCCCACTGTCAAGCGGAGCTGGCTGCGGTCGTAAAAACTCGAATACCAGCCGATATAAAGCAGCAAAGTTCCGGCATAGCTTAAGACCAGCAAGCGCCTCCAGGGCTTGAGGATTACCAGCGCGAGCGCACCCACATCCAGAATGACAACGTAGGAAAACAACGATACTTCGCGGTTCTGGCCGGTGGAAAGCAGCAGTGGAGTGACAAAGCCGCCGATCAGGGCAAAGGCTGCCAGAATTTCCGCGTCCTGGGTCCATGCCATGACGGCGGTGGCCGAGGTTACTGCGAGCATCATGACGAAGGCCACGCCGCTGGGCACAAGACTGTAGACCTGGAAGGCCGCATACAACGAGAGGTAAAGTATGCCGATGCCGACAGCCTTCAGCGAATAGGAGAATATGCGGTAGCCGCGGCGGCGAAAGCTTTCGCTCCAGATGACGACGGCAATGCCGGCGAGCAGGCCAATGGCTACGCGGCCGGTCGGCCCAATCCAGTTATTGTCAAAAGCAAATTTCAGAAAGTAGGAAACGCCGATCAGTACGGCGGAGATCCCGATCCGATTCAGCCAGTGCGATCCGATGCGTGATTCCAGATCGGGCGCACTCTGCTTGCGCGCCGAGGCCTGCGGTGTGTGTGCAAGGCTCGGCCGGATTTGGGGAGGCGGTGGCGCGACGGATGACGGTGCAGCCGTGGACCTAGGGGGCACGTCAATCCTGGGTGCCTCGGCCGTGAGGCCCGGCTGCGGCATCAGCGCCTGCTCGATGCGAAACACTCGCGCCGTCAGTTCGCCTAGAAGCCGCCGAAGCTCTAGCAGTTCGTCTTCAGAGTGATCCACGGCACCCCCAGAAACTGATTTCCGAAGCATTATCTGCGAAACTGGCCTGGGTTTCACAAATTATTAAGGGGACGAACCATGAAGTGTCTTACCGAATACTTGAAGTTTCACACCCGCTCGCACCGCGCCTACGTGCACATCACACCCCAGGTAGAGCAAGTCGTAAGTAAAAGCGGCGTCCAGGAAGGCATGGCGCTGGTGTCCGCCATGCACATCACCGCCGGCGTCTATGTGAATGACAACGAGAGCGGGCTGATTGAAGACATCGATCAATGGCTGGAAACGCTGGCGCCCTTCCGCAAAGACTACAAACACCACCAGACCGGCGAAGACAACGGCGACTCTCACCTGAAGGCTCTGCTGATCCACCATGAAGTGATCGTTCCCATCACGTCGGGAAAACTCGATTTGGGAACCTGGCAGCGGATTTTTTATGCGGAATTCGACGGCCAGCGGGACAAGCGCGTAATCGTGAAGGTGATGGGTGAGTAGGTTACCGCTCGCTGCACGATAGAGGACCCAGCGGCACGAGTTAAAGTCGTGCCCTTCCCGGCGTAACGGGTGACATTGAGCGGTTCCGCCGCACTTGATCGGCTCCACTCGATTGGTTCTACTCGATCGGCTCGACCAGGGGCATGGGCTCCGACGACTTGCCATCCGGCCTCTGCACTACGATGATTGCCGCCAGCACGAATACTATCCCTGCCACCTGCAACGGGCGCATGATTTCCCCTAGCGCGACGGCGGCAATCACGATGGAGAACACGGGCTCCAGACAACTGACAACGATGGCGCGTGTGGGCTCTAGACGTTGCAATCCGGCAAAGTACAAAGAAAATGGAGCGAGCACGGAAATCAGCGAGAACAACAACAGGAAGAGCCACTGTTCGCCCGAATAGTGTGCCGCGGCAATCTTCCACGGCGGGTTGACCACCAGCCAGAACAAGGACGCGCTGCACGTGGTGAACAGCAACACCATCCACCGATCGTGGCGAGCCAGGACGTTGTGCCCACCGATGTTGTAAAAGGCGAAGGAAAAAGCGGCGAGCAGTCCGGCGAACAAACCGACCGAATCCAGGCGCAATCCCCTGCCGCCGAATAAGCCGATCACCAGAGCAATCCCAGTCACAGCCAATCCCACCGCTCCCACGCGCTGCCGCGTAGGTCTCTGTTGTCCGCGAGCCACGGCATAGAGCAATACCCAGATGGGCGCGGTGTATTGCACGATGATGGCAGTGGCGACGTTTGTTCTCTGGATCGCCAGATAATAAAAATAGTTGGACGCAGCCACACCCAGAACACCGATGAGACAAGTATCCCGAACAGCGGCAGCGGGCAAACGCAAGCGGCGCCATCCCCGAAGCAGACCAAGGACGGGGAGGAGCGCGAGAAACGAGAATGTGGCGCGGCTTTGGGAAAGGATCAGCGGATCGATCGGGCGCAGCGCCTGCAGGCCGGGAAGCCTGCCCGTGAAGGCGGCTCGGCCGAGGCTGGCGGCGACTCCCCAACAAAATGTAGCTGTGGCGATGTAGAGATAGCCTTGCGCCGGTTTGCGGGTTTCCGTTGACAATGAATTGTTCCGTACCAAAGAACCGCCGAGTTTTGATCGGCTGGGCGGCGGGGGCACCCGCCCCTACGCGGTCCTTTCTATCTCCGGTTGTCCGTGCTGGGCTCGGGATGGATCAACACACGGAACAGCTCCGGAAATTCTTGCTTGAAGCGGATTTCGAGTGCGGTGGAGATATCGTGGACGCTGGAGAGTGGCAGGTGATCCGCCATGGTGCAATGGGCGGAGACGTAAACCCGGCCGCGCACGCGCTTGATCTGGATGTCATGCATGTCGAGGATTTCCGGAAACTCGGAAGCGACCGCTTTCAGCCGTTTTTCCAGCCGGGCATCGTGGATCAATTCGTCGCCGGGTTCGATGGTCGCAGGTTCGCTCTCGATGTGAGTAATGATGGAAGAAATCTCGGGCACTTCTTCACGAATCTCCGATTCAAGCGTGGTCACGCGGTCGTGAGCTTCCTTGAGACTGAGGTTCTCGTCGAGTTCCAGGTGCTGCTCCACATGCAGCTGCCCCTGGAGGTCCTGCACGCTGACGTCATGCACGTTGAAGTTGTAGCGCGTAGCTACGGCTCGGACGCGGTCGAAAATATTCTCGGTGCCCAGAGGGCGCGGCACCGAATGCACCACCACGTCGGCATCGGGCAGCACGTCATGTACCGCATCGGTCACGGCCGTTGCCATCTGCTCGGAGCGCTGGAATGTGACATTGCGCGCCACCCCGACGGAGAGGTCAGCAAAGTAGCGATTGCCGGCGCGCCGGATGCGCACCCGGTCCACCTCGAGCAGACCATCCACGCTCGAAACTGCGGCGATAATCTTATTGCGCACCCCTGCCGGAGCAGCGTCGAGAAGCGCGTCAATCGTTCTGCGAGCCAGGCGCCAGCTCACGGACACCACTACCCCGGCCACGAACAGCGCAGCCACGGGATCGGCGTCGCGCAACCAGTCGATATTCCAGATTCGCCCCAGCAGCACCAGGAGCAGGCCAAGAACCACGATCCCACTCGACCAGATATCAGTGGAGAAGTGGAGGGCATCGGCTTCGAGCGCCTGGCTGTCGTACTTGGCGGCGATCCTGCCCAAGGCGCGCGAACGCCAAAGATCCACACCCATGGAGACGAACATCACCAGAAACGCGGCTAGGCTCGGCTCGATATGGACGTGATGAAAGAAGAGCCGCTTGACAGCTTCGTAGATGATCCAGACGCAGGTGAGCAGCAGCAGGCCAGTCTCGAGGAAGGCGGAGAAGTTTTCCACTTTCCCGTGCCCGTATTGGTGATCCGCGTCAGCCGGCTTGTCGGAGACTCGAACTGACATCAGCGTGATAATCGCAGCCACCAGATCGAGCGCGGAATGCAAAGCCTCTGAAAGTATGCCCAAGCTGCCGGTGGTGACCCCCACCACAATCTTCAGAGTCGTAATGGCGATCGCGGCCAGCACGGAATTTCCCGCCACTGCGCGCTTCTCGGCGCGCATGGACTCCGAGCTGTAAACCGCTGGCAATCCTGACATAGCGGTCATTATAGCGGGGGAAGCAGACCCCAGCGTTGGACTTCACGCACTCGACATCTCGATGCAGCACCGAACGGGCGGGGGCGTTTAGAAACTCTCCCACGCAAAACATCCTTTTACGGTGTATCTGGAGGCGAGTTGATGTAGAGTTCATTTGTTGATTGACGTTTCGAACTTTCAGGCAAAAACACTCACCATTTCGACCCGGTGTCCCCATTCACCCGAGCAAGGAAACTCTCATGCATCGCACCACTCTCCGTCCGTTGATAACCGCCTTCGCAATTGCTGCCGCGGCATTTGCCACGCAGGCGCAAACCGCACCGCCGATCAAACCGGGATTGTGGCAAATCCACAGCGAACGCGAAGTCAACGGGCAGAAAGTGCCGGACGCGAGCGAACGCATGAAGAACATGAGTCCTGAAAAACGCGCGCAAATCGAAGCCCTGATGAAACAGCATGGCGTTGCCGCGGGCGCCGCGGGCATGGGCCAGGTCTGCTACACCCGCGAGACGCTCGAACGGTCACCCTGGGCTGATCAGGCGAATGACTGCAAGGCCACCTTCAGCAACCGCAGCGGATCCTCGTGGAAGTGGCACACCACCTGTCCAGGGCCCGGCTACGAGGCCGACGGTGAAGCCGTTTTCCCAGATCACGAGAACTACACTGTCAAGTCCACTTCGGTGACGAAGATTGGCGACCAAGTTCGCAACTCGCGTACTACGATTACAGCTAAATGGCTGGGCGCCGATTGCGGCGGTCTAAAGCCGCTAGAGCCCAAGCCCTGATCGCGCGCCCACGCACACAAGTCAGGTTACGGCTGTGGCGGAAATGCGGATATTTAGCGGATCAATCAAATGTCTCGGGCGACGCTCAAACCAGGTTAACTCCGCACCACTGACCCGAGGTCCGACACCTGCTCTATGCTAGGATTCTCGGTGCGCCCATCGCTCCCGCGCCGGAGGAATTCAGCTTTGATGAGTTATCGCGGATGGATATATCCATTGGTATTAACCACGCTGGCATGGGGGCAGGCGGAAAAGCCATCGTCCCCTCCTGCGCCCCCAAAAGCGCCGACCGCGTCCCATACAGCCGCCACCAAAGCTCCAGATGGAGTACCGGTTCCCCGCGACGCCGCCGTGATTACAATTCCTAGCCTGTGCGACAAGCCGCCCTTGGACAAATCCAAACCGGCCGATTGCAAGACTGTAGTTACCCGTGCCGAGTTTGAGCAGCTCATAGACGCGGTTGCCCCGACCATAGCGCCGGCTGCTCGAAAGCAGCTGGCAACCCAGTATGGAGTTGCGCTGGTCATGGTCCATAAAGCGCATCAGATGGGTTTGGACAAGGGACCAAAATTTGAAGAGCTAATGAAGGTTGCCCGAGTCGGTGTGCTGACCAAAGAGCTAAGCCAGAGTTTGCAGGACGAGGCAGCCCACGTCTCCGACCAGGACGTCGAAAGCTACTACCACAAGAATGGACCAGCATTTGAGGAAGTAGACCTGCAACGCATCTACATCCCCCGCAGCAAGCAGGTTGCGGAAAACAAGGAAAAGCCTGGCGGGGACGACTCCAAGAAAGCCCAGCAGGAAGCCGAAGAAGCCCTGAAGAAGGAAGCCGATGCGCTGCGAGCGCGGGCTGCTGCTGGAGAAGATCTCGACAAGCTGCAGGAAGAGGCCGCCACAGCGGCAGAATTCAAGGGTAAAGCTCTAACCAAGCTGGGCAAAGTGCGCCGCACCAGCTTGCCGCCCGCGCAGGCCGAGGTGATGAACCTGAAGCCCGGCGAGACCTCACAACTGATCTCCACTCCGAACGGATACTTGATCTACAAGATCGGAGAAAAAGACACCCTGCCTCTCGACAAGGTGCATGACGAGATTGTTGCCACGTTACGTTCGCAGCGTATCCAGGATGCCATGCAAGCCATTCAGCAGTCCGCCACGCCTGAACTGAACGAGAAGTATTTCGCGGAAGCGCCGGCAGGCGCTCCGGAGGGGAAAACTCCGGCTGATGGGCAGGCCATGCCACCGGCAAGGTCTCCCGAATCCGGTCCCAAATAAATGGGCGATTCCAAACCAACTGTAGTAATCACGGGAATTTCCGGAAATCTGGGGACCCGTCTGCTGCCGCAACTGGCTCAGTTCGACGTGATCGGAGTGGATCTGACTCCGCCTTCGACCGATCTCCCTTTACGTTTCGAACGCATGGACCTGGGGGAAGAGGAATCCTGCCGCCAGCTCTTCCTTCTGCTCCGCGCTTCCCAAGCGTCCGCCATAGTCCATCTGGCGTCTGTACTCGACCCCGTGCGCACCGGTGTGCTTGACCTCAGGCGCATGTGGCACATCAACGTGGCGGGTACGGCGCGGGTCATGGAGGCCGTCACAGAAGTCAACCGCGAAAATTCGACTGTCCACAAATTTATTTTCCCCAGTAGCGTTTCAGTCTACGGTTCGGACTTGTCCGGACCGGCGACGGAAGAGCATCCGCTCGGAGCTCACACCCTGCCCTATGCGATTCACAAAATGGAGTCCGACAGGGTAGTTCAGCAGCGCGCGCCAGCCCTGCGCGGCTGCAGCGCATACATGCTGCGTCCGCATATTTTTGCCGGAGCCAGCGTGGAAAACTACATGGTCGACGCTTTCAAAGGCACGCCCAACGGACGCAGTGATCGGGCTGCGAAAATGCGCGGCCGGGGCAAGCGCCTTCCCTGCCTGCTGCCACATGGGCGGCAATATCTGGACCACCGCATCCAGTTTGTCCACGTGGACGACATGGCGAGACTGATAACCCACATCCTGCACAAGACCGAACCCGAGTCACAGCGGCTGACGGTGATGAACGTGGCCGGACGCGGCGACCCCCTGACCTTTGAACGCTGCGTGGAAGTAGCCAACGCCAGGCTGTTCCGGGTACCTGGTAAACTCGCGTTCCGAACCGCTTTGCAGATGTTGTGGCGGTTGGGGATTGTGGCCATCCCGCCGGACGCGGCGCCCTACATGACCGGCGAGTACATCATGAATACCGATCGCCTGCAGAAGTTCCTGGGCACAAATTACGAGGACGTAATCCGTTACACGATCGCCGAGGCGTTCGCCGACTGCTTCAAGGCCGCGGTTCCGGTAGCGGCCGAACAAACGGCAGAAACGTCGTAGCATCGGGCCAGAACCGCGTGGGGACAGCCGGCCTCGGCTGTCCCGCCGAGCGTATTCGGTGGAAATAACTGTTGCCGGTTCGGGAATAAATTCGCATCCGGCTGGTTTACTCTATGGAGGTGTCGGAAGGGTACACAGCGGCGACGTTCGAAGAGTTGGCTATGCCGCTCTTTGACCAACTCTACAACTTCGCGCATTGGCTCACCCAAAACCCGAGCGAAGCCGAGGATTTGGTGCAGGAAACCTACGTGAAGGCGCTGAAGGGATTTTCTTCATTCCAGCCGCACACGAATTTTCGCGCCTGGATTTACCGCATCTTGCGCAACACGTTTCTAAGCTCGCGCGCCGGCCTGAGGGCCAGGTCAACCGTTCCGCTGGATGAAGAGGAGGGTCCGGAAATCCCCGCATCCACGGGCACGCCGGAGAGTATCTTCATCGAACACGCCCAGGAGCAACTGCTGCAGAGCGCGATTGAGCAACTTCCGCTGCATTTTCGTGAAATCTTGCTGCTCTGTGATGTGGAAGAAATGTCATATAAAGAAATCTCGGACGCGCTCTCCGTCCCCATCGGCACGGTAATGTCACGCCTGTCGCGTGCGCGGAACGCGTTGCGCCAGATTCTGCTGCAAAACCTTCAGGGCTGACATGGCAGACGATTACACCGCCAAACTCGCGACGTACCTTGACGGCGAGCTCCCGCCTGATGAGATGAAAGCCGTAGACGCGCACGTGAGAAGCTGCCCCTCGTGCGCCGCGGACGTGCTCGGCCAGGTGCAGTTGCAGCGAGCCGTGCGGTCGTCGGGAAAACGCTACACTCCGGGTCCTGCGTTCCGCGCCCGCATGCGGCGGCAGATTGCGCCGAGGCCGCGGACTTCGGTTTGGAGCGCCTGGCTAACCGCTGCCACGGTAGTGGCTGTGTTGGTCATTGCCTCTCTGGGCGCCGCCTACTTTGGGCAGCGACGGTTGCAACGTGAGCAGGCTTTCAGCGAACTGGCCGACCTCCACGTGGCTACTTTGGCCAGTGCCAATCCGGTGGACGTGGTTTCCACCGACAGGCACACCGTAAAGCCGTGGTTCCAGGGGAAAATTCCTTTCACTTTCAATCTGCCGGAGGTGCAGAATTCAGAATTTGCGCTGGCAGGCGGCCGCGTAACCTATCTGGGCCAAGCGCCGGGAGCGCACTTGATCTATCAGATCCGCAAGCATCAGATTTCAGTATTCATTTTCCAGGATCGAGACCTCAAGGGTGGACTGAGTTCTGATCTGGGAGTGCGGAAGCGGCACTCATTCGAGGTCGATACCTGGAGCCAGGATGGCCTGCGCTACTTCGTGATCGGCGACGCCAGCACCGCGGACATCCGTGACCTGGCGACCAGGCTGAAGGCAGCAGAGAGCAGCTAAGATCGCAACGAACCACGTGAGCACAGACCGGCTTCCCGCTTGCGCTATTTTTTGGCTCGATACAATCCGGCGATACCAAAGGTGTACGGGCGCCAGGAGGCCTCCTGGAAGCCGATCTGCTCCATGCGCTGCAGCATCTCATCGGGTTCAGGAAAACGCGCAACCGACGCGGGCAGGTAAGCGTATGGCCCCTTTACGCCAGAAATAAGTGTGCCTATCGCCGGCAGCACGCGCTTGAAATAAATCCGGTAAAGGCTCCCCATCGCGCCGCGCGGCTCGGCGAAATCCAGAATCCCGCACTCTCCGCCGGGACGCAGCACGCGCATGATCTCGCGCAGCCCGGCATCATAATTGACCAGGTTGCGGAAGCCGAATGCTGTCGTAACCAGGTCAAACTTTCCGTCGGGAAATGGCAGGCGCAGAGCATCGGCCTCGACCCAGCGCAGCCCGGTTGTCGCCGATTTAGACCTTGCCCGCTGCAACATAGCGTGGGAAAAATCAGCGCCTAGAATTGTTGGCGAAGACTGCCCTGCTTGCCGGTGCAGCGCGAAAGCCATATCTCCCGTGCCGCAGCACAAATCCAGCACCTGCCCTTCGGATTGGGAAAGAATGGGGGCAAAGATCCGTGCCGTCCTCCTCCACCAGAGCCGGTCAATGTTGAAGGAAAGCACATGGTTCAGTAGATCGTAGCGCGGTGCGATGGATGTGAACATCTCGCGCACGGCCCGGGCCGAAGATTGTTGGTCGCTGCCGCCTTCCGGAGCCGCGCCGATAACCCTCGATTCGGTCAATTTGATGGAATCGCTCAATTCGTTGGCGCTACCTGGACAACTGCCGCAACTCGTCCATCGCTTCCAGAACCACCCGCTCGGGCACGTCGTTCACGACCTCGACTTTGCCGATCTCCCGCGGCAGCACAAAATGCACTACACCATCGCGTGTCTTCTTGTCCGATTTGAGCAGGCGCAGGATGTTGCGGCTCGGCACCTGAACCTTGGGTAACGGACCCAGCCTCCGCACCGCATCGGCAATGCGGCTGGCGCTGGTGTCGTCGGTTCTTTCCACGGCAGCGGCAATTCTGGCAGCCGCAATCATTCCCCAGGCAACAGCCTCGCCGTGTAGAAAATGCCGGTATTGGGTCTCCGCTTCCAGCGCGTGTCCAATGGTGTGGCCGAAGTTCAGCACGCGGCGCAGTCCGTGTTCGCGCTCGTCGGAGGCCACTACTTCCGCTTTCAGTCGGACTGATTCCGCAATCACCCATTCCAGCTTGGCAGCATCGCGACGCAATTCTTTTACGTCAACCCTTTCGAGAGCGTGGAACAACTCCGGCTTGCCGATCACCCCGCACTTCAGAGCCTCGTAGAGCCCAGCTCGGAATTCGCGATCTGGCAGTGTGGCAAGGACGGCGGGGTCGATCAAAACCATGCGTGGATGATGAAACGTGCCCACCAGATTCTTGCCTGCGCGCAGGTTCACCCCGGTCTTGCCACCGATAGAGGCATCCACTTGCGCCAGCACCGTAGTGGGGATTTGTACTACGTCCAGGCCGCGCATGTAGAGCGATGCCAGCAGTCCGGTTACGTCGCCCACAACTCCGCCGCCGAAGGCAACAATGGCTGAGTTTCGATCTGCGCCCAGGCGACTCAACTGCTCCGACAACTTCTCAACCGTGGCCAGCTTTTTGTGGCGCTCGCCATCGGGCATTTCCAGAATTTGAGCCGCGAATCCGGAAGCAGCCAGCGAAGCCATCACCTTCTTGCCCCACCGGCGGCGCACGGAAGCGACGGTCACCACGAACAGGCGTTTGCCACTCGCTTTCGCGGGCGAACCGCCCGCACCGAAGACCTCGCACAGCTTTTCACCGGCCCCCTGCAGCAGTCCGTTTTCGATGACGGCGTCATAGGGCTGCGGCGGAAGTGCAATGGTTACGCGAGTCATGCATCCTCATCATAATCTAGTTGGCTGCGCAATCCGGAGCGCCAGCCCAAAACGGCAGCTCACAGCTGGCAAAGGAGAATGTTCTGTCCGAACTTTCGGGGATCGTGGCAGCCCGTCTGCAGAAGGGTTCGCCGGACGTCTTCTTTTCCTGCGATCCAGCCGGCCTGGAAGAACCAGATCTGGGCCGAGGGATTCGCTCGGACAAAAGGATCGATCGCGCTCAGGGTTGAGCGGTCAGGCAGGGCTTTAGAATTCGGCGCAGGCGTGTTCACGTGTAGCCCGCGGCAGTCGGACTGAAGAAGTGGCTGAAAAGGGATCTCATACTGAACCACTCTCTGATGGCAGAAGTAGTAGCTGAGGGAAAGACCTCCGCCGTTGTCGGTGACGAGGACCGAGCCGGCTGGAATCTGCCGCTGTACAAATTGGAGGGATTCCTGCATCAGCTTCTTACTCTGGTTGCGGGGCTGGATATAGGCGCCAGTTGGGTTCGGGAACACATTGCACATGACAAGGACCAGCGCGAGAGCCAGGACAAGCGGTCTTCCCCACCGGCCGCGATTCGTCCAACGGGAGAAGCCGATCGCGATTCCGGACATCGCGAAGCCTGCCAGCACTGCGTTATGGCGCGTGCCGCCGTACGGATAGAGTCCGGCAATTGCCAGGGCGCAATTGATGACGAGAGGAAGTACCAGGAGCAGCCCAAGCTGACGCGAGCTGGGCTTGCCGGGGGCCGGCGGGAACCTACGGTCGCCCATCCATAACCCGGTCACGCCAATGAGAAAGCACAAGAAACCGAGCACTCCGATTGCGCCCTGGCTGAAAAGAAAATGAAATAGGCGGATCGTAGTTCGGAAGACAAAGACAACAAGATGATCATGGCTGGGATGGTAAATCGAACTGCCCAGCCAGGTATCGATTTCGAGCGGCTGGCCCGAACTCTTCAGCCGGGAAATATGGGTTGCGTATAAGAAGACACAAAGCGCCAGGGCCCCGACTTGCCCCACGATCCATGGGATCGCCACTCTGGCCGTGGTTCCACGGTACAGGCGGAACGATGCGTAGGCCCCGAGGCTGACCGCAAAGATCAGCGCGGAGTAGTGAGTCAGCAGCGCAAGATAGAGCGCGAAAAATGAAAGGAGCATCATGCGCGCAGACTTCTCCGAGAACGCACGTTCAAGGAAGTAGAGGGCGATGGCGGAAAAACATAACAGAAGAGCGTATTGCCGGACTTCGGACGAGAGGTAAATGAGCGACGGTGAGAACAAGAGAAGCGCAAGACCCGTCAAGGCAGTGGATCGGTTTGTCACCTGCTTCAGCCAAAGGAAAGTGGTCCAGCAAAAAGCAGCTCCTGCCAGCACAGAGGGTAGCCGCAGGATCCATTCGGCGTGGCCCAACATGCGCCAGTAGTATAGGAACAGAATCAGCAATGGAGGATGCTCGGTTGTCAGGCTCGCCTGGTACGCCAGACCCAGCGATGGTTGCTCCGAGAGGAGGTAGTGCAGGATTTCGTCCGGGTTGAGAAATGTGAACCAGGCCAGGGCGAAGCGCAGGAGAAAACCGACCAGAACAAGCGAGATCGGTAGGATGTCAGGAGTTTGCTTTTGAGACCACGCACCGAACCAGGGCCGCATTTGAGCTTCTTGGTTTACGTTCATGTCCTTCGTGGTCGTCCTGGCGGTAAAGGGGTGGTCAGACGGTTTTTGGTCTGAGCAACGAGGCCGCCACCGACAAAAGCAAGATCCCCGCCACCGCGCCTAATGCCGCAACTGTCGGAATCTCGTAGTAATGGGACAGTAGCATCTTTGCTCCAACAAACATCAAAACCACTGAGAGCCCGTAGTGCAGGTAGCGGAACATTTCCATCATTCCCGCCAGGGCGAAGTACATGGAGCGCAAACCGAGAATCGCGAAAACATTGGATGTGTAGACGATGAATGCATCCCGGGTAATGGCCAGTATGGCGGGAATGGAATCAACCGCAAAGAGCAAATCGGTGGTTTCGACCACCACCAGGACAACTAGCAGAGGCGTCGCCAAGAGTCCCGTCCGCTGAACGAAGAATTTATCCCCCTCGTAATCCTTCGTCACCGGAACCCAGCGACGAAGTAGTCGCAGTACCGGGTTCCTTTCCGGATGGATCTCGGCTTCTCCTTGGCGGAACAGTTTGATGCCGCTGTACACCAGAAATGCACCGAAGACATAGACAATCCAGTGAAATCTCTGGATGAGCCCGACACCCGCGGCGATGAAAATCGCGCGCATGATCAGCGCCCCCAGGATTCCCCAGAACAAGACCTTGTGCTGGTGTCCTGGCGGCACCTGGAAGTAGCGGAAAATCAGCAGAAAAACGAACAGGTTGTCGACGCTCAGAGAGAGCTCGATCACGTATCCGGTGATAAACTCCAGCGAGGGCGTCCGCCCGTGCCAAAAATAAATCACTACGGCGAAAATCGCCGCCAGCGCCACCCAGACTGCGCTCCAAATGAGCGCTTCGCGATACTTCACGGTATGGGTGCGACGATGGAAGACGCCCAAGTCGAGCACCAGCATCGCCACTACGAAAACGTTAAATAGTACCCAGAACAGTATCAATCAGTGGCCCCGCCTCAGGTTTCGATCGCCAGACTGCACCTTTCCATTGGCCACTGAATCAACCAACCTGGTGGCCTGTTCGTGCTGTCTAACGGTCCTAATCCTTTCGCCCCCGCTTGCCGCTTTCCCAACTATCCCACATGCCGAATGTCTTCAACTGCTCATCCATATGAGTTTCGTGAAGGGTCTGTTCAATCTGGGCGTGGTTGAGGCGCGGGCCGGGCCGCACCGGGGCGTTGGCGATACCCAAGGTCAATGCAGCCGCTTCGGCGACGTGTTTTTTGAGTTGGGCCAGATCGACCTTGTCAAACGTATCGGACATGGCGTGGTAGTTGATCAGGTAGTTGTACTCCTCCTGGTTGGCAACGAACGTTGGCACGCCTTGAAGCAGGAAATCAAAGTTGTCGGTGCCCCAGTCCGCGTCGGTGGTGAGGGTGGCAGCGTCGAATTGCTTCAGGGGAGCAACCAGTGGCGTGGCAGCCTCTATGAGGTCACGCCGTCCGCCTAACGAAAAGCCGGTGACGCGTCCTATCCCGGAGTCAAAGATCACTACGCCGACCGCCATGTCCAGCTCAGCGCTATGGGTAACCGTGTAGGCCCGCGAGCCAACCATGCCCTCCTCTTCGCCGGAAAAAAGGATGAAGCGAATGCTGCGTCGAGGCCGCAAGCCGGATGCCTTGATGGCGCGCAGTGTATCGATCACCAGCGCCGCGTTACAGCCGTTATCGAGTGCGCCGGTGCCCAGCTCCCACGAGTCCAGATGCGCACCGAGCACCACATACTCATCCGGCTTCTCAGTGCCGCGGAGCTCGGCTATGACATTGGCCGCCGTGATCGGACCGCCGATGTGGTTAGGAATAGAAAGATCGGCGTAGAGAGCTTCACCGGCCAGCAGACGGGCCATGCGTCCCGCATTCTCTCTCGCAACCAGGACCATGGGAAGGCGGTCCAATTCGCCCTCGCTAGAATTGGTGTGGCGATAGAGAAGATCATTGGGGCGCGTGGATTGGAAAGCGATCGCCAGCGCCTTGCCCGTTACCGCGCGGTCAATGATGCCGGGCGCTCTCAGATACTCGGCGAAGAGGTCGTCCCATTTCTTCATTTCTTCCGAGTGCACGAGAAGCAGCGCGCCGGCTACCGTGCCGGCTCGAGAGAAATCCTCGGCGGCGCCTTCACCCACATCGATTACGCGCACATGCCGATGGGGCAAGAGTGCCGGAGCCCAGGCAACCGACACAGCGCGCACCCGGAACTGCGAAACCGGAACTGAGCTCAACTTCTGATCTCGATCTCTACCCCGAGTCGGTATCGCGGTGACGGACATCTCGGTGGCGCCTTCGGCCCAGGAGACCGGGAGCGTGAAGTTCTCGGTGTGAACGCTGTCCGCACCGGCGGCCCTGAAGGCGTCCACGCCCCAATCCACGGCCCTTTGCATGGCTGGCGTACCCGGAACTCGGCCGCCAATCTCGTCCGTCAGGCGACGCAAATTGGCTTCAAGCGCTGAAGGCCTCAAGGCTTCGGTGATCACTTGATCGGCGGCATCCTGCGCAAAGGCAGGGGACAGCGGAAGGGGAATGGCGAGGAGGAGAAGGCACAATCGTCGTGGCATGATGCGGAATTAGAAATGAAAAGCGGGAAAAGAGCAAAAGGACTACCACCGAGGAGCTGGAACCCTATTTCAGGTTGGTGATTTTAGATTTCAGATTTCGGAAGAACATCTCTGCGAAGGTTCTTTTCCTACGGGGCTCACTTCTTGTCCAGCAAACGCACGGTTTCCAGTATCACAGTTCCTACAATTTCCATGCTCTTCGGGCTGAGTTTGTCTAGCGTGTCCTCCGGGGTGTGATGGAAGACGTTGCCGTAGCCGTAGTCGAGATCAATCAGATCGGCGCAGGGCACACCATGCTGGACGAACGGCAGATGGTCATCTTCCACCGGGATGGTCCGCCCAAAGAAGTGAGACTGGTAGCCCAGTTTCGAAGCCGCCTGGTAGACCAGATCCTCAAGCCAGGGAGTGGAGTTGCTGTCGCGGTCGATATTGAGGTCGGCGTCGCCAATCATGTCAGCCAGCAGGAATACTTTTATGTTCTTGAGCGTGCCGTCCTGCTGCCATTTTTCGGCCAGATGACGCACGCCATAGAGACTGTCGGTGGCGGTCCACTCTTTTACCGCTTCTTCCCCGTCGGTCCACAACAGCCACACGCTGTAGCCTTCGCGCTTTTTTCCGCGCAGCTGGTTGGCCAGCTCCAGCAGAATGGCAGTCGAAGAGCCGCCGTCGTTGGCACCCACGTAACCGGTGCGGCGCAGCGGGAAGTTGGTGTCATAGTGGCCGGCGATGACGATGATTCCGTCCCGAGTTCCGGGAAACTTGGCAACCAGGTTGCGTACCGGGAACTTGCCTTCGACGGTGTCGGCGGTGAAAGCGTCGTCTTCCACACTGTCGCCCTTGAGGTGATTGAGGATGTAATTCTCCAGCTTCTTGTGATTGGCGCTGCCGATAGGCCGCGGGCCGAAGGCCACCACTTCACGCGTATATTGCATAGCGCGCGTGGCATTGAACGATTGAGGGTGAGCTTGTTGGACGCAAACCACCAGGCCCAGTAAAACGGCAAACACCCCGTAGCGCTGGCCTCCCGCTGGCTGTCGCGAGGGCGGCCCTCCGGCTTCGCTCAGGGCAGACCTGCCGTCGCAATCATCGTCTCCCAGCGCTCGATCATCAGCCGATCTGCGCTCGGCCGGACAGCCGGGGGCGGCCGTCCCGACGTGGCTACGGAAGATCCCTATCATTGGTCTTTTCTTGCCCGCCGCGCCTTGCGCTGTTTGGGATGGACCATCCACGCGATTCCGATGCTTAAGATGTAAAGGGCCACCATCGGCGCGGCAAAAATACACATGTTTAGAATGTCAGTGGTCGGAGTAATAATGGCCGCAATGATAAAGATCACCAGAATGGAATAACGCAGATTGCGCCACATCCAGCCGGCGTTCACGATGCCCATAAGCGCGAGAAAGAACACCAGAATGGGCAATTCGAAAATCACTCCCATCCCAATCATGATGGTCAGAAACAAGTCCGTGTACTCGCCGATTGTGATCATCGGCTGGAATTGCTTGCCATAATCGATCAGAAAGTTGAGCGCGGCCGGGTAGACCATCTTGTAAGCGAACGCACCCCCGGCCAGAAACAGGAAGACGGTCGAAAACATGAAGGGGAACACATAACGTTTTTCGTTGCGATACAAGCCGGGAGAAATGAACATCCAGACTTGATAGAGCACAAAGGGTGAAGTCACAAACAAGCCGGCCAGAGCCGCCACCTTCAGGTAAAGGTTGAAGGGTTCAGTGGGATTGAGATAGACCAGCTTTTCGGCCATGCCGTTCCGGTGCAGAGCGTCCATGATGGGCCGTTGCACAAAGCCAAAGATAAATTCGTGATAGTTCCAGCAGGCGAAGAATCCAACCGTGACGGCAAGGATGGAGTAAATCAGGCGGCGCCGCAGTTCCTCGAGGTGGTCGAGGAAGCTCATCGCGGTCAAGCCGTCGCGAGACTCTTCAGACGGAGGAAGCTCAGCCGCCATTTCAGGCATCGGGAGCCTTGGCCAGCGAGGCGTCGGGTACGGAAGTCTCGGCCGGGGGCAGGCTGCCGGAGGCTACCGATCCTGCCGGTGCCTGAACCGGGGGCAGGATGGTCTGGCGGTTGTTTTCCAAATCCAGCTGAGAAATCTCGGATTCGATCTGTGCCTTGAATTCGTTCGAAGCCCGCTTGAATTCATTGAGGGCTCGTCCAATCTGCCGTCCAATCTCGGGCAATTTCTTGGGCCCGAACAGGATCAGGGCAAAAAGGAAGAGAAAAATCATCTCTGGAAAGCCCAGGTTCATAGATTCCATGATACTGCCGGACCGAATTGCCAGCAATCGGCGGCATCCATAAATTCAGAGAATTGGAAATGTGGGCACGGCCGTCCCGGCCAGGCCGCCCGCTCGATAGCCCTTCCGTTTGAGCGGGAACAGCACCAGGGTTGCCGGGCCACGCCGAAAGCGAGCCACACCTGAGCGAAGCCGAAGGGACGCCCTCGGGACAGCCGGCGAGACGCCGGCGCGATTGAACCGCGAAGGCGATCTGACGCATCTAAAAACGTGCCTGCAAACTGGCAAACGGACGCCCGTGGTGGTTACTTCCGGGTAGCAAAAAGCACGGGTAGGTCGCCGTGACCGCGTGTTATACTGCGCTGACACGCGGTGTACCGAGGTAGCTTAGACTTTCCGGCGAAATTTTCCGGCGAAGGAAAACAAAGATGGTTGGTAGTTCTCGTCGCGCACTCTTCCTGGTTGTATTCATATTAGTCACCTGCGGATTCCTAGGCATCGTCTTCGGGCAGAAAATCAATCCATCGGCTGCCCCCGGCGGTGACTCCGATGTCCGAGACAGCCTGCGCCAGTTCACCACGGTGTATGACGTTGTCGAGCAGAACTACGCCGAGCCCGTGAATCCCGACAAAGCGATTTACAACGGAGCCATCCCGGGCATGCTGCACGTGCTCGATCCGCACTCCAATTTCTTCGACCCTAAGGCCTATTCCCTGTTGAGGGAAGATCAGCGGGGCAAATATTACGGTGTGGGTATGACGGTTGGCCCGCGCAACAACAAGGTGATCGTCATTGCGCCCTTTGTCGGAACCCCGGCGTATCGCGCTGGAATCCGGCCCGGTGACATCATCGCGGCCGTCGATGGCAAGCCCACTGATAACATGAGCACGGGCGACGTGGCGGACCTGCTGAAAGGGCCGAAGGGCACAACCGTACATATCACGATTCTGCGCGAAGGCGCGGAAAAGCCCCTTGAGTTTGCCGTAGTCCGCGACGAGATTCCTCGCTACAGCGTTGATCTGCACTTCCTGATCAAGCCCGGTATCGGCTATATGCACGTTTCCGGCTTCAACGAAACCACGGAACATGAAGTTGCCGACGCGCTCGACCAGATGGGCGACCTGAAGGGGTTGATCCTCGATTTGCGGCAAAACCCCGGTGGCCTGCTCAACGAAGGTGTGGGCGTGGCCGACAAGTTCCTGCGTAAGGGCCAGCTGATCGTTTCCCATCATGGCCGCTCTTCTCCAGAAAAACGCTATACGGCGGCGCATGGCAACGGCGGCAAGGAATACCCGCTGGTGGTGTTGGTGAACCGGGGAACCGCTTCGGCAGCGGAAATAGTGGCCGGCGCCATTCAAGACCACGACCGCGGATTGATCGCCGGAGAAACTACTTTTGGCAAGGGTCTGGTGCAGACGGTCTATCCGCTTTCGGAGAATACCGGTTTGGCGCTGACAACGGCCAAGTACTACACACCGAGCATGCGTTTGATTCAGCGCGATTACTCCAACGTTTCGCTCTACGACTATTACTTCAACCGCGAGAGTGAGGAGAACGAACACAACGCCAGCCGGGAGGTAAAACTCACCGACAGCGGCCGCACCGTCTACGGCGGCGGCGGGATCACACCGGACGTCAAAATCACAGCGGTGAAGAGCAACCACTTTCAGGATTCCCTGCTGCAGCACTATGCCTTCTTCAATTTTGCCAAGCACTACGCCGTGACCCATCACCCCGGAAAGAGTTTCGAAGTGGACGACGTGGTATTGCAGGATTTCCGCAAGTTCCTGGACGACGAAAAGATTCCGTACACCGAGGCCGAGCTGCTCGAAAACAACGCCTGGGTGCACTCCAACATCAAGAGCGAAATCTTTGTGGATGTATTTGGACAAGAGGAAGGTCTAAAGGTTCGAGCTGAAACGGACCCGCAGGTAACCAAGGCGCTCGACCTTCTGCCTCAGGCCAAGCAACTAGCGGAGAACGCCCGTCGGGTGGTGGCAGAGCGTGGCAGCGGTCACCCTCTAAGTCAGTAACGTCTCTAAGGTGTTCAAAAGAAGTCCCGAGCCATCGGGCCTTGTTCTTTTTTCCTTCGCCTCTAGGGCGAGGGCACGACCTGCCCTAAGCGAGGGTCGGAGGGATGCCTTTGCGACAGCTGGCGGGACGCTGGCGCTACGAGTTACCCTGCTTCTTTACATTGACTTGGGCGGACCAACCGCGCATAATCCGCTGTTAAGGCTGGTTTTGACCCTCTCCGGCCGTCCAGCTCCGGACATTTCGGATGGCTACCCCAAATGCGAAATTCCGCCTGGTTTTCCCGTGCGCTCGACCCCGGCCTGCGCGGTTGAGCCGATGATGAAACAGGGGGTGTGGATGTTGGCAACAATTCCTGCGGTGGTTGCCGGTTGGACCGACTGGCGTTCCCGCCGTATCCCCAATTGGTTGACTGTGCCCGCGCTGTTCCTGGGAATTGGGGTGAACACGCTCGCCCTAGGCTGGGCTGGAGCCAAAGACTCCCTGTTGGGAGCGGGGCTGGGCCTGGGGCTATTGCTGCCCTTCGTGCTCCTAAGAAGCCTTGGCGGAGGAGACTGGAAACTGGTGGGGGCGCTGGGGGCTTTTCTGGGACCGACGCGCCTGATCGCCGTGCTGGTGGTAACAGTCCTGGCAGCGGGCGTCATGGCGGTAATCCTGATCGTGTGGAAAAGGCGAATCGGCCAGACAGCGCGCAACCTGCTACACATGCTGGCTTCCATGTTTACGCTTCATTTGCCCGGACCAGATCTGTCGCTGGATAACCCCGACTCTCTGAAGGTACCGTTCGGCGTGGCTGTTGCCGTCGCGGTTGTTCTTTATACCGTCAGGCAGGCGTGGGGCTTCTAACGGAAATGAAATTCTGGAAACACACCGCACGCGACACCAGCGGAGCCGAGATCGCCGAGGCTGCCATCGTGCTGCCTCTGGTCTTTATGCTGATGCTGGGAATCTACTGGTTCGGGCGGGCCTACAACATCTACGCCACCGTCACTCACGCGGCTCGTGAAGGAGCTCGCGCCGCGACTGCCCCGGCTTGCGCGCTGTGCGGAAACGCCGCTCTAACGCCGGACCAGGTGGCGGCTCGGGTATCACAGGCCCTGCAAGCCTCCAAGCTGAACCCCAATCAGGTCACTCCCTTGCTTCCGAATCCGGCGCTGAAAGATTGCACTACCAAGACACCGGTAGTCACCTGCGCCGCTATCGGCGGAGGAAACCCGCAGATTTGCTTCCAGGCGAACGTCCAGATCAACGCTCCGACCACGGCACCGTTGGCCTGCGGGGTCTCGGTCAGCTTCCAATACCCTTACCAGTTCTATCTTCCATTTACATCGCTGAACCAGCAGCTGATCCAGCTCAAGGCCAACGTGCAGACCACAGGAGAAGACTAGGTGGGCGGGCGTAAATCACCATTTCACGGGGGGGAGGAGAGGGCGGCATTTCTCGCCGATGCCTCCGGCTCGCAGTTGCTGGAATTCGCCGTCGCTCTCCCCCTGCTGGTGGTTTTCGTGGTGGGAATTTTCGACTTCGGCGGTGCCTTCAACCTGAAACAGATGCTGAACAACATCGCACGCGAGGGTGCCCGCTTCGCTTCCACTTTGCCTACCAACGACCTGGATGCAATTGGGACTCCGGTATCGGTCACTGCGATTCGTGATCTGGTCGTGTCTCATCTCCAAACGGCGAGGCTGAATGATTGCGGCTTGGCCACACAGACCGCTCCTCCCCCCGCTCCGCCGATGACCTGGACCTACACCGCTGCAGGCGGTGGCTGCCCAGCTCCGCTGGTCCTGACTATTGAGCGCGGTTATTCCTTTCCCACCGTTATCGGTGCCAACACGTTTAGTGTGATCAGCACGCGAGTAAGTCTGAAGTACCCATATTCGTGGCATTTCAACAAGGTGATTACGTTGCTGGTTCCCGGGGCGACCTATCAGGGCGTGACCCAGATTGATACCGATGCAATCGTGCCCAATATGGACTGAGGATTTTATGAGCAACAGAAGAATCGCGATTCGCCGGCGTCCAGAAGAGCGTGGCCAGACGATCGTCCTGGTTGCGATCGCCCTGGTAAGTCTGCTCGGCATGGCTGCGCTGGCGATTGACGTCACTACCCTGTATGTTGCCCGCGGCGAGATGCAGCGTGCCGCTGATGCCGCTGCCTTGGCGGGCGCCAAGGCGTTTGTGGATTCGGGGATTACGACCGACACGGCCAACGCCACGCGGCAGGCCCTGGCTCAAACGATGGCCACAAGCGTCATCAACTCCATCCTGGCGCAGAACAAGATTTCGGGAGCGCCACCGGTGCTGGCCGCAGCTCCGGCGTTCGACTTCACCCGTCCCGGCAACCCGCAAATCTCCGTCACCCTGCAAAGAACCAACCTGCCCACTTTCTTTGCCCGCATCTGGGGGACGAAACTGGTCACGGTGACGGCAAGCGCGGTCGCCGAGGCCTACAACGCCTCCAGTTCGCAGAACAGCACCGGAAACTATGTTCCCGTCACCCCGAAATGCGCCAAGCCGCTGCTGGTTGTCAACAAGGACCCCGTAAGCACCCTGCAATTTGTAGATCCGGTCACCGGGGCTGCTACAGCTACGGAGATTGGACAGCCACTTACCCTGACGCAGGCATGCACTTCGGCCGGACCTGCGACCTGTACAAAATCACTTCCTGCTTTGCCGGGCACATATTATCCCGCACAGATGATCACGGCCAACCCAGGAAACCTCTGCCCTTCTTGTGTGGGGGCCACCGACTATGAGCAGAGCATTGAATGTTGCGACTTCAACACGTACTCGTGTAGCACAGCGTTAGCTAGTGCGCAAGTCGATATGACTGTCTCCCACGGTCAGCTCCGCAACGGGACGAACAACGGAGTCCAATGCCTCATCAACCAGCCCTCGCAGGACACACTCGATCCCACGAGCTTGCCCGGCTTCACGGCTGGCACCGAGCCGCCCAGGATAACTGCCACCAGCGGACCGCAATCGGGGAATCTGGTGACCACCAGCAGGTCCATTGCAAATCTTCCGATCATCAACGCCGACAATGCGAACCCCATTCCCGCATCCGGTCAAGTTAAGGTCATCGGATTCCTACAACTGTTTGTAGACAGCGTTCAAGTAGTCGGCAACCAGACTACTCTGACCACCCATGTTCTGAACGTGGTGGGCTGTGGTAACAGCCCCAGTGGACCTGTGTCCATTTCGGGCGGCGGAATGTCTCCCATTCCGGTGCGATTGATTCACCAATAACGCGACCGCTGTGATGCAAGCGGCGGCGATATGAGGCTTACTGCGGCGAAGGATTCTCCTGTGGGGGGGGAGTCTCCTGTTGTCCTGCCCCTTCCTGTGGCGGAGGTTGCGTGTCAGGCGGAGGTTGCATATCAGGCTGGGGAGCTTCGGGTTCCGGCTGGGCGTCGACTACGGCCGGTTGGGGAGGGGCAATCGCGGGCTGCGATGCGCCGCCACCCCGGAAAGAAAGAATCACACTCTTCAATTTGGACGGATCCTCGTCCGCGCCCACCATGATGAAGTTGAATCGCGAGCCATTCAGTAGCGCGGTCAGAGCTTCTCTGACCGGGAGCAGACCAATGTCGGCCACCACCTGCTCCTGTGACGCCACCGATGGAATGGGAATATCGGCGCCAGTCTTACGTTGTACCTCGTTGAGAACCTGGGCCAGGCTCACATCGTGAGCCAAAATACTCATGCGTCCTTCGTTGAAGTCGACTTCCAATACGGGCGCGGGCTTGGCCGGAGCAGGAGGCGTGTAGGACACATCCTTGAGCTGTGCTTGTACTCCCACGGCCGCTTGCTTTTCGCCCGTCATCAACTTGACGATCACGGTCTTTCCCGAGGGATAAATACGATAGGGCTGCGGGCTTTTCAGGTCAATGACCACGCGCGTGACCGGCGGATGCTGGGCGAACATACCGACACGAATCCCTTTCACCTGGCCGCGGTTGATGGCCTGGTCATGCAGGTCGGTGCCTGGCAGCGCTTCGGGAAAATCGAGAATGAGGCGGTCCGGCCCAGTCACTACCTGACTCCGCAGCGCCACTGACCGGCTGGTCGTAATCTCCACCTCTATGCCGCTGCCGCCGCCTGTCACCGTAACCCCGTTGACCCTCGCCGCCGGCATGACCGCGATCTGGTTTACAGCAGGCTCAGTGGCTGCAGGCTGGGTCGCGGCAAAAAGGGATGGACCGAACAGGAAAATTGGGCCTCCGGCAGACATCAGCACCCAACAGAAAACTCGCTTATAAATACTGCGCATCGTCACTCCCTGTTTCGATTCTAACAGTCTGGGCAGAACATACCCTGGGTCCATGTCCTTCCGAGTAATGACTTTGTGACAGGGCTAAGAGGTTTCGGGACGGGATCAAAATGGGCTGGGGCCTCGTAGCGCCGGCGTCCTCGCCGGCTCTCTGGCAGGCTTGCCGACCGCCCATCGAGCCCGCCAGTGCACTACAAAAGTGGCCCTACTTCTTCTCGCCGTTTGCAGCCTCGCCGGCGACCGATGCGGAAAGCCGCGTGATCTCCGCCAATTGCTTTTGGGCGTCCTCGATATCAGAAGGCTGCGTGGCCACGTGAAGGTAATTCTGAATGTGGACGGTTGCTTCCTGGTAGTCATGCTTTTGCATCAGGATCACACCCAGCAAATACTCCAGCTTGGGGAACTGGTGGTTCTCGTCAATTTTCACGCCCTGGCGGGCGCTCTTCTCCGCCGCCGCGAAATTGCGCATATAGTAATTGCCCAGCGCATTGCGGAACCAGGCATCCGGGAAGCTCACCGGATTCAGTGCCAGCAGTTGGTCGGTCACCTTGACCAGGGACTCCCACTGCTTTTGCTGCGTATCCAACTCCGCCAGACCACGGTAAGGATTAGCATACTTCGAATCCGCGGCGATCGACTGCTCGAACGAACGGCGCGCCGGCTCAAACTGACTCTTACGGAGTTGGACCCGGCCAAGCTCAAACCAGGCAACCGCGTACCTGGGATACATTTGAACTGCCTTCTCAAACAATTGCTGGGCCTCATCCAATTTTTCTTTGCCCGCCTTGTCGCGTCCTTTCTCAAATGCCTTCTGCGCCTCTTTGGGCGCCATCGCGCTGGTGGCGCTGATGGTCAAGCCCTCCACCTGGCCGATCCGGTGCAAGACCAGCCGGCCGACATCGGTGCTTTCGAAGGTAGACATCTTGCTGCTCAAATCGATGGGCTGCGAAGTGAACCCCGGCAGGTCCGCTAGCAGCTCACAATCGCGCCAGTCCCGCCCGTTTCCACGGCTGCCGCTCGAAGGGCTCCAGGACGAATCGACATCGGCATCGCTGATGCCAGCGGCAGCGGCCGAGGCCCGGTCGCCAAATTCGAAGCTGAAACCGCCACGGGAATCAGTGTGGGTCACCGTCTGCTTGTGGCCTCGACAGATGGTCTGAATCGTGGCCCCTTCGGTAATCCGAGTGCCATCGTCCAGAACCACCTTTCCGCTGATAATGGCTCTCTGCCCCAAAGTCATATCGGGCACGTTCATGTTGGGCTGCGTCGTTGGCCGGGTTGGGGTGGTAGGGGTGGCGGTGCCACGACCGGGCGATTTAGTGCCTTGGGCCGAAGCAAACAGGGTCAAAGTCAAGGTGAGAAACGCACAGCAGGCGAGCCGGTAGTTCATAACAAGCCCCCAGGGAACAGATTGCAATGATTATACGTCCGGGAGGAGAACGCCCGCACAAGCTTATTTCGGAGTGTGGGAATCCCTACTCGCCCGTGAAACGCAAATCGCGCATGCTGGTTGATCGGAAAGCGGTTATGGCGGGCCGACGCCGGGCACGAGGGCTCGAAGCGTACGAATATTGAGTCCCCCAATTCTGCTATAGTTTTTTGCGGCGAATAGTTTTACATGCCGAGGTGCTTCCGATGTCACGAATCGTCCGCTGTGGTCTGATTCAGGCGCGCAATGTCCTTGGTGCCGAACACTCGCTTGCCGAGATCCGCGAAGCCATGGTCCGGAAGCATGTAGAGCTGATTGAGCAAGCGGCTCAGCAGCAGGTCCAAATCCTGTGCCTGCAGGAACTGTTTTACGGTCCCTATTTCTGCGCCGAGCAGGATCCCCGCTGGTATGAACTGGCCGAACCTGTGCCTGACGGCCCCACCGTCCGCCTGATGCAGGAAATTGCCGCCCGGCATCACATAGCCATCATCGTTCCAGTGTACGAACAGGAACTTCCTGGCCTCTACTTCAACACCGCCGCCGTTCTCGACGCTGACGGACGCTACCTGGGGAAATATCGCAAACACCATATTCCCCACTGTCATCCCGGATTCTGGGAAAAGTTTTACTTCACCCCGGGCGACCTGGGCTATCCGATCTTCGACACCACGTTCGCCAAGGTGGGTGTCTACATTTGCTACGACCGCCACTTTCCCGAAGGAGCGCGCGCCCTGGGATTGAACGGGGCCGAAATCGTCTTCAATCCGTCCGCCACGGTGGCGGGTCTTTCTGAGTATTTATGGGAATTGGAGCAGCCCGCTCACGCGGTGGCCAACGGGTATTTCGTCGGTGCCATCAACCGGGTTGGCGAAGAGAAGCCCTGGAGCATCGGCGAGTTCTATGGCAAAAGTTATTTCTGCGATCCCCGCGGCAAGATCGTCGCCCAGGCCAGCCGCGACAAGGATGAAGTGCTGGTAGCAGATCTCGACCTGGACATGATCCTCGAAGTACGCAAAGTCTGGCAGTTCTTCCGCGACCGCCGCCCCGAGAGCTACGGCATCCTGACGACGCAAAGCGGCAAGGCCAGTTCGGGGGCCTAGAAGCTCATCGGCACTCGCTGCTTGAACAGCTCGCTTCTAAATACCTCGCTATTTCAATACTACGATCTCTGCCATCCAATCGGCTGGCGCGCGTGTAACCGTGAACGCGGCTACAGCCGAACCCGGCGTTGCCTGGAACGGATTGCGCCCCGGTATACGTGCCCGGCGATGGGTCGAACGTAGGGGCATCCACGTCGCCTTGGCAGGGTGAGGCGGAAAGCCGCAGCCGACAAACCGCAGAAGAGCAACCACGGCCAATAGCTCCGCCAAACAGCCGTGAACCAGCCCTCGAACCGATCGACGAGAAAGTTCCCGGTTCCCTCCTTACTCACCACCCTCTGGACAGCCCGTGTATAAAGATAAGTTCCAGTCTTCGCGAAAACCCATGCCAACTTCGCCTACCCGCGCCAACATCGAATCCAGTCCGCTTTACAACCGTGATCTTGCGCCGACGGTCATGCCCGGCGAGGCTGCCTCGGGGGATCGTGGAGCCCGCACCTGGGGCACGTACAACTACGCCGCCCTCTGGGTTTCGATGTCGGTCAATATATTGACCTACATGCTTGCAGCCAGCCTAATCCAGGGCGGGATGAACTGGAAGCAAGCGGTCTTCACCGTGTTTCTGGGCAATTGCATCGTGCTGGTTCCGATGCTGCTGAACTCGCATCCCGGCGCACGCTACGGTGTGCCGTTCCCAGTGCTGGCGCGAGCCTCTTTCGGAGTGCTGGGAGCGAACGTCGCGGCGGTCTTGCGGGCGTTTGTGGCCTGTGGCTGGTTCGGAATCCAAACCTGGATCGGCGGCGAAGCGATCAATGTTCTACTGGCCACGGTTTGGCCCGCATGGAAATCGGTGCCACACGGAGCTGGCATCTGCTTCATGGCATTTTGGCTGATCAATCTGGCCGTGATCCTGAAAGGAATCGAGTACATCCGCTTTCTGCAGGGCATCAGTGCGCCCGTCCTGCTGGGCGTGGGCTTGCTGCTACTGGGATGGGCTTATGTTCAGGCTGGCGGCTTTGGTCCCATGCTCGCGGCGCCTTCGCGCTTCAGCAGCTTCCCGGAGTTCCTCAAATTCCTTATTCCCGCGCTGAACGCCACGGTTGGCTTCTGGGCCACGGTCTCACTGAACATTCCCGACTTCTCGCGCTTTGCCCGCAGCCAGCGGGCGCAGGTCATCGGTCAGGCGCTAGCGCTACCCACGACCATGACTTTGTATTCGCTGGTCGGCGTGCTGGTGACTTCCGCCACGGTGGTCATCTACGGGACTGCGATCTGGGATCCGGTGCAGCTGTTGAACCGCTTCCACTCACGCCTTGCTGTGGTGGTGTCGCTTATCGCGATTCTGCTAGCCACGCTGAACGTGAACATCGGCGCCAACGTGGTTTCGCCGGCCAATGATTTTTCCAACCTTTGGCCTCGCAAGATCAGTTTCAAAACCGGCGGAGTGATCACCTGCATCATGGGCATCGCCATCATGCCCTGGAAGCTGCTCGATAATTACAAGACCTTTATCTTCGGATGGCTGGGAGGATATGCCGCGTTTCTGGGACCAGTCGCGGGAATCATGATCTGCGACTACTACGTCATTCGCAAACGAATGCTGCTGGTGGACGACCTCTATTTGCGCGGCGGCGCTTACGAATATTCGAGCGGCTTCAATTGGAGGGCTGTGGCCGCGCTCGGGCTGGGCGCGGCGGGCGCGCTGGTGGGTCTGGTGGTTCCCCCCCTGCGCTTCTGGTATGACTACTCGTGGTTCGTCGGCTTCATCGTATCGTTCGCAAGTTATTACGGCTTGATGGCTGGACAGAAACCCTTGAACTGATCTCGGCCAACCGGGTTTTCATGTAAACAAAGACATGCCCACTATTGGAGTGTCAGAACTTTTCGAGACCGGAAGTCGCTTTCCGGAATCCTATAAGTGAGGCTATGGACCAGAAGACCAACTCGCGTGTGGTAATCGTGGGCGCAGGTTTTGGCGGCTTACTCGCCGCTCGCACCCTGGCGCGCTATCCGGTCCGGATTACGCTGGTAGATCGCCAGAACTATCACACCTTCCAGCCCTTGCTGTACCAGGTTGCAACCGCCGGCTTGTCGCCGGGCGAAATTGCTGCCCCCATCCGCTGGATCATGCGCAGTCACCGCGGCGTTGAAGTCCTGATGTCGGAAGTGCGGGATTTCGACCTTACACGCCGAGTGGTAAAACTGGAGGACGACGAGATTGGGTATGACTACCTGATCGTGGCGGCCGGCGCCAGCCACGCCTACTTCGGACACGACGAGTGGGAACCTTTCGCGCCCGGCCTGAAGACCATTGAAGACGCTCTAGAGATCCGGCGTCGCGTGTTGCTCGCGTTCGAACTGGCTGAGCGCCGGGCCGCCGGCGGCAAGGAGCAGGTCCAACTAAATTTCGTGGTGGTCGGCGGCGGTCCCACCGGAGTGGAACTGGCAGGAACTTTGGCCGAGATCGCGCGCCAGGTTCTGGCCAAGGAATTCCACTCCATCGATCCTAAGAAGACCAGGATTGTGCTGCTCGAAGGTGGCCCGCGCATTCTACCCACCTATCCTGAAGATCTCTCCCGCAGCGCAGAAGAACAGCTCCGGCATCTTGGAGTGGAAGTGCAAACCTCAGCGCTGGTCACCCAGGTAGAACCGGGCGCCGTCCGGATTGGGGAAACTAAGCTACCAGCCGCCGTGATTCTCTGGGCGGCAGGCGTTGCGGCTTCGCCTCTGGGAAAAAAGCTGGGAGCGCCAGTAGATCGAGCCGGGCGCGTGCTGGTGAATCCCGACCTCAGCATCCCCGAACATCCGGAAGTCTTCGTGATCGGAGACTTGGCTGCCCTGAAGGACAACAATGGCAAGTGGCTGCCAGGGGTCTCGCCCGTCGCGATCCAACAGGGCAAAGCCACTGCCCACAACATCGGACGCGAGTTGCGAGGCGAACAGCGACAGAACTTCCACTACTGGAACAAGGGCAGCCTGGCGACGATCGGCAGAGCCGCCGCAGTCGCCGATTTTGGAAAGATTCATATTTCGGGCTTTCTGGCCTGGCTGTCGTGGCTGTTCATTCACATCTTTTTTCTGATCGGTTTCCGCAATCGCCTGATCGTGCTGATACAGTGGGCTTGGTCCTATCTGACCTACGAACGCGGCGCCAGGCTGATTACGGGCGATACGCACTTGCCAGGATGGGAGCAATTGCGAACGGAAGAATCCGAAGTCGCGGCCCCAGCTTCAAAAACTTAAGGTTCCGTACCGATTGTTCTGAAGCATCCTGCTCTGGTATGTCCGTGCGTGCGGTCTCGCGCAAACCGATCCACTCTTGTGTCTCCAAGCGTATCGCGCGATTGCCTCCGGCCTTCCTGCAGCTTACAATGCGCCATTGTCGTGACGTTTCCTGTCTATTTGCAAATCGGCACCATTCAATTGCATCCGCACCTCGTATTCGAAGGTCTCGCCTATCTGCTTGCCTTTGTCACCTATCTTTGCCTCCGCAGACAATCCGAAGATCCTATCTCCCACAACGAACGCTGGTGGGTCATCACGGCAGCTTGGGCGGGGGCTGCCGTGGGAAGCATCCTGCTGGCTTACGCTGGTGCTCCCCTCATCTGGTCGCAACCGCCGGGCAAGACGATTGTCGGAGGACTCGTTGGCGGATGGGTTGCCGTGGAGTGGGTCAAGAAACTGCGTCGTCTCTCGATTCGCACCGGTGACCTCTTCGCTCTTCCTTTGACCCTTGGCATTGCTCTAGGCAGAATCGGCTGTTTCCTGACAGGGCTTTCCGATCAGACTTACGGCAACGTGACCAGTCTTCCGTGGGGTATTGATTTCGGCGACGGCATTCGCCGTCACCCAACTCAGCTCTACGAGATCGCATTCTTGCTCGGCCTGGCTCTCTTGCTGCGTCTATTCACGGCCCAGCCACACCTGAATGGTGATATCTTCAAAGCCTTTATGATCGGATACATGGGCTGGCGGTTGGCCATTGATTCTCTGAAATTCTCTGAAGCCCGGCCTACGCGTCGTGGGGCTGACTGGGATTCAATGGACTTGCCTCATCGTCCTGCTTTACTATGCGCGGGACTTAATCCGGATGATTGCCAGCCTGAGAGCCAGTAGCGACCTGGTGCATTCGTGACGGCCCGAACCCGACCCTATCTCTTCTACGACATCGCGGTCTCCATCTGCTCGCGGTGTTACGCAAAGGTGGAGGGCAAGATCGTCTTTCAGGACGGCAATGTCTACCTGCTGAAATGCCAGCGGCACGGTTCTGAGCGTGTTCTTATTGCGGACGATGTCGACTACTACCGCCGCTGCCGCGAGGTTTTTATCAAGACTCCGGAAATGCCCGTGGTTTACAACACGCCGGTCAAGTGGGGATGCCCCTACGACTGCGGCCTCTGTACCGACCACGAGCAGCATTCCTGTCTTTCTCTGGTCGAAATCAACGACCACTGTAACCTTTCCTGCCCCATCTGTTACGCGCGCAGCGGACCGACACGGATGCAGTACCGCTCTCTCCCGCACATCGAGAAGTTGCTTGACGCTGTCGTCCGCAACGAAGGCCAGCCCGACGTAGTGCAGATTTCCGGGGGCGAGCCTACGCTGCATCCTGACTTCTTCGCCGTGTTGGAACTGGCCAAGGCGCGACCCATCCGACACCTCATGGTCAATACCAACGGTATTCGCATGGCCCAGGACGAAGACTTCGTCAAACAGATAGCGGAGTGCATGCCCGACCTTGAGGTCTATCTCCAATTCGATTCCTTCGAACGCGATGCGCTCATGGAATTGCGCGGCGCCGATTTGCGCAGCACGCGACAACAGGCCCTGGATCGCCTGAATTGTTACGGCATTTCAACCACTCTCGTGGTGACGCTGAAGAAAGGGTTGAACGACAACGAAGTAGGCCGCATCATCGAGTTCGGCTTGCAGCAACCCTGCGTTCGTGGGGTGACATTTCAGCCCATCCAGGCCGCCGGACGGCTGGAACAGTACGATCCTGCAACCGACCGACTCACTCTGACCGAAGTGCGCCGGAAGATACTGGAGCAGAGTAGTGTACTCCGTCCAGAAGACGTAATCCCAGTTCCCTGCCATCCCGACTGCCTGGCTATGGCATACCTACTTAAACTCGACGGCAAAGTGGTTCCGCTAACCGGCATGATCGACCCCGAAATCCTCATCAACGGCGGCCGTAATACGATCGTTTACGAGGAGGACGACGCGGTACGCAATGGCGTCTTCAGGCTATTTGCAACCAATCATTCTCCACAATCAGGAGCGGGAAGCTTGCGCGATCTGTTGTGCTGTCTGCCCCGTCTGGCCGCTCCTCCGGAGTTGTCCTACAAGAACATCTTTCGGGTCCTGATCGTTCAGTTTCTCGACGCTTATTCGTTTGATGTGAGGTCGGTGAAGAAAACCTGCATTCACATGGTGCATCCCGATGGCAGGCTGATTCCGTTCGACACTTACAACCTTTTCTATCGCGATCAGCTGGAAGTAGAACGCCTGTTTCCATTGCAGAAGGTTGCGGAGCAGATCACTTATGCCCGATGACGATACGTTTTTCGGTTTCGAGGATTATCGCGGGGCTTGGCCTGGGCTTGGCCTGGGCTTCGCGCTAGGCATCATGGCGCCAGTTGTTTTAGTGTCAGTCGTTCCCCGCATCTCTCAGAAGTCGGCCTGGACTTACCCGATTGTGAATGGCGTTCTGCTGGGGTTCGTCATCTGGGTCACCCGGGCGGGATACGGCGAGTCGGGCTTCGTACGAGGCTTGATCATTGCTCTCGCTATAATGTCTTCCTTAAGCGTAATTTGTGGCGGAATCTTGTTTTTCGTTGCCCGCTAGACAAATGCGCCTGTCCGCCAGCCCACTAGTACCGCTGCCCAGCGCATTTGCGAGACAATAGTGCCAAGAGGCACCTCATGAAACCGCCCTCCATTTCGTTCAGACTTGCCGGAGCACTGTTGGGCTTCTTGCTGTTGGCTCTTTCGATTCCCGCCTCGGCCGAAGTGCTGAAGATTGTCGTCGACGACACCATCCATCCCATCACGGATGAATACATAGGCCGCGCCTTGGCCGAAGCTAAGCGCAGTAAGGATCAGGCCTTGCTGATCGAGTTGAATACGCCCGGCGGTTTGCTGGACTCCACTCGCCACATCATCGAAAAGATTCTAGCCTCCCCGGTTCCGGTCATCATCTACGTCACGCCCAGCGGCAGCCGGGCCGCGTCGGCGGGCTTCTTCATTCTCGAAAGCGCAGACGTGGCTGCCATGGCTCCGGGCACCAATACCGGCGCGGCGCATCCCGTGACCCTGGGCGGCGGCAAAGTGGACGACGTTATGAAAGAAAAGATGGAGAACGACGCCGCCGCGCTGATGCGTTCCGTTGCCGCCAAACGCGGCCGCAATGTTGAAGTAGCCGAGAGCACAGTGCGCCAGTCCAAATCCTTCACCGAGCAAGAGGCTCTCTCGCAGAAACTAATTGACTACGTGGCGGCAAGCGAACAAGACCTGCTGAAACAGATGCAGGGCAAAACCGTCAAGCGCTTTGACGGGAAAACCATCACCCTCAACCTCGCCGGCGAACCGATTCGCCCATTCGACATGACCCTCAAGCAGCGGATCCTGGCCTTCATCATGGATCCAAACGTCGCGTTCATTCTTCTGGCCATCGGGGCACTGGCCCTCTATGCCGAGTTCAACCATCCTGGCGCGGTAGTACCGGGAACCGTGGGAGTGGTTTTTATCCTCCTCGCGGTTTTCGCGCTGAACCTTCTGCCCACGCGCTTTGCCGCCGTGGTCTTGATCCTGGCTTCGTTCGCGCTGTTCGCGCTAGAGGCGAAATTTTCCGCCCATGGCGTTCTGGCGATCGGGGGCATGGTCACCATGATTCTGGGTGGATTGCTGCTGGTGGACGCACCCATTCCGGAAATGAGAGTGCATCTGCTGACCGCGCTGGGGGTGAGTATTCCGCTGGGCGCGATCACTGTGTTCCTGATGAGCATCGCCCTGAAGGCGCGCGCCAACAAAGTGGTCACCGGAGCGCAGGGACTGGTCGGCGAAATTGGCATTGCGCAGACACCGCTCTCACCGCACGGAAAGGTGTTCGTGCACGGCGAGCTTTGGGATGCGACATCCACAGTCAGCGTGGCCGCGGGTCAAACGGTAGTGGTCCGCGGGGTAGACGGACTGCAACTGCGAGTGGATCCGTCGCCGGCAGTGCAACACACTCCAGCCGCGACTATGGCCTAGGCGCCGCATTGGCATCATGCGAGGCACCCCCCATCTCCCGGGGAGATGCCATCTCCGTACGGGATTTGCGATACAATCCGCCACAGAAGCGTTCCTGACAATCAGGCGCGGAGGCTTTAGATGGGTCTTTCGTTCTCGGCCATCGCAACCATCGTCGTTATTCTTTACCTCTTCAGCTCGATCAAGGTCCTGGCCGAATACGAGCGGGGTGTGATCTTCCGCCTGGGCCGGCTGCTCGGTCACGAAAAAGGTCCCGGACTGGTTCTGGTATTCGCACCGATTGATCGCATGGTGCGCATTTCGCTGCGGCAGGAAGCGATGGAAGTCCCGCCCCAGGACATCATTACCCGCGACAACGTCACCCTGAAAGTTAACGCCGTCATCTTCCTGCGCGTGATTGACCCTCGCAAGGCGGTGGTTGAAGTTTCAAATTATGTCTACCAGACCTCGCAGTTCGCGCAAACCACACTGCGTTCGGTGCTCGGTGAACAGGAGCTCGACGAACTGCTTTCTCATCGAGAAAAAATCAACCTGCGGCTACAGAGCATCCTGGACACGCACACCGCGCCCTGGGGCGTGAAGGTCACAAATGTGGAAGTGAAACAGGTAGACATGCCCGAGTCTATGCTGCGGGCCATGGCCAAGCAGGCCGAGGCAGAACGCGAAAAGCGTTCCAAGATCATCCACGCCGAAGGTGAATTCTCCGCCGCCCAGCGTCTGGTCGACGCCGCCGCACTGCTGGCCAAGGAGCCGGTCAGCGTGCAGCTGCGCTATCTGCAGACCCTGACTGAAATCGGCGTAGAGAAAAACACCACCGTGGTCTTCCCGGTTCCTGTGGATTTCTTCTCCGGGCTGCAGAAAGTGTTGGGAAAATCAGATGGCCCGCCCGCGACCTGAAAAGACCAGCGCCGTGAAGAGAAAACAGCTGCAGGGCTTCCAGCAGTCAGAATCAGGTGAGACGGGGTAAACATGTCGGGTAGTGAAGATACAGAAATCACGTTGGGCACGGGCAAGATGCTGGCCCTGTTTTTCGGCCTGGTGGCATTGTGCGCCGTGTTTTTTGGGATGGGATTTTCTCTGGGGAAAAATTCCGCCAGACCGGGCGGCGACTCACTGGCCGCCGCCACGCCGGGCGCGGTACGCCCCACGGCAGTGAAGGCCAACACCCCTCGCCCACCCTCTGATCTCACTTTCTACAAGGCCGTAGGACAGAAGGATCCGGATGCTCAGCTGGCGGCCAATACTGCAGACCCGCCTTCGAGCGCGAGCGCCGCTCCCAAATCGCCGCCCGCGGACGGCAACGTGCCTCCGGATCTCACGGCCGTTTCGTCTCAGAGCGCTTACTACGTGCAGGTTGCCGCGGTCAGCAAGCAGGAGGATGCCGGAGCCCTGGTGGATGCCCTTAAGAAAAAGCAATATGCCGCCTTCGCCGCCAACATTCCGGGAGACAAATTGTTCCACGTCCAGGTCGGTCCTTTTTCCGACGTCAAGGACGCCGAGGCCGCGCGCGGCAAGCTGGTAAGCGACGGGTACAATCCGATTTTGAAGAAGTAAGCAGGCAGAGTGCAGATCTAGATTGCAGGTTTCGGATCTTGTCATAATCACGGCCGTCAAAGGAATGTTTAGGTTTGCAATCTAAAATCTACCAGATGAAATCGTTCTTCAATCTCTGCTAAACCTCTGCTCCTTCCCCGGATCTCCGCGCATGTGGTAGCCGTTTTGTTCCCAGAATCCTGGCGCGTCGTGGTCCAGGAACTCCAGGCCACGTATCCACTTCACCGACTTCCAGGCGTAAAGATGAGGAACGATGAGGCGCAAGGGATAACCGTGTTCAGCCGTCAGCGGCTCGCCGTCGTGGTGGGTGGCGAGCAATACTCCTTCCCGCTCCAAGTCCG